>JAESGH010000010.1_pt1 | contig 356102 bp, 329 predicted proteins | sample 9269641 | NCBI WGS metagenome assembly JAESGH01 (sample SAMN14515345, study PRJNA621665) | algae metagenome | isolation source: Phormidium tanganyikae FI6-MK23 and co-occurring heterotrophs from granitic... | place: USA: Fort Irwin, California | collected 1998-05-24
TCTCCCGAGACGACGACGGGCGGCAACGCGCTGAAGTTCTACGCCTCGGTGCGCCTCGACATCCGCCGCATTGGCTCGGTCAAGGACCGCGACGAGGTCGTCGGCAACCAGACCCGCGTCAAGGTGGTGAAGAACAAGCTGGCGCCTCCCTTCAAGCAGGTCGAGTTCGACATCATGTATGGCGAGGGCGTGTCGAAGACCGGCGAGCTCGTCGATCTCGGCGTCAAGGCCGGTGTGGTGGAAAAGTCGGGAGCGTGGTTCTCCTACAATTCCCAGCGCCTCGGACAGGGCCGCGAGAACGCAAAACTGTTCCTGCGGGACAATCCCGATACGGCGCGCGAGATCGAGCTGGCGCTCAGGCAGAATGCCGGGCTGATCGCCGAGAAGTTCCTCGAGAACGGCTCGCGCGAGGAAGACGACGACGAGGCCGCCGCCGGCGGCATGTAGGTCGGGCCTTTACGACAGACGAAGCAGACCGCCGGCCCGTCCGGCGGTTTTCGTTTCTGGACGCGACGCCCGAAAAAATCTGCGGGAATTTATCCCCACCCCGGAAACCGCCCCCGCCGCAATGGCCAGCTAGGCAGGCCTGCTGGCCGCGTCCGACTTTCTGGACAGCCACAGGGCGTGCGGCTAAAAGGCCTCCAATCCCGCATTCGGCCTGTCGCGCCGGTTTACCAGAAGGCATTTCGATGAGTGGCGTCAACGACATCAGGTCGACCTTCCTCGACTATTTCAGGAAGAACGGACACGAGGTGGTGGCATCGAGCCCGCTCGTGCCGCGCAACGACCCGACGCTGATGTTCACCAATGCCGGCATGGTCCAGTTCAAGAACGTCTTCACCGGCCTCGAGACCCGGCCCTATTCGCGCGCGACCACCGCGCAGAAGAGCGTCAGGGCCGGCGGCAAGCACAACGACCTCGACAATGTCGGCTACACGGCCCGGCATCTCACCTTCTTCGAGATGCTCGGCAACTTCTCCTTCGGCGATTACTTCAAGGAGCGCGCGATCGAGCTCGCCTGGAACCTGATCACCAAGGATTTCGGCCTGCCGAAGGACAAGCTGCTCGTCACCGTCTACCACACCGACGACGATGCCGCTGAACTCTGGAAGAAGATCGCCGGCTTCTCGGACGATCGCATCATCCGTATCCCCACCTCGGACAATTTCTGGGCGATGGGCGACACCGGCCCGTGCGGCCCGTGCTCGGAGATCTTCATCGATCGCGGCGAGCACATCTGGGGCGGCCCGCCCGGCAGCCCGGAGGAGGACGGGGACAGGTTCCTTGAGTTCTGGAACCTCGTCTTCATGCAGTACGAACAGGTGACCAAGGACGAGCGCGTCGACCTGCCGCGTCCGTCGATCGATACCGGGATGGGCCTGGAGCGGATGGCGTCCATCCTCCAGGGCGTCGACAGCGTTTTCGAGACGGACCTGTTCCGCCACCTCATCGACGCCGCGTCCTCGGCGCTCGGTCGCGCGCCGGAGCCCGACAATGTCGCGTCCTACCGGGTGATCGCCGACCATCTGCGCTCGTCCTGCTTCCTGATCGCGGACGGAGTCCTGCCGTCGAACGAGGGGCGCGGCTACGTGCTCCGGCGCATCATGCGCCGCGCGATGCGCCACGGACAGTTGCTCGGGGCGAACGAGCCCCTGATGTGGAAGCTGGTGCCGGCGCTCGTCCGCGAGATGGGCCAGGCCTATCCCGAGCTCGGCCGTGGCGAGGCGCTCATCACCGAAACGCTGAAGCTCGAGGAGACGCGGTTCCGCAAGACGCTCGCGCGCGGCCTGGGCCTGCTCGAGGAAGCCACTTCCGGCCTCGCCGCTGGCGACATGCTGGACGGCGAGACCGCCTTCAAGCTCTACGACACCTACGGCTTTCCGCTCGACCTGACGCAAGACGCCCTGCGCCAGCGCGACATCTCGGTCAATCTGGACGGCTTCCAGGATGCGATGGAGCGGCAGAAGGCGGAGGCCCGCAAGAGCTGGGCCGGTTCCGGCGAGGCGGCCACCGAGACCGTCTGGTTCCCCGTGCGCGAGAAGGCGGGTGCCACGGAGTTTCTGGGCTACGACACTGAAGCGGCCGAAGGCATCGTGCTTTCCCTGGTCAAGGACGGTTCGGTGGTCGAGACCGCCGGGGAGGGCGACAGCGTCGCTGTCGTGGTCAACCAGACGCCGTTCTATGCCGAATCCGGCGGGCAGATGGGCGACACCGGCACCATCTCCGGCGAAGGTTTCGCCATCGAGGTCACCGACACGCAGAAGAAGGCCGACGGCCTGTTCGTGCACTTCGGCACGGTGACGAAAGGCTCGGTGAAGACGGGCGCCGCGGTCGAGCTCAAGGTCGACCATGCGCGGCGGTCGAAGCTGCGTGCCAACCATTCGGCCACCCATCTCGTCCATGAGGCGCTGCGCGAGGTGCTCGGCACCCATGTCGCCCAGAAGGGCTCCCTCGTCGCGCCGGAGCGGCTGCGTTTCGACATCTCCCACAACAAGCCGGTCGCGCCGGAAGAGCTCGAACAGGTCGAGCGCATGGCCAACGAGATCGTCGTGCAGAACAGTCCGGTGACGACGCGCCTGATGTCGGTCGACGACGCGCGGGCGGAAGGCGCCATGGCCCTGTTCGGCGAGAAATATGGCGACGAGGTGAGGGTCGTCTCCATGGGAACGGGCCTGCACGGCGAGAAGGCCAATCGTCCCTACTCGATCGAGCTCTGCGGCGGCACGCATGTGCGCGCCACCGGCGACATCGGCCTGGTGCGCATCGTCTCCGACAGCCCCGTCGCTGCCGGCGTGCGGCGCATCGAGGCGCTGACGGGCGAGGCCGCCCGAAAACATCTCGACGAGCAGGACCGCCGGCTGAAATCGGTCGCCGCGATGCTGAAGGTCTCCCCGGCCGACGTGGGAACGCGCGTCGAAGCTCTGCTCGACGAGCGCAAGAAGCTCGAGCGTGAACTCGCCGAAGCCCGCAAAAAGCTGGCGCTCGGCGGCGGCGCTGCCGCCGGCGCGGGTGCGGCCGCCGAGAACGAAATCGTCAACGGCGTGGGCTTCCTCGGCAAGTCGGTGTCGGGTGTCGCGCCGAAGGATCTGAAGTCGCTCGCAGACGCCGGCAAGACCACGCTCGGCTCCGGCGTCGTGGTGTTCGTCGGCGCGAGCGAGGACGGCAAGGCCAGCGTCGTCGTCGGCGTCACCGACGACCTCGTCGGCCGCTTCAGCGCGGTCGATCTCGTCCGTGCGGCGTCGTCCGCGCTGGGCGGTCAGGGCGGCGGCGGTCGTCCCGACATGGCCCAGGCCGGCGGCCCGGATGCCACGAAGGCCGACGACGCGATCGCGGCGGTGAAGGCCGCGCTGGCCGGCTGATGTAAATACAACTAAAGAGATAAGGCAAAGAGGAATACAACTTCGCGTCGATTGTGCGCAATTTTCGGTGGTCCATAGTTCGGTGTACAGCCGTAGGTGGTTCCATTGCCGCACCGAAAATTGACAAGCTTGGACAGGTCTCGGGGCAGGGAGATCGCCATGTTGCGCAAGGCAGCGGGTCTCACGCAAACGCAGGTCGCCGCGCATCTTGGCATCAGCTACCAGCAGGTTGGCAAATACGAGCGCGGCGAGAGCAGCATGACGATTGGCTGCTACGAGACGATCCGCGCATTTGTGGCGAACATCCTCCGGCCCGGGCTGGCGGAAGACCATGTCGGATATCGTTCACCGGCCGTCTCGAGTGTGCTTGTCCACGATTTGAAGCGCATTCGAACGGACATTTATGCTATCGGTGCAAAGATCGATAAATTAATTCGCGACACCTCGCTCATATGAGTGCATAGCTTGTGATGAAGAAGGGGCTGTACACGGTTGCGTCTTAGGTGCCTCGGCCAGCCTTCGTCAGCCTCTCTGCTGCTTCGTCGTCCTTCTGCCCGGCGCGCTTGAAGGCGGGCCGCCCGCTGAGGCGGCCGAGATAGTCGACGAAAGCGTCGCGTTTCTCGATCGTGCCGAACTGCAGGCCCCATCCGACATGCGCGCCGACATAAACGTCGGCGGCGGTGAACCGGTCCCCCGCAATGAAGGGCTGGCGCGACACGGCATAGTCCAGCGTGTCCATGACCGATTGGAAATTGCCATAGCCGACCATCCCTTCGCGGTCGGCTGGCACCTCGACGCCGAGGCTGCGGTTGACTACGGCTGCTTCCAGGGGGCCGGCGGCGAAGAACATCCAGCGATAGTAGTCGGCGCGGCGGTCGGTCGGTGGCGCGAGCTCAGCACTCGGGAAGGCGTCGGCAAGGTAGGCGCAGATCGCCGCGCATTCGGTGACGATCGTGCCCTTGTGGTCGATCGCCGGCACCTTGCCCATCGGGTTGATCGCCTTGTAGTCGGGACCCTTCATCGGCGGCCCGAAGCCGACGATCTCGGTGCGGTAGGGCTCGCCGACCTCCTCGAGCATCCAGCGCACGATGCGTCCACGCGACTGCGGATTGGTGTAGAATACGATGTCTTCGCTCATGGCTCGCTCCCGGGGTGACGATCAACCCGCATGACAACTAGGGCGAGAATGCATCGGCGGCGAGCGGCGACTGCGGCCATCCTGACACGATATTGTCGGCATAGGCGCGAACGAAAAAGGGCCGGCAGCGCTGGCGCCGCCGGCCTCCATGCTGAACCGAAGGCCTAAATCAGGCCATCGCCTTCTTCAGGTTCTCGTCGATCTTGTCCAGGAAGCCGGTCGTCGAGAGCCAGGGCTGGTCGGGGCCGATCAGCAGCGACAGGTCTTTGGTCATGTAGCCGGACTCGACGGTCTCGATGCAGACTTTTTCGAGTGTTTCGGAGAACTTCTTGAGCGCGTCGTTGCCGTCGAGCTTGGCGCGGTGCGCCAGACCCCGCGTCCAGGCGAAGATCGAGGCGATCGAATTGGTCGAGGTTTCCTCGCCCTTCTGGTGCTGGCGGTAGTGGCGCGTCACGGTGCCGTGCGCCGCTTCCGCCTCGACCGTCTTGCCGTCCGGGGTCATCAGCACGGAGGTCATCAGGCCGAGCGAGCCGAACCCCTGCGCCACCGTGTCGGACTGCACGTCGCCGTCGTAGTTCTTGCAGGCCCAGACGTAGCCGCCAGACCACTTCAGTGCCGAGGCGACCATGTCGTCGATCAGGCGATGCTCGTACCAGATCTTGCGCGCCTTGAACTCGCTCTCGAACTCCTTCTCGTAGACTTCCTGGAAGATGTCCTTGAAGCGGCCGTCATAGGCCTTGAGGATCGTGTTCTTGGTCGACAGATAGACCGGATAGTTGCGCAGCAGGCCGTAGTTCAGCGAGGCGCGGGCGAATTCGCGGATCGACTCGTCGAGATTGTACATGGCCATGGCCACGCCCGAGCCGGGAGCGTCGAACACTTCGTGCTCGATTGTCTGGCCGTCCTCGCCGACGAACTTGATGGACAGCTTGCCCTTGCCGGGAAACTTGAAGTCGGTGGCGCGATACTGGTCGCCGAAGGCGTGGCGGCCGACGACGATCGGCTGCGTCCAGCCGGGCACCAGGCGCGGCACGTTCTTCATGATGATCGGCTCGCGGAAGATGGTGCCGCCCAGGATGTTGCGGATCGTGCCGTTCGGCGACTTCCACATCTTCTTCAGCTTGAATTCCTCGACGCGGCCTTCGTCGGGCGTGATGGTGGCGCACTTCACGCCCACGCCGTGCTTCTTGATGGCGTTCGCCGCGTCGACCGTCACCTGGTCTTCGGTGGCGTCGCGGTTCTCGACGCCGAGGTCATAATATTCGAGGTCGATGTCGAGATAGGGGTGGATCAGCTTGTCCTTGATGAACTGCCAGATGATGCGGGTCATCTCGTCGCCGTCGAGCTCGACGACAGGATTGTCCACCTTGATCTTCGCCATTGCTTACCTCTCATGGGGACGGGGCCGGCCCGCCGGAATTGGTTGGGAGACGCGGCCCCTATAGCACCCGATACCGCCGAGGCAAAGGCGGACCCTGCCATGGCGGACGAGGCAACGGCACAGCGCCGTTGCCTTCGATGGTGCCGGCGCTCAGGCGCCGACCTTGCCGCCGCCCTGCCTGGTGATCGCGACGACCGATGGCCGGGTCGGCATGTCGTCGCGGAAATCGGGCCAGCGGGTCGACAGGTCTTCATAGTAGGACTGGCGGCCGAAAGGCTCCCAATCGTCGCCGCCGTCTCCCGGATGCTGGACGGCAACGAAGAGCGACTGGTCGTCCGGCGCGAAGACCGGGCCGCATAGCTCGGCCCCGACCGGGACGCGGTAGAACAGCCTCGAGGTTGCGCGCGCTTCGCCCTCGGTGTCGACCGCCCAGAGCCCGTCGGTGCGGCCAGTGCCGGAAGGGCTGTTGCCGTCGGTCGAGACCCAGAGCCGGCCGGCCGCATCGATGGCGCAGTTGTCGGGCATGCCGAACCAGCCGTTCTTCGAGGTCTCGGTCGAGAAGGTGGAACCCACCTCGGCGACGGAAGGATCGCCGCACTTCAACATCACTTCCCAGGTGCCGCGGCTGGCGGCGAAATCGCCGTCCGCCTCGGTGATCTCGATGATGTGGCCGAAGGCGTTCTCGGCGCGCGGGTTGGCGGCGTCGACCTGCTCGGCCTTGCGCCGCGTGTTGTTGGTCAGCATGACATAGACCTTGCCGTTGGACGCGTTCGGCTGCACGTCTTCGGGCCGGTCCATCTTGGTCGCGCCTAGCAGGTCGGCCGCGCGGCGGGTCTCGATGACGACGTCGCCCTGGTCGGCGAAACCGTTCTCGGCCGTGAGCGGACCTTGCCCGTGCACGAGCGGCAGCCATGCGATTGAGCCGTCGGCGTCGAAGCGGGCGACATAGAGCGTGCCCTCGTCGAGCAAGTTCATGTTGGCGGCGCGGTTGTTCGGGTCGAACGTGCCGGCGGTCACGAACTTGTAGACATAGTCGAAGCGCTCGTCGTCGCCGAGATAGAAGACGACGCGCCCGTCCTTGGCGACGATCGACTCCGCGCCCTCGTGCTTGACGCGGCCGAGGGCCGTGCGCTTCTTCGGCACGGAATTGGCGTCGAACGGGTCGACCTCAACGATCCAGCCGAAACGGTTCGGCTCGTTCGGCTCCTTGGAGACGTCGAAGCGATCGTAGAAATTGCCCCATTCATAAGTGCCGTCCGGCACGCCGAGGCGCTCGTAATTGGCGGCCTCTCTGTGGCCGGCCGGCAGTTCGCCGAGGAAGTAGCCGTGAAAATTCTCCTCGGCCATGATGTAGGTGCCCCAGGGCGTGACGCCGCCGGCGCAGTTGTTGACGGTGCCGAACACCTTCTTGCCGCTCGGATCGGCAGCGGTCTTCAGGCGGTCGCTGCCGGCCGCCGGTCCGGTCAGCTCCATTTCGGTGCCGGCCGTGATGCGCCGGTTGTAGGGCGATTCCTTCACCAGCTGCCACTTGCCACCGACCTTGCGGATCTCGGCGACGGTGCCGCCATGCGCGGCCATCTCGATGTCGATGCGAGCCTTGTCGGCTGGGGCGATCTCGGCCTTTCCTTCGACGATGGTCACGATGCCCGGAAACATCAGGTGTTCGTTGGTGTATTCGTGGTTGACCACGAGCAGGCCGTGCTCGGTCGGATTCTCGGCGTCGGGCAGGGGGATGTAGCCGACATAGTCGTTGTTGTAGCCGAACTGCCGTGCCTGCTTCTCTGCGGTTTGCGCGTTCGGGTCGAACTCCGGCGCGTCGGGGAAGAGCGGATCGCCCCACCGCAGCAGCACGTCGGCGTCGTAGCCCTCGGCTACGTGGTGGTTGTCGTCCACGCCGGCCTCGACCTCGCTGAACGAGAAGGCGGAAGCGCCCGCGGCCCGCGCGCGCTCGGCAGTCAGAAGTGCCGCGGGAGCGACGGTCGCCGAGATGGCCGAAACGGCGAGCGCACCCTTGAGCAGGCCGCGGCGCGAAAAGCGCATCGCAATGATCTCGCCCATGGTCGGATTGGCTGTCGGGTTGTGCGCCGGGCCGTCCGCCTCCTCGAGAAGGCTGGTCTTGAAGCCGGAAGCTGAGGGATGTTCGGTCATGGTTCGATTGCTCCGTTCGGGGGTTGCGTGGCTAGGAACCAAGGGCGGTCGTATGGTCGGCATGTAACAGTCGTATGAAAGTGCCTTTCCTTTCACGGCAAATGAAGCGCTGCGGGCGGGCAGGCGCCAGCGCCTTGATTCCGCTCCGCTTGCGGGGCTAGTTGCGCACCGAAGCCTCCCGGATTTTATCGGTTTATGGAAAATAGCGAACAGAAACTCTCAGGCCCGGCCATCATCCTGGTCGAGCCGCAGCTCGGAGAGAATATCGGCATGGTTGCGCGCGCCATGGCGAATTTCGGCCTGTCTGAGCTCAGGCTCGTCAATCCGCGCGACGGCTGGCCGAACGAGAAGGCACGTGCCGCCGCGAGCCGGGCCGATCATGTGGTCGATGCGACGGTGGTCTACGACGACCTGCGTTCGGCGATTGCGGACCTCAACTTCGTCTACGCGACAACGGCCCGCCAGCGCGACGGCTTCAAGCAGGTGCGCGGCCCGGTCGAGGCGGGCAGGGCTCTCAGGGGCCGCGCCAATTCAGGCGAAAAGACCGGCATCATGTTCGGCCGCGAGCGGTTCGGCCTCTATAACGAGGAGGTGGCGCTGGCCGACGAGATCGTCACGTTTCCGATCAATCCCGAATACGCATCGCTGAACATCGCCCAGGCGGTGCTGCTGATGTCCTACGAGTGGATGAAGTCGGGCCTGGCCAGGGAAACGGACACAGCCTTCGCCGGACCCGATGTCACGCCGGCCGAAAAGCACCATGTCCAGGGACTGCTGGATCACCTGGAGGCGGCGCTGGAGGCGCGCGGCTATTTCCGCCCGGCGGCCAAGAAGCCGAAGATGGTGGACAATCTGCGGGCAGTGCTGACGAGGCCGGGATTTACCGAGCCCGAGATCAAGGTGCTGCGTGGCATCATCTCCTCCCTCGACTATTTTTCTCCCCGCGCACCACGCGGGGAGGGCTACCCGGAGCGCAAGGCGCAGGCTGATCGCGACGCGCACGAGGATGGCGACTACCGGCGCAAGCCTGCTCCGCTGGAAGGAGAGCGCAGCGATGAATGATCGCCCTGTCCTGGTCTTCGACTCAGGGGTCGGCGGCCTGACCGTGCTGCGGGAGGCTCGCGTCCTGATGCCGGATCGGCGTTTCGTCTATATCGCCGACGACGCGGCCTTTCCGTATGGGGCATGGGAAGAGGAGGCGTTGCGCGCGCATATCGTGAGGCTGTTCGGCCGCCTTCTTGCCCGATACGAGCCCGCGATCGCCGTGATCGCCTGCAACACGGCGTCGACCCTGGTGCTCGCCGACCTGCGGGCGGCCTTCCCGGCGACGCCCTTCGTAGGTACCGTACCGGCCATAAAGCCGGCGGCCGAGCGGACGCGTACCGGCCTCGTGTCGGTGCTTGCGACGCCGGGCACGGTGAAGCGGCAATATACGCGCGATCTGATCGGCGAGTGGGCGTCGAAAGTGCATGTGCGGCTCGTTGGCAGCGAGCGCCTCGCCGGCTTGGCAGAGACTTACATGCGCGGCGGCTTCGTCGACGAGGCCGCCGTCCAGGCTGAGATAGAGCCGTGCTTCGTCGAGCAGGACGGGCGGCGCACCGATATCGTCGTGCTCGCGTGCACCCATTATCCTTTCCTGGCCAACAGGATGCGCAAGACCGCCCCGTGGCCTGTCGACTGGATTGACCCAGCCGAGGCGATCGCAAGGCGCGCGCTATCGCTCCTGCCGCCGACAAGGGGCGAGATGTTGCGCAGCCCGGAGCTTCTGGATGCTGCCGTGTTCACGTCCGGCAGCCCCGATTTCGCAGCGCGCCGGCTGATGCAGGGCTTCGGGCTGAATGTCGTCAACGATGCGATATCCGGCCGTCAGGAACGCCCGGTCGCCGAGGGCGTTTCTCCTGTCTGAGTACAGGAGGCAAGGATGCCTGCGAAATCCAAGGCACAGCAGAAGGCGGCCGGGGCAGCACTGTCGGCCAAACGCGGCGATACCAAGAAGAGCGAGCTCAAGGGCGCCTCCAAGGAGATGTACGAGTCCATGAGCGAAAACCAGCTTGAGGATTTCGCCGAAACCAAGCGCAAGGGTCTGCCGGAAAAGAAGGGCTGAACCCCACCAGCGGCGGGTTGCGCGTTGACATCATTGCAGGCTTCCACTAACTAGCCGCCAGCTTCGCGCCGCAAGGCACGGGGCTGGCTACGTGTCCCGTGGGTTTTTCCGCAATGCGTGCGTGGAAAACCCTGTCAGGCTTCGAAAAAGGGAGCCAGAGGAGGGCGCGTTTCCTTCGCCCGGAGCATGAGGCTTCGGGTCTTTGTTTTTGAAAGGGAACTGCGATGAGCAAGCGCGAATCCGCAAAATACAAGATCGACCGCCGTCTTGGCGAAAACATCTGGGGCCGCCCGAAGTCCCCGGTCAACAAGCGTGAATACGGCCCGGGCCAGCATGGTCAGCGCCGCAAGGGCAAGCTGTCCGACTTCGGCCTGCAGCTGCGCGCCAAGCAGAAGCTGAAGGGTCACTACGGCGACGTTTCGGAAAAGCAGTTTCGCAAGATCTACGAAGAAGCCAACCGCCGCAAGGGCGACACCTCCGAGAACCTGATCGGCCTGCTCGAGTCGCGCCTCGACGCCGTCGTCTACCGCGCCAAGTTCGTGCCGACGATCTTCGCCGCCCGCCAGTTCATCAACCACGGCCACGTCAACGTGAACGGCCGCCGGACGAACATCGGCTCGTACCGTTGCAAGCCGGGTGACGTGATCGAGGTGCGCGAGAAGTCGAAGCAGCTGGTCATCGTGCTCGAGGCCGTGCAGCTCGCCGAGCGCGACGTGCCGGACTACATCGAGGTCGATCACAACAAGATGGTCGCCACCTACCAGCGCGTGCCTGGCCTCGCCGACGTGCCGTTCGCGGTGCAGATGGAGCCGAACCTGGTCGTCGAGTTCTACTCGCGCTAAGCTGGCATCGCATCTCGATCCTATGGAAAGCCGCCTCCGGGCGGCTTTTTCATAGGATCGACAGGAGACTGCCGATGGAAGACCTTCAGAGTCTTGTCGACGGCATAGCCGAGGAAATGTCTGCGCGGACCGAGCTCGGCAAGGTCGCCGACTACATCCCGCAGCTGGCGGCGGTCGACCCGGCCCATTTCGGCATCGCCATCACGACTGTCGACGGACAGGAGTTCGTGGCCGGGGAGGCGGACAGCGCCTTCTCCATCCAGAGCGTGTCGAAGGTGTTCACGCTGACGCTGGCGCTCGGGATGGTGGGCGACCGCCTGTGGAATCGGGTCGGGCGCGAACCCTCGGGAACGCCTTTCAACTCGATTGTCCAGCTCGAACTCGAACACGGCAAGCCGCGCAACCCGTTCATCAACGCCGGCGCGATCGCCGTCGCGGACATCCTCCTCGCCGGGCACCAGCCGCGCGAGACGATCGGCGAGATCGTGCAGTTCGTGCGCTTCCTGGCCGGGGACGAGTCGATCATCATCGACGACAGGGTGGCGCGTTCGGAAACGGAGACAGGTTTCCGCAACTTCGCGCTAGCTCAGTTCATGCGCTCCTTCGGCAAGCTCGATCATCCGGCAGAGCATGTGCTCGGCGTCTATTTTCATCAATGCGCGCTTGCCATGACCTGCCGCCAGCTGTCGCATGCCGGGCTGTACCTTGCTGCCGGCGGGCGCAATCCGGTGACGGGCCATACGGTCGTTTCGCGCGACCGCGCCCGGCGCATCAATGCCCTGATGCTGACCTGCGGCCATTATGACGGTTCGGGCGACTTCGCCTACCGCGTCGGCCTGCCGGGCAAGAGCGGCGTCGGCGGCGGCATCCTCGTCGTGGCGCCCGGCAAGGCATCGGTCGCCGTGTGGTCGCCGGGGCTGAACCATAACGGCAACTCGCTGCGTGGTTCGCAGGCGCTCGAGATGCTGGCGCAGCGCACCGGATGGTCTATCTTCGGCGCATGATAAGGGTGCCCGGCACATGAATATCGCGTTCACGGACGACCGCATTGCCGAAGCGGAAGGCGGTACGCATCCGATGTTGCGCGACGCGCCATCCTCGCTGGAGTTCAACAAGCTGCGCAAGAGGCTTGTTCGCCAGACGCGCGAGGCGCTCGAGCGGTTCGCGATGGTCAAGCCGGGCGACAGGTGGCTGGTCGCCCTGTCGGGAGGCAAGGATTCCTACGGCCTGCTCGCGATCCTGCTCGACCTCAAATGGCGCGGACTTCTGCCGGTCGATCTTCTCGCCTGCAACCTGGATCAGGGCCAGCCGAACTTCCCGAAGCACATATTGCCTGACTTCCTGACGAAACACGGCATCGAGCATCGCATCGAATACCGCGACACCTATTCGGTCGTCACCGACAAGATCGCCGAGGGCAACACCTACTGTTCCCTCTGCTCGCGACTGCGGCGCGGGCACCTCTACCGGATCGCGCGGGAGGAGGGCTGTTCGTCGCTGGTGCTGGGCCACCACCGCGAGGACATACTCGAGACGTTCTTCATGAACCTCTTCCACGGCGGCCTGCTGGCGGCGATGCCGCCGAAGCTGCTCAACGACGAGGGCGATCTCTTCGTGCTCAGGCCGCTGACCTTCTGCGCGGAATCCGATCTGGCGGCCTTCGCCCAGGCGATGCGGTTTCCGATCATCCCTTGCGATCTGTGCGGCAGCCAGGAGGGACTTCAGCGCAACGCGATGAAGGCCATGCTGGCGGACATCGAGGCGCGCATGCCCGGCCGCAAGGACACGATGATCCGCGCCATGTCCAACGTCCGCGCCAGCCATCTGCTGGATGCGAAGCTCTTCGATTTCGCAGCCATGGCGGGACGGCTGCAGGCGTAGGGCCGAGGCCGTCAGCCCCTCGGCGGGTGGGCGTGTGCCTGGAACAGCTTCCCCCGTTCGGCGGTCAGCACGAAGATCAGCGAGACGATGGAGACCGCACAGAAACCGGCGGCCAGCGGCGTCGTCGTGCCGTCGAAGAGCTGACCGATCGTGGCGCCGATGATGCCGCCTCCGAGCGTCTGGGTGAAACCCTGGACCGACGAGGCCGTTCCGGCGAGATGGCCGAGGGGCTCCATCGCGATCGAGTTGAAATTGGAACCGATCCAGCCGAACTGGAGCATGGCCAGCGCGAAGAGCGGCACGAAGACGTAGATCGGCAGCTGGCCGAACAGCGAGAGCACGAACCAGACGCTGGTGACCGTGATGAAGCCGATCAGCGCCCCATGCGAGAGCTTGCGCATGCCGAAGCGGCCGACCAGGCGCGAGTTGGCGAAGGACGACACGGCCATCATCCCCGCAACGGCCGCGAAGATGACGGGAAACCACACACCCAGGCCGTAGATGCCGACATAGACCTGCTGGGCCGAGTTGATGAAGCCGAACAGCGCACCGAAAACCGAGGTGGTGGCCAGCATGTAGCAGAGCGAGATGCGGTTGGTCAGCACGACGCGGAAGCCGTTTGCGATCGTGCGCAGGTCGAAGGCGCGGCGATATTCCGGATGCAGCGTCTCCGGCAGGCGCGCCGCCGTCCATACCGTGAAACCCAGGGCAATGGTGGCCATGACCACGAAGATCATGTGCCACTCCGAAAACAGCATGACCACCTGGCCGATGCTCGGCGCAACCACCGGGATCACCATGAAGACCATGAAGACAAGTGACATCACCTCGGCCATGGCGCGGCCGCCGAAGACGTCGCGGACGATCGAGACCGTGATGACGCGCGTTGCTGCGGCGCCGATGCCCTGGATCACGCGGAGGATGAGCAGCGTCTGGAAGCTCGGCGCGAAAGCTGCCGCCAGCGCGGCGCCGATATAGACGGCGAGCCCGACAAGAAGCGGAGGCCGACGGCCGAATCGGTCGGACAGCGGACCGAAGAAGAGCTGAGCGATGCCGAAGCCCGCGATGTAGGCGGTGATCACATACTGCCGGTGATTCTCGTTCTCGACGCCGAGGCTTGCACCGATCTGCTGCAGGCCGGGCAGCATGATGTCGATGGCGAGCGCATTCAGTGCCATCAACGCCGCGGCGAGCGCGATGAACTCCCAGCGCCGGATGTTAAGCTTGGCAGGCTGGGTAGAGGCGACGGGCTGCTGGTCCATAGGGGTTTCCGAATGTGCAAAGGAAAATGCGCCGGAAGCCGGCGCATTTCTTAGAGACCGTGGCCCGGGTTTTGTCGGGCCGATATCCGGTAGCCGTCAGGCGGCCTTTACAGCCACGCCCTTTTCGTCGAGCAGCGACTGGAGTTCACCGGACTGGAACATCTCGCGGATGATGTCGCAGCCGCCGACGAATTCTCCCTTCACATAGAGCTGCGGGATCGTCGGCCAGTTGGAGTAGTCCTTGATGCCCTGGCGCAACTCGTTGGAGGTGAGCACATTCACGCCCTTGTAGTCGACGCCGACGTAATCGAGGATCTGCACGACCTGGCCGGAAAAGCCGCATTGCGGGAAGCCGGGAGTGCCCTTCATGAAGAGCACCACGTCGTTGCCCTTGACCTCGCTGTCGATGTATTCGCTGATTCCGCTCATTGCTTGTCCTTTCTTGCCTGTGGGAGGCAGGCGCGAAACATGACAACCAGATAAACCCAGAGGCCACCCGAAACAAGACGACAATGCCCTTGAGACGTTCGCCCGCTGGAATGAAATGGTCCGATATCGCCTGTTTCAGCCTCCTAGATTGCCTGGCCGGATGAAGCGCCGGCTACTTGCGGCGCTCGCCATGACGGTCGCTGCGTCCGCCTTCCTGTGGCCGAGAAAGCCGGTTCCGCTGCCTCCGGAATCTACCGCCGGCCTGCCGAAGCCCTGCCGCGAAGTCGCATTCGAGGCCGTGAACTATATCGTCTGCGAGATCGACCTGGCCGACTACGAGGTTGCACTGCGCCTTAGCGACCCCTCCGGGAAACCGTACGGCAGGGTGTCGGCACTGGCGAAGCACGAGCAGTTCATGTTCGCGATGAACGCCGGCATGTATCACGAGGATTTGAGCCCGGTCGGCCTGCATGTCGAGGACGGACGGGAGATGTCGCCGCTCAATCTCGACGAAGCACCCGGCAACTTCTTCATGAAGCCGAATGGCGTCTTCTACGTGGACGGAGAGGGGAATGGCGCCGTGATGGAATCGGCGGCCTTCGCTGCTTCGGGAATTACGCCGGTGCTCGCCACGCAGTCAGGCCCGATGCTGTTGATCGATGGCGAGCTGCATCCGCGCTTCGAAGAGAACGGCGCCTCGCGCCACATCAGGAACGGCGTCGGGGCGGATGGCGGCAAGCGCGTCGTCTTCGCAATCTCCCGTCAGCCGGTCAGTCTGGGCAGCTTCGCACGCCTGTTCCGCGACGAGCTCGGCGTCGAGAACGCGCTGTTCTTCGACGGCGCGATTTCGTCGCTGCACGACGGCAGCAAATATCTCGTTGGTGGTGCGCATCCCGCCGGACCGATGATCCTGGTCAGGGAAAAAGCCGTTCACTAGGCGCGGCGTTTCGCCTTGGAGCGCGCGCGAACCGTCCTGCGGCGGCTTGCCTGGCGCTTGGCGGGCTTTGCGACCCGCTGTTCAAGCCTGCGCAGGCGCTCTGCGACGGTCGGCTTGGTCGTGCGCTTGCGGCGCTTCGATCGCTTGCTGGCCGACGCCTTGCGCAGCATGTCCCGGATGACGTCGTCGACCACGCCCCTGACGAAGTCGCCGACCGACACCGTCCGGCTACTCCGGCGCGCTCGTTTGCAGCGCCAGCGCGTGCAGGGTGCCGCCCATGTTCCCCTTCAGCGCGTTGTAGACCATCTGATGCTGGTGGACACGGCTCTTGCCGCGAAAGCTCTCGGATACGACTTCCGCGGCATAGTGGTCGCCGTCTCCAGCCAGGTCGCGAATGGTCACCTTCGCGTCGGGGATGCCCTCCTTGATCAGCCTTTCGATCTCGTGCGCATCCATGGCCATCGGCAGTCTCCGCTTACTTGCCGTCCATGAAATCGGGAAACCACGATTCATGAGCGGACTTCAGTTCGGCAACCGGTATCGCACGCGCCTTGCCCAGTTTCAATTCGGCGCCGCCCGTGGTCCCGATCCACGGCGCATGAATGCCGAGCGCCTTCGCTTCGGCCCAAAGCGCAGCCATGCGCTCGCTTTGCGGGCCGATGTTGAGGGTCACGACGTAGCGGCCCTGATCCTCGCCGAAGAAGACCGGAACGGGATCGGCGTTCGCGAGGCCCGGGATTTCCGCGCCGATGCCGGACGCGATCGCCATCTCGGCCAGCGCGACCGCGAGACCACCGTCGGACACGTCATGCACTGCGCTCGCGACGCCGTCGCGGATGAGCTTGCGGACGAAGTCGCCGACACGCTTCTCGTGCGCCAAATCAACCGGCGGGGGAGGGCCGTCGGTGCGGCCGTGGATGTCGCGCATGTAGATGGACTGCGCCAGATGCGTGCCCCACGAGGGCGGCGCCCCGACCAGCAGGATCACTTCGCCTTCCTTGGCGAAGGCGATCCGCGCCATCCTTGACCAATCCGGCAGCAAACCGACGCCGCCGATCGTGGGCGTCGGCAGGATGCCCTGTCCGTTGGTCTCGTTGTAGAGCGACACGTTGCCCGAAACGATCGGGAAGCTCAGGGCGCGGCAGGCTTCCCCGATGCCCTTGATGGCGTGGACGAGCTGACCCATGATCTCGGGCCGCTCCGGATTGCCGAAGTTGAGGTTATCCGTCGCGGCGAGGGGCTCAGCGCCAGTAGCCGTTATGTTCCGCCAGCACTCCGCGACGGCCTGCTTGCCGCCCTCGAACGGATCGGCCTCGCAATAGCGCGGCGTCACGTCGGACGAGAAGGCGAGCGCCTTGCTGGGGTGGCCTTCGACCCGCACGACGCCGGCATCGCCTCCGGGCACCTGCAGCGAGTTGCCCTGGATCAGCGTGTCGTACTGCTCCCACACCCAGCGGCGGCTGGAGAGGTCTGGTCCGCCGATCATCTTGAGCAGGGCATCTGCGATGTCGGCTTGGGGGATATCGTCGGCGGCGAGCGGTACCGGCTTCTTTGGATCGACCCAGGGCCGGTCATATTCGGGAGCCTTGTCGCCCAGATCCTTGATCGGAAGGTTGGCGGTTTCCTCGCCCCTGTGCATGATGCGGAACCGCAGGTCGTCGGTGGTGTGGCCGACGATGGCGAAGTCGAGGCCCCACTTGGTGAAGATCGCCTCGGCCTCCTTTTCCTTCTCGGGGCGCAGAACCATCAGCATGCGCTCCTGGCTCTCCGACAGCATCATCTCGTAGGCCGACATGCGCTCCTCGCGCACCGGCACCTTGTCGAGATCGAGCTCAATGCCGAGGTCGCCCTTGGCGCCCATCTCGACGGCCGAGCAGGTAAGCCCGGCGGCGCCCATGTCCTGGATGGCGATGACCGCGCCCGAAGCCATCAGCTCGAGGCACGCCTCCAGCAGGCACTTTTCGGTGAAGGGATCGCCGACCTGTACGGTCGGTCGCTTTTCCTCGATCCTGTCGTCGAATTCGGCCGAGGCCATCGTGGCGCCCCCGACGCCGTCGCGGCCGGTCTTGGCACCGAGATATACGACGGGCAGACCGACGCCCTTGGCTTCCGACAGGAAGATGGCGTCGCTCTTGGCGATGCCTGCGGCAAAGGCATTCACGAGGATGTTGCCATTGTAGCGCGCGTCGAAATTGACCTCGCCGCCGACCGTCGGCACGCCGAAGGAGTTGCCGTAGCCGCCGACGCCGGACACCACGCCCGCCACGAGATGCCGCGTCTTGGGGTGATCCGGTGCGCCGAAGCGCAGCGCATTCATCGCCGCGACCGGCCGCGCGCCCATGGTGAAGACGTCGCGCAGGATGCCGCCTACGCCGGTCGCCGCGCCCTGGTAGGGCTCGATGTAGGACGGGTGGTTGTGGCTCTCCATCTTGAAGACGACGCAGTCGCCGTCGCCGATATCGACCACCCCTGCATTTTCGCCTGGACCCTGGATGACCTGCGGGCCGGTGGTGGGAAGCGTCCGCAACCACTTCTTGGACGACTTGTAGGAACAATGCTCGTTCCACATGGCCGAGAAGATGCCAAGCTCGGTGAAGCTCGGCTCACGGCCGATCAGGTCGAGGATCCGCTGGTACTCGTCGGGTTTCAGCCCATGCGCCTTGATGAGTTCGGGCGTGATGGCGACGGTCGGCTGGGCAGTCATGACGGGAAGTCGGCTCCGTGAACAGGGGAGTGCGCTCGAGGCATCCTTATCGGAAGCGCGCGCCCGCTCATACCGCAGCGCGATCAAAAATGCAGCACTCCCGCCATTAATCTACAGGCACGGAAGGCTCAGCCGTAGCTGTCGTAGCCGGCGTTCGGATTGTCGATCAGGCGGCGGATGATCGTCAGGCCGGTTTCCAGGTCCTTGCGGCGTGTCATCGTCGAAAAGCCGACACGAATCCGGTGGTGGACCTGCTCGGTGCGGCCGGGCTTGTATTCATCCTCGTCGTCGACGGACACGCCTTCGCTGGCGGCCGCCTGCTTGAACGTCGTCGAAAGCCATGGGTCGGGCAGCTTCATCCAGATGAAAGGTGCGCGGTTGTGGGACACGAAGTCCAATCCGGCAAAGGCGCTCCGAACCATCGCCTCGCGCTCTTCGATCTCGAGGCGGGCGGCCTGCCGGATCGTGTCGGCCGAGCCCGACAGGACCAGCCGGGACGCCAGTTCCGCGAGCAGGAAGGGAATACCGCCCGTGACCATCTTGTGCGCGACCTGGATGCGCGGCGCGATATTGGCCGGACAGGAGACCCAGCCGCCACGCACGCCGGCCGCTACCGTCTTGGACAGGCCGCCGATATGGAATGTCCGCTCCGGCAGTATGGCCGAGATCGGCGTCGGCGGATCGTCCAGCAAGGCCCCGTAGATCGAATCCTCGATCAGCCACACATTGTTACGGCGGGCGACGTCCGCGATCTCGTGCCGACGCTGCAGCGGCATGATGTTGAGCGTGGGATTGTGCAGCGAGGGGATGAAGAAAGCGACCTTCGGGTGCTGCTGTGCGCAGACGCGTTCGAAATCCTCCGGATCGGGCCCATGCTCGTCCATCTCGACCACGATGCTCCGCCTGCCCGCGAGGTTGGCCGAACGCGCGATCGACGAATAGGTGAGCTGCTCGAACACGATTTTGTCCCCCGGCGCGGTCATGGCAGCGATGACGGCCATTGCCGAGGCGTGGACCCCCAGGGTCGGTACCACGCATTGCGCATCCGGCATCCATCCGTCCGCGGCCAGCCAGCGCGCCCCTGCTTCGCGCCACTCGCTGGGCCAGACACGCGTATAGTCTACGATCTTGCCGGGATTGTCCCACACGATCTCCGACAGGATCCGACCGATGGTTTCGCCCTGGCCGAGATCCGGCGCGGAGGTGCTGTCCATGATCAGCCGGTGAGGCGCGCTGCTCTCCATGCTGCGCCCGACGCCGTCGAACGACGGTTGCGGCGTTGCGGGCGCGGCATGCGTTGCCTCCGCATCGCGACCGAGGACGAACGTCCCCCGGCCGACCTCTCCACTGATCAGGCCGCGTTCCCGTGCCAGCGCGTAGGCGCGCCCGATGGTGCCGATCGTAACGCCGATATCGTAGGCCAGGTCGCGCTGCGGTGGCAGCTTCGCGCCCGCGGGAAGGATACCTCGCTCGATGTCGCTCTCGATCCGATCCGCGAGCCGAAGGTAGAGAGGGCCGGTCCCCTCCGAAACGTCAGGTAGCCAATTTGTCATCGTGACAATTTCATATATTGCACCCCATGGCGGAGTCAATGCATGACATTCGAGCGATACAATTACGCTGTAGCGACGATGACGGAGACTACGACAATGAGTACATTTACTACCATGCGACCGGACGTTTTGGATCGGCCGGATATATCTTCACGGTCCTCGCTGTTCCGGCTGGTGACCCGGTTCGAGAAGCTTCTCGAGAGGAGGCGCAGCCGTCTGGCTCTCTTGGAACTGAGCGACGACATGCTCAAGGATATCGGCGTGTCGCGCTGTGAAGCCTATCGGGAAGCCACCCGCCCATTTTGGAACTGAGCGTGCAGATGGGCGTAGGGCTTATGCGACGAAAACGGTCGAAAGCACCGTTGAAAAACTGATGGCCGCCTCGACAGGGCGGCCATTGTGTTTCAAGGCGATGATCGCTGGCGCCGACTCTCGATGGCCGATGCCGAGGTCAGGCGGCCGAGCCGCAACTGCCATCCCCCGATTTCCACCGCCCGATATCCGCATTGATGCGCGCAGCGACGGGCTCTCCCATCATAGGCCCGAACACCTCGACTTCGCTGGATTGGCCCCGCGCCTGGACGACCAGCAGCGGCTTCCCGCCGTAATTGTTCTTCGGCACCAGCAGGAAGCGCGGCGTCCCGCCGAAATTGTTCAGCTCGTTGGCCATGGAATATTTGCTGAACGCCTTGTCCTTGCTGGCGATCCAGCATTTGTGGGCGGCGATGGCGACCTGCTCCATGACGCGCAGCGAAGCACTCTTGCCCGGCACCGAGGGCGTTGAGGGCTTTCGATCGGATTGGCAGGCTGGAAGCGCGATCAGCGCCGCCGCAAGGCCGGCGGCTGCAAGTCTGGATGTCGTCATGCGGTCCTCGAATCGCGCAAGGTGGTGGCGCATCGTGGACCGGCGCGCGTTAAATCGGAATTACCGGATCCGTCAGGCGGCCTTCAGGGCGGGCAGTCCGAGCGCGCTCTCGAACAGCGCGCGGCCGTCCGTGCCGCCATGCGCGGCCTCGATGAGGTTTTCCGGATGTGGCATCAGGCCGAGCACATTGCCGCCGTCGTTCACGATGCCGGCAATGTCGTTGATCGCGCCGTTGGGATTGGTGCCCTCCGCATAACGGAACACGACCTGGCCTTCGCCCTCGATGCGCTTCAGCGTCTCGGCATCCGCGAAATAATTGCCGTCATGATGCGCGACCGGGCACCGGATGATCTGGCCGGGCGCATAGTTGCGGGTGAAGGCGGTGTTGGCGTTGGCGACCTGCAGCTTGACTTCGCGGCAGACGAATTTGAGCGAGGTGTTGCGCATCAACGCGCCGGGCAGGAGGCCCGCCTCGACGAGGATCTGGAAACCGTTGCAGACGCCGATGACCTGGACGCCCTGCGCCGCCTTCTCGGCAACGACGCGCATGACCGGCGAACGCGCCGCGATCGCCCCGCACCGCAGATAGTCGCCGAAGGAAAAGCCGCCCGGGATGGCGATCAGGTCAACGTCGGGTATTTCCGTGTCAGTTTGCCATACGGTGGCAGGCGCCTTGCCGGAAATCTTCGTCAGCGCCGCGATCATGTCGCGGTCACGGTTGAGCCCGGGGAGGAGGACGACGGCGGTTTTCATTGCGGGTCGTAAGGCCTTTGCGGTTCGGCGAGTTCGCGCAGTTCGAGGCGGCGCTCCATGCGGTCCAGCCGCTGGTCGATGCGCGTAAGGATCGAATACATGTTGTTGCTATCGGACTGGATGGCGGAAAGATGACTACGTACAGCTACGAACGAATTTGAGTGCTCGATCGCCACCTGCTCGACATTCGATAGCCGCAACTGAATGTTCTTTAATATCTCGTAGATGAGCTCGCCGTTGACTTCTGTCATCGCACTCTCCGCCAAAACCTCAGCTCAGCGCGACACTATAATTCTCGATCACCGTATTCGCCAGCAGCTTGTCGCACATGGCCTTGAGCTCGGCTTCGGCCTTCGCGGCGTCGGTGCCTTCCAGCTCGAGGTCGAACACCTTGCCCTGCCGTACCGAGCCTATGCCGTCGAAGCCGAGGCCGGAAAGAGCATGCTCGATCGCCTTGCCTTGCGGGTCCAGCACGCCGTTCTTGAGTGTCACGGTGACGCGGGCCTTGATCACGCTCGAAATACTCCTGTCCAGTCCGGGTATTGGTGCCGACGTATGGTCAGTGCGGCTTGCCGCGGCGGCCATCGCCGGAGGCGACGAGCACCGGGCCGGTGGGGCGCGGCGGCTCGTTCTCGTTCATGATGCCGAGGCGGCGCGCCACTTCCTGATAAGCCTCTACCAGCCCGCCCATATCGCGGCGGAAGCGGTCCTTGTCGAGCTTGTCCTGCGTGGCGACATCCCACAGCCGGCACGAGTCGGGCGAGATCTCGTCGGCGACGACGATGCGCATCATGTCGCCTTCGTAGAGCCTTCCGCACTCCATCTTGAAGTCGACCAGTTGGATGCCGACACCAAGGAAGAGACCTGACAGGAAGTCGTTGACGCGGATGGCAAGCGCCATGATGTCGTCGATTTCCTGCGGGCTTGCCCAGCCGAACGCCGTGATGTGCTCTTCCGACACCATCGGATCGTCGAGCGCATCGGCCTTGTAGTAGAATTCAATGATCGAGCGCGGAAGGACTGTCCCTTCCTCGATGCCGAGGCGCTTCGCCAGCGAACCAGCCGCCACGTTGCGCACGACGACCTCGAGCGGAATGATCTCGACCTCCTTGATCAACTGCTCGCGCATGTTGAGCCGGCGGATGAAATGGGTGGGAATGCCCATCCGGTTCAGGTGGTTGAAAATGTGTTCGGAAATACGATTGTTGAGTACGCCTTTGCCATCCACGACCTCGTGCTTCTTTTTATTGAATGCGGTCGCGTCGTCCTTGAAGAACTGGATCAGAGTGCCCGGTTCCGGCCCTTCATAGAGGATTTTGGCCTTGCCTTCATAAATGCGGCGGCGGTTTTTCATAGGATTTCCTGGATTTTGTCGGGGCAATCCATGGACGGATCGCTCCCAAGACATAAGGTCCCAAGCATATGGTTCAATGCCGGTCTATCCGAATCGCAGGTGATCCTCAATCGGCAATCAGGCTCGATCAACGCCTTTCCGCTTCGAAATAGCGCACTTGCCTCGGTCAGCCGGTATTGACCCGCGGCCAGCCTTTTGGTTTCTGCGGGCAAACACCATGCATTCGGCGCGGCTGCCGCCCCTTGGAGGACTTTCATGAGCGATTTTTCCGACCGCGAAAAGGGTTTCGAACGCAAGTTCGCGCTCGATGAAGAGCAGCGCTTCAAGGCGACGGCACGGCGCAACAAGCTTCTCGGCCTGTGGGCGGCCGACAAGCTCGGCAAGTCAGGGGACGAAGCCGAGGCCTATGCCAGGGAAGTGGTTGCCGCCGATTTTCTCGAGGCTGGCGACGACGACGTGCTGCGCAAGGTCAAGGCGGACTTCGATGCCGCCGGCGTCGATCAGTCGGAGCATCAGATCCGGCGCACGATGGACGAGCTTATGGCGCAGGCCATAGAACAGGTCCGGAGCTGAATTGCGCTGCGATCGGAACATCGAGAGAGACCGCCTGCGGGCGGTTTTTCTTTGCACTTGTCACGCCTTGCTCTGACTAGCGCCGTTTTTCGAGGAGAGATGCATGTCGCTTGAAGCCCGCCTTGCCGCCGGCGACACTGTTTGCAGCGCCTGGTCGGGCGTCCCGGACGCCTTGACCGTCGAGCTCTTGGCCGCCCAGGGCTTCGATGCCGTGACGCTGGACATGCAGCATGGCGGGCACAACGAGGACAGTGTTCTGCGCTCGATCGTTCCGGTTCAGCGAGTCGGCAAGCCGGCCCTGGTGCGGATTCCGGTCGGTCGCTTCGACATGGCCAGCCGCGCGCTGGATTTCGGCGCCGAAGCGGTCATCGCACCGATGGTCAATTCCCTCGAGGATGCACATCGCTTCGCGGCGGCAATGAAATATCCGCCGGTCGGAGAACGGTCGTGGGGGCCGACTTACGGATTTCCGCGCTATGGCAAGGGCGATCATGCGCAGTGGCTGCGCGAAAGCAACCGGCGCACCTTGTCTTTCGCCATGATTGAGACGCGCGCGGCCGTCGAAATACTCGACCGGATCCTCGATGCGCCGGGCATAGATGCCATCTTCCTCGGCCCCTCGGACTTTTCGATCGCCTGGACGAAAGGCGAGCGCGTCGACGCGACGTTGGAGGATATGATGCAGGCCGTCGAGGAGATCGCCGGCCGTGCGCGCAAGGCAGGCAAATATGCCGGGATATATGTCATCGACCCGAAGCTTTGCGGCCGCTTCGTGTCGATGGGTTATCAGCTGCTAGCCATGGGGTCAGAGCCGACCGTCATGCGGCTTGGCTCCGAAGCCTTGCTGACTGCGGTCCGGTCGTCGTTGCGCGGCGACAAATCCTAGAGCTGCGACATGAACTTGGCGAAGGTCAGCGAGCCTTCCGGCCAGGGGCCGTGGCCCGATTCGGCGTTGATGTGGCCGATCTCTCCGGCATCGATGAACAGCGAGCCCCAGGCGCCGGCGATATCCTCCGCCACATCGAACGCGCTGTAGGGATCGTTCCGGCTGGCGATCACCATCGAGGGGAAGGGGAGCGGATCCCGCGGGTAGGGCCCGAACGTCATGAGATGTTTCGGCCGGATATCCGGATTGGCGACGTCGGGCGGCGCTACGAAGAAGCCGCCCGCCACAGGCTTGCGAAACAGAGGTATGGCCTGGATCGCCGCGGGTACTCCGAGCGAATGCGCTACTAGGACGACGGGGCGCTCTGCTTCGTTGACCGCCTCCGCCACCCTGGCCGTCCAGTCCTCGCGGACCGGTTTCGACCATTCAGCCTGTTCCACCCGCCGCGCCGTCGACAATTTTTGCTGCCAGCGTGTCTGCCAGTGGTCCGGCCCGGAATTCGTGTAGCCAGGCACGATGAGGATGTCTGCGTCTTTGACTTTCATGACGCTGATGTAGCGAGCGACCCCGAATGGCGCAACGTTCGACCAGCGTTCAACGCGGATGAACGACGTGTTCGGTATATTGTGGCTTGTGTGAACGCTCGCTCTCGCCGACTGTCACACTCGAGTGAAGGGCGGCGTCATGGGAAGCGGCGCCGCAAAGGAGCAGGACATGAGCGAACTTCCCTTTCCCGCTACCACGCCGGTCAGCGTCGCCCGGGTCGCTCTCAAGGCGCGAAATGCGAAGGCGCTTGCCAATTATTACAGCGCGGTCGTGGGTCTCGAACACCTCGCGGCCGATGGCGACACGATCACGCTCGGCACGTCCCGACACCCGTTGCTCGTCATAGAAAACGACCCATCAGCAAAGCCGGACGACCCCCGCAGTGCCGGTTTGTTCCATACGGCGTTCCTGCTCCCCTCCCGCAGTGATCTCGGCCGTTGGCTGAATTTCGCCGCGGATCGCCAGATCGCGCTCGATGGCGCGTCTGACCATCTGGTCAGCGAGGCGGTCTATCTCACGGATCCCGAGGGCAACGGCGTCGAGATTTATGCAGACCGGCGGCCCGAAGAGTGGAGGAGGAATGGCGGGGAGATCCTCATGGCGACCCATCGCATGGATGTCGGCGCCGTGCGGCCATCGGTTCCGGCGGGCGACGAAGGTTGGAAAGGCGCACCAGCGAACACGGTCATAGGACATGTCCATCTGAGGGTCGGCGATCCCGCAACAGCCGAAGAGTGGTGGCACTCGACGCTCGGCTTCGAAACGGCCGCCCGATACGGGTCACAGGCGGTCTTCCTTTCCACCGGCGGATACCATCACCACATCGGTGTGAATTCATGGCAAAGCGCGGGAGCGGGCCAGCGCGATCCGGGACGGGCCGGTCTGGCCTGGGTAGAGCTGAGCTCATCCGTATCTACCGTAACGGAAACGTTCACCGATCCGTGGGGCACTTCTGTTCGCGTGGTACCTCGCCAGGCTGGTTGAACCACTCTCGACTTTACTTCGCCTCGATGATCAGCGCCGGAACTTGAGCTTCCGCTTGAGCTTCACTCCCCAACTGGCTGAAAACGTCTCCGGCTACGAAGAAGACCAGGATCGCCAAGGTAGCTGTCAGTGCCCCTATCGCGAACCAGCCTATGCTGCGCGTCGGGCGGGATTCGGGATGGTCGTGCGACATGCAGATTGTTCCTGTCTCATTGTCGCCCAATAACGCTTCGTTAAGATCGGGAGTTCCCTGTCAGGGTTTCGCTGCCGCGAGCAGCCGGCCAAGCAGCACCAGCCCTTCAGGCCACAGTCCCAGCTTGGCATCGTTTCCCATGTGCCCCAGCTCACCTGCGTCCGCGAAATCGGCACCCCAGGCGGCCGCGAACTCCTGCGCGCGAGCAAAGTCGACGCGCGGGTCCGTTCGGCTCGCAACCACGAGCGCCCGAAACGGGAGAGGCTCGCGCGGCATGGGGGCGAAGGGCCGTACGAGATCGAAGGAGGGATCGGTGTTCTCGACGTCGGTTGCTGCCACCAGAAAGGCAGCGAGCACCTTGTCGCGGAGCGTCGGGCTGGCGGACGCGGCCCATTTCACAGTCGTTGCGACTGCGAGCGAATGGGCGAGGAGAACGACCGGTCTCGGAGAGGCTGCAACTGCCGCGTCGAGACCGGCGATCCAGTTTTTGGGGTCGGGCCGGTCCCAATCCGCCTGCAGCACCCGCGACGAGTTCGGAAAGGCGCGGCACCAGTGCGACATCCAGTGATCGGGTCCGGAATTGCCCCGGCCCGGCACCGCCAGAAAGTCGAAATCGTGGAACATGCCTGCCGTCATGCCTCGCCGAAGACCCTCCGGAAAATCGTGTCCACGTGCTTCGTGTGATAGCCGATGTCGAATTTCTCGCGGATTTCCTGCTCCGAGAGTGCGGCCGTGACCTCGGGATCCGCAAGCAGTTCTTCCAGGAAGTCGGCGCCCTGTTCCCAGACCTTCATCGCGTTTCGCTGTACGAGCGCATAGGCATCTTCCCGGCTGACGCCGGCCTGCGTCAAGGCAAGGAGCACGCGCTGTGAATGAACAAGTCCCTTGAACTTGTTGAGATTCTTGAACATGTTGTCCGGATATACGACAAGCTTGTCGATAACGCCCGCGAGACGGGCGAGAGCGAAATCAAGCGTCACGGTGGCGTCAGGCCCGATCATCCTTTCGACTGAGGAATGCGAGATGTCCCGCTCGTGCCACAGGGCCACGTTCTCCATGGCGGGCATCGCGTAGGAACGCACCATGCGGGCCAGGCCGGTAAGGTTCTCGGTGAGCACCGGATTACGCTTGTGCGGCATCGCCGACGAGCCTTTCTGGCCCGGCGAAAAGTATTCTTCCGCTTCCAACACCTCGGTGCGCTGGAGATGGCGTATCTCGGTGGCGAGACGCTCGACCGATGAGGCGATCACGGCCAGCGTGGCGAAGAACATCGCGTGCCGGTCGCGGGGAATGACTTGCGTCGACACCGGTTCAGGCCTGAGGCCGAGCTTGGCGGCCACGTGCTCCTCGACGCGCGGGTCGATGTTGGCAAAAGTGCCTACCGCGCCTGATATGGCGCAGGTGGCTATGTCGTCGCGAGCCTGGACAAGCCGGTCCTTGGCGCGCGAGAACTCCGCGTAGGCAAGGGCCATCTTGACGCCGAAAGTCGTCGGTTCCGCATGGATGCCGTGGCTGCGACCGATCGTGACGGTGTCCTTGTGCTCGAAAGCGCGCCTCTTCAGCGCGGCAAGAAGCGCGTCGAGGTCGGCGAGCAGGATCTCGCTGGCTCGCTTGAGCTGCACCGCAAGACAGGTGTCGAGGACGTCGGATGACGTCATGCCCTGGTGGATGAAGCGGGAGTCCGGTCCGACGAACTCGGCCAGGTGAGTCAGGAAGGCTATGACGTCATGCTTGGTCACCCGCTCGATCTCGTCGATGCGGTCGACGTCGAATGTGGCGGCATTGCCCTTTTCCCAGATCGTGCGGGCAGCTTCCCTGGGAATGATCCCTAGATCCGCAAGCGCATCGCAGGCGTGCGCTTCGATCTCGAACCAGATGCGGAAACGTGTCTCCGGCGACCAGACCGCGACCATTTCCGGGCGCGAGTAACGTGGGATCATCTTGCTGCTGTTCCTATCGATGTCTTTTGCCGAAGTCCCTAACAGAGGAGCAGCGAATGCTCAACGCGGCGGACCGGGCCGGGACTGTTGCATCCAAACGGTGTAACTGTCGTTGAAGTGCTTTGAAGGAGACACTGACATGGCTGGCCCCGACATTCGCGAGCATATGGAAGTCATCGGCGCGGACGGCGTTCACATCGGAACGGTTGACCGGGTCGAAGGAGACAGGATCAAGCTGACCAGGAAGGATAGTGGCGAAGGATCGCACCGGGGCCACCACCATACCATCCCGCTTGCGCTCGTCGCCGAAGTCGAGGGTGACAAGGTGCGTCTTTCGGCCAATGCGGATGTCGCCGTGACCTTCGAAGAGGAAGCGGGAGACCGGGGCGCTTAAGCCAGCCGGGTCGACCAGACCGGGAAGATATCGTTCGCAGCGGGCGTGGCCGCATGGACGCCGCGCGCAATGGCCCGCGCCATGGTCGCGCCGGCAGCGGCATAAAGATCGATCGCATCGTCATGCGAGAGCGATCGTCCGCTGGTCCCGGTCGCGAGGGCGAACACGAGGTCGCCGTCGGCCGGCGTATGCGTGGGCCAGATGGCGCGTGCGAAGCCATCGTGCGCGGCAATCGCGAGACGCTTGGCACCCGCCGGGGTCATCACTGCGTCTGTTGCAATCACCGCGATCGTCGTATTGGCGGCCTGATCGCGATATTTCAGGTGGATGCGGCGTGCGTCCGCGCCGATGGGCGAGGGGAAGCCCTGTGCGCCGAACTCGTCCCCGATTTCGAAAGGCGAGGCCCAGAAGTGGCGGCTGCGCCCCACCGTGACCGAGCCCGTGGAGTTGACGGCCGCCAGCGCCCCGATCCTGACGCCGCTTTCGAGTTCGGTGGAAGACGAGCCCAGGCCTCCCTTCAGGCCGGCAGTCAGCGAACCGGTGCCGGCACCGACCGACCCGATCGCGAAGTCCGATGTGGCGGCCTGCACCGCTTCGTAACCCATCTCGCGGTACGGCGGATAGCGGCCCCAGTTCTTGTCACCGCCATTGGCGAGGTCGAAGACAATGGCGGCCGGGACGATCGGGATGACGTGGTTCCGGACCCGGAATCCCATTCCGCGTTCCCGCAGCGCGGCCTGGACGCCGGACGCTGCGTCAAGACCGAAGGCAGAGCCGCCGGAAAGGACGATGGCGTTGACGGCCTCGACCGAATTGTGCGGCTCCAGCAGGTCAGTCTCCCGCGTCCCTGGTGCGCCCCCGAGAACCTGCACGCCGGCCACGGCAGGTTCGTCGCAGACGACCACCGTTACCCCGGACTTCAGATGGCCGTCCGACGAATTGCCGACCCGCAGGCCGGCGACGTCCGTGATGAGGTTGCGGGGGCCTGTCTTGAACATCAGGGAACCGTCACTTCCGTGAATCGCGCGCCGTCGTAGCGGAAAAGTCGATACGGATTTTCGGTCAGGTCCCCTTTCTGGTCGAACCGGATCGGACCGATCGCAGTGTCGTAGCTTCGACCCGAGAGATCGGCGGTCAGAGGGCCTTTGTCGGCGACGGCGTCAGCGATGGCGGCATGGGCGACTTCGACCGCTGCGTAAGCGGGCAATGCGTATCCGAGCGCGGGCAAGCGCCGGTCTGCAAACGCGTCCACGACCGCTACCGGCGCGTGCTCGCTCCAATCGGGCAGAGCAACCATGAGCGTGCCAGGCGCTAGCGGGATTTCGCCGACCGCGCGCAAGGCTTCCCCGCCTGCGACCGTGAGGCCGTTCTGCTGCTCGGCCGCGTCGCGGCCGATGACGGCGATGTCGTCGCGGTCGCCGCCGACGAAGACCTGCGTGGCGCCTGCCCGCTTCAGCCGGCCGACGAGAGCGATCTGGTTTTCAAGTTGAGGCCTGAATGTGTCCACGAATACCGGCGAGAGGCCGGACTGCTCTGCTGCCGCCCGCACGCTTTCCGCAAGCTCCCTTCCGTAGATGGTTCCATCGTCGACGATGGCGAACAGGTCGTTCTCCCACAGCCGGGACAGCAGTCGTCCAGCCGCCTGGCGCTCACTGTCGGCGCGGGGTCCGAGACGATAGACGATCCAGCCCGTGCGCTGCCTGCGGTCGGTCAAGGCGTCGGCTCTCACGCCGATCGTGATCGTGGGGATTTGCGCGGAGCGGAGGATAGGCAGCGCTGCCTCGATCGATTCGCCGCAGAGAAACCCGACCACCGCCTGCACTTTGGCGGCCACCATCTCTCGCGCCGCCCGCGCGCCGCCTTCGGCGGTACAGCCGTCGTCCGCGATGCTGAGACGTACCTCTGGGTCGGAAAGCATTTCGGCGGCAAGGTTCGCGCCGGTCCTCATCTGCTCTCCCAGGATGGCGGATGCACCTGACAACGGAGCGACGAGTCCGATCGACGCCTGGCGCGTCGTTACCGTGTCGGGGGGCGGCGATCCGACGGGCGCTTGAGCCGCGGCCGTGCCGGCAAGCAGCCCACACAAGACGGCACAAATTGTTCTAACCGGGAAACGCATGCGGCAGCGTAGAGTTCTCCAGGAGCGCGGCGATGCGGAGCGCGACGCCTGCGCCCGGCAAGGGGTAAAGTCTGGCTCTGCCAAGCGCAACAGCGGAGTCCGGAGATTCGCCGCCCCGGCATTCGCTTGTGGCGCCTGCGTTACGGCCATATATAGCGATATGCAGGAATTCGCGGGACTTTACGAGTGCTGAAGAAGAACGATGTCGGTCCGCAGACCTATCGGGATGCAATGGCGCGCTTCGCCGGCGCCGTGCATGTCGTAACGACGGATGGACCGGCAGGCAAACGCGGCGCGACGGTGATCGCCGCTTGTTCGGTCTCCGATACGCCACCTACGGTGCTCGTGTGTCTCAACAGTGAGAACGCCAAGAACGACACGTTCCTGAAGAACGGCAATTTCGCCCTGAACACGCTGGCAGGGGAGCACCAGGCGCTCGCGGAAGCCTTTTCCGGACAGACGGGCCTGCCCGTCGAGGAGCGCTTCGCACTCGCCGGGTGGGACACCATCGCCAGCGGCGCCCCGACCCTGATCGGCGCGCAGGCGGTGTTCGACTGCGAAATCATCGACAGCAAGGATCATGCGACGCATCGCATTCTGTTCGGCCAGGTGAAGGGGATCAGGATCGGGGATACGCTCGATCCCTTGCTCTACTTCAACCGGCGCTATCGCATTCTCGCTCCGTGATGGCCATGTCACCTCGTCCCGCGCCTGCGACGATCGAGGAAACGCTCGAACTGCTGACCGGCGCCGACTACGTCGCCGACCGGTCGCTGGCGACGGTGCTGTTCCTTGCCTTGCGCATGCGTCGCCCGCTGTTCCTCGAAGGCGAGGCGGGGGTGGGCAAGACGGAGATCGCCAAGGTGCTGGCCGCATCGCTCGGCCGTCGGCTGATCCGGCTGCAGTGCTACGAAGGGCTGGACGTCTCGTCGGCGGTCTATGAGTGGAACTATGCCGCGCAGATGATCGAGATCCGTATGGAGGAGGCTTCCGGCCGGGCCGATCGCAAGGACATGGAGCGCAACGTCTTTTCGGAGCGCTATCTGATCCGGCGTCCGGTGCTGGATGCGCTGAGCGGCGAGCCCGGCGCAGCACCCGTCTTCCTGATCGACGAACTCGACCGAGCCGACGAGGCCTTCGAAGCCTTCCTGCTCGAGGTGCTCTCGGACTTCCAGGTCACCGTGCCGGAACTCGGCACGATCAAGGCCGAAGAGCCGCCCATCGTCGTCATCACCACGAATCGCACGCGCGAAATCCACGATGCGCTCAAACGCCGGTGCCTCTATCATTGGGTGGACTACCCGGATGCCGCGCGGGAACTGGAAATCGTCCGCCGCAAGGTCCCGCGGGCCGGCGAGAGGCTCTCGGCGGAAGTGGTCGCCTTCATCCAGAAGCTGCGCGGCCTCGACCTCTTCAAGGCACCGGGCGTCGCCGAGACGATCGACTGGGCGGGAGCGCTGACCGAACTCGACCAGACCGCACTCGATCCGGAAACCATATCCGACACGATCGGCGTGCTGCTGAAATACCAGGACGACATAGCCCGAATCGACCGGGGCGAGGGCCGGCGGCTACTGAGCGAAGTGAGGGCCGAGCTCTCGCTCGCCGCCGAGTAGCTCTCATGGCCTTGCCGCTTTCGGCCAATCCCGAAGGTCGTCTGGCCGACAACATCGTCTTCTTTGCACGAAGCCTCCGCAAGGCGGGCATGCGGGTCGGTCCCGCCGCGGTCGTCGATGCGATCGAGGCGGTGCTGGTTGCCGGCATCGGATCGCGGGACGACTTCTATTGGGCGCTGCATGCGGTCCTGGTCGCGCGGCGTGAGGACCACCCCACTTTCGACGAGGCGTTCCGGCTGTTCTGGCGGTCGCGCGAAATGATCGAGAGGATGCTGGCCATGCAGCCGTCGGCACCCGGCGCTAGCACCGGAGCACGGCCACGGCCGGCCGAAGGCCGCGCGGCCGACGCAATCATGGACATGCAGGAAGGCAGACGGAGCGCGGCAGAACAGCGCGCCGTGGAGGTTGATGCGCGGCTGATCGTTTCAGGCGACGAGATGCTTCGCAACAAGGATTTTGCACAGATGAGCGCGCAAGAGGTCATTGACGCAAGGCGCGTCATGGCCGGCATGCGGCTGCCTCTGGAGATGATCCGGACCCGCCGCTTCCGGGCCGACTCCTCTGGCCGCCGTATCGATCCGCGCGCGATGCTGCGGTCGACCGCCCGTACCGGCGGCGAGATGACGCTGCCCTGCTACCGCTCGCAGCGCGAGGTCCATCCGCCGCTGGTGGTGCTCGCCGACATCTCGGGCTCGATGAGCCAGTACACGCGCATTTTCCTCCATTTCCTTCATGCGCTGACCCGCAAGCATCACCGGGTCCATTCCTTCGTTTTCGGCACGAGGCTCACGAACCTGACGCGGCAGATGCGTCACCGCGACCCCGACGAGGCGCTCGCGGGATGTTCGGCCGCTGTGAAGGACTGGTCGGGAGGCACGCGCATCGGCGATACGCTCGCGGAATTCAATCGGCTGTGGTCGCGCCGGGTCTTGGGGCAGGGGGCCATCGTACTGCTTATGACGGACGGGCTCGAACGAGACGATACGGAAATGCTTTCCAAGGAGATGGAACGCCTCCGGAAATCATGCCGGCGGCTCATCTGGCTCAATCCATTGCTGCGCTTCGACGGCTTCGAGCCCCGGGCGCGGGGGGTCAAGGCGATGCTGCCTCATGTCGACGAGTTCCGGCCCGTCCACAATCTGAACGCGCTGGCCGATCTCTGCGCTTCGCTGGAAACACCCGACCCACGACGGACACGACGTACATTTTCACAAACAGAGCTTGGCAATCCATGCCGCGACCTGGAATCTGCGAGCCAGGCGAGCCCATAGGCGGACGGAGGACGCATCATGCCGCAACCCACTCAACTGGACGAGGCGCGCGATCCGCTGGTCGTGGCCGAGGTGTGGAAGACCGAGGGGCGGGGCGTCGCGATCGCAACGGTGGTGGAGACATGGGGTTCTGCCCCCCGTCCGCTAGGCAGCCATCTCGTCATCGATGCCGAGGGAAATTTCCATGGCTCCGTTTCCGGCGGATGCGTGGAGGGCGCGGTCGTCACCGAGGCCATCGACGTCATAGAGACGGGCGGTGCCAGGATGCTCGAATTCGGCGTGGCGGATGAGACCGCGTGGCGTGTGGGGCTTTCCTGCGGCGGCCGCATCAAGGTTTTCGTAGAAAGTCTTGGAAACTGACGGCCATGGACCTCGCCGCCCTCAAGACCCTCAACGAAGAACGGCGCGGCCGCCGCGCCGTGGTCGCTGTCACTGACCTCGATGGAGGCGAAAGCCGGCTGATCCGATCGGCGGCGGAAACCGAAGGCGTGCTTCACGAGGCAGTCGCCAAGGCACTCCGGACCGGCACGTCGACGATGTGCGAGACTGATGGAAGGCGCTTTTTCTTGAACGCCTATCTGCCCCAGCCGCGCCTGGTTTTGATCGGCGCCGTGCATATCAGCCAGGCCCTTGCCCCTATGGCCAAAGTAGCGGGCTACCCCGTGGAGGTGATCGACCCGCGTACCGCATTTGCGAGCCCGGAACGCTTTCCGGATGTCGATCTTCGGGCCGAATGGCCCGAGACGGCTCTGGCAGCGACCCCCTTGGACAGCTATTGCGCCGTCGCGGCGGTCACGCACGATCCCAAGATCGATGACCATGCGCTGAAGGCTGCACTCGACGCCGGCTGCTTCTATGTCGGCGCGCTGGGCAGCCGGAAGACACATGCCGCCCGCGTCGACAGGCTGATCGCCTTGGGTGCCAAGCCGCAGGAGATCGACCGCATTGCCGCGCCCATCGGGCTCGACATCGGAGCCGCCAACCCGGCAGAAATCGCGGTGGCGATCCTTGCCCAGGTCGTGCGCGCCTTTCGGTCTCGGGGGCTGGAGGTTGCGCGGAAGCCGAAGGGCGAAGCCGCATGAAGTTCGGACCGGTGCCCGTGGCGGAAGCCGCAGGCGCGATGCTCGCCCACGCAATGCAGGTCGCGGGCAAGCACTTTCGCAAGGCTCACCGCCTAACGCGGGACGATCTGTCCTGGCTCATGGACGCCGGTGTCACCGAAGTCACAGCCGCCGTGCTGTCACCCGACGACCTCGACGAAAATGAAGCAGCAACCCGCATTGCTCAGGCAATGCTGTTCGCTGGAATGGAGTTGAAGCCAGCCGCCACCGGACGCGTCAATCTTCATGCATCGGCGGCCGGCGTCTTCACGGTCGACCGGGCGATGGTCGACCGGCTCAACGCTGTTGATCCTGCCATCACTCTGGCGACCGCCACGGCCTACAAGCCGGTCGAGACGGGCGAGATGGTCGCCACGATCAAGATCATTCCTTTCGCCGTGGACCGCATGCTCGTCGATCGGGCCGCCGCGCTGCTGTCAGAATCCCGGATCTGCGCGGTGCATCCCTACAGGCCGGCGCGGGTCGGGCTCATCCAGACGGTCCTTCCGAGCCTGAAAGCCAGCGTCATGGCCAAGACGACGCGCGTCACGGCCGCAAGGCTTGTCCGCTCGGGAAGCGTCATCGGCGACGAGCTTCGCATCGCGCACGACGTTCCGTCGCTGAGCGACGCCATTGCCAGGCTGATGCGCATGAACGACTTGGTGATCGCGTTCGGAGCTTCCGCCTTGTGCGACTTCGACGACGTCATACCGTCGGCCATCCGCCAGGCCGGCGGCGAGGTGTTGCGGGCCGGCATGCCGGTCGACCCGGGCAATCTTCTCGTTCTCGGCAGGCTGCATGGAAAATCCGTAATAGGCGCACCGGGTTGTGCGCGCAGCGCCAAGGAAAACGGCTTCGATTGGGTCCTGGACAGGTTGCTCGCCGGCCTGGAGGTTACCGGGGCAGACATCGCAGGCATGGGAGTGGGTGGTCTCCTGCTCGAAATCCCGACGCGGCCGCAGCCGCGGAACACGCAGGTTGCGGGCGCGGTTCCCGGCGTTCATGCCGTGGTGCTGGCGGCGGGACGGTCGAGCCGGATGGGCGGACCGAACAAGCTGCTGGCGCACTTTGCCGGAAGACCGCTGATACGGCAGACGGTCGAGCGTGCGCTCGCATCGGCCGCCGACGGGGTCAGCGTGGTGACAGGCCATCAGGCGGCACGCATTCGCGATGCCCTGCAGGAGCTGGACATTTCCGTCGTTCACAACGCGGATTTCGCATCCGGCCTCTCCGGATCGCTGAAGGCAGGCATCGCCGCGGTCCCCGTTGACGCAGCCGGCGCCCTGATAATGCTGGCTGACATGCCTGCCGTGTCGACCGGCGATCTCGACAGGCTGATCGCTGAATTTCGCGCTTGCGGCGGACAGGCGGTCATTCGAGCGACATGCCAGGGCAAGCGCGGCAATCCCCTTATCCTTCCGCGTGCCCTCTTCGGCCAGGTAGCCCAGTTGGAGGGCGATACCGGTGCCCGCCATCTCGTCGAATCGGGCTCCGTGCCTGTCATCGACGTGGAGATCGGGGAGGGCGCCGCCATCGACGTCGACACGCCAGCTGCCCTCGAGCACGCCGGCGGTCTCCTTCAGGACTGATACGATGCGCCTTCGCCTGTTGCCGCTTCTGCTCGGCTTCTGCCTGACGACATCCGCTGCGGGGGCTCAGAGCCTGAAGCCTTTCAAGGACGAGCTTTTCGACTATCCGGCCACCCTGTCTTCGGAGGCGAACGGGGCATATCTGATCGTCGACTACGAGGAAGCTCGCGACATAGACAAGCGCGACCAGATTCCGGAACGCCGCGTGCGGGGAAACTATGTTTCAACGGGCGTTCGCAGGGTGCAGAAGGACCTGTCCCTGAAGACCGAGGCCGGTACCATCCGACATTTCGCCGTGGGGAAGCTCGAGGGGGCGAGCGTCATCACGGTGTACCTCCACGGCCAGGGAGGAAGCCGCAAGCAAGGCGTGGACGACTTCACCTTCGGGGGCAATTTCAACCGTATCAAGAACCTGATGGCCGCCAATGGCGGGCTCTATCTTTCGCCGGATTTTTCCGACTTCGGCGACCAGGGTGCGATGGAGGTTGCCGCGCTGATCTCCCACTATGCCGAAAGATCGCCAGGTGCGAAAATCTTCGTCGCCTGCGGCTCGATGGGCGGCGCGCTCTGCTGGCGATTGGCCGCGAACGGAACGTCGGCGCCGCACCTGTCGGGGCTTCTCCTTCTAGGCTCGCTTTGGGACGAGGGCTTTCTCGCCAGTCCGGCCTTCAGCCGCCGGGTCCCCGTCTTCTTGGGACATGGAAGCCGCGACAGCGTCTTTTCCATCGACCGGCAGGAGGCGTTCTTCCGTTCGATCCTGGCGCGGGCGCCCGGCTATCCCGTCCGCTTCGTGCGTTTCGAGAGCGGCACGCACGGCACGCCGATCCGCATGACCGACTGGCGCGAAACGCTGAATTGGATGCTGTCCGTCCGGTGAAGGGCGTTATGGCGCCGTGTTGAAGTCCAGCACGGCCTGCGGGTTGATCTCGCCGTCATACGAGGCGTCCACGTCGTATCTCACCAGCGAAAAGCGTCCGTTGCGCAGGATCCAGGTGCCCGAGGCCGACGCGTCGCCCATGCCTCGCCACTTGGCGTGCGAGGTGATCGCCTGGCTCGCTTCGTCATAGAAGGAGTTGGCCAGCTTTCCGGCCGCGATGTATCCGATGGTCGTTATGCTCTCGACGGGGCCGTCCGTGTCGTCATTCTCGTAGCGTATGTCCAGGTCGGGTGTCGCGAAAGCCAGTTGGCGCAGACCCTCATCCGCATCGTACTGGTAGTAGACGTGGCTCTCATTATAGGCGCCGGTTCCGCAATAGAATCGGAAGACGCGGGTTTCGCGCTTCGGCATGTCCTCGGCGTCGGAACTGTAGTTGAAGGCGACCGTGTATTGCTCGACGCCGCCCGTCTGATCTTCGCCGGCTGCATTCCGCCCGCACTCCGGATTCGCGTCCTGGAACAGCGCCTTGGCTCTGGCCAGTATTTCGTCGCTCTCGTCGGGCGGAGGGGCATCGGGGCAACTCGCGGGCAAGGCTTCGTCGAGGCCGACGTTCGAGGGCTTCAGTTCGCCCTTCTCGATATGCAGCGGTTCGAATGAGGAGGCCTGTATGGAAGGATTCGCCAGCCTCAACGTGTAGCAGCCCCCGAAGACCTTTTCGCCGCCATTGGCGTCGAAAGCAGCGATGGCGACCGGGAGATGATATATGGTGCTGCCGGCGGCACCCTCGGATGCCACATTGCCTGTGATGACACGGACTTGCGCGGTGTCCTTGAAACCTTCGGCGAAGGCGTCGAGGTCTGCGGCGGGCTTGGTTTCCCCGAAATAGGCCCAAGCGCGCGCAAATTCTTTGCGGTTGACGGCATTGTAGAACGACTGGATCAGCGTCGAGGCGCTCGATCTATCGTCGATATAGGGCGTGTCCTGGGCTGAAGCGTTGAGCACCGGCATCAAGATGCCCATGCCGCTAGACAACAGAAGGACAATGCCGCGCATCCGAATCACCTCCGCACGATTCGACGATCGGGCCCGATTGCGGCGGCCGGATGACCGTCGCCTCCGAACGTGATGTTCACGGTGCTTGGGAAAAGCGGCGAACTCAGCCTGTCGCCAATCTCCTGGCGATGCGCGGGAAGTCGCACGGCGCGGTAGTGCCGGGTTCGCGGCGATCGGCCTTGCACATGGCATAGAGGAGCGCGAGCGAAGCCGAATAATGCGCCTGCTCGTCGGGGCGCGGGCGGGAAAACAGCTCTGTCCTGAACATGGCGTCCAGCTCCGATTCGTCCTCCCACCTTAGCGGTAGCTGATCTCGACTGAATTGTGCAGTGCAGCATAACGCATGGCTGCCATGCGGAAGCCCGGACACTCAGTGGACGGATGCGAGCTGTAGACCGATCTAATTCGAGGCTGCCTGGGCGCCTTCCGCGCGCGCCTGCGCGATCTTTTCGGAAAGGACCTCCCGGCCGAGCGCGCCGAAGACGACCTCGTTGCCGACGACATAGGAGGGTGTGCCGGTGATCGCGAGCCGGTTCGCAAGCTCATAGGTCTTCTCGAAGGCCGCGGCGATCGCCGGATTCTTCATCTCCTCGCGCAAGGCGTTCTCGTCCACTCCGAGGCCGACCGCGATTCGGATCGCGGCCTCTTCCGTGGCGCGGCCGGGGGCGCCGAGCAGCTGATTGTGGAAGTCCGCATACCGCTCCGGGGAGAGCGCGCGGAACGCCATCGAGACGACATGTGCCTTCGTCGAGTCCGGTCCCAGGATCGGAAACTCCTTGAGAACGAAACGCAGGTCAGGATCGGCGGCCGTCAGCGCCAGCATGTCCTCCTGCGCGCGTTTGCAGTAGCCGCAATTGTAGTCGTAGAACTCGACGATCGTGGTCTTGCCGTTGGGATTGCCGACGTAGCCGTCATATGCGGCGTTGAAGATATCAGCCTTAGACCCCTCGATGACCTCGAGGTTGGCAAGACGCTGCTGCTCGCGCTGCTTGGTCTCGAGCGCTTCCTGCATCTCGATCAGGATCTCGGGGTTGTCGAGCAGGTAGTCTCGGACAGTCCCTTCGAGCTGGGTGTCTTGCTCGGGAGGGGACGCCATAGCGATTTCGGCTCCGCCATCGGTCGCGGCCGCGGGATCCGCATGCCCGGCCATGTAGCCGACGGCCAGCATGCCCAACGAGACTGCCAGTCCCGTCGCGCTCAACAAAACAGCCCTGCTCATGGTGACCGATCCTTCTCTTGTGACAGGCCGATATTGCATATCGGCTCGAGCGGCAATCAGCCCTTTTTCCTGGGCGTCTTCTGGTTGACGATGTCCTGGGCTCTCACCCACGCCGGTTCGCCGCGCTTGAGCTTCTGCTGGGCCCGCATGGCGAAGATCTTGGCCTGCTGATAGTTGCCGCTGTAGTAGTAGCCCTCTGCCGTGGCAAGCTCGGCATGGCCGATTTCGCCCAACTGACCATAGGCCTGGGCCAGATATTCGTATCCGCTGAAATTTTCCTTGTCGCGCGACAGGCCTTCATTGATGACCGCGACGGCCCTCTTGACGGCGTCCGGCTTGCCGGTGGCGATCAGCGCCTGGCCGTATGAGATCTGGATGATGCTGGACTTCGCTGGGTCGAGCTTGGCCGCCTGCGCAAAGGCCGCGGCCGCCTTCTCCGGCTGGTTGGCACGCAGCAGCACGTCGCCCTTCAACTCCTGGAAATAGGGGTTCTGGGGTTGCTGCTTGACGAGCGCGTCGGCCTTCTTCAGCGCGTTGCGGGGGTTTCCGTAGCGAAGGGCGATCAGCGCATCGGCATATTGCGCCGTCAGGGGCGACATCTTCTTCGCAAGCCGCGCAGCCGCAGCCTGGCCCTGCGTATAGACGGCGATCTTCACGCGCATCATGTCATGACGCTGCTGAAGCGCTTCGGAATCCTTCTTGCCGAAATTGGGGCTCGACTGGACGAGAGTCTGGAGATTGGCGATGCGATCGCGCGGTGTGGGATGGCTGACGCGGTAGGGGTCCACTCGCGCGCCCGACAGGGACAGCGCGCTTTGAAACCGTTCGAAGGTGACCAGCATGCCTTGGCCCGACTGGCCCGTGGCCTCGAGATACTTTACGGCCGAACGGTCCGCAGCCGTTTCCTCCGACCGTTGATAGCTCATCAGGCTGCGCCTTGCGGCTTCTCCGCCGCCTGCGGCGATGCCCACTCCCGCTTGTGCGAGCCCACTCGCATCGGTCGCGGCGCCGGCAGCCACGGCGCCGATGCCGAGCAGCGACGCGATCACGGCCATCGTCTGGGCCCTGGCGACCTGTTCGCGCAAGCGCTCCTGGTGCCCGCCTGCGATGTGACCGGCTTCGTGCGCGATGACGCCGATGATCTCGTTGGGGGTCTCTGCCTGGAGAAGGGCGCCCGTATTGATGAACATGCGGCGGCCGGCCACGAAGGCGTTGAAGCTCGGATTGTTGACGAGAATGATGTCGATGCCCGATTTCGACAGGCCCGCCGCCTTGAAGATTGGTCGAGCATAGTCGCGCACGAGTGCCTCGATCTCGGCGTCACGCACGATCGGCACGCGCCCCTGGGCCAGCGCAGCGGGCAAGGATGCCGCCAGCATCGCAAATGTAACGACGAGCACGGCGACCGCCCGGGCACAGGTCAGCGAATTGCGAAGCAGTCCGTCCATGATCGCCATGAGAGGTAAACCACGGGCGAGGCGTTGGAAAGGCTGTGTCTGATACATCATGAACTTGTGATCCCCACACCAATCGGGCATTTGTGCGGCGCGTGTCGACCACGGACAGGAGTGCATGGCGGTATCAATTTCGAAGCGCGGGCAGGTCCAGCCTTTCCACGCGATGGACATCCTGGCGGAGGCGAACCGGCTCAAGGCGCTCGGTCATCCTGTTGTCTCGCTCGCGGTCGGTCAGCCTTCCGATCCGGCGCCCCTCCCTGTCCGGCAGGCTGCGGGCAGGGCCGTCGCCGACGGTCGGATCGGTTATACCGACGCCCTCGGGCTGCAGAGTCTGCGCGAGGCGATTTCCGCGCATTACGCGAGCCACTACGGCATCACCGTACCGCCGGGCCGCATAGCCGTTACGACCGGGTCATCTGCGGCCTTCAATCTTGCCTTCCTGGCGATGTTCGACCCGGGCGACCGCGTAGCGATCGCCGCGCCGGGCTATCCGGCGTACCGGAACATCATGTCGGCCCTGGATCTTGATGTCGTCGAAATCGAACTGGAGGGCGCTGCCTACCTCAGTGCGCAGCACCTGCGCGATGCACACAGCGACAAAGCCCTGAAAGGCGTGCTGTTCGCCAGTCCTGCCAACCCGACCGGGGCGGTCGTTCCGCCAATGCAGTTGCAGGAACTCGTCGAAACCGCCGCGGAACTCGGCATCGCGGTGATCTCCGACGAGATATACCATCGCCTTGCCTACTCTGCCGCCGACGTGTCCGCGCTGGCGTTCGACTCTGATGTCACGGTCATCAACTCCTTCTCGAAATACTATTGCATGACCGGTTGGCGCGTCGGCTGGATGGTTCTGCCGGAAAGGCTCGTGCGGCAGGTCGAGAGGATCGCGCAGAGCCTCTACATCTCCGCTCCCGAGGTTTCGCAGATCGCCGCCGCGGCGGCGTTCGACGCAACCGTGGAGTTGGAGGCCGTGAAGGCGCGCTATGCCTGGAACCGCGGCCTTCTACAGGAACGGCTGCCGGCACTCGGCTTCAAACTCGCCGCGCCGATGGACGGCGCCTTCTATGCATTCTGCGACGTAGCCGGGCTGACCAATGACAGCATGGCTTTCGCGCGACGCATGCTGGCCGAGGCGCAGGTCGCGGCGACGCCGGGCCACGATTTCGATCCGGTGGCCGGTCAGCGCTACATGAGATTGTCCTATGCGGGCAGTCACAACGACATTGTCACGGCGCTGGACCGCATGGAACGCTGGCTTAGATAGGCGCCCGATCCCGCCGCTCAGTGCTTGCGCGCCTGGACGAGGTAGGCGTCGATGTCGGTCTCTCCGAGCCACTTGACCGCTTCGAGCCTGTGCAGACCCTCGACGAGCACATGGCGCTTTCCGTCGTGCCGCACCTGGATCGGCGTCTTCAGCCCATTCTCGAGGATGTCCTCGGCAAGCAGCCGCACGGTCTCGGGGTGCAGCGTCTTTCGCCGTGCCGTCGGCACGTAGATCGTTTCCACCGGCACTTTCGTCACGCGTAGCATGCTGGCCTCCGACTGTTGAGGGCAAGAGGTTGCCAACGGGCTGCCTGCCTGTCCTTGCGTTCAATCCTTGAGCGGCTGGCCGAGCTTCCCCGCGAGATCCTGCGTGAACTGCCAGGCCACACGGCCCGAACGTCCGCCGCGCGTCGTCGCCCATTCCAGTGCCTCGGCCCGCAACTGTGCCGGGTCGACGACGAGCTCATGATATGCCGCATAGGCTTCGATCATGTCGAGATAGTCGTCCTGGGAGCATTTGTGAAAGCCGAGCCACAGGCCGAAACGGTCGGAAAGCGACACCTTTTCCTCGACGGCCTCTCCGGGATTGATCGCGTTGGACCGCTCGTTGTCGATCATGTCGCGAGGCAGCAGGTGCCGCCGGTTGGACGTCGCATAGAAGATCACGTTCGCCGGTCGGCCTTCTACACCGCCCTCTAGCGCGGCCTTGAGGGACTTGTATGACGTATCGTCATGGTCGAATGACAGGTCGTCGCAGAACAGGATGAACCGATAGGGCGCCGCCTTGAGTTGGGACATCAGCTTCGGCAGCGTGTCGATATCCTCACGGTGGATCTCGACGAGCTTGAGGGGCGGCGCGTCGCCCCTGGCTGCGTTGATGGAAGCGTGAACGGCTTTCACCAGAGACGACTTTCCCATCCCGCGCGCACCCCACAGGAGGACGTTGTTGGCCGGAAGCCCGGCGGCGAAACGCTCGGAATTGTCGTAGAGGATGTCACGGACCCGATCGACGCCTCTGATCAGTCCCAGGTCGACGCGGTTGACACGATGAATGGGCTCGAGGACGCCCTGTTCGGCAGACCAGACGAAGCAATCCGCCGAGTTCAGATCAGTCGGTACCGGAGCGCGGGGCGCCAGCCGTTCCATGGTCTCGACCAGCCGATCGAGCTTTTCCACCAGCATTTCCAGCGTCTTGTCCGTCATTTCCAACATCGTGCTGCGGCATTTGAGGGCCGTCGGGCTGTAACACGGTGAAGTGAGGCGCGAAAGCTGCCAGGACGTCAGCTTATGCGGTTGCAAACACCGCTTCAGGCTCTATATTCCGGCAACTTTTCGGCCCGGTAGGCCCAAGCAGGAGTTTCCAATGTTCGTCACGCCCGCATATGCGCAGGGTACCGGGGCTGCCGGCCCAGACATGCTGATCAGCATCTTGCCGTTTGTGCTGATCTTCGTGATCATGTACTTCTTGATCATCCGGCCCCAGCGCGCGCAGGTCAAGAAGCGCGGGGAGATGCTGGCTGCGATCAGGCGCGGAGATACGGTGGTGACCGGCGGCGGGCTCGTTGGCAAGGTGACCAAGGCGTCGGACACGGAGCTCGAAGTCGATCTCGGCGGCGGTACCAAGGTGACCGCGCTGCGCTCCACGATCATGGACGTTCGGGTAAAGGGCGAGCCGATCGCCAACGAGAACGCCAAGAAGTAGTCGCGCCTCAGGCGGAACCAGTCAGCAGAAAAGGGGCGAAGCGGAAGTTGCCGGTCGCCTGAGACGGAAGACCGACAATGCTCTATTTCTCTCGCTGGAAGACGTTCTCGATCTGGGCGATCGTGGCAATCGGCGTGCTTTTCGCGCTTCCGAACGTCCTTCCTCAATCGTGGCTGTCGGCCATGCCGAACTGGCTGCCGAAGCAGTCTCTGACTCTCGGCCTCGACTTGCAGGGCGGGTCGCATATCCTGCTTCAGATCGATCGCCAGGACCTCGCCGACGAGCGGCTGGAGACGACGCGCGACGAGATCCGGACGCTGCTGCGCGACGCGAGGATCGGCTACACTGGCCTGACGGGCGCGGGCAATTCGGTTCAGGTGCGAATCCGGGATGCCGGCCAACTGGAGGCGGCGAGGGCGGCCTTGGCCACGCTCGTTCAGCCGGTTGCTTCCAGCCTTTTCGGTGCAGGGACCATCAACGAGCTGGCGCTCGACGAACCCGAACCCGGAGTCTTGCGCTATACCCTGACAGAGGAGGGGCTGGACTACCGGATGGGCAGCGCGCTCACCCAGTCGATCGAAGTCGTCGGTCGAAGGGTGAATGAGCTGGGCACCACGGAGCCTGTCATCCAGCGCCAGGGCGATGACCGCATCCTGGTGCAGGTCCCGGGGCTTCAGGATCCCCAGCGCCTCAAGGACATTCTCGGGCAGACTGCCCAACTGACATTCCAGATGGTCGACCAGACCATGCCGGTTCAGGAGGCGATCGAAGGCCGTCCGCCCGCCGGTTCGACGGTGATGTACTCGACGGACGATCCTCCGATCCCGTATCTGATCGAGAACCGCGTCATCGTTTCGGGTGAGAATCTCGTCGACGCCCAGGCATCCTTCGACCAGCGGACCAACGAGCCGGTCGTCACCTTCCGTTTCGATACGCGCGGCGCGCAGCGCTTCGGCCAGGCGACCCAGCAGAACGTCGGCCGGCTCTTCGCGATCATCCTCGACAATCAGGTCATCTCCGCGCCGCAGATCCGCGAACCTATCCTGGGCGGAACGGGGCAGATATCCGGCAACTTCAGCGTCGAAGGCGCCAACGATCTCGCGGTGCTGCTGCGCGCCGGCGCCCTGCCTGCCGACCTGACGATCGTGGAAGAGCGAACCGTAGGCCCCAGCCTGGGCGCCGATTCAATCGCCGCCGGCGAAATCGCCGCCGCCATCGCGTCCGTGCTGGTGCTTGCCTTCATGGTCATCGCCTACAGCAGCCTTGGTGTGATCGCGAACCTCGCGTTGATTGCCAACGTCATCCTGATCATCGCCATACTCTCCGCGCTGGGCGCCACGCTCACCATGCCGGGCATTGCCGGCATCGTGCTTACCATGGGCATGGCAGTCGATTCGAACGTCATCATCTACGAGCGCGTCAAGGAAGAGCGGCGGCTGGGACGCTCCCTGGTTCAGTCGCTGGACGCCGGCTTCTCGAGAGCTATGGCCACCGTCGTCGACGCCAACGTGACGACATTCATCGCCGCCGTGATACTCTTCTACCTGGGTTCGGGCCCAATCAGGGGCTTCGCCGTCACGCTGGCGATCGGCATCGTCACGACCGTGTTCACGGCATTCACGCTGACGCGGTGGATGATCGCCGTGTGGCTGCGGCGCATGCGTCCGGTCAACATCCCCGAGGGCTTGGTCAAGCTGGTGCCCGACAACACCAGCATTTCCTTCATGTCCATGCGGAAGTACGCGTTCACGATATCGGCAGCGCTCTCCATCGCGACCGTGGTGCTCTTCATGACGAAGGGTTTGAACTACGGCGTCGATTTCCTCGGCGGATCGATCATCGAAATCCAGGCAAAGGGCGACACCGCCGATGCATCGGATGTCCGCGCAAGACTCAGCGAGCTCAACCTCGGCGACGTGCAGGTCCAGGAATTCGGCTCCGCGCGTGACCTCCTGATCCGCGTTGAGTCGCAGGACGCGGGCGACAGCGCCGAGCAGTCGGCAGTCGACAAGGCGCGCCTCGCTCTAGAAGACGATTACGACTTCCGCAGGGTGGAGGTCGTGGGCCCGACCGTGTCGAGCGAACTGGCCTGGAACGGCACGATGGGGGTTCTGGCGTCGCTTGTCGCGATGCTGATCTACATCTGGATACGCTTCGAATGGCAGTTCGGCCTGGGAGCGGTCATATCCACTCTGCACGACGTCATCGCGATGGTGTTCCTGTATGTGATCGCCGGCATCGAGTTCAATCTGGGCAGTATTGCCGCGATCCTTACGATCGTCGGCTACTCCATCAACGACACGGTGGTGGTGTATGACCGCGTCCGGGAAAATCTTCGGAAATACAAGAAGATGCCCCTGGAGGAGGTGCTCGATCTGTCCATGAACCAGACCCTGGCGCGCACGGTGCTGACCGGCGTGACGACCCTGCTTGCGCTCACTGCCCTTTATATCTGGGGCGGCGAGGTCATCGCATCCTTCACTTTCGCGATGATCTTCGGCATCCTCTTCGGGACCTACTCGTCGATTTTCGTCGCCGGTCCTCTCCTCATCCTTTTTAACCTGCGTCAAGCGGGAGAGGCCAAGGGCGGCGACCCTGTTCCGGCGGCAGCGTCGAAGACCTGACGGCGGAGGCAATGGCCCAGGGCATCGTCATCCGCAAGGCACACTTTCCAGGCCGCGCTCCGATCGATGCCTATGGCGACGGCGGCTTCCGCTTTGCGGACATGTCGCACCGCGGGTCGATCCTCTGCATTCCATCGGGCATCCACGGATGGGAGCCCGCCGATCCCGGCAATCTGGAGATCGGCGATTTCGCCCGGGTCCTCGATCAGGCCGATCAGATCGAGATTCTCCTCGTCGGCACCGGCAGGGAACTGAAGCCGCTGCCGCGCGGCCTGCGCCAGGCTTTCAGGGAGCGCGGCATATCGGCCGATCCCATGTCGACGGGAGCGGCGGTCCGTACCTACAACGTCCTGCTGGCCGAAGATCGTGCCGTGGCGGCCGCCCTTGTCGCCGTCGACTGACACCCGGCCCGAGCGGCTGATGGACGTCGTTCGCACGGCCGATCGCGATCGCTACTTGGCCTCTCTCTATGCACCCGAGCGCAAGCGCCCGCATCTGCTGGCGCTCTACGCCTTCAATGCCGAGATCGCGGCTGTCCGCGACCGCGTCAGCCAGGCACTGCCGGGGGAGATAAGACTGCAATGGTGGCGCGACCTGCTCGAGGCTGGCGAGACGGGAGCGGGCGCGGGGCACCCGGTCGCCGAGGCGCTCTTGAAGACGATCGAAGAGAACCGTCTGCCCCGCGCGATTTTCCAGAACTACCTGGATGCCCGGATATTCGATCTCTACGACGATCCCATGCCGTCTCGTGGAGATCTCGAAGGCTACTGCGGCGAGACAGCCGCCGCGATCCTCCAACTCTCCGCGCTCGTGCTCGATCCCGAAGCCGCTGTGGACAGCGCCGAGATGGCCGGACACGCCGGTTGCGCGCAGGCCATCGCCGGGTTGCTGCGCCTGCTGCCCCTGCATCGCCGACGGGGACAATGCTACATTCCGAAGGATGTTCTTGCGTCTGCCGGCACGTCGAGGGACGAGTTCGTAGCCGGTGACGGCGGTCCCAACGCGGCGCGTGCCGTTGCCGCGATGATCGCGCTGGCGCGCGAACACCTGTCCGCCTTCGAGCGACGCGCCGGAGCGTTGGCGCCGTCCCTTCGTCCGGCATTCCTTCCCGTTGCGCCGACAGGCGCGCTGCTGTCCAGGATGGATGGGCGAGAAGCCGAGATGCTCGAGGCCAGCATCGACATCGCAGCCTGGCGTCGGCACTGGCTGATATTCCGGCGTGCCGCGAAGGGCTGGTAACCTTCTTCGAGACTGGCCCGTCTTGCAAGGTCAAGACGGATCGGAGAGGTCGATCCGGCTTCGCAGCGATCGTCTGCCGTTACTCGGCGGCGTGCGCCTGCTGCGGCAGGCCCAGCCATTCCCGGCATTCGGCTATTGCACGCGATGTGATCGCCCGGCGCTTGGCGATAGTCTTGTCCTTGCCGCGAAGGCGTCTGCCCTCGACTTTGGGCATTTCCGCCGGCGGAAACAGGCCGAAATTGATGTTCATGGGCTGGAAGGACCGCTTGCCCGGCTCGTCTTCCGAGACGATGTGCCCGCCGGTGATGTGACCCAGCAATGCACCGAAGGCCGTGCTCGCGGGCGGCGGGACGACCGCCAGGCCAAGCCGCTCCGCGGCTGCGAAGCGGCCCGCCAGCAGACCGATGGCGGCCGATTCGACGTAGCCTTCGCAACCGGTGATCTGGCCCGCGAAACGCAAGCCGGGACGTGACTTCAGCTGGAGCGACCCGTCGAGAAGGGTCGGCGAATTGATGTAGGTGTTGCGGTGCAGACCGCCGAGCCGCGCGAACTCCGCATTCTCGAGGCCGGGGATCGTCCTGAAGATCCGCACCTGCTCGCCATGTTTCAGCTTCGTCTGGAAGCCGACCATGTTGTAGAGCGTCCCGAGCGCGTTGTCCTGGCGCAGCTGGACGACGGCGTAGGCCTTGACCGACGGATTGTGGGCGTTTGTGAGCCCCATGGGCTTCATCGGCCCGTGCCGGAGCGTTTCGGGACCGCGCTCGGCCATGACCTCGATCGGAAGGCAGCCGTCGAAATAGGGGGTGCCCTCCCATTCCTTGAACTCGGTCTTCTGCCCGTCGAGCAGCGCCTGGATGAAGCTCTCGTACTGCGCCTTGTCCATCGGGCAGTTGATATAGTCTTTCCCTGTTCCGCCCGGTCCGACCTTGTCGTAACGCGATTGGAACCAGCACACGTTCATGTCGATGCTGTCGAAATGGACGATGGGCGCGATCGCGTCGAAAAAGGCGAGCGCGTCGGCTCCGGTTTCACGGGCGATGGCTTCGGCGAGCGACGGCGCCGTCAGCGGACCGGTCGCGACGATGGCCTGTTCCCACTCGGCGGGTGGTAGCCCGGTTACTTCCTCGCGGACGATCGTGATCAGCGGGTGTGCTTCGAGCCTGGCGGTGACAGCCTGGGAAAAGCCATCGCGATCGACCGCCAGCGCGCCGCCAGCCGGAACCTGGTTCGCATCGCCGCAGGCCATGACCAGCGAGCCGGCGAGCCGCATCTCGGCATGCAGGAGCCCCACCGCATTGTTTTCCGCATCGTCGGACCGGAAAGAATTGGAGCATACCAGTTCGGCCAGTCCGTCAGTCTTGTGCGCTTCGGTTTCCCGGACGGGGCGCATCTCGTGCAGGATGACGGGAACGCCGGCATTCGCCGCCTGCCAGGCCGCTTCGGAGCCGGCGAGGCCGCCGCCGACGATATGGATGGGTTTCGGATTCATGATGATCGAAATACTGCCTTGACCCTGCTTATGCAAATGCCGACGAATGTCGCATGACGCGCAACACCACGCGGCCGGGGAGGCCATTGCTTCGCATCGCGGCCGCCGCCTGGGCGGCGGTCATCGTCTCGGCTGGAGCGACCGCGGTCGCCGCCGCCGTGCCGGCGACCACGCTCGAGACGATCCAGATCTGCCACGGATATGGATGCGCATACCGCTCCCGGCTCGTGCTGACGGCTGCGGACGGCGCGCGGTTTCGGGCGATCATGAGCGCCGGCGCTGGCTCGCCCAGGGCGGAACGCGCCGCCCTGTCGAAGGCGGTCAGCTACTACGAGAAACGCGCCGGACAGGCGACCGGCTTCAGGGACAAGCCCAGGACGCAGATCGGCAAGCCCGAGCGCGGGCAGATGGATTGCGTGGACGAAGCCACCAACACGCGCAATCTGCTGCTCTATCTCGCCAAACGCGGGTTGCTCAGGCACCACAGCGTGGAGCGCAACGTTTCGCGCGGCTTCTTCCTGGACAATCGATATCCGCATTTCACCGCAGTGGTCAGCGATCCGGCGGGCGTGCGCTGGGTGGTCGATTCCTGGTACGGGTCGACAGGCGCGGCTCCGGATATCATGCCCTACGAAACGTGGAAGCGGCGCGGGCAGTTCGGCACCTGACGCAGCCGGCGCTGGGCCAAAACGACAACACCCGCCGGGGGAGGAGGTCCGGCGGGTGTCGTTTTGGTGGACGGCTTCCTGGGAGGAGGTAGAAAGCCGGCCTATTCGTCATAGCCGGGGAGGAGGTCGGCTTTGACGAAATTCCTTTCGCCTTGTTGAAGGAGGGGCGAAGCCTCCTGGAGAACAACGCCCGCCGGGGGAGGAGGTCCGGCGGGCGCCGTTTCGGTGGACGGTTTCTGGGAGGAGGTAGAAACCGGCCGTATCCGTCAGGGTCGGGGAGGAGGTCGACCCTGCCGGAATTCCTTAGATGGCCTTGCGGGCAACTTCCCGGATGCTTGCACGTGCGATGCCGAGGTCGTTCAGCTCGCGGTTGGAGAGGCGGTTCAGTTCCGTGACGGTCTCACGGTACAGGCGCCAGTTGCGGTAGTTGCGGATCAGGTTCATCGTCGTCTCGGTTCGTGTTCGTTCGTTCTTGTTGATCCCTAGATAGGCGCCCCCGGCACGGTTGAAAATCGCTTTTGGTGCATGGCAGCAATGCAGATTGTGCATTGCAACAAAAATCGATTTGAAAGCCGCGTTTCCTGCCGCCGGGAATCAGCCCTCATCGTGCGGGCGCTCGGCTGGAGCGCTGCTGAGAAAGCAGCCCGAAACGAGAGAAGCCGGCCCACGGGCCGGCTTCTGACGGGTAATCCAAAACGGGTCGTACGGATCAGACCGAATAGTACATGTCGAACTCGACCGGATGCGGCGTCATCTCGAAGCGCATCACCTCGGCCATCTTCAGTTCGATGAAGGCGTCGATCTGGTCGTCGTCGAACACGCCGCCGGCCTTGAGGAAGCCGCGGTCCTTGTCGAGGTTCTGCAGAGCTTCGCGCAGGCTGCCCGACACGGTCGGGATGCGCTTCAGCTCCTTCGGCGGCAGGTCGTAGAGGTCCTTGTCCATCGGCTGGCCGGGGTGGATCTTGTTCCTGATGCCGTCGAGCCCGGCCATCAGCAATGCGGAGAAACCGAGATACGGGTTGGCACCCGGATCGGGGAAGCGGACCTCGACGCGCTTCGACTTCGGCGAGGAGCCGAAGGGGATGCGGCAGGAGGCCGAGCGGTTGCGGGCCGAGTAGGCGAGCAGGACCGGCGCCTCGTAGCCAGGCACCAGGCGCTTGTAGGAGTTCGTCAGTGGGTTGGTGAAGGCGTTGACGGCCTTCGCGTGCTTGATCACGCCGCCGATGAAATACAGGCAATTTTCCGAAAGCCCGGCATATTCGTTGCCGGCGAAGGTCGGCTTGCCGCCCTTCCAGATCGACATGTGCACATGCATGCCCGAACCGTTGTCCCCGAAAACCGGCTTCGGCATGAAGGTGGCCGTCTTGCCGTAGGCATTGGCGACCTGGTGCACGACATACTTGTAGATCAGCATCTTGTCGGCGTTGCGCACGAGCGTGTCGAACTTGATGCCGAGTTCGTGCTGCGCCGCGGCCACCTCGTGGTGATGCTTTTCGACGCGCACGCCCATCTCCGCGAGGACCGTCAGCATCTCCGAGCGCATGTCCTGTGCCGAATCGATCGGCGGGACCGGGAAATAGCCGCCCTTGATGCGCGGACGGTGGCCGAGGTTGCCGGTCTCGTAGTGCGTGTCGTCGTTGGACGGGAGCTCGGTCGAATCCAGGTTGAAGCCCGTGTTGTAGGGATCGGCCTTGTACTTGACGTCGTCGAAGATGAAGAACTCCGCCTCGGGCCCGACATAGATCGTGTCGCCGATGCCTTCCGACTTCATGTAGGCCTCGGCCTTCTTGGCCGTTCCGCGCGGGTCGCGGTTATAGGCCTCGCCGGACACGGGATCGAGGATGTCGCACAGGATGACCATGGTCGACTGCGCGAAAAAGGGATCCATGTGGACGGTTTCGGTGTCCGGCATCAGGACCATGTCGGATTCATTGATGGCCTTCCAGCCTGCAATCGACGAGCCGTCAAACATGACGCCGTCGGCGAACATGTCTTCCTCCACCTCCGCCACGTCCATCGTGACGTGCTGAAGCTTGCCCTTCGGGTCAGTGAAGCGCAGGTCAACGAACTTCACGTCGTTGTCCTTGATCTGCTTCATGATGTCTGTGGCTGTGGTCATATCCCGTTTCCCTAGATTGTTCTGTTGACCTGATCGTCGTGTATCGCCTCGATCAAACGGCGTCTATGCCGGTTTCGCCGGTTCGGATGCGCACGACCTCCTCGATATTGGAAACGAAGATCTTGCCGTCGCCGATGCGCCCCGTTTGCGCTGCCTTGCGGATCGCCTCGATGGCGCCCTCGACGGCGTCGTCGCCCAGCACCACCTCGATCTTCACCTTCGGAAGGAAATCGACGACGTACTCCGCGCCGCGATACAGTTCCGTATGCCCCTTCTGGCGGCCGAATCCCTTTGCCTCGGTCACCGTGATGCCTTGCAGACCGGCCTCCTGGAGCGCTTCCTTGACCTCATCAAGCTTGAAGGGCTTGATGATCGCTTCGATTTTTTTCATTTTCGTTCGGCCTCCGATGGATCCATGTCAGGCATAATGCCCCCGCTCGCGCAACGACTAGCACGAACCATGCCAACCTCGTCGGGCCGGCGTGCAACGGCGCCGAGCGCACGCTCGTTCCGGACGATCCGATTTGGTCGATAGACAAAGGTCGCAATCGCCGTTTTCTTGTTCAGATCCAACCTATGTCAAAAAAGCGGGCAGCACGAAAGTTATGCATGGCGCCTAGAATTTGTGCAGAAGCAGCGCCTCCACGCAAGCTTGCCGACGCGAGGATCGAGTTTCGCCGCAATGCATGAACTCTTGACCACGGCTGAGATGGGCGAAGCCGATCGGCTCTCGATCGAGGCCGGCCCGCTGGACGGGATCGGCCTGATGCGCAAAGCCGGGGCGGCGGTGGCAAACGCGGTGATTGCGCGCTATCCGGATGCGTCTGCGGCTGACGTGCTGTGCGGGCCGGGCAACAACGGGGGCGACGGCTATGTGGCAGCCGGGCTGCTCCAGCAAGCGGGAATGCCGGTCCGCATCTGGTCTCTCGGCGAGCCGAAGGCCGGCACGGACGCTGCTATCGCGATGGCGGAATGCCCGATCCGTTCGCAGCCGCTTGCCGACTTCGTGCCGGCACGGAGCGCCATCGTGGTGGACGCCCTGTTCGGGGCAGGCCTGTCCAAGCCGCTGACCGGGGATGCGGCGGAAGCCATCCGGCGCTGCGAGGCTGCCGAGGCGGAGGTGGTCGCGGTCGACCTGCCATCGGGTGTGTCGGGCGACAGCGGCAAAGTCCTGGGAGAAGCCTTCCGGGCCGCGTTGACGGTGACATTCTTCCGCAAGAAGCCGGGGCATCTCCTCTATCCGGGACGCGAACGGTGCGGCGAGACGATCCTCGCGGATATCGGCATAGAAGCGGGCATCCTGGATCGCATCGGGCCGCAATGTTTCGAAAACCTGCCGGCGCTGTGGCGCTCGCAGTTCCCGCGTCCCTCGGCCGACACACACAAATATGCGCGTGGCCATGTCGGCGTGCTGTCGGGCGGCCCGGCCGCGACTGGTGCGGCAAGGCTCTCGGCGAGAGCCGCGGCGAGGGCCGGGGCAGGGGCCGTGACATTGCTGTCGCCGGCCAACGCGTTGCAGGTCAACGCCGCCCACCTGACCTCGACCATCCTGCGCCGAACGGATTCGATCGATGAGGCAAAGGCCTGGCTGGACGAGCGCAAGCCGGCCGCGCTGGTGCTGGGGCCGGGCGCCGGCTTGACGGAGGATGTCGGTGACTTCCTGCTCGAACTGATCGGCGCCGGCAGCGGACGCGTCCGCCATATGGTGCTTGACGCCGATGCGCTGACCCATCTGGCGCGGCGCCGCGACGCTTTCGTCGAGGCCTTCGCGAGGCCGGGCGCACCGCAGGCCGTGCTGACGCCGCACGAAGGCGAGTTCGCTCGCGCCTTTCCGGAGATCGCCGGAGACGGGCGGCTTTCGAAGGTCGAGCGGGCGCGGCAGGCGGCGGAGCGCACCGGAGCGATCCTGATCCTCAAGGGACCGGACACCGTGGTCGCATCGCCGGACGGCCGCGCGGCGATCAATGCCAACGCCGCGCCCTGGCTCGCCACGGCAGGCTCGGGCGATGTTCTCGCCGGTATCGCCGCCGGCCTGCTGTCGCAAGGCATGCCGGCCTTCGAGGCGGCCTGTGCCGCCGTCTGGCTGCACGGCGCCGCAGGATCGGGCTTCGGCCCGGGCCTCATTGCCGAGGATCTTCCAGACCAGCTCCCACCGCTGCTGCGCGAACTGCTGGACGCACGGCCGCGCTGAGCCGCGGCCGCGCAGGCCCGCCAACTCTGACCGCCGGGCCGCGTCAACCCGACGGAAACCATGATGCTTAAGACGGAAACAATTTTCGCCGCGTAGCGTTTTTCCCGCGTCTTGTCGGAGACATTCGATGCGCACAATGCTGACTGCCGCCGCTGTCGCGGTATTCGTCGTCAGTACAGGGCTGCTGGTGCTGATGGACGGCCCCGCAGCGCCCACGGCCGACCTTCCGGCGGCCATGGCGGAGTTCACATCTATCGACCGCACGGCCACGTCGGGCATCGGCGGATAGGCGGACGGCGTCCCGATGCGGAACGCCGCCCCTGTCTCGACTAGTGCCCGTCGCTGCGGGCGGGATCACCCGCTCCCATGTCCGCGGGCCAATCCTTCTCTTCCTTGCCGCGCGTCTTCCAGAGCGAATAGAGGATCCCGATAGCGATCAGGCCGACGGTGACGCCGAGGCTGAGCGCAGGCGGGAACTTGCCCCCGTCCAGCATGAAGTCCGAGACGAAGATCTTGGCGCCGATGAACACCAGCACTCCGGCGAGGGCATATTTCAGATAGTGGAAGCGGTGCACCATGGCGGCAAGCGCAAAATAGAGCGCGCGCAGGCCGAGGATCGCCATGATGTTCGACGTGTAGACGATGAACGTGTCGGTGGTGATCGCAAAGATTGCCGGCACGCTATCGACCGCGAACACGATGTCGGCGAGGTTGATCACCACCAGCGCCAGGAAGAGCGGCGTGGCAGCCGTCACCAGCCGGCCGGTCATGTGATCCGGCACCTTCACGAAGAAATGCTGGCCGTGGTGCTCGCGCGTAACCCGCATCCGCGCGGAAATGAAGCGGATTGCGGCATTGTTCTCGAGGTCCATGGGCTGATCGCCCGCGAAGAACATCTTGACGCCGGTGAAGATGAGGAAAGCCGCGAAGATGTAGAGTACCCAATAGGCCTGCTGGACGAGCGCCGCGCCGCCCGCGATCATCAGGCCGCGCAGGACGATCACCGCGATGATACCCCATAGCAGCGCGCGATACTGATAGCGCGCGGGTACGGCGAAATAGGAGAAGATCAGGCTGATGACGAAGACGTTGTCCAGCGACAGTGCCTTCTCGATGAAGAAGCCGGTAAAGTATTCCATGCCGGGGTCGGCGCCGCGCGCATACCAGACCCAGACGCCGAACAGCAGCGCCACGCTGATGTAGAAGACGGAGAGCTTCAGGCTTTCGCCGATGCCCATCTCTCGATCCTCCGTGTGCAGGAAGCCGAGATCGAACGCGGTCAGCGCGACCACGAGGAAGAGGAAGGCAAGCCAGAACCAGGCGGGCGTGCCGAGCCAGTCAACGAACAGGAAATCCAAGGTAAACGCTCCTCTCGATGGTTGAATCGATCGGAACGACAGGATGTGGGCGGCCGACGGGGCCGTGACAGCATCGGATCGTTCCGATGCGGCCGACATCACGAGGCAAAAGGCTCTCGCCAGAGGGGCCCGGTCCGCTGCCGAAGGATTTAGCGCGGCATCGACCAGGTTGCAAGTGAGTCGGCGAGCAGCGCACGACACGTCCAAACGCATCGCACCGGGCGGCCGTCGGACGGCCTCATTGGCCGGCGGGGCCGACCCCGTCGAGACTTTCGATCGCGAGCCGCAAGGCGTGAGCGACCGTCTCGCTCCGGATGAAATCGCGGCCCCGATTCTCGAATATCGCCATCTTCGCCGATGCCGGTTGCCCGGACCGGCCTATCCCGAACCACACCAGCCCGACCGGCTTCTCCGCCGAGCCTCCGTCGGGACCGGCAATGCCCGTCACGGCGATCGTGACGCCCGCTCGCGACTGTCTCAGGGCGCCCTCGGCCATTTCCAGGACTGTCTCGCGCGATACCGCGCCATGTGTCGCAAGCGTGTCCCTGGACACGCCGAGCATGTCCATCTTGGCTTCGTTCGAATAGGTGACGAAGCCGCGGTCCACGACGGCGGAGGAACCCGCTATGTCGGTGAGGGCTGCAACGATCATCCCGCCCGTGCAGGACTCCGCCGTGGCCGCCATGATCCCCTTGCGCGAACATGCTTTCAGGAATGTGATCGCGAGGTCCCTTTGCTCGTCCATGATGCGAACCGTTAGCCCGGCACTTCGCCTGGGAACACGACGCTCGCGGTCGCAATGGCGGCAATGCCTTCCCTTCGCCCGATGAAACCCAGCTTCTCGTTGGTCGTCGCCTTGACCGATACGCGAGTCCGATCGATCCCGAGCATGGTGCAGACGGCCTCGACCATGGCGTCGCGGTGCGGTCCGATACGTGGTGCTTCGCTGATCAGGGTGATGTCGGCATTGGCGATCCGGCCGCCGTGGGATCTGACGATTGACACGGCGCGTTCGACGAATATCCGTGAAGCCGCGCCTTTCCACTGCGCGTCGGACGGCGGGAAATGCACGCCGATATCGCCGGCACCGCAGGTGGCCAGCAACGCGTCCGTCAGCGCATGCAGCGCGACGTCTGCGTCCGAATGGCCGGACAGCCTGCTGTCGTGCGGGATATCCACGCCGCACAGCGTCACATGGTCGCCGGGCTCGAAGCAATGGACGTCATATCCGTTGCCTGTGCGTATGTCGGGATATGCGGTGCCTGCGCTCAGCCTCTGATGTGCGATTGCCATGTCCCTTGCCCAGGTAAGCTTTATGTTGTCGGGCGAGCCGGTGACGATGCGCACCGGGATGTTTGCCCATTCCGCGACCGCCGCGTCGTCGGTGAAGTCGTGCTTGCCCAGCGTCGCCGCCTTTTCGTGGGCCGCGAGGATCGGCCAGAACGGGAATCCCTGGGGTGTCTGCGCCGCGAAAAGCCCTGCGCGCGGCACGGTCTCGCCGACGTTACCGGCATCGTCTATACGCTTCAGCGTGTCGGCGACGGCCATGGAGGGCAGCGCACCTTGCCGTTCGCCGACCGCATCGATTGTCCGGTCGATCAGCGCATCATCTATGAAGGGCCTGACGCCGTCGTGGATCAGCACGATGTCCGGCGCCTCCTCGCGCAGGGCATGAAGGGCGAGGCGCGTGGAATCCTGCCGCGTAGCGCCGCCGTGGACGGCGGACAGCCTGTCCCTGTCCATGCCCGCCAGCGATGCTTCGAAAAGTTCGGCGTCGTCGGGGTGGATCGCGACGACGATCCGGCCGATCCGCGGATGGGCGCACAAGGCTTCCAACGTGTGGCGGATAACGGGATGCCCGCCGATCATCCGATATTGCTTCGGTCCGTCGGCAGTGCCCGCGCGTTCACCGCGCCCGGCCGCGACGACCACGACGGCTGCCTTCTTCCGCTGCTCTGAACCGATCTGCTGCATTCGAGTGGCATAATCGGCAAGATGGTCGAAAACCAGAGGCTTTGCGGTTCGCGACGATTTCCCGCGTCGGCATGTTGCATGGCGACGCGAAACTGTCTAATCGTTGGGCACCGTCGAATACTGCTTGGTTTTTATGCAATGAATGGAACTGCCAGGCTCGCCGAACCGCTGTTGGTAGGCGATGTCGCGCTCCGCAACCGGGTCTTCCTCGCGCCGATGTCCGGCGTGACCGACACCCCTTTTCGAACCCGTGCCCACCAGCACGGTGCGGGCCTCGTCGTATCGGAGATGGTGGCGAGCGGCGAACTCGCGAAGGGGCGTTCCGACACGGGACGACGTGTACGACATTCCGGGCTTCCGGTCCATATGGTGCAGCTTGCCGGGCGCGAGCCCGGCGCGATGGCCGAGGGAGCCCGCATCGCCGAAGGCGAAGGTGCGGACATGATCGACATCAACATGGGCTGTCCGGCCAAGAAGGTGACCGGCGGCTATTCCGGGTCGGCGCTCATGCGCGACCTCGATCATGCCTTGACGCTCATCGACGCGGTGGTCGGCGCCGTGTCGGTCCCGGTTACCGTGAAGATGCGCTTGGGCTGGGACGAATCCGCGCTGAATGCCCCGGTGCTCGCGCGCCGCGCCGAACAGGCGGGCGTGAAGATGGTGACGGTGCATGGCCGGACCCGCTGCCAGTTCTACAAGGGCAAGGCGGACTGGCGTGCCATCGCCCGCGTGAAGGCGGCGGTATCGATCCCGGTCGTCGCCAATGGTGACGTCGCATCCCCGCAGGACGCAGCACGGGTGCTGGAACTGTCCGGCGCCGACGCGGTGATGGTCGGGCGCGCGAGTTACGGCGCGCCTTGGGTGGCAGGAGAAATCGCGCGGGCCGCTGGAGCCGCCGACGGCGTCGGCGCTCCGGACGACCGCCAGTTGCCGGACTATGTCGTCGCTCACTACGAGGACATGCTTTCGCATTACGGCGCTGAGGCAGGGGTGCGACATGCCCGCAAGCACCTCGGCTGGTATCTCGAGCGTCACGCCCCCGGGCTCGACCCACAGCTTCGGACGCTGATCATGACTTCGCTCGATCCATCGCAGGTGATCGGCGCGCTTCGCATGGCATTCTCCCGAGATCCCGAAAATCTGGCCGGCAGGGTTGCCGCATGAGCGTCGCCAAGCCCGTTTCGGAAGCCGATGCCGCCCAGATCGTGCTCAACACGATCCGCCGGCCCGTCATCATGATCGGACCGGAGGGCAACATCGCCTACGCCAATGCGGACGCCGAGGACTTCTTCCGTTCGAGCGCGTCTTCGCTGTCGCGCAAGACACTGGCGCACTTCGTCCCCTTCGGCAGCCCGATCCTGGCCCTCGTCGACCAGGTGCGCGCGCGCAACTCGCCGGTCAACGAGTACCGCGTAGATGTCTCTTCCCCGCGTATCGGCGTCGAAAAGGTCGTCGATCTCTACGTGGCGCCTGTTCCCGAATTCCCGGGTTCGGTGGTCGTGATGTTCCAGGAACGCTCGATGGCCGACAAGATCGACCGCCAGATGACGCATCGCAGCGCGGCGCGTTCGGTGACCGGCCTGGCGGCCATGCTGGCCCACGAGATCAAGAACCCGCTCTCTGGCATCCGCGGCGCGGCGCAGCTGCTGGAGTCGTCGCTTTCCGACGAGGACCGTGCGCTGACGCGCCTGATCACCGACGAGACGGATCGCATCGTTTCCCTGGTCGACCGCATGGAAGTCTTTTCCGACGAGCGGCCTATCGACCGGTTCCCCGTCAACATCCACGTCGTGCTCGACCATGTGAAGGCCATCGCGCGCAACGGCTTCGCCAGCCAGATCCGGATCATCGAGGAGTATGATCCCTCCCTGCCTCCGGTCTACGCGAATCGCGACCAGCTCATCCAGGTGTTCCTCAACCTCGTCAAGAACGCCGCCGAGGCTGTCGGAAACGAACCGGGCAGCGAGATAACGCTGTCGACCGCTTTCCGGCCGGGCATCCGCGTGTCGTTTCCCGGCACGCAGGACCGCGTCTCGCTGCCGCTCGAATTCTGCGTAAAGGACAACGGGCCGGGCGTCTCTGAGGACATCCTGCCGATCCTCTTCGATCCGTTCATCACGACCAAGCCGAACGGATCGGGTCTCGGTCTAGCGCTGGTGGCGAAGCTCGTTGGCGAGCATGGCGGCGTCATCGAATGCGATTCCACCCCGCGCGGCACCACCTTCAGGGTGCTGATGCCGGCCTGGAAGGACGTTTCGGCACCTTTGGAAGATGAGGCCGAAGGAGGCCCAGCTTGAGCGTACAAGGCAACATCCTGGTCGCGGACGACGATGCCGCGATCCGTACCGTCCTGAACCAGGCGCTCTCGCGCGTCGGGCATCAGGTCCGCGTCACCTCAAACGCCGCGACGCTGTGGCGCTGGGTCGCCGCCGGGGAGGGCGATCTGGTCATCACCGATGTCGTCATGCCCGACGAGAACGCTTTCGACATGCTTCCGCGCATCAAGAAGGCGCGACCGGAGCTGCCCGTCGTCGTGATGAGCGCGCAGAACACCTTCATGACCGCCATCCGCGCGTCGGAGACGGGCGCATACGAGTACCTGCCCAAGCCGTTCGACCTGAACGAGCTCCTGAACATCGTCAGCCGCGCGCTCTCCGAGCCGCGGCGCCCGAAGCTCGACAGCAGGTCGGACGAGCAGGTCGAAACCATGCCGCTGGTCGGCCGCTCGGCGGCGATGCAGGACATCTACCGCATGCTGGCCCGCATGATGCAGACCGACCTGACGGTCATGATCAGCGGCGAGTCGGGCACCGGCAAGGAACTCGTCGCGCGCGCCCTGCACGAATATGGGCGTCGCCGCAGCGGCCCCTTCGTTGCCATCAACATGGCGGCGATCCCTCGCGACCTTATCGAATCGGAGCTGTTCGGCCACGAGAAGGGTGCCTTCACCGGCGCTCAAAACCGCTCGACGGGACGGTTCGAACAGGCCGAGGGAGGCACGCTCTTCCTGGACGAGATCGGCGACATGCCGATGGAGGCGCAGACGCGTCTGCTGCGCGTCCTCCAGCAGGGCGAATACACGACGGTCGGCGGCCGTACCCCGATCAAGACGGACGTGCGTATCGTTGCCGCAACCAACAAGGATCTGCGCACCCTGATCGGACAAGGTCTCTTCCGCGAGGACCTGTTCTACCGGCTCAACGTGGTTCCGCTGCGGTTGCCCCCCTTGAGGGAGCGGGCGGAGGACGTGCCCGACCTTGTCCGCCACTTCTTCAAGCAGGGCGAATCCGAGGGGCTGCGAACGAAGCGGATTTCAGGCGGCGGCATAGAGCTGATGAAGCGCTATCCATGGCCGGGCAATGTTCGGGAGCTGGAGAACCTGATCCGCAGGCTGGCAGCGCTGTACCCTCAGGACGAGATCTCGCCGGAGATCATCGAATCGGAGCTGAAGACCGGGGAACAGCCGGCTGTCTCGAGCGCCACCATGGTTCCGGAAAACCTGACGATCGGCCAGGCGTCCGAGCACTACCTGCAGCGCTACTTCGCGAGCTTCGGCAGCGACCTGCCGCCGCCGGGGCTCTACCAGCGCATTCTTACCGAAGTGGAATACCCGCTGGTGCTCGCCGCGATGACGGCGACGCGCGGGAATCAGATCAAGGCGGCGGAGCTGCTGGGACTGAACCGCAACACGCTTCGCAAGAAGATCAGGGAACTGGGCGTGAACGTCTACCGCGCGTCGAAGTCGACCTGACGGACGTCATGCAATTATTTTGCTGTGGCTTCCCGCGCGAAAACGTGTCGGAAATGCCACGCCTCGTTGCACATTTGCCACAATGCGCTGCATAGATCGTCATGATTCTCGTGAATTCGACGAGCGAAATGGCTTTCCAGGCGGCGGCAGTTCCTGAACGACCCTTCGAGACGACCGTCCCGGCCGACGGCCGCAGGCTGCTCGCGCTGCCGGGCGTGGTTGCCGTGGTCGGCGCACTCGTTACCGCCGCGATCTCCTTCGCGATCCTGGTTGGCGTGACGCCGATCGTCCCTGACGAAACGACCACGATCACTCTGATCGTCATAAACGCCCTGTTCGTCGCCGTCCTGATCGCCCTCATCGGGCGGGAACTTCATCGCATCGCCATGGCGCGTCGCGGCGGCCGGGCCGCCTCGCGGCTGCATGTGCGGATCGTCGCGATGTTCTCGCTGATCGCCGTCCTGCCCGCCTTGCTGGTCGCGATCATCGCGTCGATCACGCTCGACATCGGGCTGGACCGGTGGTTCGAGATACGGACGCGGACGATCATCAATTCGTCCCTGTCCATCGCCGAGGCTTATGTGCGCGAGAATGCGCGCAACCTCCAGGGCACCACGCTTTCCATGGCGAACGACCTGGACAATGCGCGCCCGCTGTACGGTCTCGACCGCACCGGTTTCCGCGAATTTCTCAGCCGCCAGGCCGTCGGCCGCGCACTCGCTCACGCCGCGCTCGTGCGGGTCGACGGCTCGGTCATCATGACTGCGGAGACACGAGCCGATTTCGACATGCCGGCGCCCCCGGCCGAGGCCCTGCGCAGGGCCGCAAGCGGCCAGCCGGTGCTGATCGAGCCGAGCACGAGCAACATCGTCAGCGCGCTCATCCAGCTTCGGCAGATCGAAGGCGCCTATCTCTACACGATGCGGCTGGTCGATCCCGAAGTCATCCGCGCCCGGCAGATCGTGACGGTCAACACCGACGACTACGGCCGGATGGAAGCGAACCGCCGCACCACGCAGATCGCCTTCGGACTGCTCTACCTCGGACTGACGCTCATCATCGTCCTCTCCGCGATCTGGACGGGCATAGCCGTCGCCGACCGGCTTGTGCGGCCGATCCGGCAGCTTATCGGCGCCGCCGACGAGGTTTCCACCGGCAATCTCGACGTCTCGGTCGCCGTGCGCCCTTCCGACGGCGATGTCGCCTCCTTGGGCGACACGTTCAACAAGATGCTCTTGCAGCTCAAATCCCAGCGCAACGAGATTCTGCACGCCAAGGACCTCATCGACGAACGGCGGCGTTTCTCGGAGGCTGTCTTGGCCGGCGTGACCGCGGGCGTCATCGGCGTGGAGCCGGACGGGACGATCACCATCGTCAATCGCTCGGCCGAAACGATGCTTGCGCTGCCTGCCGAACAATCCCTCGGCAGGAACCTGTCGAGCCTTCTGCCGCACGTCGGACGCGTCTTTGAGATCGGCCGGCAATCCGGCCGTTCGGTCTATCGGGAACAGGTCACCTTCTATCGCAATGGCGCCGAACGCACGTTCAACGTCCAGGTGACATTGGAGGAGGGCGGCGACTCGCACGACGGCGAGTCCTATGTCGTCACGGTCGACGACATTACGGATCTGGTTCAGGCGCAAAGGTCATCGGCCTGGGCGGATGTCGCAAGACGCATCGCGCATGAGATCAAGAATCCGCTGACCCCGATCCAGCTCTCGGCCGAGCGCATCCGCCGCCGCTATGGCAAGGTCATCACGGAGGATCGCGAGGTGTTCGATCAGTGCACCGACACGATCATCAGGCAGGTCGAGGACATAGGCCGGATGGTCGATGAGTTCTCGGCATTCGCGCGGATGCCCAAGCCGGAAATGAAGGTGATCGATATCCGCGAGGCGCTACGCGAGGCGTCGTTCCTCGTGGAAGTCAGCCGGTCCGACATCGCGTTCGAGCGCCAGTTTGGCGACAAGCCGCTGAAGGGCACTTTCGACAGCCGGCTCATGGCTCAGGCGTTCGGCAACGTGATCAAGAATGCCGCAGAGGCAATCGACGCTGTTGGCAAGGAAATCGGCGACACGGGGGCGATACTCATCCGCGCCACGCTGGATGCCGGCATGATTCGCGTGGATGTGGTGGATAACGGAAAAGGTCTCCCGCGTGAGAACAGGCAGAGGCTTCTCGAACCTTACATGACGACGCGCGAGAAGGGCACGGGCCTTGGCCTCGCCATCGTCAAGAAGATCATCGAGGATCACGGCGGCCGTCTGGAACTCCATGACGCTCCGGCGGCTTTCCATGGCGGACGCGGCGCCATGATCAGCATGTTCCTGCCGACCGCTTCCGATGCGGAGAAGTCGGCTTCGGGCGGCTCGAAAAATCACAGCGAGATCGAGAAGGTAAGTGATGGCGTCTGACATTCTTATCGTCGACGACGAGGAAGACATTCGTGAACTCGTCGCCGGCATCCTGAGCGACGAAGGTCACGAGACGCGTACCGCGCGCGACGCCGACAGCGCATTGGCGGCCATAGCCGATCGCGTGCCGCGGCTCGTCTTCCTCGACATCTGGCTGCAGGGCTCGCGCCTGGACGGCCTTGCCCTGCTCGACCAGATCAAGACGATGCACCCAAATCTTCCGGTGGTGATGATCTCCGGGCACGGCAACATCGAGACCGCCGTGTCCGCGATCCGGCGGGGCGCGTACGATTTCATCGAAAAGCCCTTCAAGGCGGATCGCCTCATCCTCATAGCCGAGCGCGCGCTGGAAACCTCGAAGCTGAAGCGCGAGGTCTCCGACCTCAAATTGCGGAGCGGCGAAACCTTCGATCTGATCGGCATGTCGTCGGCGATGAGCCAGCTGCGGCAGACCATCGAGCGGGTCGCGCCGACCAACAGCCGGATCATGATCGTTGGCCCTTCGGGCTCAGGCAAGGAACTCGTGGCGCGGGCCATCCATGCGATGTCGTCTCGGAAGGGAGGGCCCTTCGTCAGCGTCAACGCAGCGACCATCACGCCGGAGCGCATGGAAATCGAGCTGTTCGGCACCGAATCGAACGGCGGGGAACGCAAGGTCGGCGCCCTCGAGGAGGCCCACCGCGGGATATTGTACCTGGACGAGGTAGCGGACATGCCGCGCGAGACGCAGAGCAAGATCCTGCGTGTCCTCGTCGATCAGCAGTTCGAGCGGGTAGGGGGCACCAAGCGGGTCAAGGTCGACGTCCGCATCATTTCGTCGACCGCCCAGAATCTCGAGGGCATGATCGCAGAGGGCCGCTTCCGCGAGGACCTCTATCACCGGCTGGCCGTCGTGCCGGTCGTGGTCCCGGGACTGGCCGAACGGCGCGAGGACATCCCCTATCTCGTCGACCACTTCATGAAGCAGGTCGCACGGCAGGCCGGCATCAAGCCGCGGCGCATTGGCGACGATGCGCTTGCGGTGCTGCAGGCGCATAATTGGCCGGGCAACGTCCGCCAGCTTCGCAACAACATCGAGCGGCTGATGATTCTCGTGCGCGGCGACAATGTCGACGCGCCGATCACGGCCGACCTCCTGCCCGCGGAGATTGGGGATGTCATGCCCAGGGCACCGAGCCAATCGGATCAGCACATCATGGCCTTGCCGTTGCGCGAAGCCAGGGAGATGTTCGAAAAGGAATATCTGATGGCGCAGATCAACCGGTTTGGCGGCAACATCTCGCGCACGGCCGAGTTCATCGGCATGGAGCGCTCCGCCCTGCATCGCAAGCTGAAGTCTCTCGGCGTATGAGTCTTTGCCGCGTGGACCAATCGCTCGCGGTTGCTCCACGCCGTAAATCGGGTAGTTGAGCTCAATCCTTCGAGGGGCACCGCCACATGCCGCGCATCTCCTATGTCAATGGCCGCTACGTTCGGCACGCGCAGGCGTCGGTGCATATCGAGGATCGCGGCTATCAGTTTGCCGACGCCGTCTACGAGGTATGCGAGGTCGCGCAGGGCTTCATCGTCGACATGAAGGGCCATCTGGACCGGCTCGCCCGCTCCCTGGGCGAGTTGCGCATGGCCTGGCCCATGTCCCGCGCGACCCTGCAGATCGTCATGGCTGAGGTCGTCCGGCGCAACAGGGTCGTCAACGGCCTCGTCTATCTCCAGGTCAGTCGCGGCGTCGCAAATCGCGACTTCCTGTTCCCGGCCGCGGCCAAGCCGTCGGTCGTCGTGACCGCGAGGAAAGTCGATCCCGCGCTCGCGGCCCGGCGTGCAGAGACGGGAATCAGCGTGGTCACCGTGCCCGAAACGCGCTGGGATCGCGTCGACATCAAGACCGTAGGCCTGCTGCCCAATGTTCTGGCCAAGGAGACGGCGAAGGCAGCCGGGGCGCAGGAGGCGTGGTTCGTCGGGCCGGACGGTATCGTCAAGGAGGGCGGCTCCTCCAACGCCTGGATCGTCACCAGGGACGGCGTGCTTGTCACACGTCCGGCAGACCACGGCATCCTGCGCGGCATCACGCGCACGACGCTGTTCAAGGTCGCTGAGAAGCTGGGGCTCGCCATCGAGGAGCGCGGTTTCACCGTCGAGGAAGCCAAGCTCGCCCGCGAGGCGTTCATCAGCTCGGCAACGACGATTGCAATGCCCGTCGTATCCATCGACGGCAACCCGATCGCGAACGGGCATCCGGGGTCCTTAGTCCTTTCGTTGCGCCAGGCTTTTTTTCAAGTTGCGGAAAAAACCCCGGCCTGATACCGCAGGAGTATTCATTCCCTTGCCATTCGTGATTGCTGCTAGGGCAATGGGAAGTTGTGTGCTTGACATGCGCTTCCAAATTTGGCGCACTCTTTTTGGGACGAAACGGGGTAGCGGAAGATAAGAAAAATGGCGGAACGCTCGCAGAATCTCCAGGATATCTTCCTGAATTCGGTCAGGAAGACCAAAAACCCACTTACCATCTTTCTCATAAACGGCGTTAAGCTGACGGGCGTGGTGACCTCGTTCGACAATTTCTGCGTGTTGCTGCGCCGGGACGGACATTCCCAGCTCGTGTATAAGCACGCCATCTCGACCATCATGCCGAGCCAGCCCGTGCAGATGTTCGATGGCGAGGAAAACCGTCCAGAGTAGTTGATTGCCAAAACAGAACAGCGCGGGCCCGGGGGCAGGCGTCAATCCGGACAACAGGACCGGGATCGATCGGGTGGGTGCGCCGACGCGCGCCGCCGTGATCGTTCCGGTGTTGCCGCGCGTCTTCCGTTCGGACGAGGAAGCCGCGCAGGCCAGGCCACGGCTCGCCCGGTCGCCTGAGGCTAGGCACGAGGAAGCGCTGGGCCTCGCCGGTGCCATCGCCCTCGACATCGTCTACAGCGCGGTCGTTCCCGTCAACGATCCGAAGCCTGCCACGCTGCTCGGCAGCGGCAAGGTCGAGGAACTCGCCGAAATAGTGAAGGATGCGAAGGTCGAGGTCGTCATCGTCGATCATCCGCTGACGCCCGTCCAGCAACGCAATCTGGAGAAGGAACTCAACGCAAAGGTGCTCGATCGCACCGCGCTGATTCTCGAGATTTTCGGCGAGCGCGCGCGCACCAAGGAAGGTTCGCTGCAGGTCGAACTCGCACATCTGGAGTACCAGCGGGGGCGGCTGGTCCGAAGCTGGACCCACCTGGAAAGGCAGCGCGGCGGCGGCGGGTTCCTGGGCGGTCCCGGCGAGACCCAGATCGAGGCCGACCGGCGGGTTCTTCAGGACAAGATCGTCAAGTTGAAGCGGGAACTGGAGACCGTCCGGCGGACCCGCGACCTGCATCGCGCCAAGCGCAGGAAGGTGCCTTTTCCGGTCGTGGCCATCGTTGGCTACACCAATGCCGGCAAGTCCACCCTGTTCAATCGGCTTACCGGTGCAGGCGTGCTGGCCGAGGACATGCTGTTCGCCACTCTCGACCCGACCTTGCGGCGCGTCCGCCTGCCGCACGGCACGCCGATGATCCTGTCCGACACGGTCGGCTTCATCTCCGATCTGCCCACCCATCTGGTCGCCGCGTTTCGAGCGACCCTGGAAGAGGTGGTGGAAGCCGATCTCGTCATCCACCTGCGCGACATAGCCGATCCCGACACGACCGCCCAGGCCGAGGATGTCGAACAGATCCTCGGCGATCTCGGCGTGGATGCACGCGACAGCCGTCGCGTCCTGGAGGTCTGGAACAAGATCGATCTGCTCGATGAGGCCAATCGGTCGCGCCTGCTTTCAGAGAGCGAAGCGGGCAAGGCGGACCCACCGGTCGCGATTTCTGCAGTCACGGGCGAGGGGATCGATGTGCTGACGGCGCTGATCGAAAGACGCCTTTCCGGAGAGTTGACGGACGTGGAGGTCGTTCTGCGTCCGGATCAGCTCGGACTGCTCGACTGGCTGTACCGCAACGGGGACGTGGTCAGGCGCGAGGACCGCGAGGACGGCAGCGTCGCGCTGTCGATGCGCGCCACGGCGTCTGCTCGCGTCGAGATTGCCGAGCGCCTCGGCGGATGACGTCGCCGCTGGCGTTCCGGGTCAGCCCGGGCCGCACCTGAACGTCCCACCGACCCTGATTGCCACCGCAGCGTTGATATTTCCTGTGGCATGGGTGACGCAGGAGCAGGAGCAGTCCAACCACATCGCGGATGGCCGGACTGCTTAGCTCGGTTCCGACGCGCTATACGGCCATCGGTGACTGGTGGACGACGATCCGTGCATGATGCGGTACCCGCCTGTACAGGTCGATGACGTCCTGGTTGACCAGCCGGACGCAGCCGGACGACGTCGCCTTGCCGATGGACCGCCACTCCGGCGAACCGTGCAGCCGATAAAGCGTGTCCTTCCCGTTCTGGAAGATGTACAGGGCCCGTGCACCGAGAGGGTTGTCGATGCCCGGCGCCATGCCGCCATTCTCGACCGAGTACTGTTCGAGATGCGGCTGGCGCGCGATCATCTCCGCCGGTGGCTTCCAGCGGGGCCAGGTCTGGCGCCAGTGGACGACGCCTTCGCCCTGCCAGGCAAAGCCTTCGCGCCCGATCCCGACGCCATAGCGCATCGCCGTGCCGCCGGGCTCTGTAAGATAGAGAAATCGGCCCGCAGTATCGACGACCACGGTCCCGGGTCGCTCGCCGGTCGGATCAAGCACGCGCTGACGGTAATACTTCGGATCGAGTTCCGCGTAAGGGATGGCCGGGATCAGATGGCCGCCGTCCTCGACGGCGGCATAGCGTGCCTGCAGTTCGGCCTCGGACGGAATGCCCATCGGCCGCCGCGCCGCCGTCGGCGGAGCGTGCGGAGCATTTCCAGTGCCACTGGTGGCGCAGCCGGCGAGAAAGGCGGACGCGGAGAGGGTTGCCGACAGGAAGGCTCTTCGCGTCGGATTAGGCAGGTCGGATGCAGGCATTGATCTTGGGAAGTCCCTGATTCTGGAATTGATGGTCGCGAGACAAGACCAGCAAGGTTGGCCCGTCTATGCTTTATGCGTCATGGACTACATAACTTTTCGTTATCGACCGAGGTCCGACTCGACAGGGAACTCGCAGTGGCGCAGCCGGAGATGCCTTCGACAGCGCGTCGGCGCGGGACAAACGGTCGAACGCACGCACCTGACAGGCCATCAAGCGAGCAGCGCTTCCGCGGTGCTCACAATCCACGACCCCAAGAACATCGCGACAAAAAAGGGCGGGATGACCCGCCCTTCTTCGATTGCTTTGCCTTCGCTCAGCGCAGGCGGCCCGCCGCGTGCGCCAGCATTGTGTAGACCTTTCCGGTGTCGGATGTCAGGTAGGTCTGCGCCATGACGTTGTCGCGGTCGTTGCGGGCAACATCCTTCAGCAGTTTCTCGAAGTCCTCGCAGTAGCGGTCGACAGCCATCCGGAACTCGCCGTCCGAAACATACTTGCGGCGGATCTCGTCGAAAGTCTGCTGGCCCTTGAGCGTGTACAGGCGGCGCGTGAAGACGTCACGCTCGCCGCGGCGATAGCGGTTCCACAGCTCCACCGAAGCGTCGTGGTCGATCGCCCGCGCGATGTCCACCGACAGCGAGTTCAGAGACTCGACCACCTGGAGTGGAGAGCGCTGGCTCTGCGATGGACGGGGCGCCTCTGCGACCGAGACCGGGGCCTCGTCGCGCGACGCGCCTTGCAGCAGGTCGCGCACCCAGCCGCCTTGCTGCGGGGCCGTGTCGCGCTGCTGGCGCGGCGCTTCCGCCGGCCGCTCGGAAGGCGCGTCCGAACGTCGCTGCGGCGCTGCAGCCGCCCTGTGGGGCGTTTCCGGCGCTCGCGCCGCGGGGGCAGGGCGCGCCGCAGGTGCGGACTGGCGACGCTGCTCGGAACCTTCGGAATTGCGACCCGACTTCGCGACGATCGCGGAGAGTTCTTTCAGCGCGCTGATCTGCTCGCTGACGGCTCGGCGTATCGCCGTGGTCGACTCCTTGGCTTCCATGGGCAGCTCGAAGACGCCCTTCTTGATCTCGGCACGCGTCTCGTCGAGCTCCGCGCGGATCGCCTCTGCGGTGCGGCGCATGTCGTCCGTCGCGTCGCCGAACCGCGTCGTCGCCGACTCGATCAATTCGGCGAAGGCGTTGCGCATCTTCTCCGTCGATTCCATCGTCCGGCCTTCCGCCTTCTGCATGGCGCTGCCGACCAGGTTCTCGAAGGAGCGCATCAAGCGTTCGATATCCTCGGACTTTTTCACGAGACCGACCGCCAGGTCCTCCAGCGAGGTCTGCCGCTCAAGCGTGTGCTCCAGATTGCTCTGGGCAGAGCTCAGGAGATCCGAGGCGCTGGCGAGCAGCTTGCTGTGGGCCTCGAACTTCGTCGCGATCGAGGCGACTTCGCGCAGCGTGTTGGACGACAGTTCCGTCAGCCGGTTCGTGTTGTGGTCGACCAGCCGCGCCGAGCTGGCGAAGGTCTGGGCTGCCTTCTCCGTGCTCTCCGAGAAAGCCTGCGTGGCGCCTGTCAGGTTCTCGTCGAGGCTGGAGAGGTTGCGCGTGGCGTTCTCGATCAGCCCGTTGAGCTGACCGGTGGACTCCGACAGCCGGTCGATCAGGTCCGAGACGCTTTCCGAGAGGTTGCTGCGCGCGCTTTCGACGGCGAGCAGGGTCTCGGCGGTGCGGTTGGCGATCGCGTTGACCAGCGTCTGGTTCTCCGCCCGCAGCCGCTCGGTGGAGCGGTTCGTGACGTCGTCCAGCGTCTTGGCGAATTCGTCGCCGGTCTGGCTGAAGCGGTCGACAAGCGGGCGGGCCGTTTCGTCGAGGATGCGCGTGATCTCGGCGGAACGCTCTGCGAGCATCGCGTTGAGTTCGCGCGTGTTCGTACCGATCGTGCGGGCGGCCTCGTTGGTGCTCTGGCCGATGTGCTGGCCGACGGCCGAGAACGTCTCCGAGATGACGTTGGCGCGCTCGATGAGCTGATGCTCCGCCTGGGCGATCTGCTCGCTGAGCTTCTGGCCCATGGTCTCTGCACCGAGGGCGAGACGGTTCTCGGCATCTTCGACATGCGAGTTGACGCGCGCCGCGACAGCCTGCGCGCCTGCCGCAAGCCGCGCGTCCGCCGCGGTTAGCGTCTCGTCTATTGCGCGGGCGCGCGCTTCCAGCTCTTCGGAGGTCTGCTGCGAACGTGCCGCTATGCGCTGCTCCGTCTCGCTGAAAGCATTGACGATGCTCTCGGCATGCCCGCCGATCGCAGCCGCGCTGTCGCCGATCTTGGTGGAGAGGCGGCGCTCGGCGTCGTCGAACAGGTTGCCCACCTCGACTGCACGCGCAGAAAGGGCTTGCGTGGTCTCGTCGACGCGCAATGCCACCTGGCGGTCGACCTCGGCGAAGACGTTGCCGATCTCGGCGGCGCGCGTGTGGAGCAGGCTCGCGGTTTCCGTGGCACGGTCGGCCAGCACGCGCGTCGTCTGGTCGACACGGGCGGCCACCCGCCGGTCGACTTCGGCGAAGACGTTGCCGATCTCCGCGGCGCGCGCGGTGAGGGCGCTGGCGGATTCGGCGACGCGGCCCGAGATGCGCTTGTCGGCTTCCTCGAAGTTGAAGATGATTTCTCCGGCTTTCGTTCCGAGGGCAGCGGCGCTGTCCGCGACGCGGTCAGCCAGGCGCTGGTCGGCGTCATCGAAGATGCGGCCGAGTTCGCCGGCACGGGCGTCGAGCTTCTCGGCGCCGTCGGCGATGCGTGCCACGAGCTTTTCGTCGGCGCGATCGAAGATCCGTCCGAGTTCGGCGGCGCGCGTCGCCAGCGCATCCGCGGATTCGTTGATGCGCATGCCGAGACGCTGGTCGGCATCGTCGAAGTTGCGCACGATGTCGCCGGCGCGTGCGGCCAGCGATCCGGCCGTTTCCATGGCGCGTGCCACGAGCTTCTGGTCGGCTTCGTCGAAATTGCGCGCGATGTCGTTGGCACGCGCGGCCAGCGATCCGGCCGTCTCCATGGCGCGTGCCGCGAGCTTCTGGTCGGCTTCATCGAAATTGCGCGCGATCTCGCGTGCACGGTCTGACATCAGGCTGGCGACCTCGTCGCCACGGGCGAGCAGGGCGCTGGAGGTTGCTTCAGCACGGGCCGCGATCTTGCCGTCGGCCTCGTCGAACGCCTTGGTTATGTCGTCAACGCGGGCGAAGAGGGCGCTCGACGTCTGATCGGCGCGGTCCGCGAACCTGCGGTCGGCTTCCGCGAACACGCTGCTCGCCTGTTCGCTGATGGTGTTCGTGACATCCAGCACCTTCTCGCGCAACGCGCCGGCAACGGTCACGGCACTGTTCTCCAGAACCTGGCGGACGTTGTCGACGCCGACCGACAAGGCGCGCTCCATCGTGCCGGTCCGTTCCTCGATCACGCCGGTCTGGCGGCGGAACGCTTCTTCGATCTTTTCCACGTCAGAAGCGACCGCCTGGGAGATGTCGACGCGCTTCGCGGCGATCAGGTCGATGTGCTCGGCGATCTTCGCGTCGATCGCGCGGCGGGCTTCGGCGAGCTTGCCGAGATCCTCGTCCAGCGCCTTTGCCATCACGTCGCGGCTCTGCGAGAGGCGTCCAACATGGCTCGTGACGACGTCGTCGAAGACCGCACGGCCTGCCGCAACCTTCTCCAGGTCGGCCTGCAGCGCGCGCGAAAGCGTGTCGCGCCCTTCAGCGATCTTCTGGACCTGCGCCGCGACCAGCCCATCCACGGCGGCGCGCGCTTCGGAGAGCTTTTCGAGGTCGGATTGCAGGGCTCGGGTCAGGATGTCGCGACCCTGCGCGAGCTTCTCCACCTGGCCGGCGACCAGCCCGTCGATGCCAGACCGGCTTTCGGCGAGTTTAGCCAGGTCGTCCTCGAGCGCCTTGGTCAGCATCTCGCGGCCCTCGGCGAATTTCTTCACCTGGCCGTTGATGAACGCTTCGATCGTGCCGTGGCTGACGGCGACCTTGCTCAGATCCTCTTCCAGCGCCTTGGTCAGCATCTCGCGGCCTTCGGCGAGCTTCTTCACATTGGCGGTGACGATGCCGTCGATCTCCGTGCGGGTCTCGGACAGCTTGTTCAGGTCGCCCTGGAGCGCCCGCGTCAGGAATTCGCGGCCTTCCTCGAACTTGCTGATCTGGGTCGAGACGAGATCGTCGACGCTCGCGGCACGCTCCGCGATCTTGTTCAGATCGGCCTGCAGCGCCTGCGACAGCGACTCGCGACCCTGGGCGATCTTCTCGACATGCTGGGCGACCAGCGAGTCGACATCCGCGCGGGCGTCGGCGAGCTTGTGGAGATCGACCTCCAGCGCGCGCTTGAGGATATCGCGGCCCTCCGCCAGCTTTTCGACCTGGCTGGCGACGATCGTATCGATGTTGGCGCGGCTTTCGGCCAGCTTGGACAGGTCGGCCTCCAACGCCTTGGTCAGGCCGGCACGGCCCTCGGCGAACTTGGCGACCTGGCTCTCGAGCAGGCTGTTGATGCCGGCGACGTCCGCCTCCAGTGCCTCGGCGAGGGTCTGGCGGCCGCGCTCGAGATGCTTGAGCTGGTCGGAGACCATGTCCTCGACGACCTGGCGGCCCTCACGGAGCTTGTCGACGTCCTGCTCGAGCGCGCGAGCGATCGAATTGCGGCCGTCGGCGAATTTCTGGATCTGGTTCTCCACCAGCGTGTCAATGGCCGAAAGGTCGGCCTTGAGGGCGCGCGAGAGGATGTCTCGGCCCTCCGCCAGCTTCTCCACCTGCGCGGCGACGATGCCGTCGATGTTGGAGCGTGTTTCGGACAGCTTGCCGAGATCGGCCTCCAGCGCACGCGACAGGATGTTGCGTCCTTCCGCCAGCTTGCCGACATGGCCGGCGACCATTTCATCAATGGTCATGCGGGTTTGCGCCAGCTTTTGCGAGTCGTCCACGAGCACCTTGGACAGGTGGTCACGGCTGGCCGACAGCCTTTCGAGCTGGCTGTTGAGCGCGGCGTCGATCGACGAGCGCTGGTCGTTGATCTTGCGCAAATCCTCTTCGAGGGCGCGCGAGAGCATGTTGCGGCCTTCGGCGAGCTTCTGGACCTGCGAGCCCACCGCCGCGTCGATGGACGCCCGGCCTTCGGCGAATTTCGCGAGGTCGGTCTGCAGCGCGGAGGCCATGCGGTCGCGGCTTTCGGCCAGCTTGCGGGTGTGGTGCTCGACGGCCTGTTCGATGCCGGCGCGAGCCTCGGTGAGGCGCTGGATGTCGGCGTCGAAGGCGCGCGAGACCACGTGGCGCGCATGGTCGAGGCGGCCCGCGAAGTCGCTGGCCCGGTTCTCGAGCATCGAGCCGGTCGACTGGATGATGCCGGACATCTCGGCGCCGATGCGCGAGCGGCCCTCGTCGATCATGCCGAACAGCGTATCCCTGCCTTCGATGAAGGTGGTGGCGATCTCCTTCGCGCGCTCCACCAGCGTCTCGTTGATCTGGCGCGCGCGCGCCTCCAGCGCGGCGTTCAGCTTGGCCGTGCCGGTGTCGAGCGCATGGGCGCGGGTCTCGAACTCGCTGATCAGGCCTTGGCCGCGCTCCGAAAGGGTGCGCTCGATATTGTTCAGGCTCGTCTCGAACTCGGAGCTCAGCGTGCGGGCGGCGCCGCCTAGCAGCGAGACCATCCCGGACGTCCGGTCGTCGAGCAGGTCGGTCAGCGACCGGGTCAGGTTGTCGGTCGAATCCGTCAGCTTGGCGATGCGCGTGTCGAGCAGGCTTGCGAAGGCTTCGCCCGAGGTCGACAGCCGGTCGGTGATCGAATCCACCCGTGAATCGAGCGAATCGAACAGGTTCACGCCGCTTTCGTTGATGCGGTCGATCAGCGTGTCGCCCGAATTGGTGATCGTCATCGACAGGTTCGTCGATGCGTTCAGGATGGAGTCCCGGATGATGTCGGACGCGGCGCCGATCTCGTCACGCAGCGTCTCATGCGCGCCGGTAATCGAGGCGCGCACCCGCTCGGCATGGGTCACGACCGCCTCGCGCTCGCTGCCGAGTCCGTCCACCAGGGCGCGGATGCGCGCCGCGTTTTCGGAATAGGAGCGCTCGATCTGGTTCACTTCCGTGTGGACCAGCGTCTCCAGCTCCACCGCGCGCGCCAGCGTGCGCTCGATGCCTTCACCCATGGCCGCGACTTCGCGGCGCACAGCCTGGCCGACCATCATCACCCGATCCTGCGCGAGGTGCTCGGGCTCGGCGAGCCGGAACGCCACCTCGGTCATGGACTGCGCGGCGATGCTCATCTCCTGCGCACGGCGGACCATGGCCGCGAACGCCCAGATCAGCACGACGGGGAGCAGCGTGCCGATGGCGAAAAGCAGGAGTTCGGGGCGCGACAGCGATGCCGCGTCCAGCTCCCACACGCCTGGAAACAGGCGCTCGGCCACCAGCGCGGCGGCGCCGACCCAGACGATCGAGAGCAGGGCGGCGATCCAGTAGACGGTGCCGGAAGCGCGCCGGTTCAGGCCATGCAGGACGGAGCGGAAGTCCTTCTGGCGGTCGTCATTGGCGGGCGCGAAGCTGGCCGGCTGGTTGGCGGCACGCTCGATGGGGCGGTCGAGCGCGCGGTCGATGGGGCGTTCGGCGGGGACGAAATCCTGCACCGGTTCGGGCTGCGCGGCCTCAGGCTGGCGCCCTTCGCGCACCAGTTCGTCGGCGGCCTGCGAGATCTGGGCTTCGAGGTCTTCCATCGACACCGAAGGGTCGGTGTCGCGCGTTTCGGCGAAATCGAGGTCGAGCGCGCTCTCCAACTCCCGGGAGACATCGCTCTGGACAATCCTGGTGGTGTTGGTCTTCTTCGCCATGCCGCCTATACCCTTTACTGAACGCGTACGCACACTTGGTCTGGCAAAACGGTGCCCGCACGCGAGGCTTTTTATGGACCCGCCGTATCGTAGTTACACACACTGGTAAAGGAAACATGCAATCCGGCTGATGTGTAAAAGTTTAAACATAAGGTTAACGCGTCAGCGGTTTTCGGTCGATTTCTGCCGCAAATCCGCGCTTTTGCCGGTTAACGGCTTGTCCATTTCGCATGCCTAGTGTGGCGCTCGCTGCATGCCCCGGGGAGCGCCGCCTTGGCTAATTTTCGCGATGGTTACGAGAACGTGGCTTTTTCCATGCCGGGCGGGGAGGAGCCGTGTACGGCGAGCACGCGTCCGATCGATCTTCAGCATCTGTCGGCGCAGACCCAAAACGACCGGGATGTCGAAAGCGAGGTCCTGAGCATGTTCATCGAGCAGGCGCATCTCGCGGTCAAGCAGATGCAGACGGCCGACACGAGCGAGCGGCTGTTCCTCGCCCATGCACTCAAAGGGTCGGCCCTCAGCGTAGGGGCAAATCCGATCGCGGACTGCATCGCCGCGCTCGAAAAGGCCCCGGACGACCCGGCGATCCTGCGGCGATTGGCAAGCCTGGTCGAGGAGGCCGCCGACTTCATCGCCTCCATCGACAGATAGACGCTGGAAGGTACAACCGCGTAGCCACGTTGTCGCGCCGCATGGCGGGCAGTTGACAGATACGGCGGAGTGATTATCTCCGAAAGCTGTTCCCCCAGGATTTCCAATGACCAAACTCACCTACATTGCGTTCGACGGCACGCGTTTTTCCGTCGAGGCGGAAAACGGTTCGACCGTCATGGAAAACGCGATCCGCAATGCCGTGCCGGGCATCGAGGCCGAATGCGGCGGCGCCTGCGCATGCGCGACCTGCCACGTCTATGTCGACGAAGCCTGGACCGATATCGTCGGCGAACCCGAGGCTATGGAAGAAGACATGCTCGACTTCGCCTACGATGTCCGGCCGAACTCTAGGCTCTCGTGCCAGATCCGGGTTCGCGATGAACTGGACGGTCTGGTCGTCAGCGTGCCCGAGAAGCAGGGCTGACGCAGTTCGTCTCCCTTTTGCGGCCGGCACGACCTTGAATTGCGGCGCACGACCGCCCAAGGTGCGCCCATGAGCACAGTGACGAAGACCGACGTTCTGATCGTGGGAGCCGGCCCGGTCGGCCTGTTCGCGGTTTTCGAACTCGGCCTGTTCGACATGAAATGTCATCTGGTCGACATCCTCGACCGACCGGGCGGGCAGTGCGCCGAGCTCTATCCCGAGAAGCCGATCTACGACATTCCGGCCCTGCCTTCCGTTAGCGCCCAGGAGCTGGTCGACAGGCTGCTGCAGCAGATCGAGCCCTTCAAGCCGCAATTCACCTTCAACCGTATGGTCACCGGACTGGAGAAGCTGGCGGACGGTACCTTTCGGTTGACCACCGACGAGGACGAGATCTTCGAAGCCAAGGTCGTGGTGATCGCGGCTGGCGGCGGCTCTTTCCAGCCGAAGCGGCCTCCGATCCCGGGCATCGAGGCATTCGAGGGCAAGAGCGTCTTCTACTCCGTCCGCCGCATCGAGGAATTCCGGGGCCATGACGTCCTGATCGTCGGCGGCGGCGACTCTGCGCTCGACTGGACGCTCAATCTGCAGCCGCTCGCCAAAAGCTTGACGCTCGTCCATCGGCGGCCGGAATTCCGCGCCGCGCCGGACAGCGTCAACAAGATGTACGCCCTGCAGGAAATGAACGAGCTGGAGTTCCAGGTCGGCCAGGTGTCTGCCTTGGCTGGCGAGGACGGCAATCTCAGATCTGCCACCGTCAAGGGGCCTGACGGGGACGTCGAAATCCCCTGCACGCGGCTTCTTCCGTTCTTCGGATTGACCATGAAGCTCGGGCCGGTCGCCGAATGGGGTCTCAACCTCCACGAAAATCTGATTCCAGTGGACACCGAGAAATTCGAGACTTCGGTGCCCGGCATCTTCGCCATCGGCGACATCAACTGGTACCCCGGCAAGCTCAAGCTCATCCTGTCGGGTTTCCACGAAGCGGCGTTGATGGCGCAGGCGGCCAAGCGCATCGTCAGCCCGACGGAACGCGTCGTGTTCCAGTACACGACCTCGTCCACCAGCCTGCAGAAGAAGCTCGGGGTCGCTTGATCTAGCCGGAAACGTCGTTCGACTGTGCCGTCCGGGCGCGCTGGCGCATGAGGCGCAATAGGCGCTTTTCGAAGCCGGCGCCCTCGGCCATGTCGAAGCGCGCCTGCGCCCGGTCGTGGTCGGAGAGGACTTTGTCCGTCACAGCCTTCGCCTTGCGCGTCGCGAGCGCGCAGTTGCGCTGCCGCCCGATGCGCTCGAGCTTGCGTTCGAGTTGACGCGCGTAGTCGCGGGCGATCCGCACATGCTGGTCCTCGTGCCGCTTGATGTCGCTGGACAGCGCGTCCCATACGAGACGCGTGTCCGAATCCGCCCGCCGCGGCGGACGCCAGCGGGGAAGGATGACCTTGGCGGTGAGCGTCACCTGCGCTTTGGCTATCCAGCAGCGCCCGTTCTGCTCCGCGTAGGAGACGTTCGTCCGGAAATTCATCCTCGTCGCTCCCGGGTGACGCTGGCCGGTGCTTCGCACCATTGGCCCGCGACGGTTCAGGTCGCGCTCGAGTTCGGTCAGGGTGGAGCCGCCGATCGAAAAATAGCTGTAGGACGTGGCGATCGTCTCTGCCGCCGAGGGCAGCGTCGCGGAACATGCAATGAAGACGGCGAGCACGATGCGGATCATGTCTTGCCCATTCGGTACGGGCTGCGATTCTGTCGGAGTACACGGTAAGTCGCCCACAGGCAACGCTTCCGCGGACAGCGGGGTTCCTGATCGACGAAAGGCATTGCTTTTCCGCGACGCGAGCGCCATGGCTCCCGCGCAATCGAAGCGTCGGGACCATGACGGAACATAGCTGGATGCTGGCGCACGGGCGCCATCTCGACCTCGGGCCAAAGGCACGGGTGATGGGCGTGCTCAACGTAACCCTGGACAGCTTCTCGGACGGAGGGCGCTTCGTCTCAGTCGAAGCCGCGCTGGGGCAGGCCCGGCGCATGGCAGGCGAGGGGGCGGCTATCGTCGATGTGGGCGGCGAGTCGACGCGGCCTGGCGCCGAAGCCGTCACGGCTCTCGAAGAGCAGCGGCGCGTCCTGCCGGTCATCGAGGCGCTGGCCGCCGAAAACGCCTGTCTGATCTCGGTCGACACCTATAGGGAGGAGACGGCGCGTCTCGCGGTGCGGGCCGGCGCCCATGTCGTGAACGACGTCTGGGGCCTCCAGCGCGAGCCGGGCATCGCCCGCGTCGCCGCCGAAACGGGCGCCGGCCTGGTTATCATGCACACCGGACGCGACCGCGAGAAGCTTGCCGACGTGATCGCCGACCAGTTCGCGTTTCTGGGCCGCTCCCTGGAGATCGCCCGTGCCGCCGGCGTCAGCCGCGAAAGCATTGTGCTCGATCCTGGTTTCGGTTTCGCCAAGGACGCCGACGAGAACCTCGACCTCATGGCTCGGTTCGGCGAACTGCAACGCTTCGCGCTGCCCCTGCTGGCGGGCACCTCGCGAAAACGTTTCATCGGCCATGTCACTGGACGCGATGCCGAGCACCGCGACGCCGGCACGGCCGCGACCAGCGTGATCCTGCGGCTCAAGGGTGCCGACCTCTTCCGGGTACATGATGTCGCAACCAACATGGACGCGCTGGCATTCGCCGATGCTATGATGGCGCGCGAAGGAAGCCGGGAATGAGCACCTACCAGATCCGAATGCAGAATTGCGCCTTCTTCGCGCGTCACGGCGTCTTCGACGAGGAGGAGATGCTCGGCCAGCGCTTTTATGTCGATGCGACGCTGACCGTGGATCCGGGCCAGGCGCTGGAGCAGGATTCGATCGACGGTACGGTGGACTACGGCGTCGCCTTCCAGGTCATCGAAAAGATCATCACCGGACAGCGCCGCTTCCTCATCGAAGCGCTCGCGCTGGAGGTCGGGAAGGCGCTGACGCAGCGCTATCCGCAGATCAGCCGGGCCGAGATCACGGTGCGCAAACCGAACGCGCCGGTCCCCGGCGTGCTCGATCATGTCGAGGTGACCGTTGCCTGGCCCCAGTAGCATGAGCGCGGGCGAGACGGCGGTCTATCTCAGCCTGGGCGGCAATCTTGGGGATCCGGCCGCCTCCATGGGCGCGGCTTTGAGGATGCTCGACGCGGGGCCATCGACCGCGGTCGTCGCCGTTTCCTCGCTCTACCGCACCCCGCCCTGGGGCAAGACCGATCAGCCGGATTTCCTCAACGCCGCGGCCGAATTGCGCACCACGCTGTCGCCGAGGGAATTGCTGGATCGTTGCCTCGAGGCCGAGCGGAAGCTCAAGCGCGTCCGCCACGAGCGGTGGGGACCGCGTCTGATCGACATCGACATCCTGGTCTTCGGAGATCTGGCCGTGCACGAGAGCGGGCTGGAGATCCCGCATCCGCGCATGCTCGAACGTGCCTTCGTGCTCGCGCCCCTGGCGGAGATGGCCCCGGACTTTTCTATGCGGGGAAGGACGCTGGCCGAGTGGCTTGCCGTCGCCGATGCCGCTGGCATCGAGCGCCAGGCATCCGGCCGGGACTGGTGGAAGGAAGGCGGCTGAACGTCAGCCGGCGAAGCCGCCGCTGTCGAGAAACGCCTGTTCCTCCACGGTCGTCTCACGGCCTAGCGCCGCGTTACGGTGGGGGAATCGGCCGAATTTCGCGATGATGTCGCGGTGGACGACCGCATAGTTCAGATATTGCTCGCCATAGGGCGCGAAGAGTTCGACCGACAGTTCCTGGTCGGCGAGGTCCTCCGAATGCTCGAAGGGCAGCAGGAAGAAGATCTGGAGCTCCCTCGGCACCTTCTCTACATGGCCGGCGGCGAGCGCCGCGCGGGCGAAATGCAGAGCCAGCGGGTCGGTCGCGAACATGTGGCCGGTCCTGCGGAAACAGTTGCGCGGAAACTGGTCGAGCAGGATCATCAGCGCCAGCGCGCTTTCCGGATGTTCCATCCAGGAATCGAGCTCGCGCGCGGCTGCCGCATAGTGGATGTCGAGGAAACGTTCTCGAAACCCGCTGTCGAATGCGTCGTTCTTCTCGAACCAGGCATCATAGCCGGCGTCGTGCCAGAATTTCACGACCTCGGCCGCGCGTGGATCCAGATCGGTCAACAGTCTTCCTTTCGGTCAGTTTTCATGTTCGACGGCCCGGCTGCCCAGCGCGTCGGCCGCGCCTTCGTTCATGGCCTGGCCCGGCCGCTTCGGCGCGGTGAGGGGCGTCGGCGTCGGGGTCGGAATATTGCCCTTCATGAGCCGGCGGCCGGCCTGCAGCCCGCCGGCGATCTGCAACTCCAGCCGTTCGTCGTCGCGCCGCCGCACATCGGCGATGACATCCGCGACCTCTTCCTCGGCGATGCCCAGCCGCGTCAGCGTCTCGCCGCCGAAGACCAGCGCCGATTCGAAGGTCTCGCGGATCTGGAAATCGACGCCGACCTCGATCAGCCCCAGCGTTGCGCCGCGGTCATATGCCCGCGCCAGCACCGGAACGAGCGGAAACTCCGCCTTCATGTTTTCCGCGATGCGCACCGCCGCCTCAGCCGTATCGACGCAGATGAGCACCGCGCGCGCACGGCCTGCGCCCGCGGCATGCAGGATGTCGGGCCTCGTGCCGTCGCCATAATAGACCTTGAAGCCGAAATCGGCCGCCGCCTGGATCATCTCCACGTCATTGTCGATGATCGACACGTCGATGCCGCGCAGCAGCAGCGGCTGGCTGGCGATCTGCCCGAATCGCCCGAAGCCGATGATCAGGACGCTCCCGTTCAGCCCGTCCGCGACTTCCACGCCTTCGAGCGTCTGTTCGTCCCGTCGGGCGATGAAGGGCCGCATCACGGCGATCGCGAACGGGGTCAGCACCATCGAGACGATGATGATGGCGGTCAGGATCGCGCTCTGCTCGCCGCTGATGATGCCTACGGCCACGGCCGCCGCATAGAGCACGAAGGCGAACTCGCCGCCCTGCGCCATGACCACGGCACGCTCCAGTGCATCGTGATGGCGCGTGCCGAGCAGGCGCGCGACGCCATATATGCCGGCAGCCTTCACCACCATATAGGCGACCACGTAGACCGCGACCGTCGCCCAGTTCTCGGCGACCACGGAGAGATCGAGCGACATGCCGACGGCCATGAAGAAGAGGCCGAGCAGGATGCCGCGGAACGGCTCGACGTCCGCTTCGAGCTGGTGACGGAAGGTCGATTCCGACAGCAGCACGCCGGCGAGGAAAGCCCCCATCGCCATGGAGAGCCCGCCGAGCTGCATCAGGAGCGCCGACCCGAGCACCACGAGCAGCGCGGCGGCAGTCATCACCTCCCTGGCGCGCGAATCGGCGAGGATGCGGAACAGCGGGTTCAGCAGGTAGCGGCCCGCGACGATCAGCCCGACGATCGACGCGACACCTATGGCGACGCTCGCCAGCCGGTCGGAGAGCGTCATCTCGCCGGAGCCCGGCGCCAGGAAGGCGACCAGCGCAAGCAGCGGCACGATCGCCAGGTCCTCGAACAGCAGGATGGACACCATGCGCTGCCCGCGCGGGGACGACACCTCGCCGCGTTCCTCCAGTATCTGCATCACGACGGCTGTCGAGGTCAGCACGAAGCCCGCCCCGGCCACGAAAGACACCGGCACCGGAAATCCGCCGATGACGCCGACCACGGTGAGCAGCAGCGCGCACGCCGCCACCTGGAGCAGGCCGAGACCGAAGATCTCCTTGCGCAACCCCCAAAGGCGCGAGGGCTGCATTTCCAGACCGATGATGAACAGGAACATCACGACGCCGAGTTCGGCGACGTGAAGGATCGCCTCGGGGTCGGAGAATATTTTCAGTCCGAACGGCCCTATGACCAGCCCTGCCGCCAGGTAGCCGAGAATGGACCCCAGGCGCATTCTGCGGAAGATCGGCACCGCGACGACGCCCGCCGTGAGCAGCGCCACCACCTGGACGAGTTCGCTGCTAGAAGCCTCTGCTGCCATGCGCCATCCCGAATTGCCGAACCGCCGAAGCTGGAGGCTCCGGCGGGATCATGTCGTCAGGATAGGGTTTGGCGGCGCTGGCGAACAGCCCCGAATCGCGTCGTTGTCGAACGCGACGCCTCTACTGCCGGGCGATGGCTCCGACCGCGGTGTCGTCGACGCGCTTCAGGCTCATCCCGATCACCGGTACCATGTCGTCTTCGACGCGCACCGAAATGGTGACGTTCATCGTCTGCTGGTCGGCCAGGCGGGCCTGCATGACGCCCTTGAGGTCGTTGCGGTGAATGGAGAAGACCACCTTGTCCTGGTTCACCACGTTACCGGCCACGATATCGAGGCCGGAACCTGCTGCGCCGTCCATGAACTCGCCCTTGTAGCCGACCGCCTTGCTGCGCACGACACTGGCCGACATCTTCTGGGTGAAGATGCCCACGCGGCAGCCCCCGTCGAGGGTCATGCCGAGATCCTTCTGCGGCGTGGAGCCGGCGAAGGTGCAGTTGAACTTGGTGCCCTTGTACTTGCCGGCAACGATCTCGCCGGCGCCGGCCCAGGACCCTTCGATCGACTGGAAGAACTGCCGGTCGCGCTCGTTGGCCGCGGCGGGTGCCGCCGCGCCGGCGGCAATGGCGATCGAAGCGGCCAGCGGCAGGGCTGCGGAAAGGATTGCACGCTTCATGGACAGGCACCCGGCGACGCTGAAGAGACAGACAACTGCCGCGAAGCATGGCCGGAAAATGGTTAACAGAGCGTCTATGCCCCGGCGCTGGGCACCGCCGAAGATGCGCCGTCAGCCCTCTGTGCCGGCGGCCTTTGCGCGGGTAAAGGAGGCTAGCGCGGTCAGGAAATCGGTCAGGCCCGGGCGCTTCAGCCCGACGAAGGGCAGGGGGCGTGTCACCTCCATCGCCGCCACGCCGATCCGCGCGGTCATCATGCCGTTCACGACCCCTTCGCCAAGTCTCGCCGAAAGCCGCGCGGCCAGCCCCTGGCCGACGATCTGGTGGACGAAGTCGTCGCCCGCGGCGATCGCTCCCGTCACCGCCAGATGGGCCAGCACGCCGCGTGCGAGGCGCAGGAAACCGAGCGTCCCGGGACGCCCGCCGTAGAGTTCCGAAAGCCGGCGGATCAGCCGGCCCGATTCAAAAAGCACATAGGCGAGGTCGACCAGCGCCCGCGGGCTGACGGCGGTCACCACCGACACGCGCTTGGCGGCGTCCAGGATCATCTGGCGGGCGCGCAGGTCGAGTGGCGCGAGAAGTTCGCTCTCGGCGATGCGCACGAGGTTCGTCCCGTCTATGATGTCACCCTCCAGGCCGGCGAGCGCGCGGCGGCCTGCCGCCGTTTCGGGTTTCGCCGCCAGAAAGCCGCTCAGCTCCGCCACGAGTTTGCGTGCGACCTTGGGGTCGTCGCGGGACACCGCGTCCAGCGCCATGGCCCGCAGCCGCTCCACCGAAGCAAGCCGGCCGATCGCCAGGGCCTCGCGCCCGGCGATGAGCAGAAGCGAGGAGGCCGCCAGGATCGCCAGCGCCGCGGCCAGCCAGCCCAGCCAGTCGGCCCGGCTGAACAGGTCGCGCACGAGCTGGTCCACCCACATGCCCAGCGCGAGCGAAACGAGCGCGCCCAACGCTGAAAGGAAGACCGTGCCCAGCCAGGACCGGCGCTTCGGCGCCGTCGGCGGAGGCGGCACGTCGTCGGCGGGCGCCTCGAACACGTCGAGTTCGGCAGGTGTCACGACGACCGCACCCGGATCCACGGCGCGCGGCCGGCGCATGGCCGTGGCCGCAGCCTCGGGCGGGCTCTCGTCCGCCTCCATGCGGAAGGCTGCGGGCTTTCTCGGCGGCCTCATGCGAGATGGTCTCCGATCAGGAATTGCAGGGCACGGTCGAGGCGTATGTGGGGCAGCGAGAGCTTGAGGCCGTCCGCATCCCGTTCCAATCGCGGCGGCCGGAAGCGGACGAAGCGGATGGGCTGTTCCGTGCGGCCGTCGCTCTCCTCGAAGATGGCGTCGATCTTCTGGGGCAGGTCGCCGGGGAAGATCGCCGTCTCGCTCTTGCCGTCGAACGTCTCGCCGGCGATCTTTTCGCGTTCTAGCGGCGTGCCGATGATGACCGGAAGCGTCTCGCGGCCCTGCTTCACGGTTCCTTCGCGCGTCGCGCGAACGGCCGCCATGGCGACCACGTCGACCTCCGCGCCGGAGAAATCCGCTCGCCGGATAGCCCGGTCCGCCAGCCGTCTCGCGATCGCCTGAAGCCGGGCGTGGCTTTCGTGATGGAGGTGATCGGCCTTGGTGGCCGCGATCAGGATGCGGTCGATGCGCCGCGAGACGAGATCGGTGAGGAAGCTGCCGCGGCCGGGCCGGAAGCACGACAGGATCTCGGTCAGCGCACGCTCCAGGTCGGCGACCGCTCCGGGCCCCGCATTCAGCGCCTGCATGGCATCCACGAGCACGATCTGCCGGTCGAGCCTGGCTATGTGTTCGCGGAAGAACGGCTTCACGACATGCGTCTTGTAGGCCTCGTAGCGTCGCTCCATCATCGCCCGCAGCGAACCGGGCTTCGGCCGGCCTTCGCCGAGATGGGGCAGGGGGGCGAAGGTCAGCGCGGGGGAACCGTCGAGATCTCCGGGCATCAGGAAGCGCCCTGGCGGCAGCGTGGATAGCGCCCGCTCGTCCTGCCTGCAGGCTTTCAGATAGAGGGTGAAGGCTTCAGCCAGTCGGCGCGCCAGCATCTCGTCGGCCTTGGCCTCGGCATCGATGGAGTTCGCGACCTGGCGCCATTCGTCCGACAGTCCGGCGCGGACCGGCAGAGCGGCGAGTTCGAACGCATCGGCCGAGAATTCGGCATAGCTTTTTCCGAGCAGCGGGAGGTCGAGCAGCCACTCGCCCGGATAATCGACGATATCGACTGAAAGCCGGCCGCTCGAGAAGAGGCGGCTCCATCCGGAGGCGGATTCGAACTCGATGGTCAGGCGCAGTTCCGAGATGGCCCGCGTCGATTCGGGCCAGCTGCGCTCGTCGACCAGAGCCGCGATGTGATCTTCGTATTGAAACCGCGGCACGGCATCGTCCGGCTGCTCCTCCAGGAAGGCGCGCGCGATCCGCCCGGATTTCTGTGCCTCGAACAGCGGCAGCCGACCGCCATGGATCAGGTTGTGCACCAGCGCCGAGATGAAGACGGTCTTGCCGGCACGGCTGAGACCGGTGACGCCGAGGCGGACCGAAGGCGAAAACAGAGAGCCGGCACGCCCCGTAAGCGTGTCCAGTGCGATCCTGGCTTCGTCGGTGAAACTGGTCAGCGATGTCGCCAAGCTCTAGCCCCTGCTGCGAGACCGCATATAGGGGCCGGCGGCCGGCATGTGAATGATGCGCACCCGCATGGTCAGCGATGCGGCTTGTGGAAAGCCTCCAGGAAGCCGTCCCCGGCACCGGCGGTGGGCAAGTCCTTGTCGAAGCGGATGATGGCGAGACCCGACGTCGGGAAACCGAGCCGCAACGCTGCACGCGCTTCCGGCACGCCGTCTCCGACGAGCGCCTGCGCCAGATCCTCGATGGCGGGGTTGTGGCCAACGACGAGAATGGGGCCGTCTTCGGCGTGCTCGTGCACGAGATCGAGATAGCCGGCCGCGTTCTCGCTGTAGAGCCTGTCGGAAAACACGGCGCGGCCGACATCGGCAGCGGCGGCCACAGCCTCAAGGGTCTGGCGGGTGCGGGTAGCGCTGGAGCAGATCGTGATAGTCGGCACATAGCCGCGTCTGCACATTTCCGCGCCGATCTCCGCCGCGTCCATGCGGCCTGTCTCCTCCAGCGGACGCTCGAAATCGCGCATGTCCGACTTCGGCCTGTACGCCTTGGCGTGGCGGAGCAGATAGAGCGTGCTCACTGCCGCTCCTCCCAATCGGTGCATTGCATGGGTCACACTAGGCGTATGGGCCGGCAGGGGCAACACCTGATGGGTGGCCCGGGATACTCTCGCAAGTCCTACCGCAAAAGGATGTTGCCAGGGCCGCTCCTACGCCTTTGGATGTGGCATGAGCCTTGCTTTTGACAATTGCGTGAGGGGTCAGTCGAATTGGCTTGTGCCGGTTTTGGAGCCCGAATATATAGGCGCCCGAAACGGGTTTTAGTTGGGGTGAGTCGCATGAACGACATCGTTACTTCCGATTATGTGCCCTCCGACGATGAGCCGTTCATGAATGAGCGGCAGAAGGCATATTTCCGGTCGAAGCTGATTGCCTGGAAGAACGATATCCTTCGAGAAGCTCGCGAAACACTTGAGATCCTGCAGCAGGAAAACGCTAATCATCCAGATCTTGCGGACCGCGCTTCGTCTGAGACGGACAGGGCAATCGAACTTCGTGCCCGTGATCGCCAGCGCAAGTTGATTGCCAAGATCGACTCCGCTTTGATGCGGATCGAGGAAGGTACCTACGGCTACTGCGAAGAGACCGGCGAGCCGATCTCGCTGAAGCGTCTCGACGCACGTCCGATCGCCACGCTGTCGATCGAGGCGCAGGAGCGCCACGAGCGTCGCGAGAAGGTTTATCGCGACGACTGAGCCCGCAGGCGGCTGATCAAAAAAGCGGCCCTGGATCACTCCGGGCCGCTTTTTTGTTTGGCTGACCTTGCGTCACTTCTCCCGCGTCGGGCAGCGACCGCGGCATCAGCGCTTGTGGTTGTTCGATAGCTCGCCGAGCAGCTTCGTCATCTCGTCGTCGAGCGTCATCTCGACGGGCTTCGGGGTGCTTTTCGGCGGCGGAGCCTCGAACGTCACCTCCAGTTCGCGAAGCAGGGCGTCGTCGAGGTTGTTCTGCTTCGACGAGGAGTAAGGGTTCGTTCCCGCCGAAGTCCGCGACAGCGGCGAGGCAGGCGGCATCCGCGCCGGCTGTGTCCTCGGCGCGGCAACTGTCTCGCGGCCGGGTGGCCGAACGCCCGTCTGGCGCGCTCCCGGAGCCCGCGCCGGTTGCGGCGCGGTCGGCTGCGGCCGCACCGGGGCGGCCTGCGGCTCCGGCCTTTCGACCTGCGCACTCGGCTGCGGGGCAGCCGGCCGCATCGGCGCGGGCACGCGCTGGATCGGCTCCGGCGCGCGCTGGCGGGGCGGCTGGTGGTTTTGGACGGTCTGGGCAGGAAGTCCGAGAGCTTCGGCGTCGAAATCGTCCTCGTCGAACACGGACTGGGTCTTGCGCCCGTTGGTCAGGCGGATGTCGCGCTCGACGACCACGTCGGTGGGGCCGCCGATCAGGAGCAGATGCTCGACATTGTCCCGGCGCACCAGCACCAGCCGGCGATGGCTGTCGACGGCTGCCGCGTCCATCACCGAAAGCCTGGTCTTGCGGTTGCGACCCCCGGCAACGAAGGTCCCGGAATTCAGGCCGCGTATGAACCTGACCGCCAGCAGCACGATTCCCAGAATGACGAGCCCCGCAACCACCCAGATGGCCGCCGTGGCGAAATCCTGGCCGTCCTGGCCTGCGAACCAATCCGCCATATGTTCCCCGTTGGCGCCACCGATGAATCCATCATTGGAATCACCTTGGGCGCGTCATCTCTTTGTCGGGCATCGGATGGAAGCGCAAGCCGCTTCGCTCCATCCGGCCGACGCTTCGAGCCGTTCGACAGTAAACCCGGAGTGAGCAGCTTCGCAAGTTGACTTTCCCCAAGGGTTTTTCCCATTCTGGCAAGGACCGGCCCATTTTTCCCTGACGCTGTTCCGCCGAGACCTTTTCCGGCATCCGAGAATATGATTCAACCGGGCGGCGGCAGGGGAGCCGCCTTTCGGGATTCTGTTTGATGGCAAGAGAGCCGCGAGGCGACTTCTACCCTGCACCCATCGTGGACCAGAGCACGCGTCCGGGCGCCGTCCTTCGCCTCGTCGTCTTCGTCGTCGTACTGACCCTTGCCGCTATGGTATTCGGCCTGTTCCGGGAATGGCTGGGCGATCCCTTCCTGCTCGGCATGCTCGGCGTGCTTTCGATGATCGGCGTCGGCTATCTGTTCGCCACGGCGATCGGATTCGTCCAGGTCGCGCCGCGTTCGACCACGGACGAGATATCCAAGGCGTTCGTGGATTCGACGCCGCGCGGACTGATCGTCACCGATCTCAAGGGCCGCATAGTCTATGCCAACAAGGCTTATGGCGAACTCACCGGCGCGTCTTCCGCGGCCGACATCCGGACGGTCGAAAACCTGCTGTCCGACGTTCCGGAGGCTTCGGCGACGGTCTATCGCCTTGCGGCGGGTTTGCGCGACGGCCTACCCGGCGACGGCGAGTTCAGGCTGAGCCAGGCGATCCGTCCGGGCGCGGAGCCGGGCGCCCGTTGGTACAAGCTCAACGCTCGCGCGTTCTCGGCGCCGGGCCACCGCCAGCCGCTGCTCGCATGGCAGATCGAGGACATTTCGGGCGAGCGGGCGGAGCAGGAGCGCTTCTTCCTCGACCTCCAGAAAGCGATCGACCACCTCGACCAGGCGCCAGCCGGATTTTTCGCCGCCGACCAGGACGGCCGCGTCACCTATATCAACGCCACGCTCGCCGAGTGGCTGGGGATCGACCTGGCGAGCTTCACGCCGGGCGCGACCACGCTGCCGGAGATCGTAGCCGGCGACGGTATGGCGCTGATCCGCTCCGTGAGGGCCGATCCCGGCACCACGCGCAACGCCCTCATCGATCTCGATCTCGCCACCACCGCGGGCGAGGCGCTGCCGGTCCGCTTCATGCACCGCGTCTCCGCCACGCGCGACGGCATGCCCGGTCCGAGCCGGACCATCGTCCTCAACCGCACCCACGGCGACGATGCCTCGGCGGAGCTGCGTGCGTCCGAGATCCGCTTCACCCGCTTCTTCAACTCCACGCCCATGGCCATCGCCGGTGTCGACCTGCAGGGCCGCATCCTGCGCACCAACGCGCCTTTCCTGTCGCTGTTCTCCAGCGTCGTCGACCGCGACGCGGTCGATCGCAAGGTCCGCCTCGACACGGTGATTCACGAGAGGGACAGGCCCGCATTCGAAACGGCGCTCGACAAGGCGCGTCAGCGGCAGGCCGACATCGCCCCCATAGATACGGTGCTTCCGAATAACGAAGAGCGGCATATCCGCTTCTACGTCAACGCCGTCGCGGAGGGGACGGCAGGGGGTGAGGGCGAGGAATCGGCGATCGTCTATGCCGTCGACACGACCGAGCAGAAGGCGCTCGAAGGCCAGATGGCGCAGAGCCAGAAGATGCAGGCCGTCGGCCAGCTCGCCGGCGGCATCGCGCACGACTTCAACAACGTGCTCACCGCCATCATCATGGCGTCCGACCTGCTGCTCGCCAACCATCGCCCCTCCGATCCGTCCTTCCCGGACATCATGAACATCAAGCAGAACGCGAACCGCGCCGCCTCGCTGGTGCGGCAGCTGCTCGCCTTCTCGCGCAAGCAGACGCTGCGCCCCGAAGTGCTCAGCCTCACCGATGTGCTGGCGGACTTGCGCATGCTGCTGGCGCGCCTGGTCGGCAACCAGATCAAGCTCAAGGTCGATCACGGCCGCGATCTCTGGCCCGTGAAGGTCGACATCGGCCAGTTCGAGCAGGTGGTGGTCAACCTGGCCGTCAATGCCCGCGACGCGATGCCGGAGGGCGGCGACCTGACCGTTCGCACCCGCAACTTGCATGCCGCCGAAGCCGGCACCTTCGGCTACCGCGAACTCGTTCCGGGCGACTACGTGCTGGTCGAGGTCGAGGACACCGGCACCGGCATAGCGCCGGACGTGCTGAAGAAGATCTTCGAGCCGTTCTTCACCACCAAGGAAGTGGGCAAGGGCACCGGCCTCGGCCTGTCGATGGTCTACGGCATCATCAAGCAGACAGGCGGCTTCATCTACTGCGACTCCGAGGTCGGCAGGGGCACCGTGTTCCGCATCTTCCTGCCCCGCCACGTGCCTGGTGTTGTCGCGCAACCCGAAGCGGAAGCGCTGCGCCCCGCGGCCAACGGCCAGGCGGTTGCGCAGCCGGTGCCGTTGAAGCAGGCGGAGCCCGTCCGCGACCTGTCCGGCTCCGCGACCGTGCTCCTCGTGGAGGACGAGGACGCCGTGCGCATGGGCGGCGTGCGCGCGCTCACCTCGCGCGGCTATACCGTCCACGAGGCGTCGTCGGGCGTCGAGGCGCTCGATCTCTACAACGAGCTCGAAGGCAAGGTGGACATCGTCGTCTCGGACGTCGTCATGCCCGAGATGGACGGCCCGACGCTGCTCGGCGAACTGCGCAAGCTCAGGCCGGACATCAAGTTCGTCTTCGTGTCGGGCTACGCCGAGGATGCGTTCGCCAAGAACCTGCCGGCCGACGCCAAGTTCGGCTTCCTCCCGAAACCGTTCTCGCTCAAGCAACTGGCGACGGTCGTCAAGGAAGTGCTCGAGAAGGACTGAGGTCCCCCGAGCGCTTCATTAATACAATTTTAGACAGTTTTGTTACACTGACGTCTTGTTCTGTGAGTCGTGCGTTGGACGCGTTCTGTTTGTTGAAGCAACGGGCGAGCGCCTTGCCGAACCGGCACAGTTCAACGCAAGGAACTCCGATCCCGATGCCCGGCAATCTGTCGATCTTCTGTGCGTTTTTCAGCGAACGGAGATGGTCATGAATCATTATCTCGACGAAAATTCCAAGAAACGGCTTACGAACCGGCCGGACATCGCCACGGCGATCGAGATCCTGCGTCGGGAAGGCTACGAACACGAGAACCTGATCCGTGAGATGACGCGGATCTTCTACATCGACCTCGACGAATACAACGACATCGTCGCCCAGGTGGACGTCAGCCAGGCCGCCTGACCCGCCTCACAGCGGAATGTTGTCGTGCTTCTTCCAGGGGTTCTGGAGGTCCTTGTTGCGCAGCATCTTCAGTGCCCGCGCGACGCGGCGGCGCGTCGAATGCGGCATGATGACCTCATCCACATAGCCTCGCTCCGCGGCCACGAAGGGTGACAGAAACCTGTCCTCGTAGGCCTTGGTGTACGCGGCGATCTTCTCCGCATCGCCGAGTTCCTTGCGGTAGATGATCTCGACTGCGCCCTTGGCGCCCATCACCGCGATCTGCGCCGTCGGCCAGGCATAGTTGACGTCGCCACGCAGGTGCTTCGACGCCATCACGTCATAGGCCCCGCCGAACGCCTTTCGCGTGATCACGGTGACCTTCGGCACGGTCGCCTCGGCATAGGCAAAGAGCAGCTTCGCGCCGTGCTTGATCAGACCGCCATATTCCTGGCTGGTGCCGGGCAGGAAGCCTGGTACGTCCACGAAGGTCACGATTGGTATCGAGAAGCAGTCGCAGAAGCGCACGAAGCGCGCCGCCTTTCGGCTGGCGTCGGAGTCCAGCACGCCCGCCAGCACCATCGGCTGGTTGGCCACGAACCCGACCGTGCGGCCCTCGACCCGGCCGAACCCCGTGACGATGTTCTTGGCGAAGCTCTGCTGGATCTCGAAGAAGTCGGCCTCGTCGCAGGTCTTCAGGATGAGTTCCCGGATGTCGTAAGGCTTGCTGGCGTTTTCCGGCACGAGCCGGTCCAGCGACATGTCGGCGTCGGTTACCGACTGGCGGCATTCGATCTCGGGAATGGGCGACGTGTTCGACGCCGGCAGGAAGTCGACGAGCCGGCGCATCTGCAGCAGGGCCTCGACATCATTGTCGTAGGCGCCGTCGGCGATGGACGACCTGGTGGTGTGCACGGTTGCGCCGCCGAGCTCCTCGGCGGTCACCGTCTCGTTGGTGACGGTCTTCACGACGTCCGGCCCGGTGACGAACATGTAGCTCGTGTCGCGCACCATGAAGATGAAGTCGGTCATCGCCGGCGAATAGACGTCGCCGCCCGCGCAGGGTCCCATGATGACGGAGATCTGCGGGATCACGCCCGATGCGAGCACATTGCGCTGGAACACCTCCGCATAGCCGCCGAGCGCCGCTACCCCCTCCTGGATGCGCGCGCCGCCGGCATCGTAGATGCCGATGATCGGCGCCCGGTTCCTGAGCGCCATGTCCTGGATCTTCTGGATCTTCTCGGCATGCGCCTCGGAAAGCGAACCGCCGAAGACGGTGAAGTCCTTGGCGAAGAGGAAGACCGGCCGGCCGCTGACGGTGCCCCAGCCGGTGACGACGCCGTCGCCGGCGATCTTCTGCTTCTCCATCCCGAAATCGGTCGACCGGTGCTCGACGAACATGTCGAATTCCTCGAACGAACCGGCGTCCAGAAACACCTCTATCCGTTCGCGCGCAGTGAGCTTGCCCTTGGCGTGCTGGGCCTCGATGCGCGCCGCCCCGCCGCCCATGCGCGCGATCTCGCGACGTCGCTCGAGTTCCTGCAGCACGTCCTTCATGGCGGTCTCCCTCTCGATTCCGTCGTAGCACGGCGGGGTGGGGGCGCAAGACTTGGCTAGTCGCGAAGGCTCGGCGCTGCCCTCACCCTTACCCTCTCCCCGTGAAGAACGGGGAGAGGGGGGACTGCCAGCGGTGGAGCGCGTCTCCTCTCCCCGTTCTTGCGGGGAGAGGATGCCGGCAGGCAGGTGAGGGGCAGCGCCGACGCGGGACAGATTTGCTGCATCGCTGTACGGCTCTTGCTATTTCGAGCGAACTGGCCCATATGCGGCGTCATAGGCGCGTGGGCCGGATTTCCGGCTTTCCCGATCGAACGGGACTGGTTGCGTCTGTTTCCTCGCAGAATCCTTCAGGATGGGCGTTGGAAAAGTCCCGCGGATGAGCCGCGGGCGCGACAGCGCAGCCGAGCGGACCCCTCGTGTGGTCTGCCGCCTTGTCGTTCACTGAACCACTGGTCCGACGCAGGTTGCGCCCTGCGAATGGGCGTTTGCGGGCTACGCCCGACTGAAAGAAGAAGAATTTTGACCATCGAAATCATTGCGGAGCCGACCGGCTTCGCGAAGCTCGGCATAACCGGTCCGCTGCTCAAGGCGACCACGGCAGCCGGCTTCGATACGCCGAAGCCGATCCAGGAGCAGGCCATCCCGCCGTTCCTGGCCGGGCGCGACCTCCTCGGCGTGGCCCGGACCGGCTCCGGCAAGACCGCGGCCTTCAGCCTGCCGATCCTCACCAAGATCGTCGGGCTAGGCACCAAGCGCCTGCCGAAGACGGCCCGTGCGTTGATCCTGGCGCCTACGCGCGAGCTTGCGGTGCAGATCGAGGACACCATAAAGATCCTGGCCAAGGGCCTGCACATCTCCACCGCGCTGGTGCTCGGCGGCGTGTCGCGCCACAGCCAGGTGAAGAAGCTGGCTCCCGGCGTCGACGTTCTCGTCGCCACGCCCGGCCGCCTCACCGATCTCGTGCGCGAACGGGACCTGAACCTCTCCGAGACCCATTGGCTCGTGCTCGACGAAGCCGACCGCATGCTCGATATGGGCTTCATCAACGACGTGCGGCGCATCGCCAAGGCGACCCCCAAGGATCGTCAGACCGCGCTCTTCTCGGCCACCATGCCGAAGGAGATCGAGGAACTCGCGCACGGCATCATGAAGGATCCTGTCCACGTCGAGGTCTCGCCGCAGGGCACGACCGCGTCCGAGATCAGGCAGAGCATCGTGATGGCGCGGCTCAAGCAGAAGCGCCGGATCCTTTCCGACATGCTGTCGGACGAGGCCATGAAGTCCGTGATCGTGTTCGCCCGCACGAAGCACGGCGCAGACCGGGTCGTTCGCGATCTGGAGCGTGACGGCATCGAAGCCGCCGTGATCCACGGCAACAAGAGCCAGAATGCTCGCCAGAAGGCACTGAACGGGTTCCGCGACGGTTCCGTTCGCATCCTGGTGGCGACCGACATCGCGGCGCGCGGCATCGACGTTCCCGGCATCAGCCATGTCGTGAATTTCGACTTGCCGGACGAAGCCGAAAGCTATGTGCACCGCATCGGCCGCACAGGCCGCAACGGCGCAGACGGCATCGCCATCACGCTCGTCGATCCGTCGGAAAACGCCAAGCTGCGCCAGGTCGAGAAGATCATCCGCATGAAACTCCCGGTTTCCGCGGATCATCTCGGCGAGCCCGACCCGGTGCGGACGGCCGCCGACCGCCAGGCCGCACGCGAAGACAGCGCCCGCGACAACGAAGCCCGCCGGGAGCGCAAGCCGCATCATCGCGGGCAGGGACCAAAGCGACAGGGGCAGGACGGCGCGCAGCAGCGCCCGGCCGGCCGCCAGACCCAGCATGCTCGGTTCGCCGACGCTCTCCAGCAGCGCGAGGGCGAGATGCCGCGTGCCGGCTTCGGCCATAAGCAGCACGGTCCCAAGGCCCAGCCGGTCAGGCATGAGGGCGGCCGGCACGAGGCCGCTGGTCCGCACCAGGCCAAGCCTGCCGGCAAGAGGCCGTTCCGGCGCAAGCGCCGCGGCGGCTTCGGCTCGAAGGCCGCATAGCGAACGAACCATACGATCGTCCGGAATGTGAGAGGGCGGCGGGATGAACTCCTGCCGCCCTCATCGTTTTTCGGTCTGCCGCTCAGCCCTGCCTGACGATCGCACCGATCGCGTTGACCACGAGGCGCGACGCCGTCTCGGCCGACAGGCCGTCGACATCGGCTGGTGGGTATAGTTCGACCAGATCGAACCCGGCGATCTTCGCCTTCCTGCCCAGACCGGCGATCAGGTCGATGACCTGGGTGTAGCTGAGGCCGCCGGGCGTGCGGGCCGCCACGCCCGGCATGATGCCGGGATCGAGACCGTCGCAATCGAGCGTGACGACCGCCCGCGCCCCATCCGGAATGTGCCGCAGGGCGGCATCCACGCCTTCACGGTGAATCTCTCGGGCGGTCACGAAGCGACTGCCGAAACGGCGAGCCGCTTCGATCTCCGGCTCTTGCGCACTGCCGACGCTGCGCAGCCCGATCTGGACCATGCCCGCTACATGACCCATTTCGCTGATGCGGCGCATCGGGCTCGAATAGCCGTACCGCTCGCCGAGCACTTCGTCGCGCCAATCGATATGCGCGTCGATCTGGACGACCCATATCGGCCCATGCTCCGCGAAGGCGGCGAAGAAGGGAATGGGAATCGAGTCGTCGCCGCCCAGCAGAATCGGCACTGCAGGCATCGCAAGGATCTCTCTCGTCCTTGCTTCGATCAGCGCTCGGTTGGCCGCATTGTCGTGCATGGCAGTGGGGAGGTTCCCAGAATCGATGCAGCAGACGGGCTCGCCACGGAAAAGCGGGCCGCCGAGGTCGAAATCCCAATTCTCGATCAGCGGCGCGTCGTCCTGGCTCGCGGCGCGGATGGCGTCCGGGGCAAGAGCGTAGCCCCTGCTGTCCTTGCCCGGATAGGTGCTGCCGTGTCCCGCTCCGAAGATGACGGCGCGGGGCGCGCGCTCTGCGGGCAGACGGTCCGGAAGGCCGAGGAATCGGGGCGAGGGGCTCATTTCAGTCGTCCATCTGCTGTGCTTGCTGCGCCGGCGCTTAGCTGCTCGATCGCCTCTCGGCAATTCTCTTGGTCGTCCGCCCGCCGTTCGCGCATTGCGGCGGTGGCGAGCGATACAACCACTATGGACTTGAAATGCCCGTGTCGCAGCGGCACCATTGCCGCCAATGGCAGGTCCAGGGGTGGGAGAGGGACAAGCGACTGAGGAGGAAGCGCCGTGACGGTCAAAGCAATTCTCGACGCCAAGGGCCACGATGTCCTGACGCTCGGGCCTAACGAGAGGTTGTCGGAAGCCATAAGGCTTCTGGCCGAGCACCGCATCGGCGCGCTGGTGATAACCAATGGCGACCGCAAGATCGTCGGCATCCTCTCCGAGCGCGACATCGTCCGGGTGATCGCAACTCAGGGCGGCGTTGCGCTTGACCTTGCAGTCCGCGACGTGATGACGCCAAAGGTCAACATCTGCAACGAGAACCACACGGTTCATGAGTTGATGGAGATCATGACCCGAGGACGCTTCCGGCATCTGCCCGTCGAGAAGAACGGCCAGCTCCACGGCATCGTCTCCATAGGCGACGTGGTCAAGCGGCGCATTGAGGAGGTCGAGCGCGAGGCGGAGGACATCCGCAGCTACATCGCGACTGCCTGAGGTCGGCCGCGCTCAGGGCATGAGGAGGCCCAGCGTACCGGCGGAGACGACCACGGCCCATGCCGGTATCTTCCACGCGGCAAGGGCGACGAAGGAAGCCGCCGCGATCGCCATGGAGAAGGACGACGTCACGCCTGCCGTGAACACCGGGTCGTAGAGCGCCGCCGCGAGCAGTCCGACCACCGCCGCATTGACGCCCATCAGCGCCCGGCGCGCGGTCTGCGATGCGCGCAGGCCTTCCCAGAAGGGCAGGGCGCCGAGCACCAGCAGCGCCGAAGGGACGTAGATGGCGATAAGCGCGATCGCCGCTCCGGCGATCCCGCTCGGAGGCGTCTGGGAGATCGCGCCGAGATAGGCCGCGAAGGAGAAAAGCGGGCCCGGCACCGCCTGGGCCGCGCCATAACCCGCCAGGAAGGCAGGCTCCGCGACATGGCCGGTACCGACGACCTCCGCCTGCAGCAGCGGCAGCACCACATGTCCGCCTCCGAACACCAGCGAGCCGGCGCGGTAGAACTTGTCGGCCATGGCAACTATCGGTTCGGCGGTTGCCGCGGCAAGGAACGGCAGCGCGATCAGGAGAACCGCGAAGAGCAGCAGATAGGCTGCGCCTACCGTCCGGCTCACGGGAACGTCGAAGGCCTCGTGGCCGCCCATCTTCGGCAGCGCGGGCCTCAGCCAGACGAGGCCGGCAAGGCCGCCCGCCGCGATCGCGATGATCTGTCCGGCGGCCGTCGGCAGGAACAGCGCGATGATCATGGCGCCGACGGCGACGCTGGCGCGTTCGCGGTCGGGCGCCAGACTGGAGGCCATGCCGAGCACGGCATGCGCCACGACCCCGACCGCCGCCGCCTTGAGCCCGGTGATCCATCCTTCGCTCGTCTCGGCGTCCAGCATGGCCGCGCCCCAGGCAAAGGCCACGAGCAGGAGCGCCGAAGGCAGCGTGAAGGCTGTCCACGCCGCCAGCATTCCGCCATAGCCGGCCCGCTGCAGGCCGAGCGCCATGCCGACCTGGCTGGACGCGGGGCCGGGCAGGAACTGGCAGAGCGCGACGAGATCGGCATAGGCCGCGTCTCCGAGCCATTTGCGCCGGACGACGAAGGCTTCGCGAAAGTAGCCGATATGGGCGACCGGCCCGCCGAAGGACGTCAGGCCGAGCAGGAGGAAGGCGCCGAACACCTCGGCCACCGAGCCGCGCGCATCGATGCCTGATGCCGAAGCCTGGTGCGCGGCCCCCTGTGCCCCGGCGCCGACGCCGCTTTTCGACTGCTCTGCACTCAACGCGTGGCCTCCGTCAGTCGGGACTCGTTAGCTGGCAACTGTGACACTGTTGTTGCAACCGGCATGCCTTGGCCAGAGCGGCGGGACTATCTATCGACTGATTTCCGGCCTATATGCGTCGGCTCAAGGCAATGGTTGCGTCGCCAGACCTCATGAAACGGCCAGGCACATATCGCGAAGGAGCGCTCGACGTCCTGTCGGGGCTGATGCTCTTTCTCGCGCTGGTGCTCGCCGGCGGCTACGGCCCCCTTTCGGCCCAGGCGCCTGCGTTCCCTGAAGCGCGGCACGCCGCGCCGTCGGGTGCCGCGACCGGTGGCCAGCGCACGGCGCCGGTCCTGGCAAAGCAGCAATTCGCCGTTGCCGAATCGCGCGATGTCGATGGAAGCGGCTGGGGCGGCGACGATCCCAAGGCCTTGCCGGCATCGCTGGCACTCGATCTTTCTCCGCGCTTTGCGCATGCGACCGGCGCAACCCGCGCCACCTTTGCTCCCCCTGTCTCGCCGGCGTCTTCCTTCGACGCCCGCGCGCCGCCCGCCCGATCCTGATCGACTTTTGAACGGCGTGGTTCCCCGCGAACCGCGCTTTCCGAATTCCGGCCGGCCGGCTGGCGCACGCTGCGCGCCGCTCGCTCGTGCCTCGACAGGATTTTTGCCTCATGCGTACCCCCAGATGGGTCGTGGTGACCTACGTCATCCTCATCCTCGCCGGCGTGCTCGCCGCGCTTCCCAACATGTTCACACCCCAGCAGCTGGCGGCGCTGCCGGCCTGGGTCCCGAAACACCAGATCACGCTCGGCCTCGATCTTCAGGGCGGCTCGCACCTCGTGCTCGAGGTCGATGCCGCGGCGCTTAAGACCGACCGCCTGCGCTCGCTGCTCGACGATGTGCGCGGCACGCTGCGCAAGGAGCGAATCGATGCCCGCTCGGCGCGCATCGCATCGGACGTGATCGTCGTCACCATCGACGATGCCGACCAGCGCGCAAAGGCCGAGACGGCGATCGCCGGCGTGGCCAATCCGGTCGGCATCAGCGGCCAGAAGGATCTCGACGTCACCACCGAGGGCGCGACGATCCGTATCGCGCTGACCGAGGCGGGCCTCGCCGACCGCCTCGACGCCGCGCTCCGGCAGAGCCTCGAGATCGTGCGCCAGCGTGTCGACCAGGTCGGCGTCGCCGAGCCGACGATCCAGCGCGTCGGCGCAAACCGCATGCTGGTCCAGCTGCCCGGCCTGCAGGACCCGACCCGGCTGCGCCAGCTGCTCGGCTCCACCGCCAAGATGACCTTCCACCTGCTCGCAAACACCCCGAACGGCGAACGCCCGCCTGCCGGCGTGACCATGCTGCCCGACGCCAAGACCGGGGCGCAGTACCCTGTCGAGGACCGCATCGCGCTCGACGGCGAGCACCTGACCGACGCGCGCGCCAGCTTCGACCAGCGCACCCATGAGCCGCTCGTCACCTTCCGCTTCGACAGCGTCGGCGCCAGGAAATTCGCCGAGATCACGCAGGCCAATGTCGGCCGTCCCTTCGCCATCGTGCTCGACGGCAAGGTGCTGTCCGCGCCGGTCATCCGCGAGCCCATCACGGGCGGCTCCGGCCAGATCAGCGGCAGCTTCACGGTCGAGGAAACCTCGACGCTCGCCGCGCTGCTGCGCGCCGGCGCGCTGCCCGCCCCGCTCACCGTCATCGAGGAGCGCACCGTCGGGCCGGACCTCGGCGGCGACGTCATCAAGATGGGCGTCTACACCGGCATCGCCGGCTTCGCCGCCGTCGTCCTCTTCATGGTCGCGCTCTACGGGTCGTGGGGCATGATCGCCAACTTCGCGCTGTTCCTGCACCTCGTGCTCACATTCGGCGTGCTCAACATCATCGGCGCGACGCTTACTCTGCCCGGCATCGCCGGCATCATCCTCGGCATCGGCTTCGGGGTCGACGCCAACATCCTCATCAACGAGCGGATACGCGAGGAAGCGAAGAAGGGGCTCAGCGCCTTCGCCGCGCTCGACAACGGTTTTCGGCGCGCCTACTCGACCATCGTCGACGCCAACGTGACGTCGCTCATCGCAACCGGCCTGCTCTTCATGTTCGGCTCCGGCCCGGTGAAGGGCTTCGCAGTCACGATGTTCCTCGGCACCTGCCTGTCGATGTTCACGGCTGTCTCCGTCACGCGCATCATGATGGCGTCCGTGGTCCGCCGCAGGAAGCTGAAGACGATCACCATCGAGCCGCTGATCCGATTCTTTCCGGAGAAGACCTCGATCGCTTTCATGAAGGGCCGCTATCTCGGCATTGCCACCTCGGTCCTTCTGTCGCTCGCCTCGATCGGGCTGTTCATCAAGCCCGGCCTCAACTACGGCATCGACTTCAAGGGCGGCATCCAGGTGGAGATCACCACCGCCGCACCCGCCGACCTGGCCGCGCTGCGTTCCGCGCTCGGCGATCTGGGCGTCGGCGAGGTCGCCCTCCAGCAGATCGGCGGCGACAACGACGTCCTCATCCGCGTCCAGCGGCAGGACGGCGGCGAGGCGGCGCAGACAAAGGCCGTCGATGCCGTCAAGCATGCCGTGCTGAAGCTCGATCCGGCCGTGAAGTTCGACAAGGTCGACGTCGTCGGGCCGAAAGTGTCGGGCGAACTCGCGCAGTCCGGCGTGCTCGCCGTCGTGCTCGCGGCGCTCGCCATGCTCGGCTACATATGGTGGCGCTTCGAATGGAACTTCGCCATTGGCGCGATCGCCACACTGATCCTCGACACCACCAAGATGGTCGGCTTCTTCGCGCTGTTCCAGCTCGACTTCAACCTGACGGCCATCGCGGCGCTGCTCACCATCATCGGCTATTCGGTCAACGACAAGGTGGTGGTGTACGATCGCATGCGCGAAAACCTGCGCCTCTACAAGAAGATGCCGCTGCGCGACATCATCGACATGAGCATCAACCAGGTCTTCGCGCGCTGCATCTATACCTCGGTGGCGATCCTGCTCTCGATGCTCCCCATGGCCATCTGGGGCGGCAGCGCGGTGGAGAACTTCGCGATCCCGATGGTGTTCGGCGTCGTGATCGCCACCACCTCGTCGATCTTCATCGCGGCGCCGATCCTGCTGCTCCTGGGTGACTGGTGGAAGCACCGCGCTCAGCGCGAGGGCTCCGCGAACGCCGAAGCGCTTGCAAGGCCGGTATGATCCGGTCGAAGCCGCCGCGGGGCGCGGCGGCTTCCCTTACGAAAAAAGACATAACATTGCCGCCTAACCATCATTGGCTGGTCACCTTTCCTGCCTATCTAAAGGATGGCGGGGCGCTTTCGAGGAGGCGAAAGATGGCCGAGGGTAAAACCTTGTTGGACGAATTGCTGAGCGACCCGATGGTCCAGCTCGTGATGGCCCGCGACCGCGTGCGTCCCGAGGATCTTCGTGAACTGCTCGAAAAAGACCGCCGCCGCTTCGCGAAGGAGCGCATGGTGCCCCCGGCCCATGTCATCGCCGCGTGCCGGACCAGCAGTCTGTGCTATTGATATTCTCTGATATCCTTCCTGAAACCACTCGGGCTCCCGTGTGAGGGAGCCGCCCGCGCGCCCGCGTTAAGAGTTTGATTCAAACTTTCTTTGTACTTTCCCGCTAGCGATTGAAGTTCGGGGAGCCGTTCGCGGCCCCAACCTTTCGGTTTCGTATCGCGTACGGGGTATCATGCGTTCGCTCGTCCTCCTGGCAATGCTGGGAATGTCCGCGCTGGGCCTTTCCGCCTGCACGTCGAGTTCCGGCTTTGAAAGCCTCGGCCTGAGCGATCTCAAGCCGTCCAAAGAGACCACCAGTTCGATACCGCGTCCCGAGCAGGCCGTTGCCGCAGGCAAGATGACGCCGCTGTCGACCGAGATGGAGACGCTCGCGGAAGCCGGCATGCCACCGGTCGCGCCCAGCGCTCTGGTGGGTGAAAAGGAGCCGCGCGCGGTCGAGGCGGCCGAGCAGGTGGCGCTTGCGGTTCCGGATCAGGCGGTCGCCCGAGCCGCGGTGATGCGTCATCGCTTCAGGGACGCCAAGCCGATCGATTTCGGCAAGGTCAAGCCCAGGGATTTTGCCGTCCACGGCGTCGATGTCTCGCGCTGGCAGGGCAACATCGATTGGAAGACCCTGCGAAGCCAGGGGGCCAACTTCGTCTACATCAAGGCCACCGACGGCGGCGATCATCTCGACCCGATGTTCCGCAAGAACTGGAACGAGTCCCACAAGGCCGGCCTCAAGCGCGGCGCCTACCATTTCTTCTACTGGTGCCGCGTCGCCAGCGAGCAGGCCGACTGGTTCATCCGGAACGTGCCGCGGGTCGAAGGCGCGCTGCCGCCCGTGATCGATGTCGAGTACAATCATCTGTCCGACTGCAAGCGTCGCCTGTCGCGCGCGAAAATCATCGAGAAGATGCAGGTCTTCATGGACAGGCTGGAAGCCCACTATGGTCAGCGGCCGATCATCTACACGGCCCCCGACTTCTACGCCGACAATCTCCAGGGCGAATTCCTCGACTATCCGTTCTGGCTGCGCTCGGTCGCCGCGCACCCCTCGGTGCGCTATCCGGGCCGCAAGTGGGTCTTTTGGCAGTATTCCGGCTCCGGCCTGTCGCAGGGCGTCAACGGCAAGATCGACCTCAACGTCTTCAACGGCAGCGAAAAGCAGTGGTGGAACTGGGTCTCGCGCAACACCGCAGCAAGGGTTGCGGCCGCGCAGTAAGAAACTCGGCGCGAGAACCGCTCGGGCGCCAGGACGAACTCGTCCGCATGCTCACCGGCGCCACCAGCACCGAAGAAGCGCGCGCCGCCGGCCGCCTGCTGGCGGAAAACGCCGGGGCCTAGCACCGCCGCCGCAACGTGTCTCCTCTCCCCGCCTGCGGGGAGAGGATGCCGGCAGGCAGGTGAGGGGCGGCGCGAACGATGCGGAACTCTGCGCAGCCCTTCAGGGACGCGGAAGAGCCCGCCGTCCGCGCCAGCCTGATCCTCCCCCGTTCACGGGGGAGGGGGACCATGCGAAGCATGGTGGAGGGGGCGGCCTCGCGCAAACGTCCGCTTCATCTCAGGTTTCACGGCATCCGGAGATGAGCCCCATCGGACTTTGTCAGCATCTGTCAGCACGCTTCGAATCTTTCTCCACACCCCTCCGACCGCCCTCATACTTCTCCCGCTTCTCCCATCGGGAACACCGGTCGCGACGGTGGTCGGTGGGGAGGAGACGGCGCTTCCGGTGCGGGCCGACGTAGCCTGTGCCCGGAGAGGTTCCGTCCAAGGGTTCCCCTGCTGCCACTACGGGCGGCGCGTGCTGGACGAGCACATAGGCGGGACCGGCGAAGGCTCGCGGAAGCGAGACGCGAGGCCTTGGCGCAAATGCCGGGGTTCTCAGAACCGGTCACGCGCAGCGGAACGGGCGGGAACAGAAATCGCCGGCGGGGCGCGGAAGTCGCGCCACGTACTTTGTTTTGTGAGGCTCGGCCCTGCGCCCCGCTTCCCGACTTCTCTTCCCGAGGCGAAGAGGCAGTTCAATGGCCAGACTGCGCAAGCAGGGCGTGGCGAGGACCTGACGCGCCCATCGACTTGCCTAGACTTGCCTCACCAGCCCGTTTGCACTAGCGAAAAACCGAACCAAATCGACACGCAGGCCCCAATGTCCATCATCGATACCCGCACGCCAGACGCCAAGCGCCTCATCCCGGGCGCGACCGGCGATTGGGAGGTCATCATCGGCATGGAAGTCCACGCCCAGGTCACGTCGGAGGCAAAACTGTTCTCCGGCGCGTCGACCGCGTTCGGGGCTGCGCCCAATGCCAATGTCAGCCTTGTCGATGCCGCCATGCCCGGCATGCTGCCCGTCATCAACGAGGAGTGCGTGCGCCAGGCAATCCGAACCGGCCTCGGTCTCAAGGCGCAGATCAACCACAAATCCGTATTCGACCGGAAGAACTACTTCTATCCGGATCTCCCCCAGGGCTATCAGATCTCGCAATACAAGCAGCCGATCGTCGGGGAGGGCACGGTCACCATCTCGGTCGGGCCGGACCGCCAGGGCCAGTTCGAGGACGTCGAGGTCGGCATCGAGCGCCTTCACCTGGAACAGGACGCCGGCAAGTCGATGCACGACCAGCACCCCACCATGTCCTATGTCGACCTGAACCGCTCCGGCGTCGCGCTGATGGAGATCGTGTCGAAGCCCGACCTGCGCTCGTCCGACGAGGCGAAAGCCTATCTGACGAAGCTGCGCACCATCGTTCGCTATCTCGGCACCTGCGACGGCAACATGGACGAAGGCTCGATGCGCGCCGACGTCAACGTGTCGGTGCGTCGCCCAGGCGGCGAATTCGGCACGCGCTGCGAGATCAAAAACGTCAACTCGATCCGCTTCGTCGGCCAGGCCATCGAATACGAGGCGCGCCGCCAGATCGCCATCCTCGAGGATGGCGGCAAGATTGACCAGGAAACGCGGCTCTTCGATCCCAACAAGGGCGAGACGCGCTCCATGCGCTCCAAGGAAGAGGCGCATGATTACCGCTACTTCCCGGATCCCGACTTGCTGCCGCTGGAGTTCGACCAGGCCTATGTCGACGCCCTTGCGAAGGACCTTCCCGAACTGCCGGACGTGAAGAAGGACCGGCTGGTGAAGAGCCTCGGCCTGTCCGCCTACGATGCATCTATCCTCGTCTCGGAAAAGTCCATTGCGGACTATTTCGAGAAGGTGGCATCGGGCCGCGACGGCAAGACTGCCGCCAACTGGGTGATCAACGACCTCTTGGGTGCGTTGAACAAGGCGGGCAAGGACATTGAAAATGCTCCGGTTTCGCCGGACCAGATCGGTGCCATCATCGACCTGATCAAGGAAGGCACGATTTCGGGCAAGATCGCCAAGGACCTGTTCGAGATCGTCTGGACCGAGGGCGGCGATCCGCGCCAGCTGGTCGAGAGCCGCGGCATGAAGCAGGTCACCGACACGGGTGCCATCGAGAAGGCGGTCGACGAGATCATCGCGGCCAACCCTGACAAGGTCGAGCAGGCCAAGGCCAAGCCGACGCTGGCCGGCTGGTTCGTCGGACAGGTCATGAAGGCGACCGGCGGCAAGGCCAACCCGCAGGCAGTCAACGATCTCGTCAAGACCAAGCTCGGGATCGTGTGATGTTCGTCAGGACCGCCGGCGAACGCGATCTGCAGGCAGTCCGCGACTTGCTGGTGGAAACTTGGCACGCAACCTACGATGCCGCCCTGGGCCGGCAGCGCGTGACGGAAATCACCGACGACTGGCATTCGCTCGTCGCATTGAGGCGACAGCTCGATCAGCCCAACGCCGAGTTCCTCGTCGCCGACGACGGCGAACAGCTCGGCGGTATGGCCTTTGCTGTCGCCGATGCCGCCGGGACGTCGGTCATGCTGCGCCAGCTCTACGTGCGTCCGGAATTCCAGGGGCGCGGCATTGGCGGCATGCTGCTTGACGAGGTCATCGACAGCTTTCCCGATGCCACGCTCTTTCGGCTGGAGGTCGAGGAAGCGAACGCCAGGGCGATCGGCTTCTATCGATCGCAGGACTTCGACGAGGTTGGCCGTACCGAGAACTGCGGCGGTGGCGGCTCGGGCATTCCTGCGCTGATCTTCGAGCGTCGTCGTGGCCCGGCCTGAGCGCGGCTTCATGGCCGAAACACTTGCCATTCATCCACGCCGACGCCATAAGCGGTAACATGCGACGCCCTGTGGCGACGAGGAATCGATGAAGACCTTCTTGACCCAGTTTTTCACCTGGTGGAACAGCCAGACGCTCGGCACGCGCTTCCACACCTGGCGCGTCGGCAAGCGCGTCGGTGAAGACGAGTTCGGCAACGTGTATTACGAGGGCGGAACGAATTCCGACGGACAAACCCGCCGCTGGGTCATCTACAACGGCTATGCGGAAGGTTCGGCGGTACCGCCGGGCTGGCATGGCTGGCTGCATCACCGGGTCGACGTCGCCCCGTCTGCCGAAGCCTACAGGCCGCGCGACTGGCAGAAGCCGCATTTGCCCAATCTCACCGGCACTCCGGTCGCCTACCGTCCGAAAGGTTCAATCCTCAGCGGCACCCATCGCCCCCAGGTGACCGGCGACTACGACGCCTGGACGCCGGGCGGTTGATGCACGCAGCGCGTCTTTTGTCGCCACATTCCTCGGCTATCGGCTTGACCAACTCGCTGCATGGAAGCCTTTCGTGCATGCGGAAAGTCAGCACGGTTTTCTCCATGGCCTTCACCCGTTTCGCCTTCGCCGCTTTGCTCGCCTTCGCCGGCCTCGCGATGCCGGCGGCCCTGGCGCAGGACTTCGAATTCGAGGAACTGCCTCCCGTCGAGGAACTGCAGCCTGTCGAGGAACTGCCTCCCGTCGAGGACATTCCGCTCGAAGAGCCGCAGCCGTCGATCGAGTCGCAGCCGCTTGCTCCGGCTCAGCCCGCCGCCCCGGAGCGGATCAAGAACCCGGTCGCCGAGTTCACCGGCGTGGACAAGATTACGGGCCGCATCATCACCTTCGACGTCTATATCGACGAGACCGTGCAGTTCGGCGCCCTGCAGGTCACGCCGCGGGTCTGCTACTCGCGGCCGCTGGCCGAAGAGCCGAAGACCGATTCCTTCGTCGAGGTCGACGAGATCACGCTTGACCGCAAGATCCGCCGCATCTTCACCGGATGGATGTTTGCCGAAAGCCCCGGCCTCAACGCCGTCGAACACGCCGTCTACGACGTCTGGCTGAAGGCCTGCAAGCAGTCCTCCGACGTGCCTGCCCCCAAGGCCGACCTGGGCAGTTGAACGCATGGGGATCCTGCGCGCAGCATTGCCCGGAATTGCCGGAGCGCTTGCGGCCGCATGCCTGGGGTTGCTGACCACGCCATCGCTGGCCGACAGCGTCTGCACCCTGGTGTCGGACGTGGCAACGGGCAATGTCCTCCTGCAGGAAGGCGTTTGCGATCGTCCCGTCCCGCCGGCTTCGACCTTCAAGATCGCGATTTCGCTGATGGGGTTCGATGCCGGTTTCCTGCAGGATCCAGCCTCGCCGAAGCTGCCGTTCAAGGAGGGCTATCCGGATTGGCGGGAAGAGTGGCGCACGGACATCGATCCGCAGGCCTGGATGCGGGAATCGGTCGTCTGGTATTCCCAGCAGGTCACGCAGGCCCTCGGCAAGGAAAGGTTCGCGGCATACGTCCGTGAATTCGACTACGGCAACGAGGATGTTTCCGGCGATCCCGGCAAGGATAATGGTCTGATGCGCTCGTGGCTCAGTTCCTCGCTTCGCATTTCGCCGGTCCAGCAGGTCGAGTTCGCGCGCAGGGTCGTCCGCCGCGAACTGCCGGTCAGCACCCGAGCCTATGACATGACGGAGGCCATTCTCGAGAAGCACGAGCTCGCGAGCGGCTGGACGGTCCAGGGCAAGACCGGCGCGGGCTTTTCCGTCGCTGCCGACGGCGAGGTCGATCGCAGGCGTCCGTTCGGCTGGTATGTCGGCTGGGCAACCAGAGGCGATCGGACGCTCGTGTTCGCGCGGCTGAAGGAGTTCTCGAAGCGCCAGAAGATGAGCCCTGGCATGGGGGCCCGGGACGACGTGCTTGAGCTGCTGTCCTCGAGCCCGGAGGCTCTGCGCGGTGTTACGGACTGAACGTCGCGTCGCCCTTCAGGGCCTCCTGCAGCATCGATTCGTAGCGTCCTCGCGGTACGTCGACTGCGCCGAACCGCTTCAGGTGTTCCGTCGTGAATTGCGTGTCGAGGAGCACGAACCCGCGCTCCCGTAGCCTCTCCACGAGGGCGACGAGGCAGACCTTCGAGGCATCCTTTTCCCGCGAGAACATGCTTTCGCCGAAGAACGCCCGCCCGAGCCGCACGCCATAGAGGCCGCCGACCAGTCTCCCGTCTCGCCATGCCTCGACCGAATGGCAGTGTCCGCGGTTGAACAGCTCGACATAGGCTTCGCGGATCGGGGCGTTGATCCACGTCGACTGCCGTTCGGCGCGCTCCTCCGCACATGCGTCGATCACCGCGGCGAAATCGGAATCGACGCGGATCTCGAAGCGCTCCTGCCTGATCGCCTTGCGCAGGCTTTTGGGCACATGGAACGTGTCGAGCGGGATGACGCCGCGCACCTCCGGCCTGACCCAGAACACTTCCGGGTCAGCCGCGCTCTCAGCCATCGGGAAAACGCCCGAGGCGTAGGCCTTGAGCAGGAGATCGACCGGAATGCGGTATCCTGGTGCGTAGGGGCGCGTCATCACATCGCCCCAGGCTCGCCCTCAGGCCGTCTGCGCCAAGTACTTTTCCAGCCAGTGAATGTCGTAGTCGCCATTGGCGATATCCGGGTTGCCGACGAGGTCGCGGAACAGCGGCAGCGTCGTCTTGATGCCGTCGACCACGAACTCATCCAATGCACGCCGCAGCCGCATCATGCACTCGACGCGATTGCGGCCGTGTACGATCAGCTTGCCGATCAGGCTGTCGTAGTAGGGCGGGATCCTGTAGCCCGAATACACACCCGAATCGACGCGGATGCCGAGGCCGCCCGGCGTATGGAAATGCGTGATCGTCCCCGGCGACGGTGCGAAGGTGCGCGGGTCTTCAGCATTGATCCGGCATTCGATGGCGTGGCCCTGGAAACGCACGTCCTCCTGCCGCACCGACAGTCCGCCGCCGGACGCAACACGGATCTGCTCGTGGACGAGATCGATGCCGGTGATCGCCTCCGTCACAGGATGCTCCACTTGCAGGCGGGTGTTCATTTCGATGAAGTAGAACTCGCCGTTTTCATACAGGAACTCGATCGTGCCGGCCCCGGAATAACCCAGGTCGGCGATGGCCTTGGCGCAGGTCTCGCCGATCTGCGAACGCTGTTCGGCGTTGAGGGCAGGGGAGTTCGCCTCCTCCCAGACCTTCTGGTGGCGGCGCTGCAGCGAGCAGTCGCGCTCGCCCAGATGAATGCCGCGGCCCATGCCGTCGCCGAACACCTGGATCTCGATGTGGCGCGGCTTTTCGAGATATTTCTCGATGTAGACGGCGTCGTCGCCGAACGCGGCACCCGCTTCCGACTTTGCGGTCGCCAGCGCCACCTCGAGGTCGGCCTCGTCGCGCGCGACCTTCATGCCGCGTCCGCCGCCGCCGGCCGACGCCTTGATGATGACGGGGTAGCCGATCTCGGCTGCGACACGCTTTGCCTCCGCCGGATCGGATATGGCGCCATCGGAGCCTGGAACGACGGGGATGCCCAGACGCTTGGCCGTGCGCTTGGCCTCGATCTTGTCGCCCATGACGCGGATATGGTCGCCGGACGGGCCGATGAAGGTGATGTTGTGCGCCGCCAGGATGTCGGCGAACTTCGCGTTTTCCGACAGGAAGCCGTAGCCCGGATGCACGGCATCGGCGCCGGTGATCTCGCAGGCGGCGACGATCTGGTGGATGTTTAGGTAGCTGTCGCGCGACGGCGGCGGCCCGATGCACACGCTTTCGTCAGCGAGCCTGACATGCATCGCATCGGCGTCCGCGGTGGAATGCACCACCACCGTCTGGATACCGAGCTCCTTGCAGGCGCGCAGCACGCGAAGGGCGATTTCGCCACGATTGGCTATGAGGACTTTCTGGAACATGGTGCGCCTGCTTTCCCGGCGCTATTCGATCACGACCAGGGGCATGCCGTATTCCACCGGCTGCGCATCCTCGATGAGGATGGCTTTGACCGTCCCTGACCGCGGTGCCGGGATCTGGTTCATCGTCTTCATGGCCTCGATGATCAGAAGCGTCTGGCCTTCCTTGACCGTCTGCCCGATCTCGATGAACGGCTTAGCATCCGGGGCGGGCGCGAGGTAGGCGGTACCGACCATCGGGGAGGGCACCGCGTTCTTCGACGTGTCCGGGGCCGAGGGGGCGGTGATGGCGGCAGAAGGCGCGGCCGCCGGTGCGGGGGCGGCATAGCTGGGGGCAGGGGCGACCGCATGGACGGCGGCGGCAGGCTGCCGCGACACGCGCACCTTGAAACTGTCGAGTTCGACTTCGATCTCGGTGAGGTTGGTGTCGTTCAGGATACCCGCGAGCTCCCGGATGAGCTGTTGATCGATGCCGGTCTTGTCACTTTTCATTTCTAAGCCTTCTTCTGGTCCGGTCTTTCAATTCCGCGCCACCAGCGCCTGCAGGGCCAGCGTATAGCCCAGCGGCCCGAAGCCGCAGATCATGCCTACGGCATGCGGCGCAACTTTGGAGACATGCCGGAACGGCTCTCGCGCATGGATGTTGGAGAGGTGCACTTCGACCACCGGCAGCGGCGCGACGGCGCGGATGGCGTCGTGGATGGCGATGGAAGTGTGCGTATAGGCACCTGCATTGAGCACGACGCCCTGAGCCGCCTCTGCGGCTTCGTGAAGCCAGTCCACGAGAGCGCCCTCGTGGTTGGACTGCCGGAAGTCCACATGGATTCCGAGCTTTCCGGCCTCGTGGCCGCAATCGGCTGCGATATCATCCAGGGTCTTCGTCCCATAGATGCCCGGCTCGCGCTTGCCGAGCATGTTCAGGTTCGGGCCGTTGAGGATGAAGATGGTTTTCAATCGAAAGACCCTTCGGCGCTCCCAGCGCGCCGCAACCTCTATAGTTGGCTTAGTCGGCGGCGAAAAGAGCGCAAGAGTCGAGTTTTTGGCCCTCTGACGGCACGTTCAACAGGGTTTGGCAGTCATGCGGGTCTTCTGACTCTCGTGTAAAGAAAGGCGTCGCGGCGAACGATCTTCGATTTCGTAGCTGCAGGTCCGCCCGAAAACCTGATTCGCACGCCGTCCGTCTCGGATCGCCCGACCATGACGATGGGGGTCGCCACCCCTTTCTGGAACAGCAGCAGCCGAGATCCGTTCGGGGGTCAGCATCCCTCGACTAGCCAGAGGGGCCAACCCGCACCACCCGGCGCGGTCGCGCTTCATTGCAGGAGACAGCAACAGCGGGAGAGAACCATGACCAGGAAATTCGGATCCGGCCTTGCGCTGGGTGTCGTGGCAACCGTGCTGGTCGCCATCGTCGTCTGGCTGACCGTCGCTTATACGGGAATCTACAACGTCGCCGCGTCGGACCAGCATTTCGACGCCGTCCGCTGGACGCTCGACACGACGATGCACCGCTCTGTCGCAAGCCGGGCCGATACCGCCGCGTTGCCGGAAAGCTTTTCCGACGACTTAGTAGCCGCCGGTGCTCGGCACTATGCCGAAACTTGCGCCCATTGCCACGGCACACCGGGCGGCGAGCCGGAAGAGTGGTCCAGGGGCATGCGGCCCGAGCCGCCGCATCTCACCGAGGCCGCTTCGGAATGGCGGCCGGAGGAAATCCACTGGATCATCAGCAATGGCATCAAGATGACCGGCATGCCGGCGTTCGGCCAGAACCACACGCCGGAGGAGATCGTTGCCCTCACCGCCTTCGTCAGCAAGCTTCCCGGCCTGACCCCGGACGATTATGCGCGGCTGAGCGGTCAGGCCCGAACGCCGCAGACCGGTCCGGACCTGGACCGGGAGCCAGCCGGCGGAACCGCCATTCCTCCGATCCAGTAGTCTCAGTCCAACCCGGGAAAGCGCGACATGTCCTATATCCGCTTCGGCCTGATGATCGTCACGTCCACGGTCGTGATGTTCGTCCTGATGTACCTGAACACCTACGCCTGGGAGCACGTCTTCTTCTCGGAGACACGGACCTACATGGCGATCATGATGGGCGCGACCATGGCCGTCATCATGCTCGCCTACATGCTCGGCATGTACAAGAGCACGACGCTCAACATCGCGATCTTCGTCGCATCGATCGTCGTTTTTGCCCTGTCCCTGTGGCTGGTGCGCAGCCAGGTCACGGTTTCCGGTCCGAGCTACATGCGTGCCATGATCCCGCACCATTCCATCGCGATCATGACCTCCGAGCGGGCGCAGACCCGCGATCCTCGCGTGCGCAAGCTTGCCGACGAGATCATCGAGGCGCAGCGGCGGGAAATCGCCGAGATGCGCTACCTGATCGGCAGCGTCTCGTCGGGCAGACTTGTGGAAAGCATCTACAGGGATCCGCCTGCCGAGCCGGGCAGCATCGACGATGCCCTTGCAAACACGCTCATCGGCCAACTCGACCTGGCGCCGATGCCGGCGGCCGAGGCCGATCGGGTGCTTCAGACCGAAGCGTCGTGCACGTTCAACCGCAGTCGAGAAACGGATCCGATCCTGTGGGTCAACGAAAGCGGTGCCGCCGCGATGAAGCTGAATGGTGTCCTGATCGCATTGCAGGCCGAAGGGACCCAGAACGGCGCAGCCGCCTTCGCGGCGCCCGGCACGAGGGTCACCGTGCAACCGCTCGGCGACGAGGCGGACTGGCGCCAGAACGCCGCTCTCGTGTTCGAACTCGATCGGGGACTGAGCGTAGGCTATCGGGGCTTCTACGATTGCGAGGTCGACTGATCCGACGTCGATCAATCGGCAAAGCGAGCCAAGTGGCGGATGGGGTGGGATTCGAACCCACGGTACGGTTCCCCGCACGACGGTTTTCAAGACCGTTGCCTTAAACCACTCGGCCACCCATCCGGATCGCGTGTCCAAGCCGAATGTACGCGGCTTTAGCGCCTATGGCCTCGCGGCGTCAACTTGTCTCGGTCGCTGGAACCGAAAGGGATGCCATGCCGTTGTCTGAGCACTCACCGGCCGGTGAATACAGGGCGTCAGCCCCTCCAACGAAGTCGCATCCTGAAGGTCCGATGCAGCTTCGATCATTCGATACAGAAGGAGATGGAAATGGACTGGAACCGCGTCGAAGGAAACTGGAAGCAGTTCAAGGGCAAGGTCAAGGAGCAGTGGGGCGATCTCACCGACGACGACCTCGACCGTATCGCCGGCAAGCGCGATCAGCTCGAAGGCCGCATCCAGGAGCGCTATGGCCTCGAAAAGGACCGCGTTCGCCGTGATGTCGACGACTGGTACGGGCGCAACGTCAACTGAGCCCGGCGCGAACCGATCGCTATTGCATGTTGCCCGCCGCCGATCTCCGGCGGCGGGCTTGTTTTACGGCCGGTGGTCGACCTTCGTTATCCGCCTTTGCCATTGCGCGGCTGCATCCGCCATGCGTGTCAGATGGTCCTGCGCCGTAAATCCCGACACGCGCTTTCTCGGCTTCAGGTCGTGATCCCCGTCTTCCAGCCACTCGAACTCTATCCGTCCGGAAAGCGAATATCGCGAGACTTCTTCGCGCGTGCCGAAGGGATCGCGCGTGCCTTGCACAATCAGCGTCGGCGTTCGCAGGTGCTCCAGATGTGCCGTTCGCAGTTCCAAGGGTTTTTCCGGAGGGTGGAAGGGGTACCCAAGGCAAAGCAGGCCCACGATCCTGCCGGCGTCGAATGCCTGGTCGGCAATCATGCTGGCGACGCGTCCGCCCATTGACTTTCCGCCGATGATCAAAGGTCGCGCCGGATCCTGGTCGGAAACGGCTGCCAGGAATTCGGACCTCAACGTTTCTGCCCGGGGAGGGGGCTTGCGAATTCCTTGCCGCCGCGCGGCCATGTAGGAGAACTCGAAACGCACGACCCTGAAACCCACGCGGGTCAGAGCCGCTGAACAGTTCTCCATGGTTGGCGAGTCCATGGGTGCACCGGCGCCGTGAGCCAGCAGGATGGTTGCGGTGGCGTCCGCCGTTCCATCGATGATCATGGCTCCGCCTTCTCCTCGAATATACGGCCGCAGCCGCCGATCAGGTTGCGCCACAATGCTGCCCCGATCAAAACATAATCGCTTAACACCCTGCTAATTCTCGCCGATTATTTGAGGGATCGACGGCGAGGGATCGCGGCAGGCCGGATTGATTGTCGGGGGTCGACGTATTGAGGATATTTGCTGGGGCGAATACCGTTCGCGCACTCTTCGCATTGACCGTCGCGGCAGGGGTCACGACCGGTTGCACGTCATCCTCGCACACGTCGGTGGCAGGATTCGCCAAGAGATCCAAAGAGTATTTCTCCGAGAAGGAATATGGCGTGAAAGCCAGTCCGCGGGTTACGCGGCAGGCAAGCAACCTTCCCAGGGGAGGAGGGCGCGACCAGCTTGGCAAGCCCTACAAGGTGCGCGGCAAGGTCTACTATCCGCGGGAAGACAAGGACTACAAGAAGACCGGCCTCGCTTCCTGGTACGGTGACGCCTTCCATGGGCGGCTTACCGCCAACGGAGAGATCTACGACATGACGCATCTCACGGCGGCGCATCCGACGATGCCGCTGCCGAGCTATGCGCGTGTGACGAACATGGCAAACGGCAGTTCCGTGATCGTGCGGGTGAACGACCGCGGGCCGTACACCGGCGACCGCTTGATCGACCTGTCCAAACGCGCGGCGGAGATGCTCGATTACACCCATAGCGGAACCGCCAAGGTTCAGGTCGAGTATGTCGGACGCGCGCCTCTCGACGGTCGGGACGACGAATATCTGATGGCATCGTATCGGCCTGGAAACGGTAAGTCCGATCCGTCGGACGGATTGCCCACGGGGGTGATGATCGCAATGAATGGACCCACGCCCAGCCAAAGCCTTACGTCGTCGGACCTGCCTTTCGAGATTTCCGGCAATTCCGGCAGCGGGGCGAGCGGTCTGGATCTTCCTTCGCTTGGTCCGATCGCTCCGGAGCGCCCGGTCTTGGCGCAAACGCAAGTCGCGTCGCTCTCCTACGCTCCGGGACAGTATGGGTCAGCAGCGTTCTCGTCGTTTGATCTGGACACCGCTTCCGTCATCTCTTCCTGGAAGCGGATGAACGGCAGTACCCATCCCGCCGGTCGAGCGTACATCGTCGCGGCATCCTTCACCGACCCGCGGCATGCCGAGCGGCTTGCCGGTCGCCTAGCCAGTCTCGGTCGGACCGAGATCGACCGGACATCCATCGATGGCGTCATGTGGTATGGCGTCAACCTCACGGGCAGCGGCCGCGAAGGGATAGACGATCTGCTTCGTGCAGCCTGGTCGCATGGCGCGCCCGACGCCATTGCGGTGACGGACTAGATCACGGCCGAAGCGGCGCCTGTCCGACGGCAGAGGCGCATCGTTTCAATCAACAGCGGTTTTGCGAACACGTCGGTTGATCACGGCTGCCGGACGCTGCTAGGTTGGCGCCTCCAACTACAGTTTGCGGACACAGTGCTCATGGCGACACGAGCGTTATTCCTGGTCTTCGCGGTCGCGATGATCCTCTGCTGCTCTACGGCCGCCTGGTCTCAGAGCCAGTCGCAGCTGTTCGAGACGCGTGCCAGGCAGGCCGTGATGATGGACGCGGAAACGGGAACCATCCTGTACTCCAAGGATGCGGACAAGCTGATACCGCCTGCTTCGCTCGCCAAACTCATGACCATGGAAGTCGTCTTCCATGCCCTCAAGGTCGGGCGACTGACGATGAACGACACGTTCGTCGTCAGTGAAAACGCCTGGAAGAGAGGCGGCGCGAAATCGGGCGGGTCCACGATGTTCGCGAAGCTGAAATCTCAGATCCGGGTCGAGGACCTCATCAAAGGCGTCATCATCCAGTCCGCGAACGATGGCTGCATCGTGCTGGCGGAGGGAATTGCCGGCACGGAAGAGAATTTCGCGAAGCTGATGACGGAACGTGCCCGCACGATCGGCATGACCAAATCGATCTTCAAGAACTCGAACGGGCTCCCCGCCGACGGTCAGGCGGTCACCATGCGCGAACTGGCGATGCTGGCCCGGCATATCTGGATGGAATATCCGGAATATTACCGGTTCTACGGCATGCGCGAATTCACCTGGAACAAGATCCGGCAGCCGAACCGAAATCCTCTCCTCGACATGGGCATCGGCGCCGACGGCATGAAGACCGGCTACACCGAAGCTTCGGGCTACGCGATCGTTGGCTCGGTGACACGCGGAGAAACGAGGGTTTTCGCGGCCATGAGCGGCATGGCGAGCGAACAGGAACGAGCGGAAGAGTCCCGGAAGCTGCTTGAATGGGGCCTGCGCGCCTTCGAAAGAGCGGAGCTGTTCGAGGCGGACGATGTGATCGGCGAAGCGCAGGTGTTCGGTGGCACCAAGTCCGGCGTTGCGTTGAAGGCCAAGGGTCCGATCAGCATCTTCGTGCCGCTCACCAATGCGGACAGGCTCGTCGCGCGCATCGTCTATCAGGGACCGATCCCCGCGCCGGTGAAGGAGGGGACGCCGCTGGGGGTTCTGAAAGTCTGGATTGGCGACAGCCTGACACAGGAGACGCCGCTTTACGCCGCCGAATCGGTTCCTCTGGGAACGCTGCGCCAGCGGGCGCTCGATGCGGTCGGGGAGTTGATGGTGGGCTGGCTGCGCTGACGCTATTGTCGGAGCTCAGCGATCTGCAGGGGATGATTCCCTCACCCCGCCAGTGACGTCACGTTGGCGTTCCGACTAGATCATGCTGATCGATGTCTGCCAGGACCGCCCGCGGATAGAACTGTTTTGATCCCGCAACGAAACAGTCTAAACGTCCGGTCATGACGCCTGAGCGTCGCACAGCTTGATGGACTCATCGTGTCGCGTGGTTTCTTCATTACGTTCGAAGGAGGGGAGGGCGCGGGCAAATCGACCCAGATCGTTCGCCTGGAACACAAGCTGCGCGAAAAGCGCTATCCGGTGATCGTGACACGAGAGCCCGGCGGATCGCCGGGAGCTGAAGCGATACGCCATGTCATCCTTTCCGGCGCGGCAGAGCCTTTCGGTCCCGAGATGGAGGCGATCCTGTTCGCGGCTGCTCGCAGCGATCATATCGAGCAGCTGATACGCCCGGCACTGCGCCGGGGTAAGATCGTGCTTTGCGACCGCTTCGTCGATTCCTCCCGTGTCTACCAGGGGGATGTGGATGCCGACCTGCTTGCCGATATAGAGCGCGTGTCGCTCGACGGCGTACGACCGGATCTGACGCTGATCTTCGACCTTCCTCCGGAAGAGGGGCTGAGGCGCGCCGCGGCACGCAGGGGCAAAGGGCAGGCGGATCGATTCGAGAAGGAGACGCTCGCCATCCACCAGCGTCGTCGCCGCGCCTTTCTCGACATCGCCATCAAGGAGCCGGCGCGCTGCGTGGTCATCGACGCGTCGCCGGATGCCGACATGGTCGAGCAACAGGTGACCTCGGCCGTTTTCTCGGCCCTGGAGGCTCGCGCTGCAGGCAACAGCGAAATGGCGCAGGGGGGCTGACCATGTTCGAGCGCATCGCCCCCGAGCAGCATGACACGCTTGACGGCATTCCCGAGCCTTCAGAGAATCCGCATCTGATTGGGCACAGCGGCGTGTCGACCATGCTTGCTGCCGCTTACTCCGCCGGGAAGCTGCCGCATGCACTGCTGTTCTGCGGACCACTTGGCATCGGCAAGGCGACGCTCGCATTTCATCTTGCTCATCACCTGTTGAGCTACCCGGATCACCGATCAGCGCCGCCCGATATTGAAGAGCCGGATCCGCGATCCGCGCTGTTCCGCCAGATCGCGATCGGCGCTCATCCATCGGTTCTGCACCTGACGCGGCCGGCGAACGACAAGACCAAGGGCTTCAAAACGGTTGTCACCGTCGACGAAATCCGTCGTGTCAACCGGTTCTTGTCGATGACGTCGCACGACGGAGGCTACCGCATCGTCATCGTCGATCCCGCCGACGACATGAACACCAACGCCGCCAACGCACTCCTGAAAAATCTCGAGGAGCCGCCGGCGCGCACAGTGTTCGTCCTCATCGCGCATTCACCGGGAAGTCTCCTGCCGACGATCCGCTCGCGCTGCCAAATCGTGCGATTGCAGCCACTTGCTCAAGTGGATCTTGCCGCCGCGCTGTCGGCCATCGGGGTGCAGCCGCCCGACGACGAGCAGGCCCGGCGGTTTCTCACTGACCGGTCCGGCGGCAGCGTGAGACTGGCGATCCTCCTAACGCAGTATGGCGGGCTGGAAATCGCGGAGGCCACCGACAGGCTCGTCCGGGCAGAGAGCCTCGACATCATCGGTGCGCACAAGGTGGCGGATGCGATCAGCGGCCGCGACAGCGGCGTTCAGTTCGACATCTTCAACCGGCATGCCCTGCAGCTTTTCTCGGATGGTGCGAGTACGGCGGCAATGCAGGGCGACATCGCCCGAGCCAACCGCTACTCGCAGGTTTGGGACGAGTCGCGGGAGGCCATTCGGGAAGCCGAAACGTATAACCTTGATCGCAAACAGCATGCGCTGAATCTGATCGCCAGGCTCCACGAAACCTTTAGGATGTGAAGGCGAGGTTCATGCCGGGTGGCACATGCCGTCACGATGCGCTATCTGCGGCGGAACACTGTCACCGCATTCGAACAGCGCCCCATGCCACGCGATAAATTCTATATCACGACGCCCATTTTCTATCCGAACGGCAAACCGCACATCGGCCACGCCTATACGGTGATCGCCACTGACGCGCTCGCTCGGTTTCAGCGTCTCGACGGGAAGGATGTCTTCTTTCTGTCGGGCACGGACGAGCATGGCCTAAAGATGCAGCAGACGGCCGAGAAGGAGGGCGTGACGCCCAAGGAACTTGCCGATCGCAATTCCGCGATCTTCCGGTCCATGATCGATGCCGTGGGTGGGTCGAACGACGACTTCATCCGGACGACGGAGCCGCGCCACTATGCGGCCTGCCAGGCCATCTGGAAGAAGATGGCGGACAAGGGCGACATCTACCTCGATCGCTACAGCGGCTGGTATTCCGTCCGGCAGGAAGCCTACTTCGACGAAAGCGAGACTACCGTGGGGGACGACGGCGTGCGCCGCGAACCTTTGGGGTCGCCCGTGGAGTGGAATGAGGAAGAGAGCTACTTCTTCCGCCTCTCAGCCTATCAGGAGAAGCTTCTGGCGCTCTACGAGAGCAATCCGGGGTTCGTCGGTCCATCCGAGCGCCGCAACGAGGTGGTCAGCTTCGTGAAGTCGGGGCTGAAGGACCTGTCGGTATCGCGAAGCACCTTCAATTGGGGCGTGCCGGTGCCAGGCGACGAAAAACACGTCATGTATGTGTGGGTCGACGCGCTCACCAACTACATTACCGCCGCCGGCTATCCTGATGAGAACGCGGAGAAGTGGGATTACTGGCCCGCGACCCACATCATCGGGAAGGACATCGTTCGCTTCCACGCCGTCTATTGGCCGGCCTTCCTCATGTCGGCCGGTATCGAACTGCCGAGCCGCGTCTATGCGCATGGGTTTCTGTTCAACCGGGGCGAGAAGATGTCGAAGTCGGTCGGCAACGTCGTCGATCCTTTCGCGCTGATCAACCACTACGGCCTCGACCAGGTGCGCTATTTCTTCTTGCGCGAGGTCCCGTTCGGCCAGGACGGCAGCTACAGCCACGACGCGATCGTCAACCGTACGAACGCCGACCTCGCCAACGACCTCGGCAATCTGGCGCAGCGCTCGCTTTCGATGATCGCCAAGAATTGCGCCGGCCTCGTTCCGGCTAAGGGGGTGATGGCCGAACCCGACACGGCGATCCTGAGGCAGGCGAGCGATGCGCTCTCCTCGGCGCGCAAGGCCATGAACGAGCAGGGGATACATCAGGCGCTGGCGGCGATCTTCGTCGTCGTTGCCGAGGCGAACCGCTATTTTGCGGCACAGGAGCCCTGGGCGCTGAAGAAGACCGACCCGGCACGCATGGAGACGGTTCTGTGGACGACGGCGGAGGTGGTGCGCCGCGTCGCCATCCTCTGCCAGCCTTACATGCCGGATTCGACCGCGAAGCTGCTCGACCTGCTGGCGATCCCGGCGGATGAGCGCAGCTTCGTCCATCTGGACGATGCGCACAGCCTGGTTCCCGGCACTGCACTCCCCGCGCCGGCCCCGGTCTTCCCGCGCTATGTCGAGCGGTCCGAGGAGGCCTGATGCCGGAACCCGGCGTGACCCTCGTCGACAGCCACTGCCACCTCGACTTTCCCGACTTTTCGGAAGAGCGCGCGGCTGTGGTCGCACGCGCCGTCGCCGCCGGGGTCGGTCATATGGTGACCATCTCGACGAGGGTGAAAAGGATCGCGCAAGTTATTGCGATCGCAGAGGAATTCGAGAATGTGTTCTGCTCGGTCGGAACGCACCCGCACAATGCCGCGGAGGAAACCGACGTCACTGCCGACGATCTTGTGCGGCTGTCCGCCCACCCGAAGGTGATTGCGATCGGAGAAGCCGGTCTCGACTATCACTACGACAAGTCACCGCGTGAAGCCCAGGCGAAAGGCTTCCGGACGCATATCGCCGCGGCGAGGGCAACGGGCCTTCCTCTGGTGATCCACGCGCGCAACGCAGACGAAGACATCGCTGCCATTCTCGTCGACGAGATGGGGAAGGGGCCGTTTCCCTTCGTCCTCCACTGTTTCTCCTCGGGAGCCGCGCTCGCCCGCAAGGGCGTAGAACTGGGCGGCTACGTATCCTTTTCCGGCATCCTCACGTTCAAGAACTCGAATGACCTTCGGTCCATAGCTACCGAGGTCCCCAAAGACAGGCTCCTCGTGGAGACCGATGCGCCGTACCTCGCACCGGTGCCGCTTCGCGGCCAGCGGAACGAGCCGGCTTACGTGGTGAACACGGCTAACGTGCTTGCTGAGACTATCGGCGTAAGTCACTCCGATATCAGGGAAATGACGACAGATAATTTCTTTCGACTGTTCTCCAAGGCACGCGCGACCCCCGCGCAGGGCACTTGAGCAGTGACTGACAGGCTGCGCTTTACGGTGCTCGGTTGCGGATCTTCGCCCGGAGTGCCGCGCATCATCGGTGACTGGGGCAACTGCGATCCCGCAAACCCGAAGAACCGGCGCACCAGGACGGCGGCGATGTTCGAGCGAGTCACGGAGGACGGGCGCGTGACGCGCGTAGTTATCGATACCGGCCCGGACTTTCGATCCCAGATGCTCGCCTGCGAGGTCGAGCGGGTCGATGCCGTTGCCTATACGCACGCCCATGCCGACCACATCCACGGCATCGACGACCTGCGGGGCTACTGGCTCGAACAACGCGACCTTATCGATGTATTCGCCGACGCTCCCACGCTCTCGAGGCTCACGCAGGCTTTCGGCTATTGCTTCGAAACGCCGGCGGGAGGGAGCTATCCTCCGATCGTAAGGGCGAGAATGATCGATCCGCCGGCGCCGTTTACCGTGGAAGGAGAGGGAGGACCGATCACGCTCGAGCCGCTGATCCAGATCCATGGCGACATCCAATCTTTGGGATTTCGTGCCGGCCGTTTGGCCTATTGTCCCGACGTCAGTTCGTTTCCACAAGAGACCCTCGCGCGCCTCACTGGACTCGACGTCCTGGTCATCGACGCGCTGCAGTATAAGCCGCATCCCAGTCATTTCTCTCTTGGCGAGGCACTGGACGTGATCCGGAAGCTCAATCCTGGTCGCGCCGTCCTGACCCACATGCACACGCCACTGGATTACGAAACGGTGGACCGCGAGACGCCCGACAATGTCTCGCCGGCCTTCGACGGGATGGTGCTGGAAATTCCGATCTAGTCGAAAACAGAGTCATTATTCTGGACGGCCATGGCGATTGCACCGTTGAGCATGGCGACCGACGACGACAGTTAGAAGCGCGTGGCCACGATCATCGACATCGCAGGATGCACGGGAGCAGCTCCATCTTCTACATTGCGTTAGTTCCATAATCTATCTTATGCGACTTAAGCACGTCGCCGTTGGTCAAGTGTGCCGGAACTTTTCTCGGCAAATGTGGTTGACGCATCAAGCCGTCTGGTGCGGTCCGCTTGTAGACGCCTCCCCTTGACGTGCAACATGCGCACTTGTACGGCCCGTCGATACGCTCTGTGGCCTCGTCTCACCCCCCCAGGACCCCCATGGAAATTTTCACCGCTGCCGGTTTCTCTGCGCTTCTCCAGGTGATTGCGATCGATCTGGTGCTTGCAGGTGACAATGCCATCGTCATCGGACTTGCTGCCGCCGGACTGCCTGCGGAGCAGCGCAAGAATGCGATCCTGGTCGGCATCGGCGCCGCCACCATCATGCGCATTGGCTTCGCTCTAGTCACCCAGCAGCTGCTGCAGATCGGTCCGATCCTGCTCATCGCGGGTGGATTGCTGCTCTTGTACGTCGCATGGAAGATGTGGCGGGAGTTGCGGACCTCGCACGAAGCGGAACACGCCGCGACCGAGGCCTTGGCACATCCCGACGCCGCGAACGGCGCGACGGCGCCCAAGGCGCCGCGCAAGAGTTTCGCCCAGGCCGCCTGGCAGATCGTCATCGCCGACGTTTCGATGTCGCTGGACAACGTGCTCGCCGTTGCAGGCGCGGCCATGGATCACCCGACCGTCCTTATCATCGGCCTTGCGCTCTCCATTGCACTGATGGGCTTTGCCGCCTCATTCATTGCCCGGCTGCTGCACAAATACCGCTGGATCGCATATCTAGGCCTGCTGGTCATTCTGTACGTCGCGCTCGAAATGACCCTCAAGGGAGCCTACGGCCAATGGCCGGATCAGATGTCCTTCCTCGATTTCTGGTTTGCGGGAGAGACGCTCGGCGCCCACTGACAAACGCGCATTCTCTACGGGCGCGCGCCAGACTGCGCCTCGCCAGACAGCATAGTGCTTACAAACCGCTCAAACTGTGGTACTGCGCCGCCTTTCCTGATCTGTCGGATGTTGTGAATGGCCGCGCCGCGCGTGAGTTTCGTAAGTCTCGGTTGCCCGAAGGCGCTCGTCGATTCCGAGCGGATACTGACGCGCCTGCGCGCGGAGGGCTATGAAATCGCGCGCAAGCATGACGGCGCCGATTTGGTGGTGGTGAACACATGCGGGTTTCTCGACTCGGCGCGCGACGAGTCGCTCGATGCGATTGGCACGGCCATCAAGGAGAATGGCAAGGTCATCGTGACGGGATGCATGGGCGCCACGCCTGACCTGATCCGTCAGAAGCACCCCAATGTGCTCGCGATCACCGGTCCACAGGCCTACGAGAGTGTCATGGCTGCGGTGCATGAGGCGGCACCGCCGGCGCACGATCCCTTCGTCGACCTGCTGCCGCCGCAGGGCGTCAAGCTGACCCCGCGACACTACGCCTACCTGAAGATCTCGGAAGGCTGCAACAATCGTTGCACTTTCTGCATCATCCCCGCTCTGCGCGGAGACCTGGCATCAAGGCCGGCAGCCGACGTTTTGCGCGAGGCAGAGAAGTTGGCCAAGGCTGGCGTAAAGGAGCTGCTGGTCATATCGCAGGACACGAGCGCCTATGGCGTGGACCTCAAGTACCAGACGAGCCTCTTCCAGGACCGAGAGGTGAAAGCGAAATTTCTCGATCTCTGCCAGGAACTCGGTCGCATGGGTATATGGGTCCGGTTGCACTACGTGTACCCCTACCCTCATGTGAGCGAAGTAATCCCGCTGATGGCCGAGGGTAAGATCCTGCCCTACCTGGACATACCGTTCCAACATGCTTCGCCGCAGGTTCTTCGCAACATGCGTCGGCCCGCGCACGGCGAAAAGGCCCTGGACCGTATCCGGTCCTGGCGGGACATGTGCCCGGACCTCGCCATCCGTTCGACGTTCATAGTGGGTTTCCCAGGGGAAACCGAAGACGACTTCGCTTTGCTGCTCGATTGGCTGGACGAAGCAAAAATCGACCGCGCGGGCTGTTTCAAATACGAACCGGTGGCGGGAGCGCGCTCGAACGAGCTCGGACTCGAGCCGGTTCCCCAGGAAATAAAGGAGTCCCGCTGGCACCGGTTCATGCAGCGGCAACAAAAGATCTCGGCGAGCCTGCTGCAGAAGAAGGTCGGCAGACGGCTGCCGGTCATCATCGACGAAGCGAACGGGACTTCGGCAAAGGGCCGTACAAGGTACGACGCCCCGGAAATCGACGGTGCAGTGCATATCACTTCCCGGCGCCCGCTGCGCTCCGGCGACATCGTCACGGTGAAGGTCGAAAGAGCGGACGCCTACGATCTCTACGGGATCGCCGTCTAGGGCCTCAGCCCTGCCCCTGCGCCTCGTAGCGCAATCTGCGTCAGCGATTGCCGAACCGGCTCCGGTCGAGACATTTCGGGACACGGCAACTGTCCGTGTCTGCCGTCGGGACCTCTTCGCTGACGACCTCCTGCCCCGCCTGGCAATACGATTGGTTCGCCACATAGCGATCGTATAGCGGCACGCCTGATCTGCCGCTCTTGCGGTACAGCACCGCAACGCCGTCGCGCTGCAATGCTTCGCGAACTTCAGAGCACGTCATGTCCTGCACCATGTAGCGCACGATGGCGAAGGCATCGGACGCCGCCAGCACGATAGAAGCAGTCAAGAAAAGCCTGATCACGCGTCGGTCCCTCCGCCGGCACGCCCTGACCATAACACACTTCGCTCTTTCGAACATGGGATGCGTCGGTCGGAACCAGGAGCAATGCGGCGAGTTTCGGTCCGTACTGATCCGGCGAAGGCGCATGACCATGACCTCAACGACAAGCGAAAGCCGACGCCGCAGGCGAACCCCGGGCCGAGCCGAAGACGCGGCCACGCTGGAAGAGCAATTGCTTGAAGGTCTCGAAGACACGTTTCCTGCCAGCGACCCAGTGTCGGTCGTATCGACGCTTATTGCCGGGCGTTGCAAGAAGCTGATCGGGACCGATGAAGTGCTGCGGCAGATCAAGGATCGGAGAAGAGTGGCAGCTCATGCTTGACGCTCGCCCGATCGGGCCTGAAACTATGGGCCCGGACCAGGGCCCCCTGCCCGCGGAACCGTATGTTGGTGGGAATGTTTCGAGTGTGTGCCGTTGTCAGGAGTAAGACATGGCTTTGCGTGCTGTCTGGAAAGGGTATTTGAAGTTCGGCGCCGTGACCTGCGGCATCAAGCTGATCAACGCTGCGAGCGAATCCGAAAAGGTCAGCTTCCGGATCTTGAACCGGAAGGACCGGCTGCCCGTGAGGTCGGCTTATGTCGACGAAATCACGGGCGACATCGTCGGTGCCGAGGATCAGATCAAGGGCTATCCGCTGGAAAGCGGAGACTATCTTCTGATCGAGCCGGACGAAATAAAGAAGCTTAAGCCCAGCACGGAGCACACTCTCGAGGTGGACGAAACAATCGATCTGGCCTCGATAGACCAGCGCTATCTCGACAAGCCGTACTATGTGGTGCCGGCCGACGCCATGTCGGAAGAACCTTACGCTGTCATCCGTGACGCGCTTTCGAAGAAGAAGGCTGCGGCACGCGCGAGCATCGTTCTCTATCAGCGCGGCCGCGAGGTCGTCGTACGTCCGCACGGAAAAGGCCTCATGATGACGACGCTCCGCAATGCCAAGGACGTCGTGTCCGAAAAAGCCATCTTCGACGACATCAAAGTGCCCAAGACCGATCCCGAGATGGTGGAGATCGCTTCCATGCTCATCGACAAGAAGGTCGGGAAATTCGATCCGTCCACCTTCGAAGACCGCTATGAGAATGCTCTGATCGAAATGATCAACGCGAAGAAGGCCGGCAAGAAGCTGCCGAAACCCGCCGCGGCACCGAAGGAAAATGTCGTCAACCTGGCCGACGTCCTCAGGAAGAGCCTGGAAAAGGAAGGCATCAAGCCGGAAAAGAGCCGCAAGAGCGCGACGACGGCGAAACGCAAGTCGGCTGCCTGATTTGCGCCTTGGAACTTCGAAGCATTTCTGCGAATTGCAGGGCGTGACACCGCTGCTCGACGTGAAGTGACCGTGACTGACTCTGTCTCGACCCTACTGGCCCCCGACCCGCTAGCCAATGCCCGCCTGGCGGCGATCGTCGATTCGTCTTTCGACGCCATCATCGCCAAGGATCTGAACAGCGTCATAACGAACTGGAACCGCGCGGCGGAGCGCCTGTTCGGCTACACGGCGGAAGAAGCGGTCGGGCGTTCCATTCTCATGCTCATCCCTGACGGACTGCAGGGCGAGGAGACCGAAATCATCACCCGGGTCCGGCGCGGCGAGCAAGTGGCCAGCTTCGAGACGACGCGGCAGCGCAAGGACGGAAGCTTCATCTCGGTGTCTCTGACCATATCTCCCATCCGCGACGATACGGGGCGCATCATCGGCGCCTCGCAGATCGCGCGCGACATTACCGCGGCGAAGGAAAACGAGCGACGGATCCGCCTGCTGATGCGGGAAGTCAATCACCGTGTGAAGAACCAGTTTGCGGTCATCCTGTCGGTGATCCGGGAAACCAGTCGCCGCGCGAAGGAGCCGCGCGAGTTCGAGGAGCAGGTGCGCGACCGCATCATGGCCCTTTCCCGTTCGCACGACCTCCTTGTCACCTCCGACTGGTCCGGAGCGAGCCTGCTTGACCTGCTGCAAGAGCATCTGAAGCCGTTCGGACATTTCGAACAAATCTCGCTCTCCGGCCCGCTCGTGACATTGCAGCCGAATGCGGTGCAGCATCTCGGCATGGCCTTCCACGAACTGGCGACAAACTCGTCCAAATACGGTGCCCTGCTCTCGCACCTGGGAAGCGTCACAATCGACTGGAAGATTGTGGAAGGCTCCGGGAGCGGACGGGAGTTCCAGGTGACTTGGGACGAGACGTTCGGTCCCTCTGCTGCGCAGTTCGAAGGCGAGGAAAGCCGGCGCGGATTCGGCAGCGTCGTCCTGCAGCGCGTGACGCCGCAGTCGCTGAGCGGAGCGGCGACCCTCGAACGAAGCGACGGGCACGTCAGATGGTTTCTGACGGCGCCCGTGGAGTCGACGCTGGTGCTGCCTCTCAACGAAGCCGGGCCTGCCTACGCATAAGACCTATTGGCATGCTTCGCACCGGGCCGGCGCCTGAAATCAGATAATCGTCATCATGACGAGCCAGGCCACCGCGCCGAGCCGTGCAGCCGACGCCCTGCCCGCATCGGCGCCATCGGCCGTGCGCCATACCGCCGCGACGAGGAAGATGTTGTAGGGCAGCGGCGCGTGGAAGATCGCCAGCGCCACCGGCAGTTCCGCCTTGAAGCCGAGGGCCATGAGCCCGGCAAGGGCGGCGGCGACGTTGAGCATCGATCCGACGACGATCATGTCGCGCCAGAACAGCAACCCCATCGGCACGGCCCGCCGCCAGCGGCGAAGGAAGAAAGCAAACACCCCTGTCCCTCCTTCGTCCCCGAAGGCAGCGGCACCATGCCTGGCTCACATCGGACCAGCGATGAATAGGAACCCGGTCGCGAGGCGACAAGACCGTCGGGTCGGGAATTGTGGAAATCCTCCGGCCAGACGCGGCCGCCGTTCCACCGGGGCATCGGCGGGGATAGACTCCGCGCGATGAAACCCTCCCGCGACATATCCCGCCTCGTCGAAATCATGGCCGCCCTGCGCGATCCCGACACCGGCTGCCCCTGGGACGTCGAGCAGGATTTCTCGACCATCGCGCCCTACACCATCGAAGAGGCCTATGAGGTCGCCGACGCGATCGCGCGCGGCGACCTCGACGAACTGCGCGACGAACTGGGCGACCTGCTGCTGCAGGTCGTCTATCACGCGCGCATCGCGGAGGAGCAGAAGGAGTTCGCCTTCGGGGACGTGGTGCTCGCCATCACCGAGAAGATGATCCGCCGGCATCCGCATGTCTTCGGTGATGCGCAGGCCCGCGGCGCGGGAATGGCGAAGGGGATGTGGGATGCGATCAAGGCGCAGGAGAAGGCGCTGCGACGCGAGGCCCGGCTCGCCCGCGGGCTGCCGCCCGAGGGGCATGGGCAGGGCTTCCTCGACGGGCTCCCTGTCGCTCTGCCCGCGCTGACACGCGCCCTCAAGCTGCAGGAAAAGGCCGCCCGCGTCGGCTTCGACTGGAAGCAGGCCATGCCGATCCTCGACAAGATCGAGGAGGAGATCGGCGAATTGCGCGAGGCGATCGAACAGGACGACCGGGCATCGATCAAGGACGAGTTCGGTGACCTGCTGTTTGCGCTTGTGAACCTCGGCCGGCACCTGGAGCTCGATGCCGAGGCCGCGCTTTCGGGAACGAACGAGAAGTTCCGAAGGCGTTTCCATCATATCGAGCAGGCGCTGCGCGCTTCGGGCAGTTCGCTCGAGGAAGCGACGCTGGATGAGATGGAGGCGTTGTGGCAGCAAGCGAAGGGCAGTGAGGTCAAAGACGGGCCCTGAGGCCCGTGCCGCAAGGCTTCAGTAGGCCTTCGTCAAAGAATGCGGCCTGTCCAGGCGACGATCTCGACGACCGCCTGGCCGAAGGCCGCATCCAGTGCCCGAACGTAAGAGCTGTTGCCCTCGCCCGTCACGGGCGCGGTCGCGACGAACGTCTTCTCGGCGCGTACGGTGCCGTTGCGGTCGTTCAGAAGGCGGACGAACAGCTCGACATTGGCCAGCGCGACACCGTTGACCCGAACCTCGAAGGAGCGGATCTCCACGATGACCTGGTAGTCGATCGCAAGCCCCTCGCCCGGACGGCCGACGCCTCGGAACTCTTCGGAGCGCTGGAAGGTTTCGGCAAGGCGCGCCTGCACGATCTTCGGAAGCCTGTCCGCCCACTGCGCGCCCCTCAGATACTGGATGACGCCAGGCGACGGCACGATAACGATGTTTTCGCCGTCGAAAGCCTTCAGCGCGGAAGGCTCGGCTATCAGTATCTGCCGGCTGCTGCGCCCGCGGCGATCTGCAGGCTGTGGCGCGCTGAGTTCGAACGTGTCGAGCGGCCTGGAGCCCCCGCCCAGCAAGGCGCATCCCGCAAGGAGCATCGACAGGGCAAGGGCGCCCGACGTCACCGAAACCAATCTCAACATGCGTCCCCGCCATCGCAACGCAGCAAGGCTGCCCGCCCCTCTTCGTTTTTCATGCGGGTGCACTCCGCCAATGTCAACGCCGCATGCGGCCGTCATACTGACGAACCGACCCCTCTCCCCCGGTGATGATGCGCTGCGGATTGCGCTCCAGATCCGTGATGGCGCGCTCGATCCGGTTTATAGACCGGCGCGTATCCTGAACCAGCGCGTCCACGTCCTGCAAGCCGGACCCCGAGAAACGCGCCAGACCATCCAAGATCGTGCCCAGCCTCGAATTCAAGGTGTTGGCGACCTGACGGAACGCCTGGAGCGTTTCGCTCGCGTCCGCCATGACGCCCTCGGCTTCGCCCGAGCCGAGCAGCTTGTCGACCTTGACCAGTATGCCGTCGACCCGCGTAGAAGCCTGGTTGAGGCGCCCGGAAATTTCCCTGGCGTCGCTGATGACCTTGTCGATGTCGTCGGCCCGAGGCGAAAGCTTGCCTGTGAAGGTCGCTATGTCGGCCGCGGCCTTGTCTGCGCTCGCGCTGGCCTTGGCGATGTTGGATAGCGCGAGGCGTACGCTTTCGGTGTCGACGCCCTCGAGTACGCTATCCACCTTGGTCAGCGTCTTTTCCGCCTGGCCGGCAAAGTCGTTGATCGTCGCGACCGCGCGGTCGACCCCGCCGACGATGTCGTCGAAACGCGCGCTCTGCTCCTTGAGGCTGTCGGTGAAGGTTTCGACATTGCCCACGATGTTCTCGACCTTCTGGCGGTCGACCGAATTCAGCAGGTCTTCGGCGGCCTTCAGGGTGCCGTCGAGCTTGCCGGAGACGCCGGCGAGTTCCTCCGAGAGAGCCGAGACGCTGGACAGGAACTTGTCGATCCCATCGGAATTGTTCGCGAGCGCCTGGGAGAATTTTTCCACGTTCTCCGCCGTCTGTGTCAGCGGTCCGCGAACGTCGCGCGTGAAGGTCTCCAGGCTGCTCAGCACGTTGTCGGCCCGCTCGAAAATATCCTGCGCGGTCTGCAGCAGATTGGTCACCGCCGAAGGGTTCGCGGTTATCTCGGCGATCTTGCCTTCCTGCTCGGCCTGGTCGAGGATGTTCACCTCGGTCGGGCTGCCACCCCTCAGCTCGATGTTGGCTTGCCCGGTCAGTCCGGCGATGCCGACATCGGCCTGCGTCGACTTGGTGATGGGCGTGAGCCGGTCGATTTCGGCATCCGCCACCGCGACCGTCGGATTGAGCACATCGATGTAGACGCGCCGAACGTCGCCGACCTTGACCCCGTTGAACAGGACGGCGCTGCCGCGACCGAGGCCGGAAGCCGAACCCGGGATGCGGATGCGCAGCGTCGTGGTTTCGCCGCGGTCACCGATGCCGGACGCCCAATAGACGAAGCCGAATGCTGCGACGACCGCGACTAGGGTGAAGATTCCGACGATGACGTAGTTGGCTCGGGTTTCCATTCCGCCTCTTGTTCTTCGGCCTCGACTATCCGCGCGCGGACAGGTCGAGCTGCCGTGCCCTCTTGCCCCTGAAGTAGGATTTGACCCACGGCTCCTCGCTTGCCAGCATGTCCTCGATGGTACCCTGGACCAGTACCCGCTTCTTGCCGAGCACGGCGACACGGTCGCAGGTCGAGAACAGGCTGTCGAGGTCGTGCGTCACCATGTAGACCGTCAAGCCCATCGTGTCGCGCATCTTGACGACCAGTTCATCGAATTCCGCGGCGCCGATCGGGTCCAACCCCGAGGTCGGCTCGTCGAGGAAGACGATTTCGGGGTCGAGGGCCAGCGCCCTGGCCAGAGCCGCACGCTTGATCATGCCGCCCGACAACTCGCTCGGGTATTTGCGCGCGGCATCGGGCGGCAGGCCGACCAGCTCGATCTTGAGCAGCGCCAGTTCGTCCATGAGCGCCTGTGGCAGGTCGAGGTATTCGCGCATCGGCACCTGGATGTTCTCCATCACAGTCAGGGCCGAGAAGAGTGCGCCATGCTGGAACAGCACGCCGACCCGCATGTCGAGCCGCATGCGCTCGGCCTCAGTGGCAGTGTCCAGATCGATGCCGAAAAGCCTGATCGTGCCGGAGCGCTTCTTGTTGAGACCGAGGACCGTGCGCAGCAGAACCGACTTGCCGGCGCCCGAAGCGCCAACGAAACCCAGGATCTCCCCTCGCCTCACGTCCAGCGAAAGACCCTCCAGAACCACATTCTCGCCGAAAGCCACGGTGACGTCGCGCACCGACAGCACGACATCGTCGCCGGCCTCGTCCTCAGGCCGATAGTCCCGCATCTCGATGTCTGCAGCTTCGCTCATCGCCGGCCCTAGAAATCGATCGCTGCGTAGAAGACTGCGAATGCGCCGTCGAGGATGATCACCACGAAGATCGACTTGACGACCGACGCCGTGACGCGGCTGCCGAGCGATTCCGCGCTCCCGCCGACCTTCAGTCCCTCGACCGCACCGATAATGCCTATGATCAGCGCCATGAACGGCGCCTTGATGAGCCCCGCGAAGATGGTCGACATGTCGATCGCGACCCGCAGGCGGTCTATGAACTGCACCGGCGGTATGTCGGAATAGAACCAGGAGATGACGATGCCGCCGCCAAGCGCGGCAAAGTTCGCCAGGATCGACAGGCAGGGCAAGGCGATCACCAAGGCGACCAGCCGCGGAAACACCAGGACGCCGATTGGATTGAGGCCGATCACCGTCAGTGCATCGACCTCCTCGCGCATTTTCATCGAACCGATCTCGGCCGTGATGGCGCTTCCGGAGCGTCCGGCGATCATGATGGCCGTCATCAGCACGCCGAGTTCACGCAGAACCAGGATGCCGACGAGATCGACGACGAAGATGTCCGCGCCGAAGTACGACAATTGGTAAGCGCCCTGCTGCGCGACGATGGCGCCGACGATCGCCGACATCAGCACCACGACGGGGATGGCGCCGACACCCATGCGGTCGATCTGCGAAAAGATGGCGGCGAGGTTGATGCCGTGGCCGCGGCCCAGCTTCATCTGCCCGCCACGGATCGTGGCGCCGAGGATGTTCATGGCACCCAGGAAGTCGTTGCGCATCTCGTAGACGCCGCGCCCGACGACCTCGAAGAACGCGTTGAAGATGTTGGGCCGGTGAGAGGCCTTGCGGTCGATCGTCTTTTCCGTGGCATCTGCCACGGCGCCAAGCAGGATTTTCGTGACCTCGGTCTGACCTTCCAGCCTCGTGTCCATGCCCTCGGCACGAGCGGTCGCGATCAAGCGCTGGATGAGCCAGGCGCCGGCAGTGTCGAGGCGGCCTATGTCCGTGATGTCGATGACGAGTGCCTTGAAGCGGCCACCCGGAATGTCGCGCATTTCCGCGTCTACGGCGGCGACCCGCCGTGTCGTCCAATTGCCGGTGAGCCGCCGTACCAACTGGTCGCCTTCCTCGCTCGTTTCCACACGAGGATCGAGGGCGTCTGCTGTCTTAGCGTCCCGCTTGGCGTTGATAAGCATGATGAATCGTCTTAACCCGTCATGTCGCGGCTGTCGATTTGCCCTCGCGACTTCGGTCGGTTCCGGAGAACTTAAAGATGAACCGTGTCCTTTCGGTTGCCGAGGAACGTTTCCCGATAGCAGGCACGTTCACGATCTCGCGCGGTTCCAAGACGCAAGCCGAGGTGATCACCTGCGCGATTTCAGGATCCGGCCACGCCGGACGCGGGGAATGCGTTCCCTATCGTCGTTATGGCGAGACGATGGAAAGCGTCCGCGCCGAGATCGAGGCGATGGTGGATGCGGTCAAGGCCGGCATCGACCGTGCAGCACTCCTCGCCGCCATGAAGCCCGGCGCAGCCCGCAACGCGCTGGATTGCGCTCTCTGGGACCTGGAGGCGAAGGAGGCGGGTCGGCGCGTCGTTGAAATCGCCGGCATCGCCGAACTCAAACCGCTCGAGACGGCTTTCACACTATCGCTGTCGACACCCGAGGCTATGGCTGCGCAGGCGCGCGACAATGCCCACCGGCCGCTGCTCAAGGTCAAGATCGGCGGCGAAGGCGACATAGAGCGCATTCGCGCCGTACGTACTGCTGCGCCGGACAGCCGCCTCATTCTCGACGCCAATGAGGGCTGGACCGAGGAGAATGTGCGCGAAAACCTCAGCGCCGCGGCGGAACTCGGCGTCGCGCTGGTCGAACAGCCGCTTCCCGTCGGCAAGGACGCAATTCTTGGCCGTATCGATCGCCCGGTCCCGGTCTGCGCGGACGAAAGCGTCCATACGGCGCAGGACCTCGAGCGACTGACCGGGATTTACGATGCAATCAACATCAAGCTCGACAAGGCGGGCGGCCTGACCGCGGCGCTGCATCTGCGCGACCGCGCGAGGGAGCTTGGATTCTCCATCATGGTCGGCTGCATGGTGGGAACATCGCTCGCCATGGCCCCGGCCGTGCTGCTCGGACAGGGTGCCGAGTTCGTCGACCTTGACGGCCCTCTCCTTCTCGCCCGCGATCGGGCTCCCGGCCTCACTTACCGGGGATCGGTGGTCTATCCGCCCGAAGCTTCGCTTTGGGGCTGACGGCGGCCGCAGCGATCAGGGAGAGCCCGACTGCCGCGAAAGCCGCCATGACATACATGCCTCGGATGCCCAGATGGGCATAGAGCGGCCCGGAAGCCAGTGTCACGGCGGCCATCGTGAATCCCACTGAAAAGAAGGCAACTCCCTGCGCCGCTCCGGTCCGTTCTTCCGGAACCCTCTCGGCGATCATCTTCTGCACTCCGATCAGCAATAGTCCCGTCGACAGCGCATGCATGCACTGGACGACGATGAAGCCCGCGACCCCCAGACCGAGCGGCTCGATCAGAGGATATGCGATCCAGCGCAGGATCGCGGCAGCGCCGGCTGCCGCGAGCACCCGGGCGGTCGACAGAGAACCGAACAGCCGGTCGAACAGGAAGAATATAGCGACTTCGGCAACGACAGCCGCGGTCCAGAATACGCCGATCACGCCGTCGCTGATCCCGATCCCCTTCCAGTAAATGGAAGCGAAGGCGAACATGAAGCCATGGCTGGCGTTGATGATCCCGGCGCCGGCCACGAACAAGACGAAATAGCGGCTGAGCAGCGCCGGTGCAGACTGAGATGCCCTCGCCGGAAAAAGCGAAGCTTTCCTGGGTGGTCCAAGCTTGGGCGCAACCGCCGCGGTCGCCGCGGAACCGGCCAATCCGGCTGCGACCATGACTGGGATCGAAGCGGGGCCGGCCACGGACAGGATCATGCCGCCACCGAAGCTTGCGACCAGGAACATCAGCGAGCCCCAGATCCGCATCCGTGAATAGCTTGAGCCAAAGCGTCGCACGCCCGACAGCGCCAACGAATCGGCAAGCGGCGACTGCGGTGCCCAGAAGACCGCGAGCAGGACGGAGACTGCGAGGATCACGCCGTATGCCGACGGCAGGAAATAGCCGAGGGATACAAAAGCCGCAGCCAAGCTGATGGCGAGCAGGACACGGGCACGATCGCCTGCCCGATCAGCCAGGGCTGTGACTGCCGGTGTTGTAACCACCCGCACGAACATGGGCAGTGACAGGATGACGCCGATCTGCCCGGCGTCTAAGCCTTGAGCCTGCAGCCATAGCGGGAAATACGGCAGGTGAACCCCGAGAGGCAGGAAGATGGCGCCAAATATCAGCGACATCCTCAGTTCGAAACGGTCGGGCTTTACGCGCTGCTCGTCGGTCAGAGGCGGCAAGGACATGAAGGGCGAGCGTTCGGCTGGCGTTGCTCGGATACGTTCGCCGAGATTCACGCGCCAATAGCATGCCCGCGCCGGCCGCGAAATACCGCGGAGCGTTCACCTGTCAGGCGGCTTCGACCACCCGCTCGCGGGCGAGCCTTGCGTCGAGCACCACCGGCACGAGCGGCTCGGGGGTAGGCGCCGACATGGGCTTCACGAACGGCCAATGCACGATCTCCATGCGGCCGTCGAAATGCTCCACCACGGCCGTGCAGCTTTCCACCCAATCACCGGTGTTGATGTAGCGGATGTCACCGAATGCCTCGATGGCGGCGTGGTGGATGTGGCCGCAGATGACCCCATCCACTTCCGAGCGTCGGGCCTCCTCGGTAAGCACGTCCTGGAACGCTCCGATGAAGTTCACGGCCTGCTTGACCTTGACCTTCGCCCAGGAGGACAGCGACCAGTAGGGCAGTCCGAGCATCCGGCGCAGCCGGGCCACCACGCGGTTTGCGAACATGGCGAATTCATAGGCACGGTCGCCGAGATAGGCGAGCCAGCGTGCGTTGACCACCACCGTGTCGAACTGGTCGCCGTGAATGACGAGATAGCGCTTGCCGTCCGCCGCCTCGTGGATGGCGCGGTCGGTTACCTCGATACCGCCGAAATGGGTGCCCTGGAACATGCGCAGGAACTCGTCGTGATTGCCGGCGATATAGGTGATCCTGGCGCCCTTGCGGGCCTGACGAAGGATCTTCTGCACGACATCGTTGTGGGCCTGGGGCCAGTGCCATTGCCGGCGCAGGCGCCAGCCGTCGACGATGTCCCCGACCAGGAAGATCGTGTCGGCCTCGTGATGGCGCAGGAAGTCGATCAGGAAGTCCGCCTTCGCCGCCTTCGAGCCAAGGTGGACGTCGGAGATGAAGAGGGTGCGGAATTGCTTGGCGGTGTGGGCCGGCATGATCGTCCAACCGTTCGAGTTCGAACAGCCTATGCGCCGATTCATGCTACAGCAGTGTGACGGCCGCGCTGCCGGGTTGCGCCGGCCGCTGCAAGTCTTGCCCGAATCATGCGCGCACAGATGCAGCGTCGGGTGAACCGAGCCGGGCAACGCATTGCCGGCGATGGCGAATCGCGTTCCGTTGCGGATTTGGTATGGGCCATCTCGCAAAAGCGGCCGCGCATGCTAGAACGCAGGCGACGAAGGCCGAGGGGAGTGAAGTGGTGGAGACCGAGAAACAGAAGAACGCGCGCTCCGACCTCGATCAGGCCGCGCTGTTCTTTCACAAATATCCGACACCGGGCAAGCTCGAGATCCAGGCTACCAAGCCGCTCGGCAATCAGCGCGATCTGGCCCTGGCTTACTCGCCCGGCGTCGCGGCGCCATGCCTTGCAATCCGCGACGATCCGGCCGTCGCGGCCGACTACACCAGCCGAGCCAACCTTGTCGGCGTCGTTTCGAACGGCTCCGCCGTTCTCGGCCTGGGCAACATAGGGCCCCTCGCCTCCAAGCCGGTGATGGAGGGCAAGGCGGTCCTGTTCAAGAAGTTCGCGGACATCAACGTCTTCGACATCGAGATCGACGCCCCCGACATCGAGCGCATGATCAGCACCGTGTCGGCTCTGGAGCCGACCTTCGGGGGCATCAACCTCGAAGACATCAAGGCGCCGGAATGTTTCGAGGTCGAGGAGCGGCTCAAGGAGCGCATGAGCATCCCGGTCTTCCACGACGACCAGCACGGCACGGCGATCATCGTCGGCGCCGCGGTGCTGAACGGGCTGGAACTCGCCGGCAAGAAGCTGCCCGAGGTCAAGATCGTGACATCCGGGGCGGGCGCGGCCGCCCTCGCCTGCCTCAATCTGCTCGTTTCGCTGGGCGCGAAGGTCGACAACATCTGGGTCACAGACCGTTTCGGCGTCGCCTACAAGGGCCGCGTGGAGGAGATGGACCGGTGGAAGGACCCCTATGTCAAGGACACGCCGGCCCGCACCCTCGCGGACGTGATCCCCGGCGCCGACGTGTTTCTCGGACTGTCGGCCGCGGGCGTGCTCAGCCCGGAACTGCTCAAGGACATGGCCCCGAAGCCGCTTGTTCTCGCCCTCGCCAACCCGACCCCCGAGATCATGCCGGATCTCGCCCGGCAGGCGCGGCCGGACGCCATGATCTGCACCGGCCGCTCCGACTTCCCGAACCAGGTGAACAACGTCCTGTGTTTCCCGTATATTTTTCGGGGCGCTCTCGATTGCGGCGCGCGGGCCATCAATGAGGAGATGAAGATGGCCGCCGTGCGGGCCATAGCGGCTCTGGCGCGCGAAGAACCCTCCGACGTCGCGGCCCGTGCCTATGCCGAGGAGACGCCGACTTTCGGACCGGATTTCCTCATCCCCTCGCCTTTCGACCCGCGCCTGATTCTCAGGATCGCTCCTGCCGTAGCCAGGGCGGCTTGCGAGAGCGGCGTCGCATCGCGACCGATCGAGGACTTCGACGCCTACATCGACAAGCTCAACCGCTTCGTTTTCCGTTCGGGCCTGGTGATGAAGCCGGTCTTTTCGATCGCGAAGGGCGCGCAAGCCAAGCGCGTCATCTACGCCGACGGGGAGGACGAGCGGGTGCTGCGCGCCGCCCAGGTCGTTTTGGAGGAAGGCATTGCAGAGCCGATCCTCGTCGGCCGCCCAAACGTCGTCGACGTAAGGCTCAAGCGCTACGGGCTCCGGATACGGCCCGGCGGCGACTTCGAGCTGATCAATCCCGAGGACGACCCTCGCTACCGCGCCTATGTGGACCTGCTGATCGACCTTGCCGGCCGCCGCGGCGTGACCCAGGAAGCCGCGCGGCTCATGGTCCGCTCCGAGCCTACGGTCATCGCCGCGCTCGCGGTGAAGCGCGGCGATGCCGACGCCATGATTTGCGGGCTGGAAGGGCGCTTCGCCCGGCACCTGCGCCATGTGACGCAGATCATAGGCCGGCGGCCATCCGTGCAGGAGCGCGACCTGTCGACGCTCTCCATGCTGATCACCCAGCGGGGCGTGATCTTCCTCACCGACACCTATGTGACGATCGACCCCACGGCCGAGGAAGTTGCGGAGATGACGGTGCTTGCGGCGGAAGAGATCAGCCGCTTCGGGATCGAGCCCAAGGCGGCCCTGCTCTCGCTATCCGACTTCGGCTCGCGCGACTCGCCGAGCGCGATCAAAATGCGCAAGGCCGCCGACATCCTGCGCAGGATCGCGCCGGACCTGCAGTTCGACGGTGAGATGCATGCCGACACGGCGATCTCGGAGGCGCTCCGACAGCGCGTCTATCCGCATTCGAAGCTGAAGGGCGAAGCCAACCTGCTCGTGTTCCCGAACCTCGATGCCGCAAACATAACCTTGACCGCCCTCAAGCAGATGATGGACGCGCTTCACGTCGGCCCGATCCTTCTCGGAGCCGACAAGCCCGCCCACATCCTGACGCCGTCGGTGACCTCACGAGGCGTGGTGAACATGACCGCACTCGCGGTCGCCGAGGGAACGCATCGCGGCTGAGGCCGAGCTTCGGGTTCCGCGCTCAGGGACGCCGGGCCTGGATCGCTTCCGGCCCCAGCAGGGGCAGCAGGTCGGCGAGTTCGGGTCCCGACTGCAGGCCCGTAAGCGCAAGACGAATCGGCGCGTAGAGCATCTTGCCCTTGCGCCTCGTCTGTTCCTTCACGACATCCATCCATGCCTTGAACGTGGTGCGATCCCACGGCGCCGCCGGCAGCAGGTCGAAGGCCTGCCGGACATATTCCCTGTCCTTCTCAGACAGATCCGGCGGGCTTGCCGGTCCCTGCTGGACGATGTGCCACCATTCCGTCGCGTCCGACAGCTTGTCGAGGTTGCCGCGCACGGCGAGCCAGAACTCTTCCGCCGTGTCGCCGAAGATGGCGAGGGCGCCGAGGCGGTCGCGCGCTTCGGAGAAGGGCATCTGGCGCAGGAAGTCCCGGTTCAGGGCATTCAGATCTTCGGGATCGAACTTGGCCGAGGATTTCGAAGCCGCGGAGATGTCGAACATCTTCGACAGTTCGGACATTGAGGGGGCCGCCACCACGTTCTCGGAGGTGCCGGTCAGCACGGCCAGAGACGCGACGGCCATCGGCTCGAGCCCCGCATCTCGCAGGCTGGAGATGGAGAGCGCACCGCTACGCTTGGACAATGCCTCGCCGCTGGCGGTGGTCAGGAGGTTATGGTGGCCGAATTCGGGTTGCTCGGCGCCAAGCGCCTTGAACAGCGCGATTTGCACGCCGGTGTTCGTGACGTGGTCGTCGCCGCGGATGACATGGGTAATCCCCATGTCGATATCGTCGACGACGGACGGAAGCGTGTAGAGGTACGTCCCGTCCTCGCGGATCAGGATGGGATCGGACAGCGAAGCGAGATCGATCGTCTCGTCGCCGCGTACGATATCGGTCCAGGAGACTTCGGTACGCTGCGGCTGCATCGGATCGCCCTGGAAATTGGGCAGCAGGAAACGCCAGTGCGGTCTGCGGCCGTCGGCCTCATATTCGGCGATCTGGGCCTGAGAGAGTTGAAGCGACTCGCGGCCATACACCGGCGGCAGGCCGCGCGTCCTGCGGACCTTGCGCCGCAGATCAAGCTCTTCCGGAGTCTCGTAGCAGGCGTAAAGGAGCCCTGCCCCCTTCAGCTTGGCGACAGCGTCCTCGTAAATGTCGAAACGCAGCGATTGATATTCCGTGGCGTCCTGAAAGATGCCGAGCCAATGAAGGTCATAGAGGATCGCGTCGGCATATTCCTGCTTGGAGCGCGAGAGGTCGGTATCATCGAACCGCTGCACGAAATTGCCGCTGTTCTGCATAGCGAACAGCCAATTGAACAGCGCGGTACGCGCGTTGCCGATATGGATGTTCCCCGTGGGAGACGGGGCGAAACGGACTTTGACTGGCATTACGGGGCCGTAGGACACCAACTGAAAGTTACAACACGATAGCCGCCACGCCGGGCCGCACGCTTAAAGCATAGGACGGAAGTTGGAAAGGTTTTGCTAATGAACGCTAGGGAAGCGGTCGCGTGACCGACCGCTTCCCGCACAGGTCAAGTGCGTTCCACGCCCGTCTTCTCGAACAGCCCGCGTGTCAATTCCAGCGCCTGTCGCTCGAAAAGCCGGCGATAGATACCGCCCTCCCTGCGGACCAGCACCTCGTGGCGGCCTTCCTCGACAATCCGGCCGCGGTCGAAGACCAACAACCGGTCGAGCGCTTTCACGGTCGATAGGCGGTGCGCGATGACCAGGGTGGTGCGTCCGGTCATCAGCCGTTCCATCGCCTGCTGGATCAGAACTTCCGATTCCGAATCCAGACTCGATGTTGCCTCGTCGAGGATCAGGATCGGCGCGTCCGCCAGGAAAGCGCGTGCGATCGCGACGCGCTGGCGCTCGCCGCCCGAAAGCTTTACCCCGCGCTCGCCGACCAGCGTGGCATAGCCTTTCGGCAGCCGCGCGATGAAATCATGCGCGCTGGCAAGCCTTGCCGCTTGCTCGATTTCCTCCTGCGTAGCGCCGGGCCGGGCATAAGCGATGTTCTCCGCCAGCGATCGGTGGAACAGAATGGGTTCCTGCTGGACGATCGCGATCTGCGAACGCAGTGACGCCTGCGTGGCGCCCGCTATGTCCTGTCCGTCGATCGAGATCCGCCCGCCGTTCACGTCGTAAAGACGCTGGATCAGCTTGACGAATGTGGTCTTGCCCGAACCCGAGTGCCCGACGAGCCCGACGCGCTCGCCCGGCCGGATCGACACCGAGAAGTCCCGGTAGAGCGGCGTGCGGTGGCTACCGTAGTGGAAGGTGACGCCCTCGAACACGATCCCGCCTGCAGCGACGCGGATGTCGCGCGAGCCGGGACGATCAGCGACGCCGAACGGCTGGGCTTGCATGTCCACCAGTTCCTCCATGTCGTTGACCGATTTCTGCAGGTTTCGGACATGCTGGCCGATGTCGCGCAGATAGCCCTGCAGCAGGAAGAACGAGGTCAGCACGAAAGCGATGTCGCCGGCGGTTGCCTGACCGCTCGACCAGAGCAGTAGGCCATAGCCGATGATGGCAGTGCGCATCAGGAGCAGCGTCGCTCCCTGAGTGGTGCCGTTGATCGTGCCGCGCGCCCAGGTCCGGCGGGTGCGGCCCCGCCACTTGCCCAAGACCTCGGCGAAGCGCCGATCTTCCCGGCTCTCCGCTCCGAAAGCCTTGACCACAGCGTTGCAGCTGACGGCATCGGCAAGCGCGCCGCCGAGCTTGGTATCCCAGGCATTGCTGAGCCGGGCGGCGGGAGCGACGTAGCCAAGCGACAGCGCAACGGTCACGCCGATGTAGACTAGCGAGCCTGCGGCAACGACCAACCCCATGGAGGGCCAGAACAGGCCGAGGAGCACCGTCGACCCGACGAGCATCATCAGCGAAGGCAGCAAGGCCATGAGGATCGTGTCGTTCAGCAAATCCAGCGCCCACATTCCGCGGGTGATCTTGCGCACTGTCGAGCCGGCGAAGCTGTTCGCATGCCAGTCTGTCGAGAAGCGCTGCACGCGGGCGAAGGCTTCCGCGCCAATGTCCGACATCATCTCCAGCGTGAGCTGGATGATCCCCATGAATCCGAGATGGCGAAGGACGGTTGTCGATACGGCTAGCGCCACCAGCGCCATGAAGGCAGCGGTCGCGGCGTCCCACGCCGCTTCGCTGGAGGCGCTGCCGCTTGCGACCGCCTCCACCAGCCGGCCGGCATAGAGCGGCGTGAGCACGTCGGCGAGCGTTGCCGCCAGGAAGGCTGCCATGATGAGCCCAAGCCGCCATGGCTGGCGGCGCCAGTGGGTCAAGGTGAAAGCAAGAACGCCGCGGAACGCGCCGCCACGCAGATCGATACGAAAACGAGCCATGAAGTCTTTGACGCCGGCAGCCGACGCCACTCTCGGATCAGGGATTGTTGAAAGCGCGAGAAAGGCGGTACTCGCGGTGAAGGTTCCTCAGAACCAGCTGACCGTGGCGGTCAGTTCCCTGCTGTCAGGGAGGGGACGTGAAATTCCAGCATTCAGGACCTCCCTGTTCGAGTGCGCGAGGCGGCTCTTGTAGCTTAGACAGGTCAGCCTGCCAAGCCCTGTGCGCTGACACTGTTCTGCCCGTCCGGCTATGCAGTTTACCACCTAAGATAAATAAATCATCATCCTGCAATCTATAATTGCGCATTCCCACAAATTGTCGTATGTCGAGTGGAGGCGGGTTGTCTGGGGGAAAGCAGCATGCCTATGACCGGATCAAGCATGGGCGGCCGGGAATCTGAGCCCGGCGATGTTTCCGCGAGCGCGGCGACTGGCGCCGATGAGCTTCAGCGCGATCAGACATCCGCCCCCGGCGAGCGGCCTCCCGAGTCCAGCAGCGATATACAGATGGCGGAAACGCCGGAGCGAGACGTCGAGAGCGACCGACGCCTGTGGACGGGGCTCCTCGGCTGGAACGACCGCCGTCAAGGCCAATCCGCCAATCAGTACCTGATTGGCCTCAAGGCAACCTATCTTGCACTCGAGCGAGATCCCGACCCGATCCGCGAGCGCATCCGGCAAGAGCTGGATCGCATTCTCAAGAAATATCCCGATGACCTACCGATCAAGGACGACCGGGAAGCGTGGGACGACGCAAACCGGTGCGAAACGCTACTGGTACATCTCTACGACCAGATACGTCTGGATGTCGAACTGGACAGGCGGATACTCGAAGCCGAGCAGATGAAGCTCGATTTCGCCAGCTTTTACGCCGGACGCCGTATGAAGCCTGCGACTGCCGATGCCAAGCTCACGGTAGATCAGGAAAAGGCCAACCGCTCGCTTCTTGCGCGGCTGATCGAGGATCTGCAGTGGCACAATAACAAGCTGTATCTAAAGCGCAGTTATGCCCGTACCGCGCAGATACGTGTTTCCGTAGCCTTTCTGATCGCACTCGCCATCTTCGGCATGACGATGATCTCGGTCTTTGGGACGAGCGAGTTTCTCGGCGTCGCCGTCACATCGGCAGAGGTCCGTGTGTCCGAGGATGTGCAAGGCCAGCCGGGGCAAAACCCATGAACGAGTTCTTTCCCTTCGGATTCATCATCGCCATCGTCACCGGGCTTCTCGGTTCGACCTTCTTCATGCTTATCGAGGTGCAGAAGCGCATCTCGGAAGGCAGCCTGACAGATGCCCGCGACATGTGGACATCCTGGATGATCCTGCTGCGCTGCATCGTCGGCATCGGTGCCGCATCCATTCTCTACTTTTTCTTCAAGACCGGGCTGCTGGACGGGACGTTGTGGCCGAAACTGGACCAGCAAGGCTTCCTCAAGCTCGCTTCGGTCAAGGAGCCGCCAACCTACTACGTGCCCAACGGCGACTTCGCGCTCCTCATCGTGTGGAGCTTCCTTGCCGGGTACTCGCAGACGCTCGTGCCGAACCTTCTGCTCAACACTGAAAGCCGCCAAGGGGCCATTCCCTGAACGACCCTACGCCGTCAGCGAGCGGTCCAAGCGCATTTCGTTGCCGTCGGTGACAGGCCGGAAGCCGTAGCGGGCATACAGACCATGCGCATCCGACGTGTTGAGCATCCAGGTGGTCACCGTCGCCATCTCCGGATGCACCAGCAGCGCCTCCACAAGGGCCTTGCCGATGCCTTTGCCCCGACGTTCCGGCCAGACGATCACATCCGAGATCCGTGCGAAAAGCACTCGGTCACCGGACGCACGGGCGAAGCCTGCCTGCCGCCCCTCGATCAGAGCGATCGCGCAAAGCGAGTTCTCGAAGGCCCGGCGGTTGAGGTCGTCGGTCCGCTGACTTCCCCAGTAGGTCGACTTCAGGAGTTCGGAGGTCGCCTCGAAGTCGAGGCGCGAAAGGTCGTGAACGATCTCCAGGGCTGCCGGCACCGCCCTATCCCCGGTCGCGAAACCGGTTGGTGATCGGATAGCGACGGTCGCGCCCGAAGTTCTTGCGCGTGATCTTCACGCCGGGCGCTGCCTGCCGGCGTTTGTATTCGGCGATGTAGAGCAGGTGCTCGATACGGTGCACCGTATCGAGGTCGTGGCCGCGCGCAACGATCTCGTCGACGCCCATCTCGTTCTCCACCAGGCATTCCAGGATGTCGTCCAGCACCGGATAGGGCGGCAGCGAGTCCTGGTCGGTCTGGTTCTCGCGCAGCTCGGCCGACGGAGCCTTGTCGATGATGTTTTTCGGGATCACTTCGCCCGACGGTCCGAGCGCGCCGGGCGGCACCGCCGTGTTGCGCCAGGCAGACATCTTGTAGACCTGCATCTTGTACAGGTCCTTGATCGGATTGAAGCCGCCGTTCATGTCGCCGTAGAGCGTGGCGTAGCCGACCGACATCTCGCTCTTGTTGCCCGTGGTCACGACCATGGATCCGAACTTGTTGGAGATCGCCATGAGGATCGTGCCACGCGCGCGGCTCTGCAGGTTTTCTTCGGTGATGCCTTCCTTGGTCCCCTCGAAAAGCTGGGTCAGGGCGTGCGAAAAACCATCGACCGGCTCGAAGATGGGCACGATGTCGTAGCGGCAGCCAAGCGCCCGCGCGCAGTCCTCGGCGTCCTTCAGCGAATCCTTCGACGTATAGCGATAGGGCATCATGACGGCGCGCAGGCGTTCCTCGCCCAAGGCGTCGACCGCAAGCGCGGCGCAGATGGCGGAGTCGATGCCGCCCGACAGGCCGAGGACCACATTCTTGAAGCCGTTCTTGTTCACATAGTCGCGCAGGCCGAGCATGCAGGCCCTGTAGTCGGCCTCTTCCTTCTCGGGGATGCGCGCCATCGGCCCGTCGACGCAGACCCAACCGTCTTCGGTCCTCTTCCATTCCGTGACGACCAGCGCCTCCTCGAACTGGCTCATCTGGAAGGCGAGCGTGCGGTCGGCCTGGATGGCAAAGGATGCCCCGTCGAAGACCAGTTCATCCTGTCCGCCGAGCTGATTGGCCCACAGCATCGGAAGACCGGTCTCGACGACCTGCCGTATCACCACCTGCTGGCGCACGTCCTGCTTGCCGCGATAGTAGGGCGAGCCGTTGGGTACCAGCAGCATCTCCGCGCCGCTTTCGGCCAGTGTCTCGCAGACGCCGAGATCGCCCCAGATGTCCTCGCATACCGGAATGCCGAGGCGGACGCCGCGGAAGTTCACCGGCCCCGGCATGTCGGGTCCGGCCTGAAAGACGCGCTTCTCATCGAACTCGCCGTAGTTGGGAAGGTCGAGCTTGTGACGCTCTGCGACGACCTTGCCGGCGTCGGCAACGATGATCGAATTGTGCACGCCGCTGTTGCGTTTCAGCGGCGTGCCGATGATGACGCCCGGGCCTCCGTCGGCAGTATCGGCGGCAAGCTGCGACACCGCGCGTTCGCACGCCGCCAGGAAGGCGGGCTTCAGGACGAGGTCCTCCGGCGGATAGCCGGCGATGAAGAGCTCGGTGAACAGCACGAGATCGGCGCCCTGGCGCGCGGCATCCGCCCTCGCCTCGCGCGCCTTGGCGAGGTTTCCGGCGATGTCGCCGACCGTGGGATTGAGCTGGGCTACGGCGATGCGGAGGAAGTCGGAAGTCTGGACCATGCGAGCGATGTAGCGCGGCCGTTTGCGGCGGGCAATGCCGTTGGCGGCTGCCTTCGCTGGGCCACTAGTCGCCGGTATAAGCCCTGAGCTTCTCCGGCGCGTTGTTGTCGCCGATCGACATGGCCAGGATGCGTGAGATATGGGCGCGCGGAAGGCCTGTTTCCGTCGCCCATACGTTCATCTGGTCCTGTATCTTGCGCTGATCCGTCTTGGAGACAGGCGACTCTGCGATGTCGAGACCAGCATCACGCAACGCCAGCACCATGTCGCGCGAGAAGATGAACGTGTCCCACCCGACCCATCGAAGGACATACTGCCCGGTCGCCCCGCCGAGCCTGCTGCCGTGCTTGCCGAGATAGGCCGTCAGGCCGATCTGGTCATCCGCCGGCCAGGCCGCCAGGAGTCTTCCGAAGCTGCCGTGCTCCGTGGCAGTCTTCTGCACGAACAGGGCGTTGTCGCGTACCGACATGATCTTCTGGCCGTTGCGCACGATACGCTTGTCGGAGGTCAGATCGTGCCAAAAGTCTTCGGGCTGGACCAACAGCTTCCCAGGTTCAAAGCCGAGAAACGCTTCCTCGAAGCCCGGCCACTTGGCCTCGATGACGCTCCAGACGAAACCGGCAGAGAAGATCCTCTGGGCCATCGTCGACAGGATCCGGTCGTCGCCGAGTTCAGCGACCTTCGCGTTGTCGGGCGTCGGGCCTAGCAGCGTCTCGAGGATCGCTTCTCCTCCTTTGCGCGCGGCCGCGCGCTCGCGGATTATCGCAAAGGGCTCCATCTCCACATCCAGGTGTCTTTCAAGCGCCGCATAGTCCTATAAGCTTTGCTTTCTGCCAAGCCGGATTGGGAGAGCGCCAGATGCACAAGACAGTCGCCGAACTCTCGGGACGCTGGCTGGACCGCCGGCCAGATGCTCTCAACGAACAGGAAAGCCGCGTGCTCGAAAGCGCCGTCGAACGCAAACCGATTTCCCGCGACGTCAACGCTGCGATAGCACATGACCAGAACTTCGGTGACCGACTGGCCGATACGATCGCGCGCGTCGGAGGTTCTTGGACCTTCATCATGATCGCCCTCGCGTTTCTCGGTCTGTGGACGCTCGGCAATGTTTGGCTGCTGCGCGGCAACAGCTTCGACCCCTATCCGTTCATATTCCTGAACCTGGTCCTGTCGATGGTGGCTGCTCTGCAGGCCCCGATCATCATGATGTCGCAGAACAGGCAGAGCGAGCGCGATAGGATCGACGCCGCGCATGACTACGAAGTCAACCTGAAGGCCGAGATCGAGATCATGGCACTGCACGAGAAGCTCGACGAGATGCGTCACAGCCATATCATGATGCTGCGCGACGACATGGCGAAACTGTCGGCGCAACTCGACCGTATCGAGCAGATGGTGACGACCCGCAGCGCGTGAGCGCCGATCAGACGGTCAGGTAGCGCTTGACGTCCGGGCGGTCGAGATCTTCGGCGGGTCCGGTGTGCACGATCAGCCCGCGGTCCATGATGTTCACTTCATCGGCGAGCTCGCGGCAGAAATCGAGATACTGCTCGACCAGCAGGATTGCGATCCCGGCGGTATCGCGCAGATAGCGGATGGCACGGCCGATGTCCTTGATGATCGACGGCTGGATGCCCTCGGTTGGCTCATCCAGCACCAGCAGCTTCGGCCGCATGACCAGCGCGCGGCCGATGGCGAGCTGCTGCTGCTGGCCGCCCGACAGGTCGCCGCCCCGCCGGCCCAGCATCTGCTTCAGCACCGGGAAAAGCTCGAACACGTGATCCGGCACGTGACGGTCGGCGCGCTGCAGCGGCGCGTAGCCGGATTCGAGATTTTCCTTCACCGTCAGGAGCGGGAAGACTTCCCTCCCCTGCGGCACGAATGCGATGCCCGACCGGGCGCGATCGTACGCCGCGCTCCGGTCGAGCGCCTTCCCCTCGAAGGCAACGCTGCCCGATGTCAGCCTGTGATGGCCGACGATCGATCTCATCAGACTTGTCTTGCCGACGCCGTTCCTGCCGAGCACGCAGGTGATCCTGGCGGGCTGTGCGGTGAGCGAGACACCGCGCAGCGCCTGGGCGGCGCCGTAGTGCAGAGTGGCATCCCGGACCTCAAGCATCGTTTCGCTCCGCGGCCTGGTCCCCCCGCGCCTCCGCCACGAGGGCGGAGGTGGCGGGCCTCCCGGCCAGCCAGAGGGGGTTTGCGAAACCGATGCGAGGCAATTTCATCTCAGCGCCCCAGATAGACTTCGACGACGCGCTCGTCGCCGGAAACGAAGTCGAGCGAGCCTTCGGAAAGGACCGAGCCCTCGTGCAGGCAGGTGACCTTCACGCCGAGTTCGCGCACGAAATGCATGTCGTGCTCCACGACCACGACGGAGTGCTCGCGCGCTATGTCCTTGAGAAGCCGCGCAGTTTCTTCGGTCTCCGCATCGGTCATGCCCGCGACCGGCTCGTCGACGAGAAGAAGCTTCGGGTCCTGTGCCAGAAGCATGCCGATCTCCAGCCACTGCTTCTGTCCATGCGAAAGGTTCGCGGCGAGGTCGGCGCGCTTGTCGCCGAGCCGAATGATGCCGAGGATCTCGTCGATGCGTCGGCCGTCGGCCGCCGACCGGCGGTAGAACAGCGCCGGAAAAATCGAGCGCGGACCCTTGAGCGACAGCAGCAGGTTCTCCTCGATCGTGTGGCTCTCGAAGACGGTGGGCTTCTGGAACTTGCGGCCGATGCCCATCATGGCGATCTCGGCCTCGTCGTGCTTCGTCAGGTCGACGTCGCCGTTGTAGAAGACCTCGCCGGCATCTGGCCGCGTCTTGCCGGTGATGATGTCCATCATCGTGGTCTTGCCGGCGCCGTTCGGGCCGATGATGGCGCGCATCTCGCCGCGGTCGAGCACCAGCGACAGATTGTTGATCGCCTTGAACCCGTCGAAGGAGCGCGAGACGCCGTCGAGATAGAGGATGGTGCCGGATTTGCTCATGGCCCGCTCTACTCCGCCGGCTGCGGCTCGGGGCCGCCGGCTGGTTTCGCCCAGTCGCCGGTTTCGGCGCGCACGATCTTCGGCGGCGTATCGTCCGGATCGATACCCTTTTCGGCCATGACGGAGGCACGCCGCTCCGACCAGCCTCCGCGCCACCGATCCCACAGCCCGACGATGCCGCTCGGCAGGAACAGGGTGACCGCGACGAAGAGACCGCCGAGGGCGAACAGCCAGAACTCCGGCAGTGCGCCGGTGAACCAGCTCTTTCCCGCATTGACGAGGAGCGCGCCAATGATCGGACCGACGATCGTGCCTCGGCCGCCCACCGCAGTCCAGACGACCACCTCGATGGAGTTGGCCGGGTCGAACTCACCTGGATTGATGATGCCGACCTGAGGCACGTAGAGCGCACCGGCAATGCCGGCCATGACGGCGGAAACGGTGAAGGCGAACAGTTTGACGTTTTCCGCCCGCCAGCCGAGGAAGCGGGTGCGGCTTTCGGCGTCGCGCACTGCCACCAGCAGCTTGCCGTATTTGGACGTGACGATTAGCCAAGTGAGGAAGACGCCGAGCGCCAATGCGAGCGCGGAAGCCGCGAACAGAGCGGATCGGGTGCCGCTCGCCTGCACGTTGAACCCGAGTATGTCCTTAAAGTCGGTCAGCCCGTTATTGCCGCCGAACCCCATGTCGTTGCGGAAGAAGGCAAGCAGCAGCGCATAGGTCATCGCCTGGGTGATGATCGAGAGGTACACACCGGTGACACGGCTGCGGAAGGCAAACCAGCCGAAGACGAAGGCGAGCAGTCCCGGCACCAGCATGACCATGATTGCTGCGAACCAGAACTGGTCGAAGCCGTACCAGAACCAAGGCAGCTCATTCCAGTTGAGAAACACCATGAAATCCGGCAGGTCGGGATTGCCATAGACGCCGCGGCTGCCGATCTGGCGCATGAGATACATGCCCATTGCGTAGCCGCCGAGAGCGAAGAACGCGCCGTGGCCGAGCGACAATATCCCGCAGTAGCCCCAGACCAGATCGAGCGAGAGCGCCAGCAGCGCGTAGCAGAGATATTTTCCGACCAGCGCCACCATGTAGGGAGGGACATGGAATGCGCTGCCTGGGGGGACGGCGAGATTGAGGACCGGGACCACGATCGCGGTCGCCAGCAGGATTGCGATGGTGATACCTATCCGCAGATCGGAACCGAAGAGGCGGCGGGAGATCATGCTTCCACCGCCCTGCCCTTGAGCGCGAATAGTCCGCGCGGACGCTTCTGGATGAAGAGAATGATGAGCACCAGCACGAGGATCTTGCCGAGCACGGCCCCGGCGTAGGGTTCGAGAAACTTGTTCAGAACGCCGAGCGAGAAGGCACCCACCAGCGTGCCCCAGAGATTGCCGACGCCGCCAAAGACCACCACCATGAAGCTGTCGATGATGTAGCCCTGGCCGAGGTTCGGCGACACGTTGTCTATCTGGCTGATAGCAACGCCGGCGATCCCGGCGATACCCGAGCCCAGCGCGAATGTGAGCGCGTCCACCCAGGGCGTGCGGATGCCCATGGAGGCCGCCATGCGGCGGTTTGCCGTCACAGCGCGCATCTGCAGTCCCCAGGGCGTGCGCTTCATGACGAACAGCAGAGCGAAGAAGACGGCCAGGGCGAAGACCATGATCCACAGCCGGTTCCAGGTTATCGACATCTCGCCCAGCTGGAAGGCGCCCGACATCCACGAGGGATTGCCGACCTCGCGGTTGGTCGGCCCGAATATGGTCCGTACCGCCTGCTGCAGGATCAGCGACACGCCCCAGGTAGCGAGCAGGGTCTCCAGCGGCCGCCCGTATAGGAAGCGGATGATGCCCCGCTCAATGGCGAGGCCGACCGCTCCCGCAACCAGAAAGGCGAGCGGCAGGGCAATCGCCAGCGACCAGTCGAACAGGCCGGGCATTGAGGTGCGGATGACGTTCTGCACTACGAAGGTCGTGTAGGCGCCGAGCATCACCATCTCGCCATGCGCCATGTTGATGACGCCCATGACGCCGAAAGTGATCGCGAGACCGATGGCCGCCAGCAACAGTACGGAGCCTAGCGAAAGGCCGTACCAGACGTTCTGCGCGGCCGACCAGAGAGCCAGGGTCGAATTGATGTTCGCTACCGCTGACGCGGCGGCCTCCTTGAGCGGACCCTCGGCGCTGCCCTCGAAGCCGGTCAGCAGGGAAAGCGCCGTGCGATCGCCTCGCGAGCCGATGAGTTCGATAGCCTTCAATTTGTCGGCATCCGCCAGGTCCGATCGCAGCACGGCGGCTGCGCGCGCCTGCTCGAGAGCCGCTTTGACGCTAGCCACGGTCTCATTGCCGATCGCGGCGTCGAGCGCGGGAATGCTGACGGGGTCAGGGTTCGCCAGCATCGTGTTCGCGGCTGCCAGCCTCACCCCGGGATCGTCCGAACCGAGCGTCAGCGTGCCGAGCAGGTCGCGTATGGTGCGCCGCAGGCTGTTGTTGACACGGATCTTGGTAACGGCAGCCTTCGGTTCCTCGCCGGAGTCAGCTCCGGTGAGCGGGTCGGAAAGCCTCACAACCTGTCCCGCCTCGGCACCTATGAACACAGCCGAATCCGACTTGCGGAAATAGAGGTTGCCCTCCGACAGCGCCAAGAGCGGGCGCTCGGCGGCGGATTCTCCAGTCTGGGCCAGTTCGCTTGCCACGGCTTCGGTCTCACGGAAATTCCGTGTCTCGGCGAATTTCGCGACGATGGCGCGCAAGGCCGCCTCGTCCGCGCCGGCAGGCACCACAGGGCCGAACGAAACGATCATCAGCACAAGCGCACAAATCACGCTGCGCAATGCACCGGCAGTCTTGGAACGAGCGGAAAGGCTCATCAATTTCGAAGCTCTCGCAGCAGGCTGGAAGTCGCTCCGGGCGGATTGGAGGGAGTCCGTCCGGAGCGCAGGCGCAGGGTCAGGCCCGGCGCCTCAGTTCGTGCCCTTGCCGCCGCATTTGCCGGTCGCGACGTTGAAGTTGCCGCAGGACATCGGCGCGCGCCAGTCGGCGATCAGGTCCTTGGAATCCGGCAGGTAGTCGGACCATTCGTCGCCAACCACGAGACCGGACGTCTCCCAGACCGTCTCCATCTGCCCGTCTGCCTGGATTTCGCCGATCAGGACGGGCTTGGTGATGTGGTGGTTCGGCATCATGGTCGAGAAGCCGCCCGACAGGTTCGGCACCGAGACGCCCACGATTGCGTCGATGACGGCGTCCGGATCGGTGGTGCCGGCCTTTTCGACCGCCTTCACCCACATGTTGAAGCCAATGACATGGGCTTCCATCGGGTCGTTGGTCACGCGCTTGTCGTTCTTGATGAAGGTGCGCCACTTCTCGATGAAATCGGCGTTCTCAGGCGTGTCGACGGACTGGAAATAGTTCCAGGCGGTCAGGTGGCCGACGAGCGGACCGGTATCGAGGCCGGCGAGTTCCTCCTCTCCGACGGAGAAGGCGACGACCGGAATATCCTCGGCCTTGATGCCCTGGTTGGCGAGTTCCTTGTAGAACGGTACGTTGGCGTCGCCGTTGATGGTCGAGACCACCGCCGTCTTCTTGCCGGCCGAACCGAAGTTCTTGATGTCGGTCACGATCGTCTGCCAATCGGAATGGCCGAACGGCGTGTAGTTGATCATGATGTCTTCGCTGGCCACGCCCTTGGACTCGAGATAGGCCTGAAGGATCTTGTTGGTCGTCTGCGGGTAGACGTAGTCGGTGCCGGCCAGCACCCAGCGCTCGACGCCTTCCTCGTTCATGAGATAGTCCACGGCGGGGATCGCCTGCTGGTTGGGAGCGGCGCCGGTGTAGAACACGTTGCGCTGACTCTCCTCGCCCTCATACTGGACGGGATAGAACAGAAGCCCGTTCAGCTCTTCGAATACCGGCAGCACGGACTTGCGCGACACAGACGTCCAGCAGCCGAATACCGCGGCGACCTTGTTCACCGAGAGAAGTTCCCGCGCCTTTTCGGCGAAGAGAGGCCAGTCCGAGGCGGGGTCGACCACGACCGCCTCGAGCTTCTTGCCGAGCAGGCCGCCCTTCTTGTTCTGCTCGTCGATCAGGAACAGCATCGTGTCCTTGAGCGTCGTCTCCGAGATCGCCATCGTGCCCGACAGCGAGTGAAGGACGCCGACCTTGATCGTGTCTTCCTGAGCCATGGCGGGGCTCGCCAGGCTGATGCCTGCCGCGACAGCGGTCGCGGTCAGGAACTTGGTTACCGACGAAAAACTAGCCCTCATCAAGAGATCTCCCACTGGGCGGTTGCACCAATGTGGGACAATGCAATGCTTGTGCCAGTCGCCCATTCGAGATGAGGCGCTTGTCCATTCCCTTGAATTTCAATGGCTTCAGTCTGTCGCTGAAGTCGAAGAGGCGTACTGCCGCTTTGCTGTGCATTGATGCAGGGTGCATTTTCCTTGAGCAGCGGCCTTATTCTCGCGAAAGAAACGGCGCCCGAGGCCTAAAGAAAAGGGCGCCCGCAGGCGCCCTCCATCGATCGGCAAAGCCGCTTAAGCTACTGCGGCAGCTTGTCGTCGACGCCGGCGACGTAGAAGTTGAGTCCGAGAAGAACGCTGTCCTGGGCGACTTCGCCTTCCTTCAGCCATTCGGACCCGTCCTGCTTGGTGATCGGGCCGGTGAATGGCTCGTACCCGCCCTTGATCTTGGCCTCGGCCTCTTCGGCGGCCTTCTTCACGTCGTCTGGCATGTTGGTGTAGGGGGCCATCACGACGTGACCGTCCTCCATCCCGCCCCAGACGTCGATCTGTTCCCAGGTGCCGTCGGCGACAGCCTTGATGCGCTTGGTGTAGTACGGACCCCAGTCGTCGACGATCGAGGTCAACTGCGTTTCCGGGCCGAACTTGATCATGTCGGACGCCTGGCCGAACGCCTTGATGCCGCGCTCATGTGCGACCTGCATCGGGGCGGTCGAGTCGGTGTGCTGCGTGATGATGTCAACGCCCTGGTCGATGAGCGCCTTGGCGGCATCGGCTTCCTTGCCGGGGTCGAACCAGGTGTTTGCCCATACGACCTTGACCTTGAAGTCGGGGTCGACGGTCTGCGCGCCGAGCACGAAGGCGTTGATGCCCATCACGACTTCCGGGATCGGGAACGAGGCGATGTAGCCCGCTACCCCTGCCTTCGACATCTTCGCCGCGATGATGCCCTGCACATAGCGGCCTTCGTGGAACTTCGAGTTGTAGGTCGAAACGTTCGGCGACTCGCGCTTGAAGCCGGTCGCATGCTCGAACTTCACGTCTGGGAACTTCTTCGCCACGGCATTCGTAGCGTCCATGTAGCCGAATGACGTGGTGAAGATGATGTTGCAGCCGGAGCGCGCGAAGCGCTCGATGGCGCGCTCGGCGTCGGCGCCTTCCGGCACGCTCTCGAGATAGGCGAGTTCCACCTGTTCCTCGCCGCCGAGGGCTTCCTGCGCTTCCAGCGCGCCTTGATGATGCTGATACGACCAGCCGAAATCGCCGATCGGGCCGACATAGATGAAGCAGGCCTTTACCTTGGCCTCGGCGGCCATCGTGCCGAAGGCAAGTGCGGCTGCGGTAGCCGCCAGTGTCAGAAATCTAGTTTTCATTCGCTTGGGTCCTCTTAGGGTTCTTCCAGGGTCTTTCCCGTCTTTTTATGGCTTAGCGATCTGGCACGAACGGCCGCCCCAGTGATGCCGGTGTGTTGATCATCGTCAATCGCCTGTTCCGCGAGATTAGAACGAGGACGACGACGGTTGCCAGATAAGGGAGCGCCGAAAGCAGCTGCGATGGGATGCCTATCCCCAGAGCCTGCGCATGCAATTGGCCGATGGATACGGCTCCGAACAGATAGGCGCCAGCCAGAACCCGCAAAGGCCTCCAGGACGCGAACACGACGAGCGCCAGCGCGATCCAGCCGCGGCCCGCGCTCATGTTCTCGATCCATTGCGTCGTGTAGACCAGCGACAGGAAGGCCCCGGCGAGACCGGCACACGCGCCGCCGAACATGACGGCGAGATAGCGGATGCCGATGACGTTGATGCCGAGCGCGTGGGCCGAGCCGTGGTTGTCGCCCACGGAGCGCAGCGTGAGACCGGAGCGCGTCCTGAACAGGAACCATGAGACCGCGATGGTCAGCACTATCGAGATGTAGAAGATCGGATCCTGGCCGAAGAAAAGCCTTCCGACGAACGGCAGGTCGGTCAGGCCCGGTATATAAATCGCTGTCAGCTTGACGCCCGGCTGGCCGACGAAGGCTTCGCCGATCATGCCGGATAGGCCCAGGCCGAGAAGCGTGAGTGCGAGGCCTGTGGCGACCTGGTTGGTCACCAGTGTCAGCGTCAGGAAGCCGAAGAGGAGCGAAAACAGCGCTCCGACGACGATGGCTGCGAGAATCCCGAGCCACGGGGATCCGGTCGTCAGTGCGACGCCGAAACCGGTAACCGCGCCCATGATCATCATGCCCTCGACGCCGAGGTTGAGCACGCCCGAGCGCTCGACCACGAGTTCGCCGATCGCCGCGATCAGCAGCGGCGTCGCCGCCGTGGCGACGGTGATGAGTATCTGCTCAAGCACTCTGCGCCACCTCTGCGCCCTTGGCGGCTTCGGACTTCCCGGCGGGCGCGCCGACGATCCGTATGCGATAGTGGATGAGCGTGTCGCAGGCGAGCACGAAGAAAAGCAGCATGCCCTGGAAGGCTCGGACGGCCTTGTCGGATACGCCGATGGCGATCTGGGCGGATTCGCCGCCGAGATAGGTCAGCGCCAGCACGATGCCGGCCGCAACGATGCCGAGCGGATTGAGCCGGCCCAGGAAGGCCACGATGATGGCCGTGAAGCCGTAGCCGATCGAGATCTTCTCGTTCAGATGTTCGATCGGGCCGGCAACCTCGCTGATGCCTGCCAAACCAGCCAGGGCGCCCGAAAGCAAGAAGGCGAAGAACACGATCTTGGCTGAGGAAAATCCCGCGAAGCGCCCTGCCCGCGGGCTCTGGCCGATGACCTTGATCTCGAAGCCCTTCAGCGTCTTCGAAAGCATGAACCAGACTGCGACGGCCGCGACCAGCGCGAATACGAACCCCCAATGTGCCCGGCCGGCCTCCGGCCATATCTGCGGCAGGATGGCGTATTCGCCGAAGCGGATCGTGCCGGGAAAACTCATGCCCTCGGGGTTGCGCCAGATGCCGCGCACCAGCCAGTCGTTGAAAAGCTGCGCGACATAGACCAGCATCAGGCTGGTCAGGATCTCGTTGGTGTTGAACCGCACCTTGAAAAAGGCGGGGATCGCCGCATAGGCCGCCCCGCCCGCCATGCCGAGGATGAGCATGAGCGGGAGCACCACCCAAGACTGGAACTGCGGGAAGACGACGGGAATGAACGAGCCTGCGATGGCGCCGGCGATGAACTGTCCCTCGGCGCCGATGTTCCAGTTGTTTGACAGGAAGCACACCGACAGCCCGACGGCGATCAGGATGAGCGGCGCCGCCTTGATGGCGAGTTCATGCAGCTGCCAGCGGTTGCCGGGATCCCAGATACCCGTCAGCGGATCCACGAAATAGTAGTAGAGCGCATCGACGGGGTTCTTGCCCAGCAGGGAGAACATCACCGCGCCGGCCATCAGGGTGCACACCAGCGCGATCAAAGGTGAGAGCGCCGAAAACAGCGCTGAGTGCTGTGGGCGTCGGACGAGCTCGATCCGCATCAGACCGTCTCCAGCCCATGTTCGACGTGCCCCGGCTCTGCGCCGCCCATCAGCAGACCGATCTTCTCGAAGGTCGCCTCGGCACGGGGCAGCGGCTGCGACAGTTCGCCATTGTGCATCACCGCGATGGCGTCGGAAATCTCGAACAGTTCGTCGAGGTCCTGGCTGATGACGAGCACGGCCGAGCCGGAACGCGCCAGTTCGATCAGCGACTGCCTGATCTTGGCTGCGGCGCCTGCATCGACGCCCCAGGTAGGCTGGTTCACGACCATCACGGTCGGACGGCGATCAAGCTCGCGCCCGACGATGAATTTCTGCAGATTGCCTCCGGACAGGGCTGCCGCCTCGGGGTCGCGGGCGCTCTTGCGGACGTCCATGACTTCGACGATGCGTTGTGTGCCGCTGTCGATTGCGCTTTCCCGGACGACACCGGCCGGCCCGACGAACGCCTTGCGATCGGTCGCGTAGCGAGACAGGAACAGGTTCTCCGACAGCTTCATGCGCGGTGCCGCGCCGTGGCCGAGCCTTTCCTCCGGCACGAAGGCCGCACCAAGAAGCCGTCGTCCCGTGATGGAAAGCTGGCCCGCGTCCCTGCCGCGGATGCGAACGGTGTCCGCATCCTGCTGCATCACCTCCCCGGAGATCGCCTCGAAGAACTCTCCCTGACCGTTGCCCGCGACGCCGGCGATGCCGATCACCTCTCCGGCCCGGACCGTCAGCGAAATGTTGCGCAAAGGCGTGGAGAAAGGGGTTGCCGGCTTTCGGCTGAGTGACCTGATCTCGAGCAGCGGCTGCGCCTGCTCAATGTTTTCGACAGGCGCGCGCACCACGGCCTGTACCTCGTTGCCGACCATCATGCGCGCGAGCGACGCGGCGGTTTCCTTGCGGGGGTCGCAATTCGCGACGACCTTGCCATGACGCATGACGGTGGCCGCGTCGCACATACGCTTCACCTCCTCCAGGCGATGCGAGATGTAGAGGATCGACTTGCCTTCGGAGCGAAGCCGCTCGAGGGTCTCGAACAGCTTGTCGGCTTCCTGGGGCGTCAGGACGGAAGTCGGTTCGTCAAGGATGATCAGTTCGGGCGTCTGCAGCAGGCAGCGAATGATCTCGATGCGCTGGCGCTCGCCCACCGAAAGGTCTCCGACCAGGGCGTGCGGGTCGAGTGGCAGACCGTAGCTGTAGGACAGCGCCTGCGCCTTCGCCGCGATGGTAGAGATCGGTGTCCTGTCGGCAAGCGACAGCGCGATGTTTTCTGCGGCGGACAGAGCTTCGAACAGCGAGAAGTGCTGGAAGACCATGCCGATGCCGAGCTTCTTGGCCGCATTCGGATTGGGGATCGTCACTGGAACGCCGTTCCAACGGATTTCTCCGGAATGCGGCTCCAGTGAGCCGAACAGCATCTTGACGAGCGTCGACTTGCCGGCGCCGTTCTCGCCGAGCAGCGCGTGGATCTCGCCCTTGCGGATGGTCAGGTCGACCTCGTCACAAGCCTTGAGCGTACCGAATATCTTCGTCAGGCCGCGAACCTCGAGCAGGTTCGCTCCCGTGGTGTGAGCACTCACCGTGCCTCCCGATCTGTTTGCCAGATATGTTCTTTTGTTCCCGGCTTCATCGTAGTGCCACCCATGTTGCAACGCAAACTAGGACGCCGATTGAAAGATTTTCAAGTTTTTCGAAGGCACGGTCCCCTGACCCTAGGGAATCACGATGTCCGTTCGGGCATGTCAGGTTCTTCCCGCGTCGGGCCTGCCGCCGAGCCGGGGGAACAGCTGCATGATGCCGCCGATGCAGAACAGATAGATGCTCGTCGCGCCGATGCCCATTTTCGTGAAGGCGCTGACGTTTTCCGCAAGCACACCGATCTGCGTATAGAACTGCGCGAGGAACGATTCCGCGAGGGCCAATGCCCCGAATGCGCACCAGGCGAGCGTGATCCCGAGGTTGAGCGGGCGCAGGCGCTTCACCCTTACCGGATGGAGGAAATGCACGGGGAGGAACGTCAGGATCGCTGCTATGAGCACGACCGCGAACGAAACCCATTCGCCCGGCTCGATGACGAACAGGGTGAAGACGACCATGTTCCAGACGACGGGGAAGCCCTTGAAGAAGTTCTCGGCCGTCTTCATGCCGGTGTCCGCGTAATAGATCGCGCTCGAAACCACGATGATGGCGGCCGAGAGGAAGGAGAGCCCCTCCCCCATCAGACCGAACTGATAGAGTGCGAAGGCAGGGATCAGCACGTAGGTGACGTAGTCGATGATGTTGTCCAGGAGCTCTCCCGACCAGGTCGGCAGGATCTCCTTGACGTCCAGCTTGCGCGCGATCGGCCCGTCTATCCCATCGACGAAAAGGGCCAGGCCCAGCCACCAGAACATAGCAGTCCACCGCTCTTCGCTGGCCGCGACGAGGGACAGGAATGCAAGGAAAGAGCCCGACGCGGTCAACAGGTGGACGGAGAAGGCGCGCGCCTGCGGCCAGGTAACTTTGCGTTTGGGTTTCAAAGGCCGCGCCATATCTGATTGCTTGCCGGCGAGCCGGCGACCGACCGACATTAGTCGCAGCAGCGTGTCCGGGACAAGTCGTGGCGCACCTCGATCCACCGGTGTCCTGCTGCCGCATTGATCCAAAGCAACGACCTCCCTATAGCTTCGACATGGCCGACGAAATGACACAGGCACCGAACATCATCGTCGCGGGTACGGGTCCGGCCGGCCTAATTGCGGCGCTCGCTCTCGCCGATACCGGCATGCCCGTCGTGCTCGTCGGTCCGGACATTGCCGCTTCGGATAGACGCACGACGGCGCTGATGACGCCGGCGCTTGCTCTCCTCGACAGTCTCGGGGTGCTCGATCCGCTGAGGTCCAAGGCCGCGCCGCTGCAGGTCATGCGCATCGTCGATGGCACGAAGCGGCTGATCCGCAGCCCTGTCGTCACCTTCCGGGCAGCCGAGATCGGCGTGGACCATTTCGGCCTCAACATTCCGAACGCCGATCTCACCGAGGCGCTTGAAGCTGCCGTGGCGGCACGCACCTCGATCGATCGTCGACGGACGCTCGTGAGGCAGTGGCTGGTCGAGGAAGACCGCATCTCGGCCGAACTCGCCGACGGCAGCCCGGTTGAAGGGGCCTTGGCCGTTGCCGCCGACGGCCGCTCGTCCCCGGCTCGTGAGGCCGCCGGCATCGCGACGATAGCGCGCTCCTACCGGCAGTGTGCGCTGGTGCTCAACTTCTCGCACAGCCGCGCCCATGGCAATGTTTCGACCGAATTCCACACCGAAAGCGGGCCTTTCACTCAAGTCCCCCTGCCCGGCAACCGTTCGAGTCTCGTCTGGGTGAATGAGCCGAAAGAGGCAGAGAGGCTCATTGCCCTCGAGGACGCAGCGCTGTCGATCGAGGTCGAGGAGAGGATGCAGTCCATCCTGGGCAAGGTGACGGTCGAAAGTGGCCGGCAAGTCTATCCGCTGGGATCTGCACTGCCCGCGCGCTTCGCCAGGAACCGCGTGGCTCTGGTGGGAGAGGCGGCGCATGTCTTTCCACCGATCGGTGCACAAGGGCTGAACCTGGGTGTGAGGGATGTCCGCGACCTCGTGACCGTCGTCGAGCACAACCGGGCCGATCCGGGGTCGAGTGCCGCTCTCGCGGAATACGACCGCCGGCGCAGGCCGGACGTCTTGGCCCGCGCCGGCGCCGTCGACGCACTGAATTTCTCGCTGCTGTCGGGAATGCTGCCGGTGCAGATCGCCCGCAGCGCAGGCCTCGGCGTTCTCGGCGCATCCGGTCCGCTGCGCGCGCTGTTCATGCGCGAGGGGTTGCAGCCGGGCAGCGGCTTGGCCCGCCTATTCACCGGACTAAGGGAACAGATCGGGCGGTAGGAAACCGCTTTTGATCAGATAGAGCAGACAGGTGACGGTCGCGACCGAAAAGCAGGTCGTCAGCAGGATGCTCGCCGAAGCCCGCTCCACCCAGATATGGTACTGCTGGGCGAGGACGAAGACATTGGTCGCGGTCGGCAGCGACGCCAGCAGGACGGCCGAGAACAGCCACACCGGCGAAAAATCGCCGATCCAGCTCAGCACGACGTAGCAGACGAGCGGATGCAGGATCAGCTTGAGGAAGGCGATCGGCGCCAGTTCTGCCGGCACGCGCTTCAGCGGACGTAGCGCCAGCGTGACGCCCATCGTGAACAGGGCGCATGGAGCGGCTGCCCCCGAAAGATATTCGAGAAGCCGCTCCAGCGGCACGGGCGGCTGCAGATGAAGATAGGTCGCCAGGACGCCGGCCGCCGTCGACAGGATGAAGGGGTGCAGCGAGATCTTGCGCGCTGCGTCGAGGGCGACGTCAGCGAGCGGACGCCTGTCGCCGCCCGATAGTGCCATCAGGGTCGGTGCGAGGGCGAAATGCACTATGTTCTCGAAGCAGAAGACGAGTGCAACGGGCACGGCCGCTTCGGGCCCGAATGCCAGAAGCGCCAGGCCGGGGCCCATATAGCCGATGTTGCCATAGGCCGAGGCGAGAGACTTGATCGTCGCCTCGGCGATGCTGCTGCGCTGGATCAGCAGGGAGGCGGCGAACATCGACACGAAGACCAGATAGGTCGACGCTACTGCGCCAAGGATGAACGTCCATTCGGCGAGCTGGGCGAAGGGCGTTCGCGCGACTAGCTGGAAGAAAAGGGCCGGCAGCGCCACATAGACGATGAAGGTGTTCATCCAGCCCAAGGCAGACAAGGGCTGCCGCGTGACGCGGGCAACGAAGAACCCCAGGAAGATCAGGCCGAAGAACGGCAGGACGAGACCGAGTACGTCCGACATTCAGGCTGCGGATGCCCCGGCTTGCGTAGACCCCGACCCTGGGCCGCAGTGACGGCGTCCGCATTTTTCGTTGAATTGCATGCTGCACTGCGCCAAATATGACAGAGGCTTGGACAAGATTGGTATGAAAACGGCTAAGTTCGCGATCGGGCAAGTGGTGCGTCACCGCATCTTCCCGTTCAGGGGCGTCGTATTCGACGTCGACCCGCAATTCAACAATACCGAGGAATGGTACGAGGCGATCCCCAAGGAGGTGAGGCCGCGCAAGGACCAGCCCTTCTATCATCTGCTCGCGGAAAACGCGGAGACCGAATACATCGCCTATGTTTCGGAGCAGAATCTGCTGCAGGACGATTCCGGCGAGCCGGTCAGGCACCCGCAGCTTGGCGAACTGTTCGAGCAGACCGCGGACGGCGGCTATTCGCCCAAAATCCTGGCACGGCACTGACCGAAACAAAAAAGCGAGGCTTGCGCCTCGCTTTCCGATTGCGGAATAGCCGACTGCCTCAGTTGGCGGTCTTGGCCTTCTCCTGCTCCTCGCGAAGCTTCTTTGCGAAGTCCTCGTTGTTCTTGGCGACGAATTCCTGGAGCTTCTTCTGGCGATCTTCGATGTCGGACTGCTGGAGCGGCTCACCATCGAACGCGGCCGTGAAGCCGTTGAGCGATACCTTTACCGGGTTGGCCTGGTTCTGCGAGTTGACCGAAGTCAGCGTCAGCTCGGTTCCCTTCTTGAAGGAGCCGACGAGCTGGTCGTTCAGCGGTGCCTCGGCAATGCAGCGGTCCGGGAAGCAGAGAACGTATTCGAGCTTCTGCGCCTTGCCGCCATCGATCTGCAGGCCGATGCCGGGAGGTACGAGGCGGCCAGTCGGCACGGTCACCTGGAAGACCTTGCGGTTGACCTTGCCCTTCAGCTCGAGAAGGCTGATGCCGGTGATCACCTGCCCTGTATTGGCGGTCATGATGTTCTGCACGTTGCAGATGTCGACATCTTCCTGCTTCGCACAGGCCTTGAACCAGCCCTTCGGCAGCTGCGGAGGCTGCTGTTGCGCATTGGCAGGAACCATTGCGGCCGCGAGTACGCCCAGGGCACCGGCGGCCATCACCGAGACACGGTATGCGTCGGTTTTCAGGCTTGTCATCTCGTTCGCTTCCTCTCAACTGATAGATGACCGCGGCAGCGGTCCTCGGCGCTACCTGTTGTCCAAATGAGGCAACAGGATGACCCCTGCGCGTCCTACACCTCCGCAGCCTCGGAATCCAGTACACAGAGGCTTGCCGGCGGCGATTTCCGACCTAACAACAGCGTGACCCGCCTGCCCGGCGGCACGTGATAGGGTCGCCCGGCGAATCAAAGCGGGATATCCGCAGCGAGAGACTGTCCATGAGAGCAACGATCCTCGGCCTCCTCCTCGTGCTTTCCGGCGCGTGCCTGTGGCAGCCCGCCTGGGCGCAGCCGAGCCATGCCATCGCCATGCACGGCGAGCCGGCACTGCCCAGCGATTTCAAGCATATGCCCTATGCCAACCCCGACGCGCCGAAGGGGGGCAGCGTCAACTATGCGTGGATCGGCACCTTCGACAGCATCAATCCCTTCATCGTCCAGGGCAGCGGCGCGCGCGGCAGCATGGACCTGGTGTTCGGCAACAACGTCTTCGACACGCTGATGATGCGCTCCGCCGACGAACCCTTCACCCTCTATCCCCTGCTGGCGAAGTCGGTCGAGACCGACGAGGAACGAAGCTTCGTCGAGTTCACGCTCGACGAGCGCGCTAAGTTCTCCGACGGTGAGCGGGTAAAACCGGAGGACGTCATCTTCACCTACGACCTCCTCGCCGACAAGGGATATCCCCGCTATGCGGTGACCGCCAGCAAGGTGGCGAAGGTCGAGAAGATCGGCGAGCGCGGCGTGCGCTTCACCTTCAAACAGCCCGACCGCGAGTTGCCGCTCATCCTCGGCCTCTTCCCGGTGCTTCCCAGCCACGCGATCGACGCCGACACCTTCGACCGGTCGACGCTGAAGCCGATGATTGGCAGCGGCCCGTACAGGCTCGACTCGGTACGGCCCGGCGATTCACTCGTCTTCCGCCGCAATCCCGACTACTGGGCGCGCGACATTCCGACCAAGCGGGGCTTCGACAATTACGACAGCATCACGCTCACCTATTTCCGCGACGAGAACGCCATGTTCGAGGCGTTCAAGAAGGGCCTCGTCGACGTCTTCATAGACGAAAACAGCGGCCGCTGGGCGAGCCAATACGACTTTCCCGCCGTCACGCGGGGCGACATCGTCAGGGAGACGATCAAGACGCGGCTGCCGTCCGGCATGCTCGGTATCGTTCTGAACACCCGCCGGCCCGTCTTCCAGGACGTGAAGCTTCGTGCGGCTCTAGTCGACCTTTTCGATTTCGAATGGGCAAACCGGACGCTTTTCTCCGGCGCCTACACCCGCACCAAGAGCTTCTTCGACAATTCCGATCTGTCCACGGCAGGCCGCCCCGCCAGCGAGCGCGAGAAGGCGATGCTGGCGCAATTTCCCGATGCGGTCTCGCCGGAGATCATGGCGCAAGGCTGGACGCCGTCCGTCTCGAACGGCACGGGGCTCGATCGCGACTTCATGCGCAAGGGCTTTGAGAAGCTGAAGGCGGCGGGCTACGTCTTGAAGAACGGGCGCATGACCGCACCCGACGGAACGCCCGTACGGTTCGAGATCATGCTGAAGGGGACAGAAAACCAGCAGGTGGCGGTTGCCTACCAGCAGACCCTCGCGAAGCTCGGCATCGCCGTGACCATCCGTTCGGTGGACTCGGCGCAATTCATCGAGCGGCAGAAGGATTATGACTTCGATGCCATGTTCTTCAACTACACGGCGTCCCTCTCGCCGGGCGTCGAACAGATCGGCCGCTGGGGCTCGGCGGGACGCGAGACCAGGAGCACGTTCAATTATGCCGGCGCCGCCGATCCGGCGGTCGACTCTTTGATCGAGGAGCTTCTGGACGCCGAAACGCGCGAGGAGTTTACGGAGGCGGTTCGGGCCTACGACCGGGTTTTGTTGAGTGGGGCCTATGTTGTGCCGCTGTATTTCAAGCCCGAGCAGTGGATCGCGCACTGGAGCTACATCGTGCGGCCCGACACGATTCCCTTGCAAGGGGCGCAGTTGCCGACCTGGTGGCGCGCGGCGAATTGAAGGAGACATGACATGGCCGAAAGGCAGCAACTTCGAATAGATGTCGTCTCCGACGTCGTCTGCCCATGGTGCTTCATCGGGCAGAAGCGGCTCGACCAGGCGATCGCATCCACACCGGACGTGGATGTGACGATCAATTGGCGGCCTTTCCAGCTCGATCCGACCATTCCGGCGGAGGGCATTGACCGCAAGGCGTACATGCTCGGCAAGTTCGGCAGCGAGCAGCGGCTGCGCGAGATCCATGCGCGCATCGAGCCGCTCGGCCAAGCCGAGGGCATCGACTTCGCCTTCGACGCGATAACCGTCTCGCCCAATACGGTCGACGCCCACCGTGTGATCCGCTGGGCGGGTGCATCGGGCGGTGAGGTCCAGAACAAGCTCGTGCGCACGCTGTTCAGCCTTTATTTCGAGCAGGGTCAAAACGTCGGCGACCACGCGGTGCTCTCGGATGCCGCCGCCGACGCCGGCATGGAACGGGAGGTGGTCGAGAACCTGCTCGCTGCCGACACCGACCGCGATGCCGTGGCAGAGGAGGCTGCGACGGCTTCGCGCATGGGAATCACCGGGGTGCCTTGCTTCCTGTTCGAGGGCAAGTACGCGGTCATGGGGGCGCAGGAGAACACCGTGCTAGCCGATGCGATCCGCCAGATAGCGGTGGCCAAAAGCAAGGGCGAGATTTAGCGACGCAATTTCGTTCGTCACGGCTCGCACCATTCGACCGCTCGAAGGAAAACAAGTGCTTGCCGACCACTGCTCTGCACATTCGTTAGAGGCGAAGTGCTTGGCAGCGCTTACACCGCCTGTAAATCATGGGTTCCGGGTCCTTTGCCGCCATCAGAAATCAGGGTTGCCTAAAACTTCGCCAAATCATAAAAGCAATACCGGATCACTGCGATGCCCGGACTCCTCCGCTGCTCCCAAGTTTAGCTTCAGCGGATGCAAGGCGGCTCCAGTCGCAACCTGCGATAGCGGCAAACTTGGTCCCATGGATTTCGTCAGGGTGCCCCGGTGGCGCGGAGCCTCTGTCGCGAGCAATACGGCCGGAAAACGAAGGATCCGCGCCGGCTCTTCGTGAGCAAACAAGCTGGTCCGGCGCCGCCGGGCTTAGGTTCAAAGGGTTCCGCAAGGGAAGCGATGGCTTCGAGCGCACTCATGGAAAGGTCCGCAGGACCCCGCGCCGTTTTGGCCGCGGGCGGCACCGCCATTGCGCAACGTTCAGCCCCTGCGGACACAATTTCCGGCATTCCATCACGCGTACGGCGAGGGCTTTTCTCCCTGTCGCTTCGGTCGACGGCTGCCGGAGGGAAAAGACATAATGCCCAACAAGATGCTTATAGATGCCTCCCACCCGGAGGAGACAAGGGTTGTCGTCGTTCGCGGTAACCGCATCGAAGAATTCGATTTCGAATCACAGGACAAGAAGCAGCTCAAAGGAAACATCTATCTCGCGCGGGTAACCCGCGTTGAGCCCTCCCTGCAGGCTGCGTTTGTCGAGTATGGCGGTAACCGTCACGGGTTCCTCGCCTTCAGTGAAATTCATCCCGACTATTATCAGATTCCGATCGCTGACCGGCAGGCTCTGCTGCGCGCCGAAGCGGAGGAACATGATGACGAGGATGACGAGGGGGACGAGCGCGGCCGCGGCAATAGGCGGCGCCGCAGGGGGGGCAAGAGCCGCGATCGCGGCGACGATGCCATAAAGGCCGCCGAAGGAACCGAAGCGGCCGAGGCATTTGCCGGCCCCACGGAGGATCAGCCCGCCGAGACGAACGAGGCGGAGCCGACGACCGAGGCCAATGTCGCGGCGGACGAAGCCACTCCGACCACAGAAGGCGCCGAAAGCCAGGAAAACCGGCCGGAAACGTCGCCCGTCGAGGACGCTTCGTCCGAGATAGACGCATCGTCAGAACGGGAAAATGCGCAGCCGGCGACGGACGAGGACAAGCCGGAAGGGGCGCTATCCTCGATCGCGGCCGAGGTCGAGTTCAACGTCATCACCGAGAAGCTGCCCCAACCTTCCGAATCGGACGAAGGGTCGCAGAACGGCGACAACGGCGACCATCACGAGAGGAATAACGACGACCACGACCACGAAGTCGAGTCGATCGGCGCCGAAGACGCGCTCGAGGAAGTTCGCAACCGCCGCAAGCCGCCGCGCCGCCACTACAAGATCCAGGAAGTGATCAAGCGCCGCCAGATCCTGCTGGTGCAGGTCGTCAAGGAAGAGCGCGGCAACAAGGGCGCCGCCCTGACCACTTACCTGTCGCTCGCCGGCCGCTATTCCGTGCTGATGCCCAACACGGCCCGGGGCGGCGGCATTTCGCGCAAGATCACCAATGCGCAGGACCGCAAGCGGCTCAAGGAAGTCGTCGCGGACCTAGAGGTGCCCGAGGGCATGGGGGTCATCCTGCGCACGGCCGGCGAAAGCCGCACCAAGGCCGAGATCAAGCGCGACTACGAATATCTGATGCGGCTTTGGGACAATGTCCGGGAGCTGACGCTGAAATCGATCGTGCCGGCCCTCGTCTACGAGGAAGGCTCGCTGATCAAGCGATCCGTGCGAGACCTCTACAACAAGGATATAGACGACATCCAGGTCGCCGGCGAAGATGGCTACCGCGAAGCGAAAGACTTCATGCGGATGCTGATGCCGAGCCACGCCAAGGTGGTGCAGCCCTACCGCGATACGACGCCTTTGTTCGCGCGGTATGGCGTCGAGGCTCAGCTGGACAAGATGCTGCAGCCGCAGGTCACGTTGAAGAGCGGCGGCTACATCATCATCAACCAGACCGAGGCGCTCGTCTCGATCGACGTCAACTCGGGGCGCTCGACGCGCGAGCATTCGATCGAGGAGACGGCACTCCACACCAATCTGGAAGCCGCCGAGGAAGTGGCCCGGCAGCTGAGGCTGCGCGACCTTGCGGGTCTCATCGTAATCGACTTCATCGACATGGAGGAGAACCGCAACAACCGTGCGGTCGAGAAGAAGCTCAAGGATTGCCTGAAGAACGATCGCGCGCGCATCCAGCTCGGACGGATCTCGCATTTCGGCCTAATGGAAATGAGCCGTCAGCGCATCCGCGCGAGCGTTCTCGAATCGACCATGAAGCCCTGCCCGCATTGCGGCGGCACCGGCCATGTGCGGTCCGATTCGTCAGTGGCTCTCCTGGTGGTCCGCGCGATCGAGGAGTTCCTTCTCAAGGACTCCCGCAACCACATCATTGTCAAGACGCCGACAGCAACGGCGCTCTATGTGCTCAACCACAAGCGCAGCACGCTCGCCGATCTCGAGGCCCGGTTCGGGCTTACGATCACCATCGAGGTCGACGAGACGCTGGGTGCGCAGCACTACCTGATCCTGCGCGGCGCCATCGCCGAGAAGCCGGCGGGCTTCCAGGAGCAGCAGTTTCTGCCGCCTCCGCCGGTGGAGGAAGAAGATGACGAAATCGTCATCGAGGAAGACGAAGCGGATGACGTCGTCACCGAACAGGCGCAGCAGCCGCCGCCTCGTCATGGCGAGAACGGCGAGGAAGGTCACCGCAAGCGGCGGCGGCGGCGCCGGCGTCGTGGCGGGCGCGATCGTGACCGGCCGGAAGGCGCGGAAGCCGATCGCCCGCAGGATGCTGCCGTTGCCGAACAGGGCACGGCCGCGTTCGAGGCGGACAGCGACGAAGCCGATGCGGACGCAGAGGGCGATGAAGCAGGCGACGCCATAACCGCGGAAGCGGCGGACAACGGACAGGCCAAGAAGCGGCGGCGCGGCAAGCGCGGCGGCAAGCGCAACCGCCGTGAGGAAGGTGTCGAAGGACAGCTGCTTTCCGACGACGCGGAAGCCGGCGAGAGCGATTCGGACGAGACTGCGGATATGAATGACGCAGTGGTCGGCGAAGTCGAGACAGCCGTCAGTGAAGAAGCCGCGACGGGCGTCAGCGAAGAACTGGCCGTCGAGGCGATCGCCACGGTGCCAGCGGTCGAAAGTGCCGCCGACGCGGAGCAGCCCGAGGAAGCACCCAAGAAGCGCCGGCGCGCGCCGAGGGCCAAGAAGGGCGCGGCTGCCGACGTCCCGGCCGAGGATGTGGCCGTGGAGCCAGTGGCCGAGGTTGCGAGCGGCGCGGAGGCCGAGGCCCCCTCGCCTGCCACCGAGGAGCCGGCACAGGCCTCGGAGCCGACGGCTGCGGCAGAAGCGGCGGACGCAGATGCTTCGGCAGCGCATGCTGGGGACGCTAAGGCGCAGGCCATTCCTGCCGAGCCGGAGAAGCCCGCGGAACCGGTGATATCGTCCACGACCGCGGGAGGCGATGCTGCGCCTGCCCAGGACCAGCCGAAGCGTGGTGGCTGGTGGCAGAGGCGCAGCTTCTTCTGACGTCTGCGGGGCCAACGCCCGACCCGTATGAAAACCCCGACGCGGCGCTCTCCGGGGCGCCGCGTTTTTTCGTTCGCCAACCTGCGGAGCGGCTTCAGCCGTTCTCGGCCGCCATGGCCTGCAGGATTGCCAGCGCCTCCTCCGCACGGTCGACCGGCACGAAGAGGTGGTCGTGGAAATAGGCCGCGACTGGGTTAACGCCCATGCCGGCCGCTGCCAGACGCGTAGCAATGGCTGCCAGAAAGCCGACGGCGTCGAGCGAGGAGTGGACGTCGAGCGTTATAATCCGGCTCGGGAAGGTGAACGATAGGCCGACCGCCCTCGCCTGTTCCTCAGGAAGGATGAGTGTTTCTCCCTCGCGCTCGCGGAAGATCATGATTGGGTCAATACCCGTGGGGCGCGGCCTGCCGGGAGGGAGCGTCGTGAACACGAAGGTGCCAGGGCGCAGGTCCGGCGACATGGTGGCGAGGATATTTCGAAGGTCGGTTTCGCCGAGCATTGGCGCTCCGTGGTCAGGTAGAGACTAGCCGCAGATGACGGCGCCGCCCCACACCCTTTCCCTCTCCTCGGAAAGACGAGGAGAGGGAGACGCTAGCGTCGCGTCTGGATATCTTCCCGTTCTTACGGGGGAGAAGATTCCGGTAGGCAGATGAGGGGCGGCGCTGACGTGTGCCAGCATGCTCGTCCTCATGCCGCCTTCGCGGCCATGCGCGCCAGCTGCGTCATCACCACCGCCGAGCCTGCCAGGCGCTTGTCGGGGTTCGGCCAGTCGCGGATGAAGACCACGCTCTGGTCGGGCCTGATCTTGGCCAGCGTCCCCTGCTCCCCGATGTAGCGTACCAGGCCTGCCGGGTCGGGGAACTTCTTCTCCCGGAAGTGGATGACCACGCCCTTCGGGCCGGCGTCCAGCTTCTCGACATTGGCCTGCCGGCACAGCGCCTTGATGAAGACGATCTTCAGCAGATGCTGCACCTCGTCCGGCAGCGGGCCGAAGCGGTCGATGAGTTCGGCGCCGAAAGCGTCGATCTCCTCGGTCGTCTCCAGATCGCCGAGACGGCGATAGAGCGCCAGCCGGAGCTGCAGGTCCGGCACATAGCCTTCCGGGATCATCACGGCAGTGCCGACCGTGATCTGCGGCGACCAGCCGCTGTCGGTGACTTCGCCCGTGTCGCGGATCTCGGCGACGGCCTCCTCCAGCATCTGCTGGTATAGTTCGAAGCCGACCTCCTTGATATGGCCCGACTGCTCTTCTCCCAGCAGGTTGCCGGCGCCTCGGATGTCGAGATCGTGGCTGGCAAGCTGGAAGCCGGCGCCGAGCGTGTCGAGCGACTGCAGCACCTTCAGGCGGCGGTCGGCCGTATCGGTGAGCTTCTTCTTGGCGGGCAGCGTGAACAGCGCGTAGGCGCGCAGCTTGGAGCGGCCGACGCGGCCGCGGATCTGGTAGAGCTGGGCCAGGCCGAACATGTCGGCGCGGTGCACGATCAGCGTGTTGGCGGTCGGAATGTCGAGGCCCGATTCGACGATGGTGGTGGACAGGAGCACATCGTACTGGCCGTCATAGAAGGCGTTCATGATGTCGTCGAGCTCGCCGGGCGGCATCTGGCCGTGGGCGGTCGCGAATTTCAGCTCCGGCACCTGCTCGCGCAGGAAGTTGCCGACTTCTTCCAGGTCGGCGATGCGCGGCACGACGTAAAAGCTCTGGCCGCCGCGGTAGCGCTCGCGCAGCAGCGTCTCGCGGATCACCAGCGGATCGAATGGCGAAATGAAGGTGCGCACCGCCATGCGGTCGACGGGCGGCGTCGCGATTAGCGACAGTTCGCGCACGCCGGTGAGCGCAAGCTGCAGCGTGCGCGGGATCGGTGTTGCGGAGAGCGTCAGCACATGCACGTCGCTCTTCAGCTCCTTCAGCCGCTCCTTGTGCTTGACGCCGAAATGCTGCTCCTCGTCGACGATAAGCAGGCCGAGGTTCTTGAAGGAAATCGCGCTGCCCAAGAGGGCGTGGGTGCCGACGACGATGTCAACCGTGCCGTCCGCGATGCCCTTCTTCGTCTCGGACAGTTCCTTCGAGCCGACCAGCCGCGATGCCTGGCGAACCCGGATCGGCAGGCCGGCGAAGCGCTGCGAGAAGGTCTTGAAGTGCTGGCGCGCAAGAAGGGTGGTCGGCACCACCACGGCGACCTGGACCCCTTCCATGGCGGCCACGAAGGCCGCGCGCAGCGCGACTTCCGTCTTTCCGAAGCCGACGTCGCCGCAGATCAGCCTGTCCATGGGGCGGCCGGCCGAGAGATCGTCGAGCACGGCGTCGATGGCGTTCTGCTGGTCGTCCGTCTCCTCGTAGGGGAAGCGGGCGGCGAACTCGCCGTAGAGGCCTTCCGGGGGAACGAACGCCTTGGCAGCGCGCATTTTGCGCTCGGCCGCGATGTGGATGAGCTGCCCGGCCATCTCAAGCAGCCGCTTCTTCAGCTTGGCCTTGCGAGACTGCCAGGCGCCGCCGCCGAGCCTGTCGAGGACGGCTTCCGTGCCTTCCGACCCGTAGCGCGACAGGAGGTCGATATTTTCGACCGGGAGGTAGAGCCGGCCGTCGCCGGCGTAGTGGATCTCGAGACAGTCGTGCGGCGCGCCGGCGGCCTCGATGGTCTTCAGGCCGACGAAGCGGCCGATACCGTGATCGGCATGGACGACGATGTCGCCGGCCGACAGCGACGCGGCCTCGGCGATGAAGTCGGATGCCTTCTTGCGCTTCTTGGAGCGGCGCACGAGGCGGTCGCCGAGTATGTCCTGCTCGGCGACGACGGCGAGACGATCGGTCTCGAAGCCGGTCTCGAGCGGGAGAACCGCGGCGCCCGCCTGTCCAGGGTCGAGCTTCGCGACGTCCGCCAGCGCGGCGACAGGCTTGATGTTGCCGAGTTTGTGCTCGGCCAGAATCTGGGTCAGGCGGTCCAGCGAGCCTTCCGTCCAGCCGGCGACGAGGACGCGACGCCCCTTGGCCCGGATGTCGGCGATGTGCCTGACCGCTGCGTCGAAGACGTTGGCGTTGGGATCGGCGCGCTCCTCGGCGAAATTCTCCCCTGCCCTGGAGCCGGCATGCAGGACCTTGCGCTGGCCGGCGTCAGGCGTATCGAAGGGCGTGAACTCGACCGCGAGATGGTCGGGCAGCGCGGCGGCGACATCGCTTGGCGACAGGTAGAGCAGGCCGGGAGGCGCTGGTTTGTAGGGCACGGCCTCCTTCAGTGCTGCTCCCGACTGCTGCCGACGCGCCTCATAGTAGTCGAGGATGAGCTTGTGCCGTTCGTCGATCGCTTCCTTCACCAGATGATCGAAAACGATCGGCGCGCCGGGCATATAGTCGAACAGCGTGTCGAGCCGCTCGTAGTAGAACGGCAGCCAGTGCTCCATGCCTGCGAAGCGACGGCCTTCGCTGATCGCGGCATAAAGCCCGTCGTCGCGCGAGGGCGCGCCGAACGCCTCGATGTAGGTGCGGCGGAACCGGCTGATCGTGTCGGCGGTCAGTGTAACCTCGGTCATCGGCTGCAGCGACACTTCCGGACGGTTGCCGATGGTGCGCTGGGTGGCGACGTCGAAGGCGCGCACGGTCTCGAGCGTGTCGCCGAAGAAGTCGAGGCGCAGCGCTTCTTCCGCACCGGGAGCGTAAAGGTCCAGGATACCGCCGCGCACGGCGAACTCGCCGACGTCGCGCACGGTCGGCACGCGCTCGAAGCCGGATTTATCCAGCCGCGCGATCAATTCGTTCATGTTGACCTGGTTGCCCGGCCGCGCCGCAAAGCCCTGCGCCTCGATCACATCGGCCGGCGGCACCCGCTGCAGCAGAGCGTTGGCGGTGGTGAGAATCACGGCGCGGTGAGGGTTCCTGCGCAGCGCGGCCATGGCGGACAGCGCGGACAGCCGGCGCGCAGACGCATCGGCGCCGGGCGAGACGCGATCGTAGGGCAGACAGTCCCAGGCAGGCAGTTCGAGCACCGGCAGGTCGGGTGCCACGAAGCCGAGCGCCTCGATGATGGATGGAAGCCGCTGGCCGTCGCGGGCGACGAAGAGGACAGGGCTGTCGGGCGCGGCTTCGGCGACGACCGATGCGAGCGCGAAGGCTTCGAACCCGTCCGCGACGCCGTCGACGATGAACTGGCCGGTCCGGCCCTTCGGCAGACCGATCTTTTCGAGGAGGCTCATGAGGTCAAAATACTTCAGGCGGCCCGGGAGGCCATGATCTTGTTGAAGAGAGGCGTGTCGAAAGCAGCGGGGATCGGAGCCGTGCCTGTCACCCAGGCGAGGAGGTCGGCATCCTGCACCTCGAGCAGATGCTCATATTGGTGCAATTCTTCGTCGGTCAAGGAGCCGATCGCCTCGTCGGCGAAGCCGCCGAGAATGAGATCCATCTCGCGGATGCCGCGATGCCAGGAGCGGAAGAGCAGCTTTCGCCGCCGCGCATCCATTCCTTCGGTCGACCGCGTCGTGCCCGTCATCGTCTTTTCCTCGTGCGCGGCGGATATAGCGTGGATGGGGGGTGGTGTCATGCTTGCAAGGCGGGGGATGGGGCTTAATGTCCCGTACATCATGAGACCTTCCCTCCTTGACCCGCTTTTTGCGCCGATAACCTCGCTGGAAGGCGTCGGGCCGAAGGTCGCCGCGCTGATCGAGAAAGTGGTGCCGGCCGATCTCGGCGATCGCGCGGCGCGGGTCGGCGACCTGCTGTTCACCCTGCCCCACACAGTCATCGACCGGCGCAACCGGCCCGGCATTGCCGGCGGGGCGGAAGGCGCGATCGTGACGCTGGAGCTCAGGATCGACCGCCACCAGCCGCCGCCGCGCGGCAACCGGTCAGTGCCCTACCGTGTGTTCGCCCATGACGACACCGGCGAGATCGCGCTGACCTTTTTTCATGCGCATGCGGCCTATCTGGAGAAGCAGATGCCGGTCGGCGAGCATGTCGTCGTCTCCGGGCGAATGGAGTGGTTCAACGGCCGGCCGAGCATGGTCCATCCCGACCATATCGCGCCATTGTCCCAGGCCGGCAGCCTGCCGCTGGTCGAGCCGGTCTATCCGCTCACAGCGGGGCTGTCGGGCAAGGTGCTGCGCAAGGCGCTCGGACAGGCGCTGGCGAAGCTGCCCGCCCTGCCCGACTGGATGGACCCGGCGGTCGCGAAGAAACAGACGTTCCCGACCTTCGAGGCGGCCCTGAGACGCCTGCACGATCCGAAGGCCCCGCTGGACGTGTCGCCGGAAGCCTCGGCCTGGCGAAGGCTGGCCTACGACGAGTTCCTGGCCGGGCAGCTTTCGCTGGCGCTGATGCGGGCGAACGTCAAGCGCCTTTCCTGCCGGCCGCTGACGGGCGACGGCAAGATCGAGGACGCGATCCGCAAGGCCCTGCCCTACACGCTGACCGGATCGCAGGAATTCGCGCTTGCCGAGATCAACGCCGACATGGCCGACCCGGAACGCATGCTGCGGCTGCTGCAGGGCGACGTCGGCTCCGGCAAGACGGCTGTGGCGCTGCTCGCCATGGCACGGGCCGTGGAAGCGGGCGGACAGGCGGCGCTGATGGCGCCGACCGAAATCCTGGCACGGCAGCATTTCGCCACCATCGCGCCGCTGGCCGAGCGCGCGGGGCTGAAGGTCGCGGTGCTGACCGGTCGCGAGAAGGGAAAGGAACGCTCGACGACGCTGGCGGGCCTGGCGGACGGATCGATCAACATCGTCGTCGGTACCCATGCGCTGTTCCAGGAGCAGGTCGTGTTCCGCGACCTCGTGCTGGCGGTGGTGGACGAGCAGCATCGTTTCGGCGTGCATCAGCGGCTGGCGATCACGGCCAAGGGCGATGCGCCAGACATGCTGGTGATGACCGCGACGCCTATCCCGCGCACGCTGGTGCTGACGGCCTTCGGCGACATGGACGTGTCGCGGCTGACCGAAAAGCCCGTCGGCCGCAAGCCGATCAGGACGGTGACGCTGCCGCTGGATCGCATTGACGAACTGGTGCACCGCATCTCCGAGGCGGTCGCCGATGGGCAGAAGGCCTACTGGATCTGCCCGCTGGTCGAGGATTCGGACGAGATCAAGGTGACATCGGCCGAGGAACGTTTCGCGACGCTGAAGCACGAGTTCGGCGATGTCGTCGGGCTGGTGCATGGCCGCATGAAGGGCGCCGAGAAGGACGAGACGATGCGCGCGTTCAAGGACGGCGAGACGAAAATCCTCGTCGCCACGACGGTGATCGAGGTCGGCGTCGACGTGCCGGACGCGACCATCATCGTGATCGAGCATGCCGAGCGCTTCGGCCTGGCGCAGCTGCACCAGCTGCGCGGGCGGGTCGGGCGCGGTGCGAAGCCGTCGTCCTGCGTGCTGCTCTACAAGGATCCGCCCGGCGAGACGGCGAAACGGCGCCTCTCGGTGATGCGCGAGACGGAGGACGGATTCCTCATTTCGGAGGAGGACCTGAAGCTGCGCGGCGAAGGCGAGTTGCTTGGCACGCGGCAATCGGGCACGCCGGGCTTCCAGGTGGCGCGGATAGAATTCCACGGCGACCTGCTGGAAGTCGCGCGCGACGACGCACGGCTGATCCTGTCGCGCGACCCGGAGCTCAAGTCCGAACGCGGCCAGGCGCTGCGCGTGCTGCTCTACCTGTTCGGGCGGGACGAGGCGGTGCGGCTCTTACGGGCGGGTTAGGCGGTGAGAATTGGCTGCGGGCAGGTGTCAGAAGAGCCAGAATAGGACCGGGACGACGCCGGCTTCCTGGGCCACTTCGATGGCTTCGAGCGCGAACATCGCGACCAGGAAGACGAGTCCGTCGACGAAGGCCGCGCTGATCCGCCCGGTCTGAAACGTCACCTCCGCGTCGTCGCGGTAGATCAGCGGATTGGGCAGGAAGCGCGGAACCCGTTGCAGATAGGAGAGATATTCGTCGCCCAGCTTCGTGGACAGGAACTGTTCCTCGCGCCGCGCCACGAGATGGAAGAATGCCGCGCACAGCACGAGCGACAGGCAGGCGACGACGTAGCTGCCCGTCTGGGCGCCTACGCCGGCCGCCGCTATCGAGGAAAAGAAATAGAGCGGATTGCGGGTGATGGAGTAGGGTCCGGTCGACACGACCATGGCCGACTTGCGCCCGCCGATGTAGAGCGTCGCCCAAAGCCGTCCGCCGATCCCCGCGAGGATGAGAACGAGGCCGAGCATCTCGATGTACTCATGCGTCAGCTCGTCATGGGCCGATGCCCCGAAGAGCAGGGCCGTGAAGGCGATCGCGACGATGACGGCGAGGACGGCACGTCGAGCCGCCTGATAACGCGCCAAGGAAGCTGATTCTGCGGATTTCACCCGTCCCTCCACGGCATCGTCCGATCTGTCGCGGCGAAGCTGGTGAGGAACGGTGGCAATTTGAGGGCGAGCGCGGTCATGTACGCCGTCCCCGAAACCTGCGAAACGATGCCGACCGTTTCACTTGAACCTGATGTTGGGTATTTTTTCCACCGTCGGGTTGGAAAGCCCGACCTCGATGGGTGCGCCATCCTTGGTGAGGACGGTCCGCTTGTATTCGGGCGCTACGAGGCCGGCCGAGACGATGAGCTTGGCGCCGTCCTCAATGGTCATGTCCAGCATGACGATCTCGGACCGGTGGACATACATCAGGAAGCCGGTGGTCGGGTTCGGCGTGCAGGGCATGAAGACCGCGATCAGCGGGTCGTCCGGCTTGTCCAGCCTGGCGTTGATCTCGGTCTCCTTCTCGGTCGCGACGAAAACCAGGGACCAGACGCTCTTGCGCGGATATTCGATGAGCCCGACCTGACGGAACATGTCGCTCTTGTTGGAAAGCACCGTCTCGAAGATCTGCTTCAGAGCCTTGTAGATGCCGCGCACCATCGGAAGGCGGTCGAGCAGGCGTTCCCCGAACGACACGATCGAACGGCCGACGATGTTGGCGGCCAGGAAGCCGATCATCGTGATCACGAACACCGCGACCAGGACGCCGAAGCCCGGCACGGCAAAGGGCAGATAGGTATCGGGGCTCCAGCGCGTCGGAATATAGGGTTTCACCCAGGAATCGATCCAGCCGATGAAGGACCACGCGATGTAGACGGTGATGGCGAGCGGCGCCGCGACGATCAGACCCGTCAGGAAATAGTTCCTGAGCCGGGTCATGCCGGACATAACGCTCGGATTTTCTGACATGGGCCACCGCTGCTCTCGAATGCGCAAGATAATGGAGCGGCGGACGGTTTTAAACAGCGAAGTCGCGCTACTCGACGGTCACCGACTTTGCCAGGTTGCGCGGCTGGTCGACGTCCGTGCCCATGAAGACGGCCGTCCAGTAGGCGAGCAGCTGGATCGGCAGCGCATAGACGATAGGCGCGACGAACTCCGGCACGTCCGGCAGGACGATCGTCTCCATCGTCTCGACCGTCGCGCTGGCGGCGCCCTTGCGGTCGGTGATCAGGATGATCTTGCCGCCTCGGGCGGCGACCTCCTGCATGTTGGACACCGTTTTTTCGAAGATGCGGTCGTGCGGCGCGATGACGATGACCGGCATCTGCTCGTCGATCAGCGCGATCGGCCCGTGCTTCAGCTCGCCCGCCGCATAACCTTCAGCGTGGATGTAGCTGATTTCCTTGAGCTTCAGTGCGCCTTCCATGGCCAGCGGATAGTTGGTGTCGCGGCCGAGATAGAGAACGTGCTTGTAATGGGCGAGCTCGCGCGAGACCTTTTCGATCTGGCTTTCGAGCTTGAGCACCTGGGTGACGAGGCGCGGCACCTCGGCGAGCTGCTTGACCATCGCCCGTTCCTCGTCGGGCGTGATCGTGCCGCGATCCTTGGCCGCGCGCAAAGCCAGCGAGGCGAGCACGGACAACTGGCAGGTGAAGGCTTTGGTCGAGGCGACGCCGATCTCCGGTCCCGCGAGCGTGGAGAGCACCACGTCGGATTCCCGCGCCATCGTCGACTCGCGAACATTCACGATCGAGCCGATGGGTACGCCCGCCTTGCGGCAGTATCGCAGCGACGCGAGCGTGTCGGCCGTTTCGCCCGACTGCGAGACGAAGAAGGCTGCGCTGTTCTTCGACAGCGGTATCTCCCTGTAGCGGAATTCCGAGGCCACATCGCCATCCACAGGCAGCCTTGCATAGCGCTCGAACCAGTATTTGCCGATTGAGCCGGCGAGGAAAGCCGTACCGCAGGCCGACAGCGCGATGCGGTCGAGTTTCGCGAAGTCGAACGGCAGGTCGAACGCCTTGGCAGCGCCGTTGGTGAAGTCGATGTAGTGGGCGAGCGTGTGACCGATGACCTCCGGCTGCTCGTGGATCTCCTTCTGCATGAAGTGCCGGTAGTTGCCTTTGTCGACCAGGAAGCTGGTTCCGATCGACTGCTGGCGCTGGCGCTCGACCTGACGGCCCTCCATATCGAAGATGACGATCTCGTTGCGGCGGATGACTGCCCAGTCGCCATCGTCGAGATAGGTGATGGAATTGGTGAAGGGCGCGAGCGCGATGGCGTCGGACCCCAGGAACATCTCGCCTTCGCCATGGCCGACGGCGAGCGGCGGGCCGTTGCGGGCGCCGACGATCAGGTCCTCGTCGCCCTTGAACATGATGGCCAGCGCAAAGGCGCCTTCAAGACGCTTCAGTGCATTGTGGGCGGCCTCGACCGGTTTCGCGCCGCCGGCGAGTTCGCGCGCGACGAGATGAGCGACGACTTCCGTGTCGGTCTGCGAAGTGAATTCATAGCCCGCCGCGCGCAGTTCGTCGCGCAGTTCTGCGAAGTTCTCGATGATGCCGTTGTGGACGATGGCGACGCCGCTGGAGAAATGCGGGTGCGCGTTCGTCTCGTTGGGCACCCCATGCGTGGCCCAGCGCGTGTGGCCGATGCCGATGGTGCCGTCGAGGGGCTGGTCCTTGAGCCGGCGCTCGAGATTTACGAGCTTGCCCTCTGCGCGGCGGCGGGCGAGTTCCCCCCGCTCGATGGTTGCGACGCCAGCTGAGTCGTAGCCGCGGTATTCGAGCCGCTTCAGCGCATCCACGATCAGCGGCGCCACCGGCGAATGGCCCACGATTCCGACGATGCCGCACATGATCCGATCCCCGATTCCAACCCCTGGTCTCGACGCTATTTACGGAGCGTCATAAAGGGGGGAAACTCAATTTGCGTTTCGTTGCATTTCAGCCGCACTTCAACCCGTACACAAATTATCGCGGGCAGGCGTAGCCCGGCAAGCAGCCGCCGGCTCCACTCTTGGGAGGACGCGGCTACTCTGCCGCCTTCTTCTTCGCGGCCGCAGCGGATGCGAAGCGCTCGCGCAGCTCCTTCCCCTTTCCGGGAATGGTCTTCTGGCGGGCGCGACCGAAAGCCAGCGCATCACCCTCCACGTCTTCCGTGATGACACTCCCCGAGGCGATGTAGGCACCGTCGCCGAGCGTCACCGGTGCGACGAGCGACGAGTTGGAGCCGACGAATGCGCCCGCCCCGATGTCGGTGAAATGCTTGCCGAAACCGTCATAATTGCAGGTGATCGTCCCGGCACCGATATTGGCGCCCGCCCCGACGCGAGCGTCGCCGATATAGGTGAGGTGGTTGACCTTGGCGCCCTTCTCAACGACCGCCTTTTTCACTTCGGTGAAATTGCCGACCTTCGCCTTCTCGTGCAGATCAGCGCCCGGCCGCAGCCGTGCATAAGGGCCGACCTCCGCACCCGTGGCGACCGTCGCGCCTTCGATATGGGAGAAGGCATGGATGGTGACGCCCGAGGCGATCGAGACGCCCGGCCCGAACCAGACATTCGGCTCGACCAGCGTGTCCTGGCCGATCTCGGTGTCGTGCGAGAAATGGACGGTTTCCGGCGCGATGAGCGTGACACCGGACAGCATGACCTCGCGCCGGCGGCGACGCTGCCAGATGGCTTCGGCCTCCGCGAGTTCGGCGCGGTTGTTGATGCCGAGCACGCTTTCGGCGCTGGCTTCCGTAGCGACGACATCGAGCCCGTCCGCGGTCGCGATCTCGACGATATCGGTGAGGTAGTATTCGCCCTTGGCGTTGGCATTGCCGACACGGTCGAGCAGCGACAGCGCATGCTTGCCGGCGATCGCCATCAGGCCGCCATTGCAGAAGCGAATCTTCTTCTCTTCGTCCGAGGCGTCCTTGTCCTCGCGGATCGCGGCCAGCTTGCCATCCTTCTCGATCAGACGCCCGTAGCCGGCAGGATTTTCGGGACGGAAGCCGACGACCACGACCGCGGCGCCCCCGGCCAGCTTCTGCCTCGCGACGCGCAGGGGTTCGGCCTCGATCAGAGGCGTGTCGCCGAACATGACGAGCACGTCGTCATATCCCCGGTCGATTGCCGCGCGGGCGGCCAGAACCGCATGTGCGGTGCCGAGGCGCTCTTCCTGAACAAAGATTTCGGGAACGGGATCGAAGCGCCCGGCCGCCCTGCCCACCTGGTCGGCGCCATGACCTATGACCAGAGCGACATCGCTGCCGCCCGCCTCCTTCGCGGCCGTCGCCACATGTGCGACCATCGGCAGGCCGGCGATCTCGTGCAGCACCTTGGGCCTGGCGCTCTTCATGCGCGTGCCTTCGCCGGCGGCGAGGATGATCGACAGGCAGGTTCTTTGAGTCATGGCGGGCATCCCAAAGGCAGAAATCTCGGACCAGCATATACCGGCAAGAGGTGACCTGTGACAGGGGCTCACATGCCCGGTATGGACGTGAGGTGCTCGCGGAGCGCCGCTGCCCAGGCGAGATAGCCAGCTCCGTTCAGGTGCACTCCGTCGACGGTGACGGCCGGATGGAGCGAGCCGTCCGGCATGCGAAGGGCTGCCAGGTCCAGATAGGAGCACCTTTCGCGGCAAAGCTGGCGGACCAACTCGTTGAGTTCCGCGACATCGACGTTGACGCCGGTTCCTTCGGGCTCGCCGACCGGAAGCGTGGACTGAACGACGACATGCCGGGCGCGCGCCGTCAGTTCGGAGAGGATGATGGCGTAGCGGGCCGCTATCTCGGCCGGCGTGGCGCCGAGAGCGAGAAAATCGTTGATGCCTATCATGATGACGACGGTCGACCGGTCGAGATCGCCCAGCGCGTCGAGCCTGCGGGCCAGGGCGAGCGTATTGTCCCCTCCGATGCCGCGGTTTGCCGTGCGATGCGCCGGAAGAAGCTCCGCCCATTCCCCGAACTCGGTCAGGCTGTCGCCGACGAGTACGATGTCCGCGCGGTGGTCGGACCGGCGGAAGTAGTCGAGCCGGCTTTGGTAGATGGCCGAGGAGGATCGGTCCGAGTAGACGGGCACGCGGGGCAGCGGGATGATCCGCGCGTAGCCTGCGACGTAGACGCCTATAGTAACTGCGAGCGCCAGGCCGCAAAGCAGCAGCTTGACGGCTACGGTCATCCCAACGCCGCCAGACCCGGGAACGTCTCCAGCAGCCAATAAGCCGCGGTCTGTATGCCGCCGGTGAGGAACAGCACGCCCGCGACGACGAGGAGTCCGCCGATCACCTTCTCGACTCGTCCGAGATGAATCCGGAACTGCTGCAGGAAGCGCATGAAGGCGCCGGAAAACAGCGCGGCGACGAGGAAAGGGATGCCTAGACCGAGCGAATAGGCGAACAGCAGCAGTGCCCCCTCACCCACCGTTTCGCGGCCGCCGGCGAGCGTCAGGATAGGGCCCAGTACCGGGCCGATGCAGGGCGTCCAGCCGAAGGCAAAGGCGAGGCCCATCAGATATGCGGCCAAGGCATTTGCGGGCTTGCCCCGGGTCTGGAACCTGGCTTCCCGCGAAAGCAGCGGTATGCGCAGCACGCCGAGGAAGTTGAGCCCCATGAGAATGATGAGCACGCCGGCCGCCACCGCCAGGGGCTCCTGCCAGACGCGCAGCAGCCGACCGATGGTCGAAGCGCCGGCGCCCAGCGCCACGAAGACCGTGGAGAACCCGAGGACGAAGGCCAGAGATGACACCAGCAGCGCCGTACGCGCTCCAGACCTGGCGGTTTCAGCCGCGCCGGCCCGGAAATCGTCGACGGAAACCCCGGCCATGTAGCAGAGATAGGGAGGAACGAGCGGCAGGACGCAGGGCGACAGGAACGACAAGGCCCCTGCCCCGACAGCGCTCACATAGCCGACATCCAGCGCCATTCATCGCCTCGGAGTTGATCGCGGGCAGCATATAGACGCAGGACCGGAGCCACTCCAGTCACTACTGCGTGGCATCTCGTCGCTTGCCCGGTATCGCCACCTAGAGCGCTTTCACCACCACCTGCTCTTCGGCCTCGATCTTCAGCGGATTGCGCAACGGCAGGCCGAAATCAGGCGCCGAGATTTCGAAGACATCGCCTTCCTCCGTCCTGATCCCGTCCGCAAAGGACAAGGTCGCGGTACCGAACATGTGGATGTGCACGTCGCCGGGCTGCCGGAACACGCTGTACTTGAAGTGATGGTGCTCGAGATTGGCGATGGTGTGCGACATGTTTGCCTCGCCTGAAAGGAACGGCTTCTCCCAGAGGGTGTCGCCGCCGCGCAGGATTTTCGACGTGCCGCGAATGTCCTCCGGTAGGTCGCCGACCAGTATCTCGGGCCCGTAGGACGCATTCCGCAGCTTTGAATGCGCGAGGTAGAGGTAGTTCACGCGCTCGGTGACGTGGTCCGAGAATTCGTTGGACAGCGCGAAGCCGACGCGGAACGGCGTGCCGTCGTCGCCGATCACATAGATGCCGGCGATCTCGGGCTCCTCGCCCCCATCCTTGGCGAATGCGGGCGAAAGGAGCGGCGCGCCGGGCGCGACGGCCATGGTGCCGTTGCCCTTGTAGAACCATTCGGGCTGCACGCCGACCTCGCCCTGTTTCGGCTTGCCGGCTTCGAGGCCCATGCGGAACATCTTCATGGAGTCGGTCAGCGCCTCCTCGCCGTCCGCCGCCAGCTTCTTGTGCATCGCGTCGCGCGTCGAGGCGGAACCCAGATGGGTCAGGCCCGTGCCGGTCAGATGGAGGTGCGCCGGGTCGGGATGGTCGATCGGCGCGATCAACCGCCCCTGGCGATAGGCGGCATCCAGGTCCACGGTCTTGCCGAAGCCCTTCCGCTCGATCAGCTCGGCAATGCCCGTGCCGGCACGTGCCGCCTCCAGTGCAAGCGCGTATACGCTCTTGGCGCCATTGACGACGCGGGTAGCGCCGCCGGTGCGCGCCACGACCTGGATCATGTCCGATCCATCGACGATCTGAGATATCAGCATTCCATCCTCCTCGCCGGCCACGATACCCGCAAGCCGACTGCCGCGCTTCGCTCGTGGCCGGGCATTTTGCCCGGCCGTCCCTCTTTGCCTGTCAGAAAACCTGCCGGTCTCTCACGCCTTGTTCTTGTTGTAGACGTCGAAGACGACGGCCCCGAGCAGAACCAGGCCCTTCACCACCTGCTGCCAGTCGACATTGACGCCCATGATCGACATGCCGTTGTTCATGACGCCCATGATAAAGCCGCCCACCACCGCGCCGATGACCTGGCCGACGCCGCCCATGGCGGACGCCCCACCGATGAACACGGCCGCGATGACGTCGAGTTCGCTGCCGAGACCGGCAGCCGGCACCGCCTGGCCGAGGCGCGCGGCGATGATCAGCCCGCCGAGCGCCGACAGCACACCCATATTGATGAAGACGATGAGCGTCAGGCGCTCGATGTTGATGCCGGAAAGCTGCGCCGCCTTCGGATTGCCGCCCATGGCATAGATGCGCCGTCCGATGGTCATCCTCTTGGTAACGAACACGAAGAGCCCGATCAGCAGGCCCATGACCACCAGCACGACCGGCAGGCCGCGATAGGTCGCGAACTGATAGACGAGAAAGAGGATGAGCGCGGCGATGACCAGCGTCTTGACCGCGAACAGGGCGAACGGCTCGGCCCGGTAGCCGTGGCGCTCGCGCGTGCGGCGCGCCTTGAGGCCGAAATAGATATAGGCGAGGACGCCTGCGAGGCCGATGACGATCGTCGTCATGTGCAGCGACAGGCCGCTGCCAACGATTGTCTTGCCCGCGGCGTTGACGGTCGGCGGGATGATCGTCCAGGTGCCTATCAGGTCGGGGATGAAGCCCGAGCTCAGCTGCTTGAAGCTGTCCGGAAGAGGCCCGACCGAAGAGCCGCCGCCGAGCAGGGCCTGGCACATGCCGCGGAAGATCAGCATGCCCGCGAGCGTCACGATGAAGCTCGGTATCCTGTGATAGGCCACCCAGTAGCCCTGCGCCGCGCCGATCGCGCCGCCGATCGCCAGGCAGACGATCGACACGACGAGGGGGTTGCTGAGGAAGCCGAGCGGCCAGATGACCATCATCATGGCGGCAAGCGCGCCGATGAAGCCGGCGACCGAGCCGACGCTGAGATCGATGTGCCCCGACACGATGACCAGCAGCATGCCGAGCGCCATCACGATGATGAAGCTGTTCTGCTGCACCAGGTTGGAGAGGTTCACCGGCTTGAACAGCGTGCCGTCGGTCGTGAACTGGAAGAAGATCATGATGGCGATCAGCGCCAGCACGAGACCGTATTCGCGCAGGTTCGTCACCAGCGCCGAGACGGCGACGCGGTTGCCCGGCTGCACGCTTTCGGCGACGGTCGATCCCGGAGCAGGAGTAATTTCGGTGCTCATGATGCTTTTCCTTCTCCCCGGACGATCGCTCGCATGATCTTTTCCTGGCTGGCCTCCGCGGCGGCCATCTCGCCGACGATCCGTCCTTCGTTCATCACGTAGATGCGGTCCGTGATGCCGAGCAGTTCGGGCATCTCGGACGAGATCACGATGACCGCCTTGCCCTCTGCGGCGAGCGCGGCGATGATCGTGTAGATTTCGTATTTGGCGCCGACGTCGATGCCGCGGGTCGGCTCGTCGAGGATGAGAACTTCAGGATTGGCGAACAGCCATTTCGAGACGACCACCTTCTGCTGGTTGCCGCCCGACAGGTTGCCGGTCATCTGATAGACGCTCGACGCGCGGATGTTCGTCTTGGCGCGGTAGTCATTCGCCGCCGCGAGTTCGCGCAGGTCGTCGATGACGCCGTTGCGCGACACGCCGCGCAGATTGGCGAGCGTGACGTTATGCTTGATGTGGTCGATCAGGTTGAGACCGTACGTCTTGCGGTCCTCCGTCACATAGGCGATGCCGTGCTGCACCGCCTTGCTGACAGTCGAGGTGTCGATCGGACGGCCCTTGAAGAGCACCTGGCCCGTGATGTGCCTGCCGTAGGAGCGGCCGAAGAGGCTCATGGCGAACTCGGTACGCCCGGCGCCCATGAGCCCTGCGATGCCTACGACCTCCCCTGCCCGGACGTCGATGTCGATGCCCTTGATGACCTGCCGCTCGGCGTGGATGGGGTGATAGACCGACCAGTCGCGGACCTGGAAGACGACATCGCCGATCCGGGGCTGCCGCGGCGGATATCGATCCTCGAGCGCCCGGCCCACCATCGAGGTGATGATCCGGTCCTCTGTGAGGTCGGCGCGCGCGATCGTTTCGATCGTCTGGCCGTCGCGGATTACGGTGACGTGGTCCGCCACGCGGCTGACCTCGTTCAGCTTGTGCGAGATCAGGATGGAGGTGATGCCCTGGCGCTTGAACTCCAGCAGCAGGTCGAGCAGCGCCTGGCTGTCCTTCTCCGAAAGGCTGGCCGTCGGCTCGTCGAGGATCAGCAGCCGCACTTCCTTGCTGAGTGCCTTGGCGATCTCGACGAGCTGCTGCTTGCCGACGCCGATATTCGTGATCAGGGTCTTGGGATCTTCGCTGAGGCCCACCTTCTGCAGCAGGGCGCGGGTGCGCGCCTCGTTGGCATCCCAGTCGATGACGCCGTACTTCGCGTGCTCGTTGCCCAAAAAGATGTTTTCGGCGATCGAAAGCATCGGCACCAGCGCCAGTTCCTGGTGGATGATGACGATGCCCTTGCGCTCGCTGTCATGGATGCCCTTGAAATGGCATTCCTCACCGCGGAACACGATCGTGCCGTCATAGGTGCCGGACGGATAGACGCCGGACAGAACCTTCATCAGCGTCGACTTGCCGGCGCCGTTCTCGCCGACGATGGCGTGGATTTCGCCTTCCTCGACGCCGAGATTGACGTTGGACAACGCTTTCACGCCGGGGAACGTCTTGGTGATGCCGCGCATCTCCAAAATCGTCGTGGCCATCGGTACTCCTCCGAGACCGCTGAGGATACAGGGGTCGCAGTTCAACGAAAAGGGCTCCGCGCTTCGGCGCGGAGCCCGCCGGTTGCAGATCGCTTACTGCAGTTCTTCGGCCTTGATGTAGCCCGAGTCGACGACCAGAGCCTGGTAGTTCGACTTGTCGACCTCATGGGGGGTCAGCAGGATCGAGGGAACGACCTTGACGTCGTTGTTGTAGGTCTTCTCGTCGAGGCCTTCCGGCTTCTTGCCCGAGAGCACCGTGTCGACCAGTTCGACGGTCGCCTTGGCCAGTTCGCGCGTGTCCTTGAACACGGTCGAATACTGTTCGCCGGCGATGATCGCCTTGACCGACGCGGTCTCGGCATCCTGGCCGGTCACGATCGGCCAGGGCTGGTCGGCGGTGCCGTAGCCGACTGCGCGCAGCGAGGCGATGATGCCGCGCGACAGGCCGTCATAGGGTGAGAGAACGCCATCGACGCGGCTGCCGTCGGAGTAGTTGGCCGACAGGAGGTTGTCCATGCGGGCCTGGGCGGTGGCGGCGAGCCAGCGTAGCGTGCCGACCTTGTCCATGCCGGTCTGGCCGGACTTGATGACGATGGAGCCGTCGTCGATCAGCGGCTGCAGGACGCTCATGGCGCCGTCGTAGAAGAAGAAGGCGTTGTTGTCGTCCGGCGAGCCGCCGAACAGTTCGACGTTCCACGGCTTGGTGTCGGGGAAGCGCTCTTTCAGGCCCTTGACCAGGGAGTTGGCCTGGATCACGCCGACGCCGAAATTGTCGAAGGTGGTGTAATAGTCGACGTTCGGCGTCTTCTTGATCAGACGGTCATAGGCGACGACGACCACGCCGGCGTCGGCCGCCTTCTGGAGCGCGTCCGCCATGGTGGTGCCGTCGATCGAGGCGATGATCAGCGCCTGCGGGCCCTTGGTGATCTCGTTTTCGAGCTGGCTGAGCTGGTTCGGGATGTCGTCCTGGGCGTATTGCAGGTCGACGGTGTAGCCGAGCGCCTCGAGCTGGGACTTCACGGCGTCGCCGTCGTTGATCCAGCGCTGCGACGTCTTGGTGGGCATCAGCACGCCGACTAGGCCCTTGTCCTGGGCGTGGGCGCTGTAGCTGACAGTCGCCAGGCCGAGCGCGAGCGCGCCGACCATTGCCTTCATGATTTTCACGGTATCTCTCCCTTGATGAACTCGTGTCGCGACGTGCCGGACCTCGTCCTGCACGTCGATCGCCCTTCGCCTCGGCGCGGGCATTCCTTACTGGTTGGCAACCTCCAGTGTCCTCGAAGCAGACGCGCGCAATCGCTGTGGCGTCGTCCTCCCCAGAACGTCGCGAAACTGTCGTCAATCGATATAACTGTCAAATGCAATTTCCGACCTCTGATATAACACTTAGGTATGCTATCGGACCTCATCACCCTGCCTGAAGGATGCCGAGTTGGACCAAGCCGTCATCGACGACCCGCGCGAGCCACAAGCCGAATTCGGCGACGGAGCCGTCCGCGGCGGCCTGAAGATCTCACACCTGCGCATGATCGTGGCGCTCCAGGACAGCGGCCAGATCAGCGCCGCCGCCCATATGCTCAACATCTCCCAGCCGGCCGCGTCGCGGATGATCGGAGAGATGGAAGGCATTCTCGGCGTCGCCCTCTGCCGCCGGCTCCCTCGCGGCATCGTGCTCACCCCGTTCGGCGAGACGCTGGCGCGTCGCGCACGCACGATGCTCCTCGAACTGCGCGAGGTCGACCGCGAGATCGCCGACCTCAAGTCCGGCAAGGGGGGCGCGGTTTTCATAGGAGCCGTCACCGCCCCGGCGATCGGTCTTGCAGTGCCGGCCATCCGCCGCATCCGGCAGAATTTTCCCAGGATCGAGATCAGCGTGCAGGTCGATACGAGCAGCGTGCTGGCGCGAGAATTGCTGGCACGGCGGCACGACTTCATCGTCGCCCGGATCCCGGACGATCTCAATCCACGCCTGTTCGACGCCCGCGTGATTGGGACCGAGAAAGCGTGCCTTATCGTGCGCAGAGGTCACCCTCTGGCAGACGGCCGGCTCGTGGAGCTGGACCAGCTGATCGACTTCGACTGGGTGTTCCAGCCGGGAGGCTCGCTGCTGCGGCGCACGATCGAGACCATCTTCATGAGCCGGAACGTGCCGATGCCCGAGAGGGTGCTCAATACGAGTTCCCTACTCCTGACCCTGGTCATGGTAGCGCAATCCAACGCCATAGCACCCGTCGCGCTCGACATGGCCAAGTTCGTCAACGACGCGCAAGGTCTTGCCGGTGCGATCGAGATCCTGCCCATCGCCTTCGACATCGACGTCCAGCCCTTCTCGATCATCATCGCGCGCAACCGCACGCTGTCGCCGGCGGCCAAGCTGCTCTACGACCACATCCTCGACGAGGTCAGGTGACCGCTATTGCTCATGCGCAGGCTTTCGAGAACTGCGGAATGCGCCCCGGAAAGCACATTCGAAGCGAATGACTTCCGTGGGGTCGATCCGTTCACCGGAATTTAAACAGTTGCAGAACACAACTGGAACAGATAGTGTTTGTTCTGGTTTTGTTTGACTCTCGATTCCGGGGAAACGTCCATGCTCACCAAAAAGCAGCATGAGCTTCTGCTCTTCATTCATGAGCGCCTGAAGGAAGCCGGCATCCCGCCGTCCTTCGACGAGATGAAGGAAGCGCTGGACCTTGCCTCGAAATCGGGCATCCACCGGCTGATCACCGCGCTGGAGGAACGTGGCTTCATCAGGCGCCTTCCGAACCGGGCGCGCGCCCTGGAGGTCCTGCGCCTGCCCGATTCGATCGCGCCAGGTCTGAACAGTGCCAGGAAATTTTCGCCCAGCGTCATCCAGGGCAGCCTGGGACGGACGCCGCCGGAGCCGGCGCGGACCAGAACGGCCAGCAATGACGACGAGGCCGCCTCGTCCGTCACGGTTCCGGTCATGGGCCGGATCGCGGCCGGCGTGCCCATCGACGCCATACAGCACAAGACGCATTCCATCGCCGTCCCGCCCGAGATGCTTTCGGGGGGCGAACATTACGCGCTTGAGGTCAAAGGCGATTCGATGATCGATGCCGGGATATTCGACGGCGACACGGTCATCATCCGCAATGCCAGCACGGCCAATCCGGGCGAGATCGTCGTGGCGCTCGTCGACGACGAGGAAGCGACGCTGAAGCGCTTTCGCCGCAAGGGAGCATCGATCGCCCTCGAAGCGGCGAACCCTGCCTACGAGACCCGCATCTTCGGGCCGGACCGCGTCAAGGTTCAGGGGAAGCTGGTCGGGCTGATCCGTCGCTACTGACTGTCGGCGCCGTTGCTGTCGGGACGGTTGGCGGCGAGGCGTCGCCGGTTCTGGAAGTCGACGTGACCGGCAGTTCCTGTTTCGTTGTACCGCTCGACGGCCGATATTGCGGCAGGCCCCGGGCCGCGCGCGAGAAGCGCCTATGTTCGTGCCATGGCCTGTACGGCCGCGCGATGGCATGGCGAACGATGGGGCTGCGGCCGTCGGGCAGGGTGATCTCCGCGCTGCCGGACAAGGCCAGATCACGTCCGTCCATGACCAGCACGTTCCGCCAGCGGCAGAGGTCCCTCGTGGCGACATCCGCGACGACGATGATGTCGGCTGTCGCGCAATAGTCGACTGCCGACTGCGCGTCGAGAGCATGCACGAGCAACAGGCCCGCCGGGCTGCGCACCGTGCACAGGCTTCCGGTGCACTTGAAGCCGGCGGCGGGCCCGGCATCAGTCACGTGGGCGCCGGCGTCGCGGATGTCGATCGACCTGTCGGACGTCGTTGCCTCTGCCCGGTCGGGCCCTGTTGCGCTATGGGCCGCAATATCCGCCGCCGCGGTCGCGGCCGGCCTTGGCGGGGCTTGGGTCTCTCCCTCCTCTGCTTGCTGAAATTGCCGCGATCCGGCCTCGTCGGCCGGCGCGGCTGGCAGGGAGCCTGCGGGAGGCTGGGCCTGTGCGCCGGCTTTCGTGTCGCCAGCCTGCTGGCCGGCGGGTCGTTGCTGCCGTCCATCCGGCCGGATCAATTCCTCTGCCAGCATCGCCCGCTTCCAGTTGTCGATGGTGAACTCGTTGGGTTTGGGACGGTTCGTGGCGAGCCGGCCATCGTCGAGTCGCGCCGCTACCAGGCGGCCGTCCTCCGAGACGAGGAAGTCGGGCGGGGCTCGTTCCTCGGCGACCAGAAGCAGTCCCGACAATGCCAGCGGCACAGCGACGATACGCAGCCAGGTAGTGGTGACCGTCGCCGCGATCAAAGCGACTGTCAGGAGGGCGACCGGAACGGAGGAGACGAGGCCCGTCGTGTCGTTCGGCGTGCGTTCGGCGAACCAGCGTGCGATCGCGATCGTCGCCTGCAGCCCCTGCCCCATGACATGGAAGAACGGCCCGTCCAGTCCGGCCGGCATGAGAAGCGCTCCGAGGACCGCGAACGGCATCACGACAAATGAAACGATCGGCATGGCCGTCAGGTTTGTGAACAGGCCGAGTGTGGGCATCTGCTGGAAATGCCAGGCAGCGTAGATGGCGGTCGCGCCCCCGGCGACGATCGATGTCAGCGCTAGCCCGGCTGCGGACGACAGCAGCGCGCGCACGAGCCGACGAAGCCAGGTCCGCTCGCCGGGGGGACCGCCGGAGCGCTGCTGCCGCCGGTCGGACCAGGCGGCATAGGCTCCGACCAGCCCGGCCGTTGCCGCGAACGACATCTGGAAACTCGGCCCGACAACCTCATGCGGAGACAGGATGAGGACGATGATCGCGGCTATGGCCAGGTTGCGCATCGTCAGGGCGGAACGGTCGAAGAGAACGGCGACGAGCATTACCGCGAGCATGATGAAGCTGCGCTGCGCCGCCACCTCACCGCCCGAGATGAAAAGGTAGCCGGCCAGGCCGACGAGTGCGATGGCGGCAGCGTATTTCTTGACCGGGTGCCGCGACGAAAAGCCCGGGAGCAGGGCGAATCCCGCGCGCAGCAGCCCCATGATCGTCCCGGCGACCAGGGCCATGTGCAGGCCGGAGATCGAGATGATGTGGTAGATGCCGGCGCGACGGAGCGCGTCGTTGACGTCTTCCGGGATTCCGCCGCGGACGCCCACCACGAGCGCGGCGGCGATCTCGCCCTCGGGCCCGCCGATCTGCCCGCTGATGTGACTGGCGATGCGATGGCGAATCCGTTCGACCGCCGAGCGGAAAGCGGTGCCCCACCCTGCCGGCTCCGCCGTTCCGGCGAGTTCGGGGCCTTTCAGGAAGAAGCCGGTCGCGCCGATCCCGTCGAAATAGCTCTCGAAGGAGAAATCGTAGCTGTCGGGCCTCACCGGCCCGGCCGGCGGCATCAGGCGGACCAAGCCCGTTACCGCCGTCCCGGCCGACACGGTGTCCGGGATGGAGCGCGCCGAGATCCTGACGCGGTCGGGAGCGTAGCGAAGGACGGGACTGGACGTGCCCATGACATCGATGACGAGACGGACGCGGCCATTGGCCATGCGTTCCACTTCCAGGACCTGCCCCGTCAGACGCGTCGTCACCTCGCCTCCGAGCACCTTCGTTCCGGCACGCCACGTTTCCAGTTTCGCAAACAGCGCGCCCAGCAGACAGAGCAGCAGGGCAACGATCGCCATCTGGAGGAGCGGCCTCGATCGGACGACCGGCACGAGCGCCGCGGCCGCAAGGGTGCAGGCGCCGATCGGCAGGAGGCCCGGCTCGGAGCCGGCCCAGAAATAGACCAGAGCACCCGCCGCCATGAACACCGGGGCGAGCAGGAAGCCGATGCCCCTGTCGAGTTCCAGGGACAAAGCGATGGAGGCTGCTTTCGCGGTAGCGGCCGGCTTCGGCAGGGCGGGAAGTCTGCCACGAAGCGCCGCCCAGGCCTTGGCGGGCGCCGGCATCCGGGACGGGTGGATAGCTCCGTGCTTGACCCCCGACAGCCTGCCATGCGCCGCATCCGGGGGAAGCGGCTTCGGCGGCACGGGGACGGGCATGACGAAGGCCGCGTCGGCGGGGGCGAACAAGGAGCGTTCGCTCACTGCCCCAGGCGATTCGCCTTTCGCCATAGCTGCCCCCGCAGACGCCCGCCCTTGCACGGCGGGCGACCTATGCTACATGAACCCCCGACTTTGTGCACCGGCATCCCAAGGACCGGCGCCCGATCGCAGCCATACGGCCGCCGCCAACCGAGTAGAGAATGTCCGAAACAGTCGTCACCCGCTTTGCGCCCTCCCCCACGGGCTTCCTGCACATCGGCGGCGCCCGCACCGCGCTCTTCAACTGGCTCTATGCGCGCCACACCAGGGGCACGATGCTGCTGCGCATCGAGGATACGGACCGCGAGCGCTCTACCGAGGCTGCGACCGACGCCATCCTCGACGGCCTGTCCTGGCTCGGCCTGCACTGGGAGGGCGAGCCGGTCTCGCAGTTCGCGCGAGCTGAACGTCACCGCGAAGTAGCCGAGCAACTCGTGCGCGCGGGCAAGGCCTATTATTGCTACGCCTCGCAGGAAGAACTGGCCGAAATGCGCGAGAGAGCGCGCGCGGAGGGGCGCCCGCCGCGCTATGACGGGCGGTGGCGAGACCGCGACCCGTCCGAGGCACCGCTCGGGGTGAAGCCCGTCATCCGCATCAAGGCGCCGCGCGACGGCGAGACGATCGTGCGCGATCGCGTCCAGGGCGACGTCAAGTTTCCGAACAAGGATCTCGACGACTTCATCATCCTGCGCTCGGATGGCGTACCCACCTACATGCACGCGGTGGTGGTCGATGACCACGACATGGGCGTCACCCACATCATCAGGGGCGACGACCACCTGACAAACGCGGCACGCCAGCAGATCATCTACGACGCCATGGGCTGGGACATTCCGGTCATGGCGCATATCCCGCTGATCCACGGCGCCGATGGCGCCAAGCTGTCCAAGCGTCACGGCGCACTCGGCGTCGAGGCATATCGCGCCATGGGATACCTCCCCGCCGCCTTGCGCAATTACCTGGTCCGTCTCGGCTGGAGCCATGGCGACGACGAGGTGATGGCCCTCGACGACATGATCCGCTGGTTCGACATCGACGATGTGAACAAGGGCGCGGCCCGCTTCGACTTCGCCAAGCTCGAGGCGCTGAACGGCGTGCACATGCGGCAGACGGACGATGAAGAGCTGCTGGACATCTTCATCCGCACCCTGCCCTATCTGGAGAACGGCAAGACCATCGCCGACAGGCTGGACGCAAGGACGAAGGCGCAGCTGCTCGCCGCCATGCCAGGCCTCAAGGAGCGTGCCAAGACGTTGGTCGAGCTGGCGGACGGCGCCGCATTCCTGTTCGCGCAACGTCCGATCGCGGTCGACGACAAGGCCCGCGGGCAGCTCGGCGATCAGCAGAAGGAAATACTGCGCGGCGCAAAGGCCGCCCTGGAAAACGTAGGCGGCGATTGGACCGCGGCATCGACCGAAGCGGCGATCAGGGCCTTTGCCGAGGAGCGGGCCGTCAAGCTCGGCGGTGTCGCACAACCGTTGCGCGCGGCGCTTACAGGAAGGACGACGTCGCCCGGCGTGTTCGACGTGCTTGCCGTTTTGGGCCGGGACGAAAGCCTCGGCCGCATCGCCGATCAAATCGATTAGGACAACGACCCTGTCATTTTTTCCGTTGAATCCCAACTTTTGCGATGCAACATTGTCGCGTAACGACAAGGGGTTGGGACTATGTTCGGCCACCGCAGCGCCCGCTGCCGGTTCGGGCCGACGGGCATTCCAAGAAGAACAAAATGGGTAGGCTGAAGGAGGTCGCGATGACTACTGCGAAACTAGAGTTGGCCGGCAAAACCCATGAGTTCAAGGTGCGAAGCGGGACGATCGGACCGGATGTGGTCGACATCGGATCGCTCTACTCGACGACCGGCGCCTTCACCTACGATCCGGGCTTCACGTCGACGGCCAGCTGCGAATCGGCGATAACCTTCATCGATGGCGACAACGGCATCCTGCTTCATCGCGGCTACCCCATCGACCAGCTTGCCGAGCATGGCGACTTCCTCGAGGTCTGCTACCTCCTGCTCTACGGCGAGCTGCCGACCAAGGCGCAGAAGGACGACTTCGACTACAGGGTGACGCACCACACCATGGTGCACGAGCAGATGAGCCGGTTCTTCACAGGCTTCCGCCGCGATGCCCATCCGATGGCGGTGATGTGCGGCGTGGTCGGGGCGCTTTCGGCCTTCTACCACGACTCGACCGACATCTCAGACCCGGTGCAGCGCATGATCGCCTCGATGCGCCTGATCGCAAAGACGCCGACGATCGCCGCGATGGCCTACAAGTACCATATCGGGCAGCCCTTCGTTTACCCGAAGAACGAGCTCGGCTACGCCGCCAACTTCCTGCACATGTGCTTCGCCGTGCCGTGCGAGGAATACAAGATCAACCCTGTGCTGGCACGCGCGATGGAGCGCATCTTCATCCTGCATGCCGACCACGAGCAGAACGCCTCCACCTCGACGGTGCGCCTGGCCGGCTCCTCCGGCGCCAACCCCTTCGCCTGCATCGCCGCGGGCATCGCATCGCTCTGGGGGCCGGCCCATGGCGGCGCCAACGAGGCGGCGCTCAACATGCTGGGCGACATCGGCACTGTCGACCGCATCCCCGAGTTCATCGCGCGCGCCAAGGACAAGAACGACCCGTTCCGCCTGATGGGCTTCGGTCACCGCGTCTACAAGAACTACGATCCGCGCGCCAAGATCATGCAGAAGACCGCGCACGAGGTGCTCGGCGAACTCGGGATCAAGGACGACCCGCTGCTCGACGTGGCGATGGAACTGGAAAAGATCGCGCTGACGGACGAGTATTTCATCGAGAAGAAGCTCTATCCGAACGTCGACTTCTACTCCGGCATCACGCTGAAGGCGCTGGGCTTCCCCACCACCATGTTCACCGTGCTGTTCGCGGTGGCGCGCACCGTCGGCTGGGTCGCGCAGTGGAAGGAGATGATCGAGGATCCGCAGCAGAAGATCGGTCGCCCGCGCCAGCTCTATACGGGCGAGCCGGAGCGCGACTACGTGCCGATCGCGAAGCGGTAAGGCATTAGGCAGTAGGCAGTAGGCAGTAGGCAGTAGAGTGTTTTCCTAGCTGCCCAACTGCCGACGGCCTGCGATCCTGCGCAGCACCACGTCAGCGGCGATTTCGCCTGACGGGCGGTCCATGGCCATGCGGCGGCGGACTTCCGCGAAGCCGGCCTTCTGCCAGGCCCGCAACTCGGTCTCTCCGAACAGCTGTTCCAGCGTCCTTGCCAGCGTCTGCGGCCGCACGAACTCGTTGTAGAACTCGGGGGCGATGGGACGGTCGGCGATGAGGTTGGGCAGCAGCGCCGACCATACGGTCACCATGCCCTGCGCCATGCGGGCCAGCGGATCGAGCCTGTAGCAGGAGACCAGCGGCACGCCCGCGAGCGCGAGTTCCAGCGACACCGTCCCCGAGGCGATCAGGGCCGCGTCGGCCTCGCCGAAGGCGCGCCACTTGGCAGCGGGGTCGGTGAGGACTTCGGGCCTGACGTCCCATTTCGAAACGGCGGCGTTGACCAGGTCGGCGACGTGCGGGACCGTCGGCAGGACGAGCTTCACCACATGGCCCCTCGAACGGAGCATCGACACCGTCTCGCCGAAGGGCCCGATCAGGCGACTGACCTCGCCGCGGCGGGATCCCGGGAGCAGCAGGAGCACCTTTTCGCGACCTTCCGCGGGTCGTCGCGCCTGCTGCGCGGCGGCGGCGGCGAGTATGCCGGGATCGCTGGTCAGCCGGTGCCCGACGAAGGTGCCCGCAGGTCCGCCGAGGCGCGCCAGTTCGGCGGGCTCGAAAGGCAGGATGCAGAGGATCTCGTCGACATAGGGCTTCATCGCAGCCGCCCTGCCCGGCCGCCACGCCCAGACGCTTGGGCAGATGTAGTGGACCGTCGGGATGGATGGGTCGGCGGCGCGCACCTTCCTGGCGACCCGCAGCGTGAAATCGGGATTGTCGATGGTGATCAGGCAGTCGGGCTTCGCGGCGGCGATCGCGCGCGCCGTTTCGCCGATCCGTTTCACGAGGCGCGGCAGGTCGCGGAAGACGGCGGAGAAGCCCATCAGGGCGATGTCGCCAGCGGGAAACAGCGACTTCAGCCCATGCGCCTCGAGATGCGAGCCGCCGACGCCGACGAGTTCGACGTCGCGCCCGGTTGCCGCCTTCAGTGCAGCGACGATGTCGGCGCCCAGAAGGTTTCCGGACTCCTCGCCCGCGACGATGCCGATCTTCAGCCGACGCCCGGTCATGGCCGACTGCCCGGCGGCAGGCCGACCACGAACAGGCCGAGCCGGTCCGCCTCCGCCATGACGGCGCCCATGTCCAGCACGAGCGTGCGCCCTGCCTCGACGCCGATGCCGGCGAGCCCGGCGGCATGAGCGGCGGTCACCGTGCCCGGACCGATCGTCGGCAGGTCCATCCGCAGTTCCTGCCCGGGCTTGGCGCATTTCACCAGCACGCCGCGCGTCTTGCCGGCAAGGCGCCCATGCGAGCGCAGGCCTTTGACCCGTTCGAGCAGCCCGTCGGTGCCCTCCACGTCCTCCAGTGCGATGGCGCGGCCGCCTATCGCCACGGCCGCCTGGCCGATGTCGAGCGCGCCGATCGCGCGCGCGGCGGCGGCGGCCGCATCGAGATCGCGCCAATCCGATTTCTGCGGCGCGACCGACGATACGGGTCCTTGCGGGGCGAGCAGGTCGGGCGCGATCTCATGCGCGCCCAGCACCCTCACGCCATGGGATTCGACGGCGGCGGCAAGCGCCCGCAACATGCCGTCGTCGCCCTTTGCGAGACCCGCCAGCGTGCGCGGCAGAAGCTTCAGCAGCGCAATGCTGGGCTTCAGCCGGCTGAGCTTCGGGCGTCTCGATATGCCACCGGCAAAGACGGCATGGGTGATGCCGTTTCGTCTGAGGAGCGGTAACAGGCCGGCAAAGTTCTCGACGGTCAGTTCCTCGTGCTCGTATGAGGCGAGGACCGGATCCGTCTCCCCTCTGACCGTCACGATGAAGGGGTCGCGGCCCAGCGCCGCAAGGCTTTGCGCGAGATCGACGGGCAGGCGACCGCTGCCCGCCACGATGGCCACCCTGTCGGCGGGGCCGAACTCTATGCGACCCCGGCGCTCAGTCGGCGTCATCGTCGTCGCTGGCTGCACTGTCGCGCAGCGGCGGCACGGTGAAATGGCGCTTGCCGCGCGCCTGGATGAAGTCGAGCATGTCGCGCACGATGGGCAGGCCGCCGAGTTCCTGCTCGACGGCGGGGATGTTCTCGGCCACGGAACGCGCCGGATCGAAGATCATCTTGTAGGCCTTGCGCAGGGCGAAGATGTCGGCACGCGCGACGCCGGAGCGCTTCATGCCGATGACGTTCAGCCCGCGCAGCCTCGCACGGTTGCCCATCACAATGCCGTAGGGGATGACGTCGCCGTCGATGATGGCGGCTCCGCCGGCGAAGGCGTGGTGGCCGATGCGCGTCAGCTGGTGGACGGCGACGAGGCCGCCGAGCGTCACGTTGTCGCCGACCTCCACATGGCCGCCGAGGGTGGCGACGTTGGCCATGGTGACGTTGTTGCCGACGATGCAGTCATGGGCGATATGCGAATAGGCGAGGAAATGCCCGTTGTCGCCGACCGTCGTCTCGCCCCGGCTGGTGTCCGTGCCGCGATGCATGGTGACGCCTTCGCGGATCGTGCAGTTGCGCCCGACGATGAGCGTCGTCGGCGCTCCCTTGTGCTTGGTGTTCTGCGGCGGCGCGCCGAGGACTGCCATGGACGAGACCTTGCAGCCCTCTCCCAGCGTCACGCCGCGATGCACGACGACATGGCTGGTCAGTTGCACCGAGTCGCCCACCACGGCGCCGGCCTCGACGTGGCAGAACGGTCCGACCGTGACGCCGACGCCGAGCTCGGCGCCCGGCTCGACCAGGGCCATGGGATGGATCGAAGTCTCCGCCATCGCCCCTGCCCTCACACGTCGCCAGGCGCGGCCAGCATGGCGGCGATCTCCGCCTCCGCCACCATCGCGCCTTCCACGAACGCCTCGCAGGCGAAGCGCACGATGTTGCCGCGCTTCTTGATCTTCTTCACCTTGATTTCGAGCCGGTCGCCCGGGATCACCGGCTTGCGGAACTTGGCCCCGTCGATGGTCAGGAAATAGACGAGCGAAGGCTTGTCCGAGTTCGCGGCACGCAGCGAGATCGCCCCGGCCGTCTGCGCCATGGCCTCCACGATGAGCACGCCGGGCATCACCGGCTGGCCGGGGAAATGTCCCTGGAAGTGCGGCTCGTTGAAGGTGACGTTCTTGATGCCGGTCGCGGAATTGTCGCCGTCGATGTCGACGATCCTGTCGATCAGGAGAAGCGGGTAGCGATGCGGGAGAAGCTTCAGAAGCTCCAGAATGTCGAGCGTTTCCAAAGCGTTCTCAGTCATTCTTCTTGCTCCGGTTCGACCGCTCGGCCGTCAGTTTGCGCAATGTGGCGACGCTCCGCATCATGTTTGCGAGCGGCTCGGCCGGATAGCCGCACCAGATCTCGCCGGCCGGCACGTTATTCATGAAACCGCTGCCCGCGGCAAGCCGCGCGCCGTCACCGATAGTGATGTGGTCGGCGATGCCGACGCCGCCACCCATCATGACGTTGTCGCCGACCTTCACCGAGCCGGAAATGCCGGTGCGCCCGGCGATCAGGCAGTTGCGCCCTATGCGGACGTTGTGGGCGATCTGGACCAGGTTGTCGATCTTGGTGTTCTCGCCGATCACCGTATCGGCGAGCGCACCGCGGTCGATCGCCGAATTGGCGCCGATCTCGACATTGTCCTGGATGATGACGCGGCCGATCTGCGGCATGCGCTCCGGGCCCGTGGCGCCGGGCGTGAAGCCGAAGCCGTCCTGCCCGATCCTGGCTCCGGCATGGATCACCACGCGGTTGCCCAGGAGCGCCGCCTGCAACGTGACGCCCGGGCCGATGTAGCAGTCGCGACCGACCTGGCAGTGCTTCCCGATCACCGCAGTGGGCGCCACGATGGTACCGGAGCCGATGGCCGCCATCGGGCCGATCACCGCGCCGGCTTCGACCACGACGCCGGGCTCGAGGCGCGCGGTCGGGTCGACATGGGCGGCGGGCGAAATGCCGGTTTCGCCGGTCAGCGCGTCAGGCGACGCGGCTGACGGGAACATCAGCCGGCCGATCGCCGCGAAGGCGGTCTGCGGACGCCTGGTCACCAGCGCAGCGACGCCGGGCCGGACTTTCGCGGCCATGTCGGCGGTACAGAACACGGCGGCCGCCTGGACGGTCTCGGCCAGCCGCGCATTTCCGCCGCCCTCGACATAGACGAGCATGCCGTCGCCGCCCTCGGCGGCCGAGGCGATGCCGCGGATCTCGACGTCTGCGAGGCTGGAATCGGCGAGTTCCGCGCCGGCAAGGCTCGCCACCTCGAGCGCCGTGAGGCGGCGCGTCGGTACGAAGAATACCGGATCGGTCATATGGAACTGTATCCAAGGTCGATGGCCGTCCCGAAAGGCCGGGACGGCCGGATCGCCGCTATCAGAAGCGGGTCGACATGCCGAAGTTGAACTGCTGGACCTCGTCCTCTTTTTCCTTGAGGACCGGCTGAGCATAGTCCACGCGGATCGGGCCGAACGGCGAGGCCCAGATCAGGCCGACGCCGACCGAGGCGCGCCACTTCATGTCGGTGCCTTGAATATCGACCTCGCTGCCCAGATCGATATCGTTGCCGAACAGGGTCGCCGCATCTGCGAACACGGCGCCGCGCACGCCCAGGCTTTCCGGCAGGATCGGCATCGGGAATTGCGTCTCGACCGTGGCGTTGAAATATGTCTTGCCGCCCAGGTGATCCTTGTCCTCGCTCAGGGCATCGTAAGGACCGATGCCGTTGTACTTGAAGCCGCGGATCATGCGGTCGTTGCTCTGGAAGTTGTCGAACACGCGGGCATCTTCCGGATCGTAGGTGTACATGTGGCCGGCGCCGCCGCTGATGAGGCCGACGATGTCCATCTCCTCCGACAGCATGTGGTAGTAGCTGCCGCGCGCCGTCAGCTTGACGAACTTGGCGTCGCCACCGAGGCCGGCCACTTCCGTCGAGAAGTTGGCAAAGACGCCCGACCGCGGGTTCTGCAAGTCGTCGATCGTGTTGTAGGTCAGGCCACCCGAAACGGACGACTTGATCCACGGGCTCTTGTCGACGGCGTCCAGAATGGCCTGCGAAATGCCGCAGGGATTGGATTCCGATTCGTCTTCGATGGTATCCGGATTGTCCGGAATAGGCTCGCAGTCGCCATCGAGCTCGTATTCGTCGCGCGACAGGTTGTAGGCCAGCTGCGTCGAGAGCGCCTCGGTGATGGGCAGGCCGAAGCGGATCGTGCCGCCCGTCGTCGTGCTCTCGTAGTCGTCGTATTCGCGGGTGCGGTAGTAGATGTCGAAGCCGGCCGCGATCCGGCGACCGAGGAAATAGGGCTCGGTGAAGGACAGCTGGTAGTTGCGCGAATCCGCGCCGCCGCCCGCCGAGAAGCGGATGAACTGGCCGCGGCCGAGGAAGTTGCGCTCGCTGATCGAGCCTTCGATCTGCGGACCCGCATTGTCGCCGCCGGTCGTGTAGCCGGCGCCGATCGAGAACTCGCCGGTCGACTTGTCGACGACGTCGACCACCAGCACGACCTGGTCGGCTTCAGAACCCGGCGCGGTCGACACTTCGACCGTCTCGAAGAAGCCGAGCCGCTCCAGGCGGCGCTTGGCGCGCTGGATCAGGACCTGGTTGAAGGCGTCGCCTTCGCTGACGTCGAACTCGCGGCGGATGACGTAGTCGCGGGTGCGGGTGTTGCCCCGAATCTCGATGCGCTCGACATAGGTCCGCGGTCCCTGGTCGACCGCATAGACGACCGAGATGGTGCGGTTCTCGAAGTCGCGGTCGCCGCGCGGCGTGACCTGCGCGAAGGCATAGCCCCTGCCCGCGAGATCCTCGGTGAGCTTGATGATCGAGTCCTCGATGTCCTTGGCGCTGTAGACGTCGCCCGGATGGGTCTCGACGAGCGGCATCAGCGTTTCGCCCGGAACGTCGGCAAGCGTGCTCTCGACGGTGATGTTGCTGAATGTGTAGCGCTGGCCTTCCTCGACCGTGAAGGTCACGGTGTATTCGTTGGTCGCCTCGTCCAGCTCGCCGGTTGCGGACAGGACCTGGAAGTCGGCATAGCCGCGATTGTAGTAGAAGCGGCGCAGCGCCTCCTCGTCGGCGCGCAGCCTGTCCTCTCCGTAGATGTCATCGCGCAGGACGAAGGAGAGCAGGTTCGACTTCTTGGTCGAGATCACGTCCGACAGGCGGCGATCGCTGAACGCCTCGTTGCCGACGAAGTTGACGGAGGCGATCTTGGTGCGGCCGCCCTCGTTGATCTCGAAGACCACGTTCACGCGATTCTCGCCGAGGTCCATCGTGCGCGCCGAGACGGTCGCGTCGTCGCGGCCGATGCGCGCATAGGCCTGGCGGATCGCCTCGGCGTCGGCTTCCATCTGGTCGGGCGAGAAGGTGCCGCGCGGCTTCATCTGGACCGTGTTGGTCAGCTGGGCGTCCTTCAGCTTCTTGTTGCCCTGGAACAGGACCTGGTTGACGACCTGGTACTCGCTGACGGTGACGACGAGCGTGCCGCCGACCTGATTGACGCTGACGTCGGAGAACAGGCCGGTGCCGAACAGGCGCTTCACCGATTCGTCGATGTCGGTCGCCGAGAAGGACTGGCCCGGCTTGATGGTCAGGTAGTCACGAATGGTCTGCGCATCGACGCGCTGGTTGCCGCGAACCTCGATCGAAGAGACGGTCGCCGCGTAAGCGGCGGACACCGCGGTCAATTGCACGACGCCAGCCGCAGGAATCGCCAAAGCCGCAGACAAGGCGACCGCCGACGCGGCACTCAAAAACCCGGAAGTTGCCTTCATTAAGCTTATAAACCCTTTTTCTCGAAGTCCCCACGGCGAGAAAACCGGACGTCGCGGTACGTTTCCCATCACCGTCATAACCGGATTTCACCCACAAGCAAGGCGTCTGGTTAATTTGTGTTTACTTAAACAAAACCCGTTGCTTTCGCGTCACGCATATCCCTCGTCATGGTAAACACGCCCTCAATATCGCATCCGCGGCGGTCCGAATCTTCACGTCTTCAGCAGCCGAAAAGGTCGTTCCAGAAGACGAATGCCATGAAGCCGAGCACCAGGAACATCCCCACCCGATAGACAGCTTCCATCGCCCGTTCCGAAACGGGACGCCCCTTTGCAGCCTCCAGAGCGTAGAAGACCAGATGGCCGCCGTCGAGAGGCGGGATCGGCAGCAGGTTGAGGATACCGATGCCCACCGAAAGGAGCGCGACCAGCTGCACGAGCCACTCGAAACCCAGCTTTGCCGCCCTTCCGGCCATGTCTGCGATCTTCACGGGGCCGCCGAGCTGGCACTTGTCTTCACGCCCCACCACGAAGCGTTTCAAGAATTGACCGGTTCGCGCCACGATATGACCGGTTTCGGTAACCGCCTCGACCAGCGCTCCGCCGGGCGACAGCTCGATGACGCGGGGCTGTCCCGATTCCGGTGTGCTGACGACGCCGATCGCGCCGATTCGGATCACGTTGCCGAGCGCGTCGGTCTGCTCCATCACCGCCGGCGTCGCCGTCAGCGTGACCTCCGAGCCGTTGCGGGCGAGGACGAAGACGATCGGGTCGCCGGCCCGGCCGGAGACCAGGCGCTGCACGTCGGCGAATGATTCGACCTCGGTCCCGTCGACGCTGACGAAGCGGTCGCCGGGCTGGAAGCCGGCCGCCTCGGCCGGGCTGTCGGCGCGGACCTCGGCCACCACCGGCTCGGACACGACCTTGCCGTAGATCGAGAACATCACCGCGAAGACGGCGATTGTCAGCAGGAAGTTTGCCGCGGGACCCGCGAACACCGTCGCGGCGCGCTTCCAGACGGGCTGCGTGTGGAAGGCGACCCTGCGTTCTTCCGGGCTCAGCGCCTTGATCTCGTCGGTATCCGGCGCGCTGGTGGCGTTGATGTCGCCGACGAACTTGACGTAACCGCCGAGCGGGATCGCAGAGATCTTCCAGCGCGTGCCGCGGCGGTCGTTGAAGCCGATCAGCTCGGGGCCGAAGCCTATGGAGAAGGCCTGCACGCCGATGCCGCACCAGCGGCCGACGAGATAATGCCCCATCTCGTGCACGAAGACGACGACCGTCAGCACGAACAGGAACGGGATGATCGTGCCTATCACCAGGCTGTCGGTGCTCAGCAGCGTGGATAGTGTGTCGCTCAACTCGTTTCCTCGAAAAATCGCCGCGCTCGAGGCGCGACAACTGCCGCCCGAATGCGGGCGAAACCGTGACCTATGACTTTGGCCCGGCCGCTCAGACGGCGAACAGGGCCCTGCCGGGGGCGTCGGCGCCGGCTAGCAGGGCACCCACGACGTACAGGGCGAAGGCCGCGACGACAAGCCCGTCGACGCGGTCCATCACGCCGCCGTGACCGGGTATGAGGTTGCCCGAATCCTTGACGCCGTGACGGCGCTTCACCCACGATTCGAAGAGGTCGCCCGCCTGCGAGACGACGGACAGCACGAAGGCGACCAGCGCCAGGAGCGGCAGGTTGGCGAGCCCGGCATAGGCGGCCAGCGCAACGCCCGCGACGACGCCGCCCACGGCACCCCCCAGCGCGCCGCTCTGCGTCTTGCCGGGCGAGATCGACGGCGCGAGCTTGGGGCCGCCGAGCGACCGCCCGACGAAATAGGCGAAGATGTCCGTCGCCCAGACGACGACGAAGAGGAACGTGATGGCGATGAGTCCCGCCTGGTCCTCTCCCCGCAGATAGGCGAGCGACAGGCCGGACATGCCGGCATAGGCAAGGCCCGCCGGGACCCATAGCCCCTGCCCGGCGACCTTGGCCTCCACGACGCTGAGAAAGACGGAGAGCGCCAGCAGTATCCACAGGCTGACCGCCGAATAGCCGAGTACCGCGCCGATCATCACCGCCGTCAGGAATACGGCGGCCACGACCTGCTGCCGCGCGCTGGAGGTATGGCGCGACATGGCGCACCACTCGTAGAACATGGCCGCGGCGATGACGGCAGCCATCAAGCGGAACGACAGGCCACCGAAATAGGTGATGGCAAGGACGGCAGCCGCGAGCACGACCGAGGAGATGATCCGAAGCTGCAGATTGCTCATCGGCCGCGCCTGCTCCGGAAAATCACGACGCGACGCCGTGCTTGACTGCCTCGACGCCGCCGAAGCGCCGCTCGCGCGCGGAATACTGCCGCAGGGCTTCGGAAAAATGCTCGCGAGTGAAATCCGGCCAGTAGCAGGGAAGGAAGACGAGTTCGCTGTAGGCCGACTGCCAGGGCAGGAAGTTCGACATGCGCTGCTCCCCGCTGGTGCGTATCACCAGGTCGGGATCCGGGATGCCGGCCGTATCGAGATAGCCGGCGAAGAATTCGGGCGTGACCGCTTCGCTCTTGAGCTCGCCGCGAAGCGCCGCCTCCGCTATCCGGCGGGCGGCGCGGGCGATCTCGTCGCGGCCGCCATAATTGAAGGCGATCACGAGGGTGAGCGATCGGTTGTCCCGGGTCAGCGCTTCCGCCTCGTCCAGCAATGCGGCGATGTCGGGTGCAAGGCCCCGGCGTTCGCCGATCACGGTCACCTTGACGCCGCTCTGATGCAGCTCGGCGAGATCGCGCCGGATGAATATGCGAAGCAGGCCCATGAGGTCGCTGACCTCCGCCTTGGGACGCGACCAGTTCTCCGACGAGAAGGCGTAGACCGTGAGCCAGCCCACGCCGGCATCGGCGGCGGCGCGGACGGTCTTTCTCAGCGCCTCGACGCCGGCGCGATGGCCTGCCACGCGCGGCAGGCCGCGAGCCTTCGCCCAGCGGCCATTCCCATCCATGATGATCGCGACGTGCTCGGGCGTGGTCATCTCTTCTCTTTCATCCCCGCCGCGAGGCGAAGACCGTAGCCGCAGGCACTCAAACCTGCATGATTTCCGCTTCCTTGCCGGCCAGCAGGCTGTCGACCGTGGCGATCGTCTCGTCGGTCAGCTTCTGGACGCGCTCGGCCTCGCGGCGGTGATCGTCCTCGCTGATGTCGCCGTCCTTTTCGGCCTTTTTCAGGTAGTCCATGCCGTCGCGCCGGACATGGCGCGCGGCGACGCGCGCGTTCTCCGCATAGCCATGCGCGACCTTGACGAGTTCCTTGCGGCGCTGCTCGTTGAGTTCGGGCAGCGGGATACGCAGATTGTTGCCGTCGACGATCGGATTGAAGCCGAGATTGGCTTCCCGGATGCCGCGGTCGACCGCGCTCACCATCGACCGATCCCAGACGTTCACCGAGATCATACGCGGTTCGGGCACCGAGACGGTGGCGACCTGGTTGAGCGGCATCTCAGAGCCGTAGGCCTTCACGAGCACGGCGTCGAGCAGGTTGCTCGAGGCGCGCCCGGTGCGCAGCGAGGCGATGTCGTGCTTGAAGGCGTTGATCGCGCCTTCCATGCGCCGTTGGATGTCCTGGAAATCTCCGCTTGCCATGTCACTCTCCTCGAACTCTGCCCGTTCGGGTCTTGTCGTTGCTTCCTGCCGGACCTCGCAAACGGCCCGGGAACGCTCTTCAGGTCTGTCCGTCGCCTCAATCGGCCACGACGGTGCACCGCCCGCCGCCGCGCAGGATTGCACCGAAGCCGCCCTGCTCGTGTATCGAATACACGATTATCGGAATGTGGTTTTCGCGCGCAAGCGCGATCGCGGCCGTATCCATGATGGAAAGGCCCTTGGCGATCACGTCGGCATGGGTGATGTGCTCGAAGCGGGTCGCGTCCGGATCCTTCTTGGGGTCGGCGGAATAGACCCCGTCGACCTGGGTGCCCTTGAACAGCGCGTCGGCGCCGATCTCGGCCGCGCGAAGGGCGGCTGCCGAATCGGTGGTGAAGAACGGATTGCCGGTGCCGCCGGCGAAGATGACGACCTTGCCCTGGTCCATGTAGGCGGTCGCCTGGCGCTGCGAGAAGCTCTCGCAGAGCTCCGGCATGGCGATCGCCGACAGAACCACGGCCTCGACGCCGAGCTTGACCAGCGAGGTGCGCAGCGCCAGCGAGTTGATGACGGTGGCCAGCATTCCCATGTGGTCGCCGGTCACCCGGTCGCCGCCCTTGGATGCCACCGCGACGCCGCGGAAGATGTTGCCGCCGCCGATGACGACGCCGACCTCGATGCCCATGGCGCGGGCCTCGGCGATGTCGGCGGCGATGCGGTCGACCACCGAGACGTCGATGCCGAAATGCTGCTCGCCCATCAGCGCCTCGCCGGATGCCTTCAGCAGGACTCGGCGGTATCGGGGCGTTTCGGTCATGCAAGGTCCTCGTCGAAATCGGGCTGCCGCTTGGCCAACGCCGCAATGATTGGGTGTGGAGCCCCCGACACCGAGCCTGCGATACACGAAGGGCGCCGCGATGTCACGCGGCGCCCTCGTTCAAAACGCTCTCGAAGCGGTTGAAGCCGCGTTACTTTTTCACGGTCGCGGCGACTTCCGCAGCGAAGTCGGAGACTTCCTTCTCGATGCCCTCGCCGAGCGCGAAGCGGACGTAGCCGGTGATCTTCGCGGGAGCGCCGATCTCCTTCTCCGCATCTTTCAGGGCCTGCTCCACCGTGACGTCGGGATTGAGAACGAAGGCCTGCTTCACCAGCACGACTTCCTCGTAGAACTTGCGCAGACGGCCCTCCACCATCTTCTCGATGATGTTCTCCGGCTTGCCCGACTGGCGAGCCTGGTCGGAGAAGATCGCCTTCTCGCGCTCGATGGCGGCCGGGTCGAGCTCCTCGACGGTCAGCGCCAGCGGAGCGGTGGCGGCGACGTGCATGGCGATCTGCCGCGCGATGGCGTTGGCGGCGTCGACATTGCCGGTCGTCTCGACGGCGACGAGCACGCCGAGCTTGCCGAGGCCGTCGGCCACGGCGTTGTGCACGTAGGTCGCGACCGCGCCCTGCGTCACGGACAGCTTCTTCGAGCGGCGGAACGAGATGTTTTCGCCGATCGTGCCCGCGGCATCCTTGACCACTTCGGCGACGGTCTTTTCGCTGCCCGGATATTTCTGGTCGGCCACCGCCTGGTCGCCGGACGCCAGGGCAACCTTTGCGATGTTGCGGACGAGCTCCTGGAACTGGTCGTTGCGCGCGACGAAGTCGGTCTCCGAGTTGACTTCGACGACCACGGCCTCACCCTGGCCGGCGTCGACGCCGATCAGGCCTTCGGCAGCGGTGCGGCCGGCCTTCTTGTCGGCCTTGGAGATGCCCTTCTTGCGCAGCCAGTCGACCGCCTCCTCCATGTTGCCGTTGGTCTCGGTCAGGGCTGCCTTGCAGTCCATCATGCCCGCGCCGGTCAGTTCGCGGAGTTCTTTGACCTGTGCTGCCGAAATGCTCATCCTTGCCTCTTTCTCGAAACGCACCGGAGCACCATCGGCTTCAATGGTGCTCCGGCACGGCAATTCACAATAGGGTAGTCGTTTGAAGGCCGCGCGACGGCCCTCGAAGGCAGCCCGGTATCAGGCTTCCGGCTTGGCCTCTTCCTCGCCGAGCGTCGGCTCGACGGGAGCTTCGGCCGAAGCGCCGACGTCAACGCCGAGCGCGCCCTGCTGGCGGGCGATGCCGTCGATGGCTGCCTTGGCGACGAGGTCGCAGTAGAGCTGGATCGCGCGGGCCGCGTCGTCGTTGCCGGGGATCGGGAAGTCGATCAGGTCCGGATCGCAGTTCGAATCGACCACGGCCACGACCGGGATGCCGAGACGCTTGGCTTCGAGGATCGCGATGGCTTCCTTGTTGGTATCGATCACGAACATCAGGTCGGGCGTCGAGCCCATGTCCTTGATGCCGCCGAGGGCCTTGTCGAGCTTCTCGCGCTCACGATCGAGGTTCAGGCGCTCCTTCTTGGTGAAGCCCTGTGCCTCGCCGGCGAGCAGCTCGTCGAGCTTGCGCAGACGGGAGATGGAGTTGGAGATCGTCTTCCAGTTGGTCAGCATGCCGCCGAGCCAGCGCGAGTTGACGTAGTACTGCGCCGAGCGCTGCGCGGCGTCCGCGACGATGTCCGAAGCCTGGCGCTTGGTGCCGACGAAGAGCACGCGGCCGCCCTTGGCGACGGTGTCGGAGACCTGCTTCAGCGCCTGGTGCAGCAGCGGCACGGTCTGGGAGAGGTCGATGACGTGGATGTTGTTGCGGGCGCCGTAGATGTACTGCGCCATCTTCGGGTTCCAGCGGTGGGTCTGGTGGCCGAAGTGAACACCAGCTTCCAGAAGCTGGCGCATGCTGAAATCAGGCAGAGCCATTCAAAAGTTCCTTTCCGGTTGGCCTCCACGGACGTCGGCATCTTCGGGCTTCAACCTCGTCCGAAAAGTCTGCGACTCTTCGGGGCCAAGCCGTGGATACCACCGGCGGTCGCCGCCGGATTTCTCCCGGCCGGAAACCAAGTCCGTGTGTGGAATGGGGCGGCATATAGACGGTGCGGCCCGGCAATGCAAGCCGACCCCGGCGTCAGGCTCTCAAGGCAGGTCGCGTTTTCGGGACCTTGGGCCTGACGACCTTGCCGTTCTTCACCTTCACCCGGCGGAACACGGCCACGATCTGCTCGCGGTTGCAGGCGATGGCTCCGTTGCGCAGCGCCCTCGCCCGCTCCATCCCGGTGAGATCGTAGTGCGGCGCGGATGTTTTGGGCGGCCCCTGGTAGAGCAGACGGTGGACGCCGATCACGGCCGCGAAGCGGTGGAGTTCCTCCTCGCTGTCGGCCAGCATGTGGCACCATTTGTGCCCGGCCCAACGCCAGATCGGCTCGTCGACGTAAACCGCCACGCAGCGCCGGTCTCTATTTGTCGCAGCGGGACGCGTCGTCCGGTTCGAACACGGCGAGATCGACCAGCTGGCCGTGGATGGTGAAGTCGCCGTAGTCCATGTCGAGGTCGCGCGTCAGCCCGTTCTCGTAGAGCTTGAAGCTGATGCGGTAGTCCGGCGTATCCTCTCCGGCCTGGTTCGCCTCGTCGAAATAGGCGATGTCGACCGGCCAGAACTTGTCTGCGCCCAGCTTATCCAGTGCCTTGTACTCGGGGTCGGTGGTGTTGGCAGTCGCCTGCTTGCCGACGATCACCGTCGTCGTCATCGCCTTGTCGGCATCTTCCGAGCCGTCGAAGATGCTCGTCTCGTAGAAGTTCTCGCCGGTCTTGGCGCGGCCGATCAGGTCGAGCAGGTGCTGGGTCGGAAACTGCGTCGGCTCCAGTTCGAAGCTTTTCGGCTCTGGCTTGTCGATCTGGATCCTGACGCCGTCGGACTCGCGAGTGGCGTTGCCGCGCAGTTCCTTGTCGAGGTTCTGATCCGTGTAGGACTTGGTGGAGAAGCTGAACGACTTGCCTTCCGCATCCTCGAACGTCGTCGTCTGCTGGTCGGTCATCTGCGACGCGTCACGGGTGCTCGACTGGGTCACGTATCGGAACCGCACCGTGTAGCCTTCACATGCTGACCCGCGCAGCTCGTAGACCATGCGCCCGGAGATGCCGGTGATCCCGGAACGCTCAGAAGCATTGGTCAGCTTCAGATCGTAGACCGCACGATGCTGGATCAACGGAACTGCGCTGGCGGCGCCGGCGCCCAGTGCGGAGGACGCGAGCAGGACGATGCCGAACGCACCGTGACGGGAAACCCGCATAGAACACTCCAACCTTGCGGCGACCTACCGCCGTCAAGCCAAGCAACATCAAAAAAAGTCGTGGCGGAAGCGATGCAAAAATAGCAGTTTCGCCGCGACGAAGGCTTAGCCCAGACATAGGACGAGACCATGACTCATACAATCGAAAAGCGGCTCGCTGAACTCGGGATCGTTCTGCCCGACGCCGCCGCTCCCGCCGCGAATTACGTACCCTACGTCAGAAGCGGCAACCTGCTCTTCACGGCGGGCCAATTGCCGCTCAAGGACGGCAAGCTCCAGGTTTCGGGCCTGCTCGGACGGGACGTGGACACAGCCGCCGGCAAGGAGGGTGCGAAGCTCTGCGCGATCAACATCCTCGCTCAGGCCAAGGCGGCGCTGGGCGATCTCGAGACCATTGCGCGCATCGTCAAGATCACCGTTTTCGTCGCATCCGCGCCCGACTTCACCGAACAGCACCTCGTCGCCAACGGCGTTTCGGACTTCCTGGCGGATGTATTGGGCGAGCGCGGCAGGCATGCGCGCTCCGCGGTCGGCACGGCATCGCTGCCGCTGAACGCCGCGGTCGAGGTGGAAGCGGTCATCGAGGTCGCCTGATTCCATGAAGCATCTTTCCTGGCTCACCGAACGGCCGATCGCGCATCGCGGCCTCCACGACCTGAACAAGCGGGTCTGGGAGAACACGCTTTCCGCCGCGCAAGGCGCGGTGGCCAAGGGCTTCGCCGTAGAATGCGACGTCCATCTCTCGTCCGACCGCGTGCCGGTGGTCATCCATGACGACGACCTGAAGCGCCTGACCGGCGAGGACGGCTTCGTGTGGCAGCGCACCGCGGCCGAACTGCGGGAGCTGAACGTCGGCGGCACCGCCGATCACATTCCCCTGCTGTCGGAACTGCTCGGGCTGGTTGCCGGACAGGTCCCGCTCATCGTCGAACTGAAAGGCACCCCCGGTCACGACGAGGGATTGGTCGAGGCGGTTGCGGCGCAGCTCAATGACTATCGGGGCAATGTTGCGGTCATGTCCTTCGATCACTGGCTGATCCGCGACTTCAAGCGCCACATGCCGGACATACCGGCGGGCCTGACCGCCTACGGCACGGAGAACAAGCTGATCGAAGCGCATTTCTCCATGCTCGCGCATGGCCTGGACTTCACCTCCTACGCGGCCGGCGACCTGCCCAATCCCTTTGTCGGCTTCGTCCGCGAGCGGCTCGGGATGCCGGTCATCACGTGGACGGTGCGCGACAAGCCGGCGGTCGACCTCACCTTCGCCCATGCCGACCAGATGACGTTCGAGGGATTCGATCCGGATGAGAAATCTGCCGGCAGTGTCTCGGCGTGAGCCTCGGGCCGTTGAAGAGCGGCTCAAAGCCGGTTCCGCGATCGCGGCGTGGTCCATAAGGCCCGCAACGCCCCAGGATGCCCCTTTCCTGCCGGATATAGAGCGATCCGCCGGAGAAGCGTTCCGCCAGGTCCCGGACCTCGCCTGGATTGCCGACGACGCCGTCCTGTCGGAAGAACGTCATCTGCAACTGATGGAAGGCGGGGCAGCATGGGTGGCGGTCCATGCGGCTGATGTTCCCGTCGGCTTTCTGTCCGGCGAAGTCCTCGACGGCAACCTCCATATATGGGAACTGGCGGTTTCCAGCGACCACCAGAAGCGGGGCGTCGGTCGTGCATTGATCGCTCGAGCCAAGCAGTGGGCGGCTCAGCGGAACCTGTCCGCGATCACCCTCACCACGTTTCGGGAAATCCCCTGGAACGAGCCTTTCTACCACTCGGAGGGTTTCAGGACCTTGGGCTCCGGAGAATTGAGTCAAACGTTGCGCGGAATCCTGGCCGATGAAGTCGAAGCCGGTCTTCCGGCGGAGAGACGATGCGCCATGCGATACGAGTTGTCCGGCCATTGAACATTGATCTGACCTACCTCTCCCCACGGCGCTTGCTTATGTTGCACGGCAGCATAAATTAGGCGAGCAATGGCAAGCCAACGGGAAAGCGCGAACGGGTCTGTCGAAAGCGGCGGACTATCCGTCCGTATCGCGACGAGCCTGGATGCTTTCACGAAAGCGGAATGGGACGGCTTCTCCGGCACTTCGCGAGCTAGGTCGGAAACGCCCTACAACCCATTCGTTTCGTTCGACTTCCTGCGGATACTCGAAGAGTCCGGATGTGCCGTCGCCCGCACCGGCTGGCAAGGGCACCATCTGAGGTTGGAAGACGCCACGGGCGCCCTGCTCGGCGCAGTACCGTGCTATGTGAAGTCGCATAGCCAGGGCGAATATGTCTTCGATCATGGCTGGGCTGACGCCTTCGAGCGTGCGGGCGGCGACTACTATCCGAAACTCCAGGCGTCCGTACCCTTCACGCCGGCAACCGGCCCCCGCCTTCTCGTGAACCGCGACCTCGATCCGGCGGCGGTCAGACCGGTTCTCGCGGAAGCGCTGAAGCAGGTGACGGTGCAGCTCGGCGTCTCCTCGGCGCATGTTACCTTCGCCGGCGACGACGACATGGACGCACTCGAGGGCGCGGGTTTCCTGCACCGGACCGACCAGCAGTTCCATTTCCACAATGACGGTTACGGGACCTATGACGACTTCCTGGGCACGCTCGCGTCGCGAAAACGCAAGGCGCTCAAGAAGGAGCGCCGCGAGGCACTGTCGTCCGGGATCACGATCGACTGGCTGACGGGAAGCGACCTGACGGAGAAGGTTTGGGACGACTTCTTCGCCTTCTACATGGATACCGGCGGCCGCAAGTGGGGGCGCCCTTATCTGAACCGCAAGTTCTTTTCGCTGATCGGCGAGCGGATGGCCGAGGATGTCCTGCTCGTCATGGCCAGGCGGGGCGGCCGCTACATCGCCGGTGCGATCAACTTCATCGGCTCCGACACGCTGTATGGCCGCAATTGGGGCTGCGTCGAGGATCATCCCTTCCTGCATTTCGAGGTCTGCTACCACCAGGCCATCGATTTCGCCATCGCCAAAGGCCTGCGGGTGGTGGAGGCCGGCGCGCAGGGCGAGCACAAGCTGGCGCGTGGCTACCGCCCCGTCACCACCCACTCGGCGCACTTCATCGCGCATGCAGGCCTGCGCAACGCGGTCGCCGACTATCTCGCGCGCGAGCGCCGCGAGGTCGAGCGGATGGCCGGATATCTGGAGGAGGTCGGGCCTTTCCGCCGCGGCGAACTGCAGCAGCCCCCGGCTGCTAGTGGACCAGCGTCTTCGAATACAGATTGATGACGATCACCCCGGCCATGATGAGCGCCATGCCGACGAGCGCGGGCACGTCGAGGGCCTGCCTGAACCACACCCAGCCGATCACGGTTATCAGGACTATGCCGGCGCCGCACCACAGCGCATAGACGACCCCGACGGGCAGGCTGCGCAACGGCAAGGACAGGAAGTAGAAGGCGAGCGCGTAGCCGCCGATCGAAACCAGGGACGGTAGGAGTCGCGTGAAGCCGTGGGTCTGCTTTAGCGCGGTGGTGGCGATCACCTCGAACACGACGGCGACGACCAGATAGACGTAGTTGAGCGCCAAGACGACACCTGCCATTGAAGGAGACGATTCGCCGGGCCATTATGGCCGCGGCGGCGTAATCGGGAAGGCTGAATGAGCTACGACGACACAAACATCTTCGCGAAGATACTGCGCGGCGAAATCCCATCGCACCGCGTCTACGAGGACGCCGATGTCGTGGCCTTCATGGACGTGATGCCGCAGGCCGAGGGCCATGTCCTCGTGGTGCCGAAAGCGGCCTCGCGCAACATCTTCGACGCTGACCCCGCGGTGCTAGCCAAGGCCATCGGCGTGGTCCAGAAGGTCGCCGTCGCGGCCCGGAAGGCCTTCGATGCCGACGGGGTGACGGTCATGCAGTTCAACGAGGCGCCGGCCGGGCAGAGCGTCTTCCACCTGCATTTCCACGTGATTCCCCGCCGCGAGGGCGTGCCGCTCGGCCGTCATGCCAGCGGCATGGAAAAGCCGGAGATCCTGGCCGCGCATGCCGACAGGATACGCGCAGAGCTCTAGTAGCCGAGATAGAAGCCGACGCCGAAAACCGCTTCCGCCGCGATGATGCCCAGCAGTATCCGTCGTCCGAGAAGCAGGAAGGCGGCAAAGCCGGCCGCTGCGGAGAGAATGCGCAGTCCGAAGGTCGTGTCGGCCGCTGGTCCGGCAGGGAAGCAGATCAGGTTGCCGACGACCGCAGCCACAAGCGCCGTTGCGATCGCGCGCACCAGGACGAGGATCTCCGCCTCCTGGTCGATCCTTCCTCCGAGATAGATGCCGAGCGCCCGCCAGGGGTAGGTCGTCGCCCATCCCGCGAGGATGACGAAGACGAACGGCCACCACCAGGCATCGATAGCGCCGATCGTCATGCAGCCCGGTCCCGCAGCAGGTGGATGCCGTAGGCGATGCCGCCGCCGATGAAGCCGGCGCCGAGCAGGTCGAAGCCGGGCAGATAGAGATGCAGCAGCGGCCCGAGTACCAATCCGAGGCCCATTGCGATGTGGGTCGCCTGCTCGCGCGCGGAGCCCCATAGCGACGTGATGAAATACATCGGCGTCAGCAGGAACAGCCCCGCTGCGACGGATGGCGGCAGATCGTGGGCCACCAGGTAGACTGCTGCGACGACTGCCATGTTGACTGCGACAAGGATCGAGCCGACGCCGAAATAATAGCTGGTGCGCATGTCGCGCGGCACCGAGCGCAGCGTCTCCATGGCGATCACCCAAGAGGTCACGGCGATGAAGTGTGCGAGCAGATACAATGTCACCCTGTGCGTGCGCGGACCTCGAAGTTCCGGGACGAGCGCCACGACCATCGGCGTCAGCCGCACCGAGGACAGTGCCACCGCGAAGGCGGCCGCCAGGAGCCCTGCCCCCGAAAGCACCGCGCCGAGCAGGACGACCATGCCCGGCAGCGCCCAGATGGCCAGAACCATGAACACAGCCTGGGCCATCGTCATGCCGGCCTCCTGGGCCAGGCCGGCGAAGCCGATATGTGCCGTGCAGAGGATCAGGCCGGGGATCGAAACCACTTTGGATGCCCCGGTGAAGAACCACCGGCGGCGTTCCGCGAAGCTGCTGGGCTGAGCGACTGTATCGTGCGGCATTGCCCGTACTCGATACCATGGGCGGCCTGCCGGCGCGACGTCAAAGCCAACTGGTACATCAATCGATCAGTGCTGCGTCCGGGCCGGACAGTGCGTCGCACAAAACGTTTTGCGCCGCAAAAAACTGATTGTCGCTGCCTGATTTTTCTGCAAATCTTTTGCATGCCTATTTTTAAGGCTCAAGCTGCGGTGATGGGGTCGCGCAGCATCAGATAAAAGGGGAACGACGATGGAAGTGACAGAACTGCAAACACGAGTGGAGGCACTGGAGGCCGCACTCAAGACGGCCACGGCCGTCAATTCCGAAGCATTCTACTGGTGGTGCACCGCCCTCATGGTCGCCATCCACGCCGGCTTCCTCGCCTACGAGATGGGAGCTTCGCGGGCCAAGAACGCCCTCGCCTCGGGCATCAAGAACCTGGTGGCCTTCGCCTTCCTGGTGCCGTTCTTCTATTTCGTCGGCTGGTTCATCTACAATGCCTTCCCGACCGGGCTCACCATCTCCGACGCGGGAGCGAACGGGCTGCCTTGGGCGCAAGCGATGGGCCCCAACCTTGCGGACAACGCGTCCGGCATCTTCTGGGCTGCCTTCACGCTCTTCGCGGCCACCACTGCTTCCATCATGTCCGGCGCAGTCATCGAGCGCATCCGCGTCTCCGGCTTCACGATCCTCGCCATCGTCCTCGGCTCGGTCGTCTGGATTCTCGGCGCCGCGTGGGGCTGGCACCCGAGCGGCTGGCTGACGTCAAGCTGGGGTCTGCACGACATCGGTGCGGCCGGCTGCGTCCACACGGTCGCCGGCTTCTTCACGCTCGGCGTGCTGATCAATCTCGGCGCCCGCATCGGTCGCTACAATGCCGACGGCACCATCAACGAGATCAACGGCCACAACATGCCGATGTCGCTGATCGGCCTGATGCTGATCGTGATGGGCTTCTTCGGCTTCCTGGGGGGCTGCATCATCTATACCGGCGACACCTGGATGTCGATCTACAACACCCCCACCACGCTGTCGGCTTTCGCTTTCAACACGCTGATGGGCGTCGCCGGCGGCATGCTGGGTTGCTATCTGGTGACCCGCGACCCGTTCTGGATGATGTCGGGCGCCCTTGTCGGCGTCATCTCGGCGGCTCCCGGTCTCGACGTCTACTATCCGCCGCTAGCCTTCGTGATCAGCTTCGCCGGCGGCGTCGTGATCCCCAAGCTGAACGTCATCCTGCTCACCCGCTTCAAGATCGACGACGCCGTCGGCGCGGTGGCCGTGCATGGTTTCGGCGGTGTCTGGGGACTGCTGGCGGCAGGCATCTTCGCGTCGGGCTATCCGAACGTGGAGGGTCCGGCCGTCTCCTTCATGGGCCAGCTGCAGAGCGCGGTCGTGTTCATGCTGCTCGGCTTCCTCCCCGGCTACGTCCTGTCCTACGCGCTCAGGATGTTCGGCCTGCTGCGCTGCGACGAGAATGTCGAGCGGGCCGGCCTCGATCTCGCGGAGGTTCCGGCCAAGGCCTATCCGGAGGCGCGCGGCCTGCCTGCCTTCGGCGACGGTGCGCTCAGCCCGGCCGAATGATCACCGACAACTCTCTGGAAGGTAAGAGACAATGAACACATCGCCAATCACCACCTGGGAAGGAGCGACGGCCTACTTCACCTTCGCCAACAGCCCGGGAGCCCTCGCGGTCATCCTGGTCGTCGCGGTCGCTGCTTGCATCTACACGATCACGAGCATGGTCAGACACGAGAACGCCGCATCGAAGAAGATCAACGGCAAGTAGCTGAGCCGCCAGCACCAAAAAGAAAACGCCGCCCTCGCAGGCGGCGTTTTCACGTCAACTCCTTTCAGATCCCCTGGCCGCCCGAAACCTCGATCCGCTGTGCATTGATCCAGCGGTTGTCGTCCGTCAGCAGGCTGGCGACCATCGGGCCGATGTCGTCCGGCACCCCTACCCTGCCGAGCGCCGTCATCTCTGCGAACTGCTTGTTCAGGTCTGGCGTGTCGCGTACCGCACCGCCCAGGAAGTCGGTCTCGATGGCGCCGGGCGCCACGGTGTTCACCGCGATGCCGCGGCTGCCAAGTTCCTTCGCCAGATAGACGCTCAGGACCTCCACCGCCGCCTTGGCGGCGGAATAGGCGGCGAAGCCGGGTGCGGCCACGCGCGTCAGGCCCGAGGACAGGTTTACGATTCGCCCGCCCTCGGCGAGCAGCGGCAGCAGCGTCTGGGTCAGGAAGAAGACGCCCTTGAAGTGCACATCGACCAGCCGATCGAACTGCGCCTCCGTGGTGTCGGCGATCAGGGCATAATCACCATGGCCGGCATTGTTGACCAGATGGTCGAAGCTGTCCCGTCCCCAGTTGCTCGACAAGGCGTCGCGCAGCCGCTCGGCGAAGCCGGCGAAACCCGCGACGTCTCCCGTGTCCAGCTGCAGTGCGACGGCTTTGCGTCCGATTGCCTGAACCTCTGCGACGACCGCCTGTGCATCGCTGCCGCGGCTTTGATAGGTTATGATCACATCACTACCCTTGCGGGCGATGTTCAACGCCATGTTGCGGCCGAGTCCGCGGCTGGCGCCGGTGATGAGTGCAATCTTGCTCATGGGCAACGGGTCCTTTCGTGTGTTGCGTCGATGAGCCCTATATCGGTCCTCCATCCGCCCGCCGATTGCCCGAAACTCGCGATTGCTTGCCTGATCCTCCACGGCTCTGGGCGGCCGGGAGAAATCGGTTATGATCGCGCCATGACCGACACGTTGCTCGATGCGGTTCGCCGCCACGCCCAGGTTCACGCCGATCCCGCAGGCGTTGCGCGCACGCCAGTGCCCGGCTTGTTCGCCATCCGCGCGACCAGGCCGAGCGGGCTGGACTACGCGATCTCGCGCCCGCTCGTTGCGCTGGTGCTGCAGGGCAGCAAGGACGTGACGATGGGATCGCGCACGGTCACAGTCTCAGCCGGCGACTCGCTCCTGATCACAGCCGATGTGCCGACGGCGAGCAGGATCACGCGCGCCAGCCCGCTCGAACCATACTTCTCGCTTGTGCTCGACCTGGATCCGGCGGTGATCGCTCAGCTCTCGATCGAGATGGACGCGTCCGCCGCCGTGCAGGGACAAGCGCTGAACAGCGATCCGACGGATGCGGAACTCGCGGATGCGGCGCTGCGGCTGATGCGCCTCCTCGACCGGCCGGCTTCCTTGCCGCTGCTCCAGGCCCAGCATGTCAGGGAAATACACTACTGGCTGATGGCGGGCCGGCACGGTTCCGCCATCCGCAGGCTCGGGGTTCCGGACGGCATGGCGCGACGTGTCGCCCGCGCAGTCGGTGTGTTGCGCAGCCAGTTCACGCAGGCGATCTCGGTGGAGCAACTCGCCGCGGTGGCCGGCATGAGCCCATCAGCCTTCCACCAGCATTTCCGAGCGGTTACGTCGCTCTCTCCCATCCAGTTCCAGAAGCAGCTGCGTTTGATCGAGGCGCGGCGGCTGATGATCGCCGAAGGTTCCAGCGCCAGCAATGCCGCCTTCGCGGTGGGATACGAGAGCGTGCCGCAGTTCACCCGCGAGTACCGCCGGATGTTCGGCTTGCCTCCCGCCCGCGACGCCGAATCGGCACGGCTCATCGCGGCCGCCTGAGACGATCCGCACCGTCGAACGCGGCGACAAAAAAGCCCCGGCCTTGTGGCCGGGGCTTTTCGTTGATGCGCGGGGTTTTCGTCAGTTCTTGCGCGGCAGCTGAGGCACCAGGCTGCGCTTGTTGGGCAGGTCCGGACCCCCGTCACCCGGCTTGGACTTCGTGGCGCTCGGCTTCTTCGCCTTCTTGGACGGACCCGCCGCTTCCTCCTCCGAAGGATCTTCCTTCTTCGGCGTCACGACCGTTTCGTCGGCGATGGTGTCGAGCTTAAGCCCGGTCTTGCCGTCTTCCTTGGTCTCGACCGTCACGCGGACGGTGCCGCCCTTCCTGAGCTTGCCGAACAGCACTTCGTCCGCCAACGGCTTCTTGATGTGCTCCTGGATCACGCGGCCGAGCGGACGCGCGCCCATCTTCTCGTCGTAGCCCTTGTCGGCCAGCCAGGCGATCGCCTCCTGCGACAGGTCGAAGGTGACGCCGCGCTCCGACAGCTGTGCTTCCAGCTGCATGACGAACTTCTGCACGACCTGGTGGATCACCGGCACCGGCAGCGCGCCGAACGGGATGATCGCATCGAGCCGGTTGCGGAACTCCGGCGTGAACAGGCGGTTGATCGCCTCCACGTCATCGCCCTCGCGCTTGGTCGAGCCGAAGCCGATCGCCGCCTTCTGCGCTTCCGAAGCACCGGCGTTGGTCGTCATGATGAGGATCACGTTGCGGAAGTCGATCTGCTTGCCGTTGTGATCCGTCAGCTTGCCGTGGTCCATCACCTGCAACAGGATGTTGAACAGGTCCGGATGCGCCTTCTCGACCTCGTCGAGCAGGAGCACGCAGTGCGGATGCTGGTCGACGCCGTCGGTCAGCAGGCCGCCCTGATCGAAACCGACATAGCCGGGAGGCGCGCCGATCAGGCGGCTGACCGTATGACGCTCCATATACTCCGACATGTCGAAACGCAGGAGCTCGACGCCGAGCGACGAGGCCAGTTGCTTCGCTACCTCCGTCTTGCCGACGCCGGTCGGGCCGGAGAACAGGTAGCAGCCGATCGGCTTCTCCGGCTCGCGCAGGCCGGCACGTGCCAGCTTGATCGCCGAGGTGAGCGCGGTGATAGCCGTATCCTGGCCATAGACCACGCGCTGCAACTCGACCTCGAGATTTGCGAGCACCGCCTCGTCGTCGGCCGAAACCGTCTTCGGCGGAATGCGCGCCATCGTGGCGATCGTCGCTTCGATCTCCTTGATGCCGATCGTCTTCTTGCGCTTGCCTTCCGGCAGGAGCATCTGCGACGCACCCGTCTCGTCGATCACGTCGATCGCCTTGTCCGGCAGCTTGCGGTCGTTGATGTAGCGCGCCGAGAGTTCCACCGCCGCCTTGATGGCGTCGTTCGTGTATTTCACGTTGTGGAACTCTTCGTAGTAGGGCTTCAGGCCCTTCATGATCGCGATGGCATCGTCGACGGTCGGCTCCTTCACGTCGATCTTCTGGAAGCGACGCACGAGGGCACGGTCCTTCTCGAAGAACTGACGGAACTCCTTGTAGGTGGTCGAGCCGATGCAGCGGATCGCACCTGAGGAGAGCGCCGGCTTCAACAGGTTGGACGCATCCATCGCGCCGCCGGAGGTAGCGCCAGCGCCGATGACCGTATGGATCTCGTCGATGAAGAGCACTGCGCCCGGGAACTCCTCGAGTTCCTTCACGACCTGCTTCAGGCGCTCCTCGAAGTCGCCGCGATAGCGGGTGCCCGCGAGCAGCGTGCCCATGTCGAGCGCGAAGATCGTGGCATCCTGCAGCACCTCGGGCACGTCGCCCTCGACGATGCGCTTGGCGAGGCCCTCGGCGATGGCCGTCTTGCCGACGCCGGGATCGCCCACATAGAGCGGGTTGTTCTTCGAGCGGCGGCACAGCACCTGGATGGTGCGGTTGATCTCGTCAGTCCGGCCAATCAGCGGATCGATCTTGCCGGAGCGCGCCTTCTTGTTCAGGTCGACGCAGTAGGCGCTGAGCGCATCCTGCGGCTTCTTCTTGCCGTCGTCGCCCTGCTCGGCTCCGCCGCCCCGCGCTTCCTCTTCGGCGCCGCGCGGCGAACGCGATTCACTGGCGCCCGGCCGCTTGGCGATGCCGTGGCTGATGTAGTTGACCGCGTCGTAGCGGGTCATCTGCTGTTCCTGCAGGAAGTAGGCGGCGTGGCTCTCGCGCTCCGCGAAGATCGCGACCAGCACATTGGCGCCGGAGACCTCTTCGCGACCGGAAGACTGCACATGGATCACCGCGCGCTGGATGACGCGCTGGAAGCCGGCTGTCGGCTTGGAATCCTCGTCGTAGCCGGTGACGAGATTGTCGAGTTCGGTATCGATATAGGTCAGCACCGTGTGCTTGAGTTCGTCGAGATCGACGTTGCAGGCGCGCATGACGGCGGCGGCTTCCGCGTCGTCGATCAGGGCGAGCAGCAGGTGTTCGAGTGTTGCGTATTCGTGATGTCGTTCGTTTGCGAAAGTCAGCGCCTGATGGAGCGCCTTTTCCAGGCCTTGGGAGAAAGCCGGCATTATGTATTCCTCACTTCTTCTCCATCACGCATTGCAGCGGATGCTGATTCTGACGGGCGAAGTCCATGACCTGCGACACCTTCGTCTCGGCCACTTCGAATGTATAGACCCCGCATTCGCCCACTCCGTGGTTGTGGACATGGAGCATGATGCGGGTCGCTGCCTCGCGGTCCTTTTGGAAAAAACGCTCCAGCACATGGACCACGAATTCCATCGGCGTGTAGTCGTCGTTGAGGATCAGGACGCGGTATAGACTCGGCTTCTTGGTCTTGGGCCTCGTCCGCGTGATGACGGCCGTGCCACGGTTCGTACCTCCGCCGCGATCGTCGCCTTCCTGCATGCGGACCACTTGGTACGCTGTAACCGCCCCGCCGGTTTTCACTCGGTCCGTCCTCATTTCGATGCTTGCACCCGACCAGTTCTATGTAGTGCGCCGGGTTCCGATTTTAAGCCCTTCTGATCCGCTGACAATACGGCTGATCGTGGGCGACAGCCCGTGATCCCGCGATCGTGAACGGCTGGTGCGGATCCGTGTGAAGCGCTCCGCCGCAGGTCGCGCCGGCCTGTCGAAGGGAGACACTATGGTGCACTGCACAGGTCGTCAAACGGCAGCGCATCGTTTCATGCTGCAATGCGACAACTGCTGCGTATTCGAATGAAATGCGGCTAAAAGCCCGGCAAAAAGATGAACGACGCGGTTACCATAAACGGATTGGTAACGCTGGGCCTCCTACTGTCGTCCGAAAGCAAGACGGAACCTTTGCCGTCCCGCACACAACTCAAGAATCAAGGGTGTAACAGTGCGTCAGGTCCTCGCCCGCATCGCTCAACGGACACTCAAGTCCTGCAAGTCGACCCTCGCTGCCGCTTTGGCCGTGACGGCCTTGGCTGCCGCGCCAGCCCAGGCGAACGAGAAATATGCCGCCATCGTCGTCGATGCGAACACCGGCGAAACCTTGTTCTCCTCGAGCGCGACCGCGCCGCGCTTCCCGGCGTCGCTCACCAAGATGATGACGCTCTACCTGACCTTCGAGGCGCTTCAGTCGGGCCGGATCAAGAAGACGACGAAGGTGCCGTTCTCCAAGAACGCCGCCAACGAGCCGCCGACGAAGCTCGGCGTGAGGGCCGGCGGCTCGATCACGGTCGAGACGGCGATCCTGTCCCTCGTCACCAAATCGGCGAACGACTCAGCCACCGCTCTGGCCGAGTTGCTCGGCGGGTCCGAAGCCGACTTCGCCAAGATGATGACCGCCAAGGCCCGCCAGCTCGGCATGAGCGGCACCACTTTCCGCAACGCGCATGGCCTGCCCAATCCGCAGCAGCGTTCGACCGCCCGCGACATGGCGACGCTCGGCATCGCGCTGCACGAGCACTATCCGCAGTACTACGACTATTTCTCGACCCGCTCCTTCACATTCGGCAAGCGGCGCCTGGGCAATCACAACCGGCTCCTCGGTCGCGTCAAGGGCGTGGACGGCATCAAGACCGGCTACACCCGAGCCTCCGGTTTCAACCTCGTCTCCTCGGTTTCCGACGGGAACCGCCGCATCGTCGCCGTGGTCATGGGTGGCCGCAGCGCGAAGACCCGCGACGACCACATGGTGCAGCTGATCCGCACCTGGCTGCCGAAGGCCTCGAACCGCCGCGGCGGCGATCTCGTGGCGAAAGCTCCTCCGGTTTCCGCCGGCTCGCCGATCACCGCGCTTGCAGCACTGCTTCCAGCGAAGGGGGCTCCGAAGCCCGTCGCGAGGCCCGATGAAGAGGTCACCTACGCGACGGCCGAGGATGTGGCGCTGGTCGACGTTAGCGAGGATGCCGATGGCCGGACCGCGGTCGAGGAAGGCTCCGCGGAAGCCGATGTCCCCTTCGCCTATGCGGAGCCGAATCCTGCCCGCATGGGTGACATCGACCCGATCAAGACCGCCGCCGTTCCGACGCCCGGCTGGGTCATCCAGGTCGCCTCTTCGCCCAGCGAGATCGAGGCGCAGGCTTTCCTCACCCAGACGAACCGGAAGGCCGGCACGCTCCTGGCCAGCGCCTCCGGCTTCACGGTTCCTTTCAGCAAGGACGGCGTCACCTATTACCGCGCGCGTTTCGGGGGCTTCGACTCCAAGAGTGCAGCCTGGAAGGCCTGCAGCGCGCTGAAACGCAAGAAGATCGATTGCTATGCGGTTGAACAATGAGCCGCCGGCACCTTCCAGGAGGGACCAGTATGTATGGCGTTGAGGGGGAACTACCCGTGATTGGAGAGAAGAACGTCCTTGGCCTCGTTGATGCGCGCCGCGAGGAAGGAAGTTCCTCCGAGGTCGGGATGCAGGCGCTGCATCAGGCGGCGGTGCGCCTTTCTGATGTCCGCCGTGGTGGCTCCCGCTTCAAGACCAAGGACCTTGTAGGCCTCCTCCTTAGTCATGGGGCCAGAACCTGGCGGAACACCATGCCCGTCGCCACCGTCCGGCTTCATGTCGTCGCGCCAGGCGGGAAATCGGCCGTCAAGATACGTCTCCAGTAGCTGACGACTCTCGGCGTCCGTCGAAAGCTCCCCGTACAATCGCAGCAGCTGCGTCAGCGACAGGCTGGAGAGCAGCTTCTGCTCGTAGGTGCCGGCCAGCACGATCCCTTCCAGCGCGCCGGTATCGTGGTCCAGTTCCATTTCCAGCGCCGCGGTTCGCACGGTCGAGCGTTGACCTGCGGGCTTGGCGATGCGGCCCTTGCCTCGGCTGACGCCGTAGAGCCCGGCGGCCGCGGAAAGAAGAAGACCGCCCAGGGCCGCTCGCCCCAGGATCAGCAGGGCGAAGCCTGCGAGCGCCAGGACAGCCGGCCCCGCCAGACGCAACGCTTTCGCGAGGCTGGCCGCGTCGAGGCGCAGGAACGCCGTCGTGAGGGCTGCCAGCAGAAGCAGGCCGGCCAGGATGCCGATGGCTGCGCTCATTTCTCGCCGGCGCCTCGCATGCTCTCGATCATCAGCCGGTCCTCCGGCCGGCCGCGGGCCTCGAGCGCCTTCACGCCTCCTGTCGCGAACACCGCCACGGCGGAAAGGAGTTTTGCCAGCGTCGCGGCCGAATGGTGGTCGAAGCGGAACCATGCGCCCTTCGACAGCCTTGCGATTTCCCTGAACGCGGTCTCGGCGATTCCGTCCCTGCCCTCCTGGAATACGAAGACCGGCACGCCGCGCAGGCCCAGCGCACCCGCCTTGTCGGCCAGGTCGCGCAATTCCTCCTCCATCGCATCGCCGATATAGACGAGCGCATCGACCTTGCCCCTGCCCGCCTCCTTCAGCACATGGCCGAGCACCTTGCCGATCTGGGTGTGCCCGCCCTGGCACGAGATGCCGGACATCAGCCGCTTGAGCGCGCCGGTGTCGTTCACGAATTTGGATGCGCGGCATTCCCCGAGTCCGCGAAAATAGACGAGCTGCACGTCGAGCGATCCGGCCTTGCCGACGGCGTCGAACATCTCGCCCTGCAGAGCGCAGGCGAGATCCCAGGTCGGCTGCCTGCTCATCGTCGCGTCGAGTGCCAGCACCAGCCTGCCGCCGGCCGATGTCCTGGCGACGGTCATCGCCTTCGCCTGCCGCAGGAAGGCGTCGATCTCGCCGGAAGTGGAACTCTTCGGTACGGCGCTTCCTGCCTCTTTCGCGGGGAGCTGCGTCTTCTTATCGCTCATGCCGGAAACATGTGGCGATAGGAGGAGGCTTGCAAGTGTAAGGCTAAGCCGGGAAGCGACTTTCCCGTCTCGCGGCGGTCTCTAGAGCAGGCCGAGTTCAGCGAGTTCCTGCCTCAGTTTCAAAGGCATTTCGGATACGCCGTCGCCGCTCCCGAGGTCGGACGGCGCGTCCTTCAGCTTCAGGTATCGCCAGCCCTGGAAGGCCCGGCGCGGCTGCCAGTTGGTGCGCACCACCTCCGGATCGAGCACCAGATTGCAGCGCGAGATTCCCTCGCCGTCCACGAAGGGCCGCACCTCGAGCAAGCGCTGCCGGCACTGCACGTTGCCCTTGATGACCCAGTACAGCGAGCCGCCGGCGCAGAGTTCGCTGCCCCGCGTGGGCACCATGCGGGTCGTGTGCCAGTGCTCCACCGGCTCGCCGGCACGGCGGCGCTGGTCGAGCCGCATCGCGATCCATTCTTCCAGATCCTCGACGCTCTCGCAGCCGACGCAGAGTTTGATCATGTGCAGGGACATGGTCACAGACTTAGCGGCAGCACCGACGCGGTTCAATCGCCAGGGGGGTTATGCACAGACCGCGCACTCAGCACTCCACCACGTTCACCGCCAGGCCGCCGAGGCTCGTCTCCTTGTACTTCTCGCTCATGTCCACGCCGGTCTGGCGCATGGTCTCGATGGCCGCGTCGAGCGGGACGAAATGGCTGCCGTCGCCCTTGATCGCCAGGGAGGCGGCCGTCACCGCCTTGACCGCGCCCAGCGCGTTGCGCTCTATGCACGGCACCTGCACGAGGCCTCCGACCGGATCGCAGGTCATGCCGAGGTGATGCTCCAGCGCGATCTCGGCTGCGTTCTCGACCTGTTCGGGCGTGCCGCCCATCACCGCGCAGAGACCGGCCGCGGCCATCGCCGAAGCGGACCCGACCTCCCCCTGGCAGCCCACTTCCGCGCCCGAGATCGAGGCATTGTGCTTGATGATGCCGCCGACGGCCGCAGCCGTCAGCAGGAAGTCGCGCACGCTCTCCTTGTCGGCCTCGGGATGGAAGTGGAGCCAGTATCGAAGCACCGCCGGCAGCGTGCCGGCAGCCCCGTTGGTCGGCGCGGTGACGACCCGCCCGCCGGCCGCGTTCTCCTCGTTCACGGCCATCGCGTAGACCGAAAGCCAGTCGTTCGCGAGCAGCGGATTGGGACGGTTGGTGCGCCAGTCCTCGTTCAGCCTGTCATGCAGGGCGCGGGCGCGACGCTTCACCTTCAGGCCGCCCGGCATGATGCCTTCCTGCGACAATCCCCGGTCTATGCAGCCGCGCATGGCGTCCCACACTGCATCCAGCCGGTCATCGAGCGTGCGGCGATCCAGGTGGACCTCTTCGTTGGCACGCTTCATCTCGGCTATGGAGAGCCCGCTTCGCCTTGCCATCGCCAGCATCTCGGCGGCGTTCCTGAAGGGATACGGCACCCGTACGGCGGCCTTGTCGGGCCCCTTGTTCTTGAGGTTCTGCAGCTCGTCGTCGGACACGACGAAGCCGCCGCCGATGGAATAGTAGATGCGCTTGAGGAGCAGGCGATCGTCCGCGTCGTGGGCGCAGAAAGCCATTCCGTTGGCATGTCCGAGCAAGGGCGTCTTGCGGTCGAGGACAAGGTCGTGGACGGGATCGAAGCGGTAGCATGGATGGCCCGGCGGCGTAACGCGCCTGGCAGCGGAGATCTCGGCGATCGTGGCATCGGTCCTGTCGGGGTCGACGGTCTGCGGGGTCTCGCCGGTCAGCCCAAGGATAACAGCCCTATCGGTGCCGTGGCCGACGCCCGTGTAGGCGAGCGACCCGTGCAGGCTTACCGAAAGCCGGTCCACCTTCGCGCCGGCCGGCCGCGGCCAGTCGCCGGTCCTGATTTCGTCCAGGAAACGCGCGGCGGCGGTCATCGGCCCCATCGTGTGCGAGCTCGACGGGCCTATGCCGATCTTGAACAGGTCGAATACCGATAGGAACAATCGTGGCTCCCTGCCGCGTCACGCCGGCCTCAGGCGATGTTTCGGTGGTTTTTTCACTGCGCGCTGCGCGCGGCCCGACTTCGGATGATCCGCCGGCGACATTGCGTATATAGTGCTTCGCCACCGGTCCATGAAACGGGTTGTCCATGCTTCTTTCGACCTTCGATCTCGCCGCACTGGCATTCTTCGGGGCGGTCTGGCTGTTCCACTCCGCCGCCACCGCAGGTCTGATCTTCGAACGGACATCCTTGTCTACGGCCATGAACCGCCAGCGCGAGGCCTGGATGCGTACGATGGCGCGTCGCGAGTTGCGCATGATCGACACGTCGATCATGCTCGGCCTGCAGCAGGGCACCGCCTTCTTCGGCTCGAGCGCGCTGATCGCCATTGGCGGATGCTTCGCGCTGATAGGTTCGAGCGACAGGGTGCTCAATGTTCTGGGGGACCTGCCGCTCTCGAATCCCGCGACGCGGCCGGTCTTCGAGATCAAGGTCATCGGGCTGATTCTGATTCTCGCCTATTCGTTCTTCAAGTTCGGATGGTCCTACCGGCTCTTCAACTACTGTTCGATCCTGATCGGCGCGGTGCCGGTGCAGAGGGACGAAGCCGCTCACGCGGAGGAAACGGAGCGGGCCGTCAGGCGTGCCGCGCGCATGAACGTGCTGGCCGGCAAGCATTTCAATGCTGGCCTGCGCGGCATCTTCTTCTCGATCGGCTATCTCGGCTGGTTCGTGGGGCCGCTGGTGTTCGCGCTCACCACGCTGGTCATCCTGGCCGTACTCATCCGACGGCAGTTCTTCTCCGAGGCCCGCCGCGCCGTCACGGAGGGCTAGCGCTCTCCGGCCCGGGAAATACCGAATCGATCCTTCCCATGAACTTGTAGGCGATCAGGCCGCACCATTCGCGGATTGCCGTCGTCGTCGTGCTCAAAGCGTCGATCGGATTGTCGCGCAGCACACCGATGCCTTCCCTGCCCGATGTCCGGTAGTCGACCGGCCACGGCACGACGGGGAAGCCGGCCTTGCGGAACAGGCCCATGGAACGCGGCATGTGGAACGCCGAGGTCACCAGCAGCCAGGTATCGTCCGGGCCGGGATCGACGAGTTCGCGCGTGTTGCCGACATTTTCGAAGGTGTTGCGGGACTCTCCCTCGAGCACCAGGCGGTCGCGCGGAATTCCCAGCGCTTCGAACAGCCGTACCGCCGTATCGGCATCGCCCTCGCCTTCGAGCAGGACCGTCCCCACGCCTCCGGAAACCACGATCCGCGCGCTCGGATAGCGGCGCGCCAGCACCGCCGCCTCTAGGAAGCGGTCGCCGCCATTGTTCATGTCGTAGCCGCCGCGCGCCAGGTTGATCGCGCCCTCGAGCCCGCCGCCGAGAACGATGATGCCCGTCACCTGGTCCGGCGCGGGCGAAGGTCGCTGGAAACGCTCCTCGAGCGGGTTCATGATCAGCGCGCCGAGCGAAGTCAGCGACGCCAGCGCGAGAATGCAGAAGGGCAGGATGACGGTGAGCCGCGCCAGCCTGTACCAGCCCGCCCATCCGGCAAGGATGGACAGGCCGAGCAGGAATATCGAGAAGTTGAGCGGCTGTGCAAGGAACCAGAACGTCTTCGAGATATAGAAAGTCATCGAAAAGTCGTTCATCCCCAGCCCCGCCAAGCCGCTCGTACACGCTCAAGTCGACGCGCGATTCTAGGCCGTAGTGTCGCCCGAAAGGCGGCTGTCTACCACCACTTTTCGGGCTGGAAGCGTCCGGCGGCCTGCTCGATGACGTGGCCGGCTTGGAACAGCGTCTCTTCCTCGAACGGTTTTCCGATAAGTTGCAGGCCGAGTGGCAGGCCGCGGGCGTCGAGCCCGGCCGGAACCGCGATGCCCGGCAGGCCCGCCATGTTCACGGTCACGGTGAAGATGTCGTTGAGGTACATCTTGACCGGATCGGCTGCCATGTCCTGGTCGGCCACGCCGAAGGCTGCCGACGGCGTCGCCGGGGTCAGGATGACATCGATGCCCTTGTCGAACACCTGCTCGAAATCGCGCTTGATCAGGGTCCGGACCTTCTGCGCTTGGAGATAGTAGGCGTCGTAGTATCCTGCGGAGAGCACATAGGTGCCGATCATGATGCGGCGCTTGACCTCGCGGCCGAAACCGGCGGCCCTTGTGTTCTCGTACATCTCCACGATGTCCTTGCCCGGCACGCGCAGGCCGTAGCGGACGCCGTCGTAGCGCGCCAGGTTGGAGGACGCCTCCGCCGGCGCGACGATGTAATAGGCCGGCAGCGCGTATTTCGTATGCGGCAGCGAGATGTCGACGATCTCCGCACCCGCATCCTTCAGCCAGGCGATGCCCTTCTGCCAGAGCGCTTCGATCTCCTCGGGCATGCCGTCGACCCGATATTCCTTGGGGATACCCACCCTCATGCCCTTCATCGAACGGCCGAGCGCCGCCTCGTAGTCCGGAACCGGACGATCGACGGAGGTGGTGTCCTTGGCGTCCACCGATGCCATCGACTTGAGCAGGATGGCCGCGTCGCGAACATCGCGCGCGAGAGGCCCGGCCTGGTCGAGCGAGGAGGCGAAGGCGACGATGCCCCAGCGCGAGCATCGCCCGTAGGTCGGCTTGATGCCGACGGTACCGGTCAGGGCCGCGGGCTGGCGGATGGAGCCGCCCGTGTCCGTGGCCGTCGCACCCGCGCAGAGGAAACCGGCGACCGCAGCGGCCGACCCGCCAGACGAGCCGCCAGGCACCAGGTCCGCATTGCTGTCCTTGGCCCGCCACGGGTTGATCACCGGTCCGTAATACGACGTCTCGTTGGACGAGCCCATCGCGAACTCGTCCATGTTCAGCTTGCCGAGCATCACCGCGCCGTCGGCCCATAGATTGGCCGTCACCGTGGACTCGTAGCGAGGCTGGAAGCCGTCGAGCACGTGGCTGCAGGCCTGGGTGTGGACCCCCTCCGTCGCGAACAGATCCTTGATGCCCAGCGGAATGCCCTCGAGTGCGCCGCCCTCGCCTTTCGCCAGCTTCGCGTCGGAGGCCCTGGCCATTGCGCGGGCCTTGTCGGGGGTCACCGCGACGTAGGCGTTGATCACCGGATTGGCCTGCTCGATCGCGCCCAGATAGGCGTCGGTGAGCTCCACTGCCGAGAACTCTTTGTTTCGCAGCCCGGCGCGGGCCGCCGCAATCGTCAGTCTGGTAAGGTCGGTCATGAAATCATCTTCTCGTAAAAGCGCGAGAACCCCGAGTCGGGATAGTCGAGCACCGCGCCGCAGACGGTGAAGCCGCCGCGCTCATAAACCCTGTAGGCCGCCTCGAATCCAGCGGCCTCGCCGGTCTCGAGCACCAGCCGCGAAATGCCCTTCTCGCGCGCAAGCTGCTCGATGCGCTGCAGGAGCAGCGAGCCCACCCGGCGGCCGCGAACTTCCGGCAGCGTGAACATGCGCTTCACCTCGCCGAGCCCGCCGCCGTGATCCTTCAGCGAACCCATGCCGACATGCCTCCCGGTCTCGTCGCGCGCGACGAAAACCGTGACCGACGGATCGGCCATCTGCTCGACGGTGAGCTGGAACTGGAATTCGCGCGGCGTGAGCGGGATCATGGTCGCGTTGAGATCTGCGACCATGGCGCGCACGTCGTCCTGCAGCGGCGTCTCGACTTCTATCGTGATCGCCACCGCCTACTCCACGACTTTCGGCACGAGGAAGAAATTCTCGTCGGTGGCCGGTGCGTTGGCGACGATATCGTCGGCCTTGTTGCCGTCGGTGACGCCGTCCTGCCGCTTCTTCATCTCCATGGGGATGACGGATGTCATCGGCTCGACGCCGGTGACATCGACTTCGTTCAGCTGCTCGACGAAACCGAGAATGGTATTGAGCTCCCCGGTCATGCGCTCGGCATCCTCCTCGCTGACCGCTATGCGGGCGAGGCGCGCGACGCGCTTGACGGTGGCAGTATCGACGGACATGCGAAAGCTCCGGCAAACCGGCTGAAACGGGATGTCCGGGCTATAGCGGCGGGAACGGCAAGGCGCAACAGCGGAGGACAACCGCCCACATTCGAGATCACTTAAGATTGCTTCACCTGCAAGCTATCAGTGACAAAAGTTCGCCCCGGAATTATCAATATCCCGGGTCGGGGGCAATTCTGCATGCCACATCGTAGCGACATCCAGATCCTGCGAGGGATCGCGGTTGTACTGGTAGTATTTTTCCATCTAGGTTCCGTGGTTTTTTCTCGCGGCTTCCTCGGTGTAGATGCCTTTTTTGTGATCAGCGGATTCTTAATGGCGCTGCTGTACCGGCAAGGCCATGTTGCTGATTTCTATTGGCGTAGAGCACGCCGACTCCTTCCTGCTTACTTTGCGACGGTAATTGGAACCGTGGTAGTATCGGCGTTTGTGACCCTGCCCTCAGAACAACATCAGGTTGTCGAACAGGGGATTTTCGCCTCCCTTTTCGCTTCCAATTTTGGGTTCTGGGCCCAGCACTCTTACTTCAGCAAAGCGGCGTTTAATCCTTTGCTGCATTTGTGGTCGATTGGAGTAGAGATCCAGTTCTACCTTTTAGTACCGGCCATCGTCTGGCTACACAGGCGCAAACCTACAATGCTGTTGTTACTGGGCCTCGCTGCGCTGTTCGCCGGCTTGCTTGTCGTTACCGTAAGTCCTAAAACCTCCTTCTTCATGATGCCGCTACGGCTGTGGCAATTTCTCGCTGGATTCGGCGTCGCATGGTACTTCAGTCAGGGAGGGTCCGTGCGGATATCTAGGCCACTGTACGGACTTGCCGGTCTCGGTCTTATGCTTCTTGTGACTACGGCTTATCCAGTAAACGGGGAGGCGGATAGTATCGTCTTCGGTCATCCGGGCCTTGCAGCGGTGTTAGTCACCGCCGCCACTTGCGTTACTCTCACCTTCGGACTACCCTTAGCGCTAACCAACTCATTGCCGGGTGTGGTCCTCAGCAAGCTTGGCGACTGGTCATATTCCGTTTACTTGGCGCATTTCCCGGTCATCGTTTTAGGACTTTACGTCCCGTTTTCTGGGACAATCATAACGCCGGGTGGATTAGGACAGTTACTTGGGTTGTTGTTGGCGATCAGCATCTTCTCGACTGTGCTCTATCTACTGTTCGACAGGCGAAGGCGCTGGCCTCGGACGGTCGCTGGTTTAAGCGTCGTGGTCGTGGTCGCAATTGTGGTGTCGGTGCTGTCGGGGCCAGTTTCACGGCTGAGGTACAATACGGCTGAATTGAACATACTCTCGGCCAGGGAGGACAGAACTAGCTATCGATGCGGCAAACTGAACCGCATTCTTCAGCCAACTGGACGGTTTTGCGAAGTCACGGCAGGACTGCCTACCAGCGCACCTATCCTGATTCTTGTCGGGGACAGTCATGCGGATGCTATCAAGGCGTCGGTTGCGAATGTTGCCCAGGCGCGGGGATACCGTCTATTCCTCACAGTTTCCAATGCTCCGCTGTATGGTTCTCCTAATAGAGAGAACCTGGTGGCGATGGCCAAACAACTTGGCGCGAAAGGCCTCATTTTGCATTTCGCGGCGCCAAACGCGTTTCGCGCGCTCGACGCTGCATTGCCTGGGCTAACGGGTTTAGCCAGCAGTGCAGGATTGAAGCTAGCGTGGCTTTTGCCAGTCCCGAGTTATGAGCGAAACGTTCCTGATATGATGTGGTCCGGGAGGAACCAAACAACACGTGAAGCGATATCCCCGGCGAACCTCGAGGAAATTTCAGCGATTGAGCAGCGCCTACTTCTGTCAAACATCCAGGTTGTCGATCCGCGTCCTGTCTTTTGTCCAAGTGATTGTTTGTTCAAGGATGCCCAGAACCATCCATTCTACCATGACAACAGTCATCTAACACTGACAGGGGCGCGGCTCCTTGAAAATTTAATGGTAACAACTATCGACAGCCTTGGACGCTGAGTCCTCCTTGCACCGCGGTTACATCGATTGCCTCAACGCTCAGGACTGGAAGAACCTCGGCAGCTTCGTCCACGAGCACGTCGACTACAACGGCGCGCGCGTAGGCCTGTCGGGTTATCGCGAGATGCTGGAACGCGATTTTCGCGCCATTCCCGACCTGCGTTTCGTGATCGAGCTTTTGGTTGCCGATCCTCCCCATGTCGCCAGCCGACTGCGCTTCGACTGCACACCCGTCGGCATGCTGTTCGATCTCCCGGTGAACGGCAGGCGCGTTCGCTTCACCGAAAACGTCTTCTACGAGTTCGAGGACCGGCTGATCAGAAGGGTGTGGTCGGTCATCGACAGGGTTGCCGTCGCAGCGCAGCTGGAGCAGGAGCCGCGCTGACGGCAACCGGTCCGCTGCTATGGCTCGAAGATGTCGCCCACCTCCGGAACGACGACCCTGGCCCCCGATCCTTCCATGCCGTCGACGAATGCGTCCGGCGCCTGGTCGAGCAGGCCGAAGGTCTTGTAGTGGCATGGCACGACCGCCTCGAAACTGAAGAACCGGCGGCAGGCGAGCGCGGCCACGGCGCCGCCCATCGTGAAGCGGTCGCCAACCGGGACCAGTCCGATCTGCGGCTGGTGGAGTTCGTTGATCAGCGCCATGTCCGAGAAGATGTCCGTGTCGCCCATGTGGTAGAGCGTCTTGTCGTTCGGGAAATGCAGCACCAGACCGTTGGGATTGCCCATATATACGGCCTTGCCGTCCTCGACCGTCACGGACGACGAATGCAGCGCGTTCACGAAGGTGGTGGTGAAGCCGCCGCAATCGACGGTGCCGCCGTGATTGCCGGGGTTGAGGTTCTCGATGCCCTTGGTGCCGGCGTAGTCGCATATCTCGGCGTTGGCGACCAGCATCGCGCCGGTCTTCTCCAGAATCGCGATGGTGTCGCCGAAATGGTCGTTATGGCCATGCGTCACCAGCACATGGGTCACGCCCTCGGCCGGTCCTTCCCATCCCTTGCCCCACAGCGGGTTGTAGGACAGGAACGGGTCGATCAGGATCGTGGCGCCTTCCACCTCGACGCGGAAAGCCGATTGCCCGTACCAAGTCAGTCTCATCGCGATACTCCTGGATGTTCTTTCGCCGGTCAGCCGCCGGCTTCCATCGAATTCGCAGGATTGTTCCTATGAGGAACAGTCCCGTCGGGGTAGATACGGCCGAGAACCATCCCGGGAACGATCCTTGGCCGTCATCGACATCACCGATCTAAACGCCGTCCTTGAAGGCAGCAAGACGCTCGCCGCGCTCGACCTCGGCGAGAAGACGATCGGCGTCGCCGTGTCGGACCGGGGGCTGTCCTTCGCGCATCCGCGTCCCGTCATCATCCGCAAGAAATTCGGCATCGACGCGGCGACCCTGCTCGACCTCCTCGGCAAGGAAGGCGTCGGCGCGGTTGTCATGGGGCTGCCGATCAACATGGACGGCTCGGAAGGTCCGCGCGCGCAGGCATCCCGGGCGTTCGTCCGCAATATCGCGAAACTGACCGACCTGCCCTTCGTGTTCTGGGACGAGCGCCTCTCGACCGTCGCCGCGGAGCGGACGCTGATCGAGATGGACTTCTCGCGAAAGAGGCGGGCAGGCAAGATCGACTCCGCGGCCGCCGCCTTCATCCTGCAGGGCGTGCTGGACAGGCTTCACGCACTGGGTGAAGCGGCCGCACCCGAATAGCGCCGGCGCTTCTCGCGCAGCCACGCGGCAATCGATCTGCGCCTGCGGAATGCCCAGATGGCCAGGATGAGGAACGTGTCCAGTATGCAGGCGCGGGCCACCAGCGGAGGGATCGTCGCCGGATCGATGCCCAGCGCGTTGCCGTAGAGTTCGAAGAACAGGTCGTGGACCTGCCTCGTCAGCATGACCTGGCCGAAGTTCATGTCGTGATACGACAGGAAGTACCAGCCCCAGAAAACACCCATCGGAACCGCCCAAGCGGCGAAAACCCAGCGCATCAGCGTGCAACTCCGTCGCGGATGCAACGTTCCCGCGGCCAGCCTTTCTCGCTCGCTCGTCGTGCTGCCCGACGGATCATCGGATACTCCCTCACCGACAAATTGTATGTCTAGAACCCCACACGCAATGTAAACCGATCCTTAAGGTTAACGGAAGGCCGTCGTAGAACATCCTCTTGCCGGCGCGGACTTTCTGCCGCACGCGGCGCCCGAGCGCTCGCCCGCTCTCAAAGGATGCTGAAATCGATCCCGGTCAGCCCGCAGGCGGATAGAGCGTATCGATGATGAGACGGGCATCGTGGCGCGCGTCGAGCATGCCGTAGGTCGTGCGCCACTGGCCGGCCAGGCGGGATTCGATGAACGCGTCGGCGATGCGCCCCGCCCCCATGCGCTTCAGCTCGGCGGCGGCCGCCGACAGCGCGAGCTGCTCGGTCAGGATGCGGGCAGAACCCTCGTCGGAACTGGCGACCTGCATCGCCGCGCGCAGGACGGCAACCGTTCCCGGTCCGCCGGCGCCGAGATCGCGCTCGATCCCGCCGAGCACCTCGTCGAACAGCTGCGGCGCGCGGCCGAGCACCCGCAGCACGTCCAGCGCCATCACATTGCCCGAGCCCTCCCAGATGGCGTTGACCGGAGCCTCCCGGTAGTAGCGCGCCAGCGGCATCTCCTCGACATAGCCGTTGCCGCCGAGGCACTCCATGGCCTCGTAGAGAAGCGCCGGCGCGATCTTGCAGACCCAGTATTTCACGACCGGCGTCATGGCGCGGGCATAGGAGGCCTCCGCCTTGTTGCTCGCGGCCTCGTCGAAGGAGCGCGCCAGCCGGAACGACAGCGCCGAGGCGCCGGCGACGTCGAGCGCCATGTCGGCGAGCACCCGCTGCATGAGCGGCCTGTCGACCAGCTTCTGTCCGGAGACCGTGCGGTGGCGCGTGTGGTGGATCGCCTCGGCGAGCCCTGCCCGCATCAGGCCGGACGAAGCGACCGCGCAGTCTAGGCGCGTCAGCGTCACCATGTCCATGATGGTTTTGATGCCGGCGCCGGGTTCCCCGACCATCTGGCCGATCGTGTTGATGAATTCGACCTCGGACGAGGCGTTCGAGCGGTTGCCGAGCTTGTCCTTGAGGCGCTGGTAGCGGAAGCCGTTGCCGGTGCCGTCGCCGAGGATGCGGGGCACCAGGAAGCAGGAGAGCCCCTCTCCCGCCTGCGCCAGCACCAGGAAAGCATCGGACATCGGCGCCGACATGAACCATTTGTGCCCGTTGAGGCGATAGAAGCCGCTTCCTGCGCGCTCGGCGCGCGTCGAGATGGCGCGCAGGTCCGTGCCGCCCTGCTTCTCGGTCATGCCCATGCCGAGCGTCAGCCCCGTCTTCTGCACGGGTGGCTTGGCGCTTTGGTCGTATTTGCGCGTCGTGATGCGCGGCGCCCATTCGCGGAACAGCTGCGGAGCGGCCATCAGAGCGGCCAGCGAGGCGCTGGTCATGGTGATCGGGCAGAGGTGTCCCGTCTCCAGCTGCGCGGTCAGATAGAAGCGTGCGGCGCGCACCTGGTGCCGGCGGCCGATTTCGGCGGCACCGTTCTCCCAGATCGAGGAATGCAGCCCGCTCGCCACCGAGCGCCGCATCAGCGCGTGGTAGGCGGGGTGGAATTCAATCGTGTCGATGCGCCGGCCCTGCCGGTCGTGCGTGCGCAGCACGGGCACATCGCTGTTGGCGAGACGCGCCGTGTCCTGCGCCTCCGGCGACAGCACGAAGCGGCCTATGTTGTCGAGATCCTTGCGGACAGGGGCAGAGAAGTCCTCGGCGATCTGGATCAGCAGCGGATCGCTTCTCCAGGCATTGCCGCCGGTGATCGGCGGCGGCTGGTTGATAACCTCGTCTGTCACGCACTGTCCTCAATGCCGGGGAATCCGGCCACGACTGCCCAGCGTTATAGCGGAAGCGCAACCCGGCGCGCGACCTAATTGCGGGAGGCAAAATACCGGGGAGAAGTCGCGCTCGCCAGAGGCAAACCTTGCGGGCGGCGGAGGCCGGGCCTATAGCAGCGCCTTGACATGATCCAAGCGCCCTCCCCGCCGCTGTTCCCCCACCGCCATCTCCTGGGCATCGGCGACCTTTCTCCTTCCGACATCGAGATGCTGCTCGACCGCGCGGACGCGGCGGTCTCCATTTCGCGCCAGCCGGAGAAGAAGACCTCGACCCTGCGAGGCCGGACGCAGATCAACCTGTTCTACGAGGCTTCCACCCGCACGCAGTCCTCTTTCGAGCTCGCGGGCAAGCGCCTCGGCGCCGACGTCATGAACATGTCGGTGGCAAGCTCCTCGGTGAAGAAGGGCGAGACCCTGATCGACACCGCGATCACGCTCAACGCCATGCGCCCCGACATCCTGATCATCCGCCACCAGTCGGCGGGTGCGGCCGCGCTTCTGGCGCAGAAGGTCGGCTGCTCCGTGGTCAACGCCGGCGACGGCGCGCACGAGCACCCGACCCAGGCGCTGCTCGACGCGCTCACCATCCGCCGCGCCAAGGGTCCCCTGGCGAAGCTCATCGTCACCATCTGCGGCGACATCCTGCATTCGCGCGTCGCCCGCTCCAACATCCTTCTCCTCAATGCGCTCGGCGCGCAGGTGCGCGTCGTCGCGCCCTCGACGCTGCTGCCCGCCGGCATCGAGCGAATGGGCGTCATCGTCTCGAGGACCATGGCCGAAGGCTTGAAGGATGCCGACGTCGTGATGATGCTGCGCCTGCAGCGCGAGCGCATGGCCGGCGCCTTCGTCCCTTCGGTGCGCGAATATTTCCGCTACTTCGGGCTCGACGCCGAGAAGCTGAAGTCCGCCAAGCCGGACGCGCTGGTCATGCATCCCGGCCCGATGAACCGGGGCGTCGAGATCGCGTCGGCAATTGCCGACGGTCCGCAGAGCGTGATCCAGGAACAGGTGGAGATGGGTGTCGCCGTTCGTATGGCAGTGATGGAGGCACTGCTCGACCCGCGTCGCGCCAGCAGCCAGGAGGGAGGCGCGCAATGACCGTCACCCTCTTCCGCAACGCCCGCATCGTCGACCCTTCGCGCGGCATCGACGAAACCGGCAGCGTGATCGTCGACGGCCGAACGATCGCCGCCGCCGGCGCTTCCGCCCACAATCAGGGGGTTCCCGAAGGCGCGGCCGTCATCGACGCTACCGGCAAAGCCGTGCTGCCCGGCCTCGTCGATTCCCGCGTCTTCGTCGGCGAACCCGGCGCCGAACACCGCGAGACCATCGCCTCGGCGAGCGAGGCGGCGGCAGCCGGCGGTGTCACCTCGATCGTCATGATGCCGGACACCGATCCCGTCATCGACGACATCGCGCTCGTCGAGCACGTGCTGCGCGCCGGCCGCGACACCGCGTCGGTCAACGTCTATCCCGCGGCTGCGATCAGCAAGCAGCTCGAGGGCCGCGAGATGACCGAGTTCGGCCTCCTGCGCGAAGCGGGCGCGGTCGGCTTTACGGACGGCCGGCACACCATCGCCAACGCGCTGCTGATGCGCCGTGCCCTGACCTATGCGCGCGATTTCGGCGCGGTGATCGCGCACGAGACGCAAGATGCGGACCTGTCGGCCAACGGCGTCATGAACGAGGGGCTCTACGCCAGCTGGCTCGGTCTGTCCGGCATTCCCCGCGAGGCGGAAGCCATCCCGCTGGAGCGCGACCTCCTGCTGGCCCGGCTCACCGGCGGTGCCTACCACGCGGCGAAGATCTCGACAGCGATCTCGGCGGCCTCGATCGCCCGCGCCAAGGATGATGGCGCCAACGTCACCGCCGGTGTCTCCATCAACAACCTCTCGCTCAACGAGAACGACGTCGGCGAATACCGCACCTTCTTCCGTCTTTCGCCGCCCCTGCGCGCCGAGGAAGACCGGCTCGCGATGGTCGAGGCGATCAGGAACGGAACGATCGACCTGATCGTCTCCTCGCACGATCCGCAGGACGTCGACACCAAGCGCCTGCCTTTCGCCGATGCGGCCGAGGGGGCCATCGGGCTGGAAACGCTGCTCGGTGCCGCCCTTCGCCTCTACCACAACGGCGACGTTCCGCTGCTGCGGCTGGCCGAGCTTCTCTCTGCCGCACCCGCTAGGCTTTTCGGCTTGCCCGGCGGCACGCTCGCGCCCGGCGCGCCCGCAGATCTCATCCTCGTCGACCTCGAAGCGCCGTGGGTCGTAACCGAGTCCGATATCCGCTCGCGCTCCAAGAACACATGTTTCGAAGGCGCCCGCATGCAGGGCCGGGTCTTGCAAACGCTGGTCGCCGGCCGCACAGTCTTTTCGGTCTAGCTCTCTGGGGACGCGATGCAGACTGCCAAAATTGCCCACCGCATCCAAGTGCTTGCGCCTCTGGGTATGTCTCGATGACCGCCATCCTCCTGGCGTTCGCCTTCGGCTATCTCCTGGGCTCGATCCCCTTCGGCCTGCTGCTGACCCGCGCCGCCGGCCTCGGCGACGTCCGCTCGATCGGCTCGGGGAACATCGGCGCGACCAACGTGCTGCGCACTGGCAACAAGAAGCTTGCCGCGGCAACCCTTTTGCTCGACGCGATCAAGGGCACCGTCGCTGTCCTGATCGCCGGCATCTACGGGCCCGAAGCCGCCATGGCTGCCGGTGTCGGCGCGCTTTTCGGTCACATCCTGCCGGTGTGGCTTGGCTTCAAGGGCGGCAAGGGCGTTGCCACCTATATCGGCATCCTGTTCGGCCTGATGTGGCAGGCCGGCCTGCTGTTTCTCGCCATCTGGCTGGTCATGGCCGTGCTCTTCCGCATCTCCTCCCTATCGGCCCTCACCGCCTGCCTGCTGATCCCCGTCGCGCTCTGGCTCATGGACCGGCCCGAACTCGCCCTGATGTTCGCAGGCCTCAGCGTCGTTGTCTTCATCATGCACAGGGCGAACATCTCGCGGCTCCTTGCGGGCACCGAGACCAGGATCGGCTCAAAAGCATGAACGAGAAGCCGGTCGCGCCAAAACTCAGCGACCGGCAGCGGCTCTCCTGGCTGCGTCTGATCCGCACCCCGAACGTCGGTCCCGCCAGCTTTCGCGATCTCATCAACCGTTTCGGCTCAGCCGACGCCGCAATCGAGGCACTGCCCGAACTGGCACTCGCCGGAGGCGCCGGCCGAGCCGTCCGCATCCCGACTATCCCGGAGGCTGAAGCCGAACTCGAGGCAGCCGGAAAGCATGGGGCGCGCTTCGTCGGCATCGGCGAGCCCGACTATCCGCCGCTCCTCAAGCGCATGGACCATCCGCCACCCCTGCTTGCCGTTAAGGGCGAGGTGGCCGTCTTCTCCCTGCCTCCTGTCGCCATCGTCGGCGCACGCAACGCCTCGATCGCGGGCATGAGATTTGCGCGCACCCTCGCGGCCGATCTAGGCCGCCAGGGTTTCGGCATCGTCTCCGGGCTGGCGCGCGGCATAGACACGGCCGCCCACCAGGGCAGCTGCGCGACAGGCACCGTCGCGGTCCTCGCCGGCGGTCTCGACAGGCCCTATCCGCCGGAAAACGTCGGTCTGCTCGGCGAGATCGTCGGCAGCGGGGCGGTCGTCTCCGAGATGCCCTTCGGCTGGGAGCCGCGGGCCATCGATTTCCCGCGCCGAAACCGGATCGTCGCCGGCCTGTCCTTCGGACTCGTCGTGGTCGAAGCGGCAAAGCGCTCCGGTTCGCTGATCAGCGCGCGCCTCGCGGGGGAAATGGGCAGGCTGGTATTTGCCGTCCCCGGCTCGCCGCTCGACCCTCGGGCCGCCGGCACCAACGGGTTGCTGAAAGACGGCGCGATCCTCGTCACCGACGCCAACGACGTCGTGGAAGCCATCGCCCCCCTAACCGGCGCGACGATCCAGCTTCCGCCCGAGATGAACGACCCGCCCGATTTCCTGGTGGACCTGACCGACGCACCGCCGACCGAGGCAGGCGACCGCGAGCGCGTGGTCGAGGCGCTCGGCCCCACCCCCGTCGCCGTGGACGAACTCATCCGCCACACCGGCCTCCATCCGGCGCAGGTCTTCATGATCCTGCTGGAACTCGATCTCGCGGGACGGCTGGAGCGCCATGCTGGCGGCAGCGTGTCTCTGCTGTTCGGAGATTGACGGATCTCAGAAGCCCGGTGGTCTTAACCCGCCAAATTCCTCTTGACCTCTACCCCTGCCGCCCGCGCCCCGCTCGCCGCTTCGCCCGCCTCCAGGTAGGCCATCTCGATCAGGTAGGCGAGCATGTCGCAGCGTTCCGACTGGGCCATGGTGCGCAGTTGCCCCAGCATCGACTGAATGTAGTCAAGCGTTTCGGCGCGCATCGTTCCAGGCTGTCCATGCATCTTGCAAGACTCCCTCGCCGCGGGCCCGGGGTGATCGTCTTGGGCCTTCTTCCAGCGACGCAGTCATTGCTGGGTCCGCGGCAGTCTGTAAGATCGGAATCGCTATCATATTTACCGTTAGTTGCAAGGAATTTCTACCTATCGCGAAAGTTGCAACGGGTAGTCTGTCGCGGATTTTGGGTCGCCGGGCTTGACCGAAGTCGAAACGACGGCCATGTGACGGACGATTCCGCAATATCGGGCGCTGCCGTTTTCAAAGTCGCCCAAGGGAAATTTGACCGCTCATGGACGTCGTCGTCGTCGAATCGCCTGCGAAGGCGAAAACGATCAACAAGTATCTTGGCCGCAACTACAAGGTCCTTGCGTCCTACGGGCACGTCCGCGACCTGCCGGCGAAGGACGGCTCCGTCAGGCCCGACGACGACTTCTCCATGTCCTGGGAGGTCGACGGCCCCTCCTCGAAGCGGCTGAGCGAGATCGCCTCGGCCATCAAGGAGGCCGACGGCCTTATCCTTGCTACCGACCCGGATCGCGAGGGCGAGGCGATCTCTTGGCATGTGCTGGAAGTCCTGAAGAACAAGCGCGTGCTGAAGGACAAGCCGGTCAGCCGCGTCGTCTTCAACGCCATCACCAAGCAGTCCGTGCTCGACGCCATGGCCAATCCGCGCGAGATCGACGCGTCCCTCGTGGACGCCTATCTGGCGCGCCGCGCGCTGGATTATCTCGTCGGCTTCACGCTTTCGCCGGTGCTCTGGCGCAAGCTTCCCGGCTCGCGCTCGGCGGGCCGCGTCCAGTCGGTGGCCTTGCGGCTGGTCTCGGACCGCGAGGTGGAGATCGAGAAGTTCGTCCGCGAAGACTATTGGCAGATCGCCGCCCTGCTCGGCACGCCACGCGCCGACAGTTTCGAAGCGCGTCTCACCGGGTTCGAGGGCAAGCGCCTCCAGAAGCTCGACATCTCTTCCCAGGCCCAGGCCGACGATATCCGCGCCATGCTGGAAGGCGCCTCCTTCAAGGCGCTCTCGGTCGAAGCCAAGCCGACGCGGCGCAACCCCGGCCCTCCCTTCACCACCTCGACCCTGCAGCAGGCCGCCTCTTCGCGTCTCGGTTTTTCCGCCACGCGCACGATGCAGATCGCCCAGCGACTCTATGAAGGGCTCGACATCGGCGGCGAAACCGCCGGCCTCATCACCTACATGCGTACCGACGGCGTGCAGATGGCGCCCGAAGCGATCGATGCCGCCCGCAAGGCGATCGGCAAGGAGTTCGGCGAAAGATACCTGCCGGAGAAGCCGCGCTTCTATTCGACGAAGGCCAAGAATGCCCAGGAGGCGCACGAGGCCATCCGGCCGACCGACTTCTTCCGGACGCCGGCCTCGGTGCGCCAATATCTCGATGCCGACCAGTTCCGCTTGTACGACCTGATCTGGAAGCGCGCGATATCAAGCCAGATGAACGCCGCCGAGATCGAGCGCACCACCGCCGAGATCGAGGCCACCAACGGTTCGCGCACGGCCTCGCTGCGCGCCGTCGGCTCGGTCGTGCGCTTCGACGGTTTCATCGCCGCCTATACCGACCAGAAGGAAGACGACGCCGAGGACGAGGAGAACCGCCGCCTGCCGGAAATCCGCGCCGGCGAGCCGCTGAAGCGCGAGAAGATCGACGTCACCCAGCACACCACGGAACCGCCGCCGCGCTACACGGAGGCGACGCTGATCAAGAAGATGGAAGAGCTCGGCATCGGGCGCCCTTCCACCTACACCGCGATCCTCAAGACACTCGAAGACCGCGAATACGTCACCATAGACAAGCGCCGCCTGATACCGCAGGCGAAGGGCCGGCTGCTGTCCGCTTTCCTGGAAAGCTTCTTCGAGCGCTACGTCGAGTACGATTTCACCGCCTCGCTGGAGGAAAAGCTCGACGAGATTTCGGACGGCAAGCTCGCCTACAAGGAAGTGCTGCGCGACTTCTGGCGAGACTTCTCCGCTGCGATCGACGAGATCAAGGACCTGCGCATTTCGGAAGTACTTGACGCGCTGAACGAGGATCTGGCGCCGCTGCTCTTCCCCGCACGGGCAGACGGCTCGAACCCGCGCACCTGCCCGAAATGCGGCACCGGCACGCTGTCTCTGCGCCTCGGCAAGAGCGGCGGCTTCATCGGCTGCTCCAACTATCCCGAGTGCAACTACACCCGCCAGTTCGGCGCCGAGGGCGCGGAGAACGGCGAGTCCGAAGGTCCGAAGGATCTCGGCAAGGATCCCTACACCGGCGAGGAGATCACCCTGCGCTCCGGTCGTTTCGGACCCTACGTCCAGCGTGGGGACGGCAAGGAGGCCAAGCGGTCCAGCCTGCCGAAGGGCTGGACGCCGGACTCCATCGACCACGAGAAGGCGCTGGCGCTGCTCTCCCTGCCGCGCGACGTCGGCCAGCATCCGGAGAGCGGCAAGATGATCTCGGCCGGCCTCGGCCGCTACGGGCCGTTCGTCCTGCATGACGGCACCTATGCGAACGTCGAATCGATCGAGGACGTCTTCTCGATCGGCCTGAACCGAGCCGTCGCCGTGCTCGCCGACAAGGCGTCCAAGGGCCGCGGCGCGCGAGGCGGCGGAACTCCGGCGGCGCTCAAGGAGTTGGGCGAGCATCCGGACGGCGGCAAGGTCACCGTCCGCGCCGGACGTTACGGACCCTATGTGAACCATGAGAAGACCAACGCCACGCTGCCCAATGGCAAGGATCCTATGTCGGTGACGCTGGAGGAGGCGCTGGTCCTTATCGCCGAGCGCGAGGCCAAGGGCAGCAAGAAGCCCGCGCGCAAGGCGGCGGCAAAAAAGCCGGCGGCGAAGAAAACGGCGGCGGCCAAGAAGCCTGCCACCAAGAAAGCTGCAGCCAAAAAGGCGGATGCAGGAGAGAAGGCGTAATTGGCGAGAAAGCTTCCCGGCAGCGGCAAACAGCGCAAGGAGCCCGCCCCAGGCAAGTCCTCCAGCAGGTCTGCAGGCAAGGCGGCCGCGGCTAAGGGCGACTTCCGGCCGACCAAGGAAACGATCCTCGACTATATCGCCCAGAATCCCGAGCAGGCGGGAAAACGCGAGATCGCCAAGGCCTTTTCGCTAAAGGGCGACGACCGCGTCTGGCTGAAGGACATGCTGCGCGACCTGCAGGACGAGGGCCTGCTCAACAAGGACCGCAAGCGGCTTTCGCGCGCGGGCGGCCTGCCGCATGTCACCGTTCTGGAGATTTTCTCGCGCGACAAGGATGGCGGGCTTCTGGCGCGGCCCAACGAATGGGACCAATCGCGCTTCGGCGAGCCTCCGGTCGTGTCGCTGCGCCCATCCCGCGGCGGCCCCGCGCCAGGCATCGGCGACCGCGTCCTGGCCAAGACGTTCGCGTCGGGCGAGGAAGAAGGGCCGGCTTATAACGGCCGGGTGATGAAACTTCTGGAGCGTCGCCCCGAGGCGGTGCTCGGCGTCGTCCGCCAGATCAACGACGACAGCTACCGGATCGAGCCGGTCGAGCGCCGCCAGCCGGAGATGGTCGTGTCGCGCGACGATCTGAACGGCGCCGAGACAGGCGATCTCGTGGAGGTCGAGCAGGTGTCGTCCGCCCGCTACGGCCTGCCGCGCGCAAAGGTGCTCCAGCGCCTCGGCTCGCTCACCAGCGAGAAGGCGGTCTCGATGATCGCCATCCACGCCCACGAAATCCCGCACATCTTCCCGGCTGACGTCCTGGCCGAGGCCGAGGCGGTCAAGCCTGTCACGCTGAAGGGCCGGGAGGACTTCCGCGCCCTGCCCCTCGTCACCATCGACCCGGCCGACGCAAAGGATCACGACGACGCGGTCCATGCCGAGCCGGACCCGGACGAGGCCAACCAGGGCGGCGTGATCGTCACGGTGGCCATCGCAGATGTCGCAGCCTATGTGCGGCCGGGCTCCGCGCTCGACCGCGAGGCGCTGAAGCGCGGCAATTCGGTCTATTTCCCCGACCGCGTCGTGCCGATGCTGCCGGAACGCATCTCCAACGACCTCTGTTCGCTGCGTCACGGCGTGGATCGTCCTGCCCTCGCCGTGCGCATGACCTTCGGCGCCGACGGCCGCAAGATCAAACACGTCTTCCATCGCATCATGATGAAGTCGGCCGCCCGCCTCTCCTACCCGCAGGCGCAGGCGGCAATCGACGGAAGCCCCGACGACGTCACCGCCCCGATTCTCGACAGCGTCCTGCGTCCCCTGTGGGACGCCTATGCCATCCTGAAGCGCGGACGCGAGGCGCGCCATCCCCTCGAACTCGACCTGCCGGAACGAAAGATCCTGCTGAAGCCCGATGGCACGGTCGACCGCGTCATCGTCCCCGACCGCCTCGATGCGCACAAGCTCATCGAGGAGTTCATGATCCAGGCCAATGTCGCGGCGGCGGAAACGCTGGAGGCCAGGCGCCAAGCGCTGGTCTACCGCGTTCACGACGCGCCGTCCCTCGCCAAGCAGGAATCGCTGCGCGAATTCCTGGCGACACTCGGCATGTCGCTCGCACGCGGCGCATCGCTCACGCCCCGCCAGTTCAACGGCATCCTGTCCCAGGTCGAAGGCGCCGACAACGAGCAGCTCGTCAACGAGGTGGTGCTGCGCACCCAGAGCCAGGCGATCTATTCCCCGGAGAACCTGGGGCATTTCGGTCTGAACCTGCGCCGCTACGCGCATTTCACCTCGCCGATCCGCCGCTATGCCGACCTGATCGTCCACCGCGCCCTGATTTCCGCGCTGAACCTCGGATCCGACGGCCTGACCCGCGCCGAAGAAGAGCGCCTCGAGGAGATCTCCGGCCTCATCTCGGCGACCGAACGCCGCGCCATGGCGGCGGAGCGCGAGACGGTGGACCGCCTGATCGCCGCCTTCCTGGCCGAACAGGTCGACCAGACTTTCGAGGCCCGCATCTCAGGCGTCACCAAGGCCGGGCTGTTCGTCCAATTGCCGCAGTACGGCGCCGACGGTTTCGTCCCCATTTCCTCGCTCGGCGACGACTACTATCACTTCGACGAGGCGGCGCGGGCGCTGTTCGGCAGCCGCACCGGCAAGGGCTTCCAGCTCGCCGATCAGGTCGAGGTCAGGCTCGTCGAAGTCGCCCCGCTGGCCGGGGCAATGCGCTTCGAGATGCTGAGCGAACCGAAGGATCTTCCGGGGTCGAAACGGTCGTTCCACAAGTCAAAGGCGGGCCGCAGGCAATCGCCGGGCACGCGGGTCCGCGAACGTGCGTCGCAGCCGCGCGGCCGCAAGAGGAGATGACGATGGAAACGCAGGTTTTCGGCGGTGAGCATCATACCGGCCGGCGGGCCCGCCCCGTCTGGCAGGCGATGTGGAACGGTCTTCGCTGCAGATGCCCGAAATGCGGCGAAGGCAATCTCTTCTCCGGCTTCCTCAGCGTCGTGCCCTCCTGCGCCGCCTGCGGCGAGGAGATGCATCATCACCGCGCCGACGATCTGCCTGCCTATCTGGTCGTGGCGATCGTCGGTCACGTCATCGTCGGTGCCTTCATGGGCGTCGAGGCGGCAAGCTCGCTCTCCACCTGGCAGCATCTCGCCATCTGGGCGCCGCTGACGATCATCATGTCGCTGGCTCTGCTGAGACCCGTGAAGGGAGCCGTCGTCGGCCTGCAATGGGCCAACTACATGCACGGCTTCGGCGGCGAGGACGACGCCGTGGAGACGCATCCGGAGATGTGAGTGGCCGAACTGGGCCGCGCACCGTTCCATCCGGTGATGGTGCGCCTTAGGATGTTTCGATGCATGGTCTGTCCAAAGCCGAACTCGACATCATCGAAGCCGCGTTCATCGGGCCCGGTCCGTTGCGCCCGCGCGATGCCGGCACGCTGATCCTCATCGACCGTCGTCCAGACGATTTTCGCGTCCTCATGGGCCGCCGCCACATGCGCCATGTCTTCATGCCGGGAAAGCTCGTCTTCCCTGGGGGACGCACCGATCCGTCCGACAGCAGGATCGCCGTCGCCTCCGGCCTGCATCCGCATGAGGAGTTGAAGCTCAGGGCCGGCGCCGGCCGCGTCAGCCCGACGCGTGCGCGCGCCATCGCATTGTCGGCCATCCGCGAGACCTACGAGGAGGCCGGGCTGCTCATCGGCGAAAGAGGCCCCTTCGTCGCCGGCAAGCCCGACTGGCAGGCCTTCGCCGACCATGGTGTCCGGCCGGCGCTGGCCGGCCTGCGCATGATCGCCCGCGCCATCACGCCGCCCGGTCGCGTACGCCGGTTCGACACGCGATTCCTCGCCGCCTGGCGCGACGACGTGGCAGTGGAGCTGCCCGACGGAGGGCCGACGGAAGAACTGGAAGAACTCGTCTGGCTCCCCATCGCGGAGGCCGTGGAGCATGAGGATGTCGCCGACATCACGAGGACGGTCCTCGGCGAATTGCAGCGTCGGCTGGCGCAGGACCCGCGGCTTACTGCCGGGCTCCCCGTCCCCTGCTACAAGCTGGTCCGCAACCGGTTCGAGCGGAGCGTTCTATAGAAGCGCCAAGCGCCGCCTCCTCGCGGCAAGGCAGCTCACTGCGATTCCGGCGTCAGCTCACGCACCTCGAACTTCGACAGGTTGAGCTGGGTCTTCGCCCTGCCGGTCTGCGCGGCGGCCAGTTCGAAGCCGACCAGCGAGCCGCCTTCAGGCGCCATCGCCTCGAACTCGACGACCGGCCGGTCATCCACCTTGAAGGTCACGACATTGCCCTTCATCACGGCGGAGATCTCGAATTTCTCGCCGGCCTTGAACTTCTTGTTGCCCGGCAGCGCGGTCCAGTTCACCGGCGTCAGCCACTTGTTGTTCTGTAGGCGCTGCACGCTGTAGATGCCGACCAGCGGCGCGACCTCGAAGGCGTAGTAGTTCTCCAGGTCGACGCCCCACACGATCATGCCGACATAGGGCTGCGTCTCGCAGCGGTCGGCGTCCGTGCAGTTGTAGGCTACCGAGTACGTGGCGCAGGCCACCGCGTTGTCGAAGAAGCCCCACTGGCTGATTGCGCGCTTGACCGTGCCTGCGGGATAGTCCGTGGAAAGCCCCTCGCCGTCGATGCGTTCCAGCTTGGGATCGATCGCGATGCCCCAGGCACGGTTCAGTTTGCTGAAATTGTCCTCCATCAGCACCTTGCCGCCCTCGCAGGCCGATGCCACGGCCGGAGCAAGCAGGACGCCGGCCAGGACAGCCGCCGCGCGCAGAAAAGCTTTCACCATACGGATCCTCACAAGTCTCACTGGCCGATACCCCGGCAAACTGACCAGAACATAGCATGCCGGACGCTTGCGCCGATACGGTTTTATCCAGCCGACCATACCGGCGAAGCGTCCCGACCTGCCTAGGCAGGCACAATGGCTTTTCAGCGCGCCCTCCATTAGAATTCCCTCAAGGGAGATCGAGCATGGAACGTCGGCTGTCCGCGGTCCTTGCCTTCGACATGGTAGGTTACTCCCGCCTCATGGGGTTGGACGAACGAGGCACCCTGGAGGCCAGTCGGCGGCACCGCAGCGAGCTTTTCTATCCGAGAGCTGCCCAGTACCATGGACGCATCATCAAGTTCATGGGCGACGGCGCCCTGCTGGAATTCGCGAGCGTCGTGGAGGCGGTCTGCTTCGCCGTCGAGGTGCAGTTGGCGCTGCGCGCCGAGAACGAGGGCATTCCGGAAGAGCGGCAGTATCGCTATCGGATCGGCATCAACATCGGCGACATCGTCCCCGACGAAGGGGACATCTACGGCGACGGCGTCAACGTCGCCGCGCGTCTCGAGCAACTTGCCGCGCCGGGCGAAATCTATCTGTCGGGCTCGGCTTTCGAACAGGTGAAGGGCAAGCTCGACCTGGATTTCGAGCATCTGGGCGACAAGCACGTCAAGAACATCGCCGAGCCGGTGACGGTCTATCAGGTCCGGCTCGACGCCAGGGCAGCCGCGATGGTTACGCCGGTCGTCCCGTTGCCGCCTGCCCGACGCAGGCATCGTAGCCTGATCGCCGCCGCGGCGGCTGCGTTCTTCGCCCTCCTCGCGGGATGGGTGCTGTGGGTCCAGCCGTGGAATCCCGTCGCGGCGACGCCGCCCGTCGAACGGGTCGCCTACCCTCTTCCCGACAAGCCTTCGATCGCGGTGCTGCCCTTCATCGATGTCGGCAGCGATCCCGAGAAGGATCACATCGCGGAGGGCCTCACCGACGACCTGATCACGGAACTTTCGAAGGTCTCCGGCCTGTTCGTCATCGCGCGCCATTCGGTATTCGCGCTCAAGAACAGGGGCCGCAACATCCGCGACGTCGCTGCCGAACTCGGCGTGCATTTCGTCCTCGAAGGCACGCTTCAGAGGACGGAATCCCGCCTGCGCATCAACGTGACCCTCATCGACGCGCTCACCGGCCTCTCGATGTGGGCGGAGCGCTACGACCGAGAATATGCCGACATCTTCGCCGTGCAGGACGATGTCATCGACCGGATCATCGCGGCGCTTTCCGTCGAACTCAAGGAAGAGGAGCGCACGCTGCTGGCGAAGATCCCCACCGAGAACTTGGAGGCCTATGACTACTATTTGCGGGCCGAGCACGAGGGCGTCCTATACGGCGACGTCGAGACCTACCGGCGCACGCTCGCCCACTACCAGCGGGCGATCGACCTCGATCCCGGCTTCGCCGCCGCGCATGCCGGCATCGCACGCGTGGCGGTCGACGTGTGGCGCAACGACTACAATCAGGTCTGGTCGGCGGCGGTGGCGCGCAAGATCGCCTATGACGCGGCCGGCCAGGCGCTCAAGCTCGATCCGGAGAACGCCAGAGCCCTGACGGTGCTCGCCCTTCTCCAGATGGTCGACGGCCATGCCGCCGAAGCGGTCAATTCAGCGACCAGGGCCGTCACCGTCCAGCCCAACGATGCGGAGGCGTTCGCCAATCTGGCGCTGGTTCTCGCCCATACAGGAAGCCACGACCAGGCGGAGGCGGCCATCGACAAGGCGCTGCGGCTGGACCCCACCGCGTCGCCGAGCTTCAGCCTCCTGGCGGGTGTCGTCCTCTACGTCGCCCGCCAGAATGACCGCGCAATTCCCTTCCTGGAGGCTGCGCGCGACGGTTTGCCCGTCGCCGAGGCGGCGCGCGAGTTCCTCGCCTCGGCATACGCGCATGCCGGCAACTTCGAATCGGCAGACCAGGAAGCAGACAGGCTTCTGGAGCTCTTCCCTGCGTCCAACCTGACCTACTACAGCTATCTCTACGACTATTGGCCGCCGGACGACCTGCGCTATCATCTCGACGGCCTTGCAGAGGCAGGTATCCCGGAATGGCCGCTCGGATTTCAGCCCAGGCAGGCGGACAGGCTGGCCGCCGACGAACTACAGGCACTCGTCGACAACAAGACCTGGGTCGGCAACAACCGCAACGGGTCCGACTTCATCCAGTACTACAGCAACGGGGGAACGACCGCTTACAGGACCGCCAACACCAACATCTCAGGCGATGTCCGGGTGTCGGGGGACCAGCTCTGCGAGCGGTTCGATGGCTACTTCCTCAACCACACCGCCTGCGGCTACGTCTATCGCAACACCACCACGGAAGAGCCGCAGAAGGACTACATCCACGTCACGCCGCAGACGATAAAGTTCTTTTCCGTCGAGGGTTGACGCGATCCGGGTACGAACGGGCGACAAACGGCTGCACGAAGCGCAAAATCCCATTCACGCTTCGCGCGGCAGTGCTTCGTGCCGAGTGCGCCCGGCTATTTCCAGGCGTATTCGAGCTTTTCCGAAAGCAGGCTCTGCTCGACCTGCGGCCAGTACTTCTGCGAGTCCGTCACCTTGGCCGGCTTCTTCGCGAAACCGTCCGCCGCGCCCGGATCGTAGTTGAGGTACAGCTTGCCCTCGATGATGCGCCACGCCTTCGGGTCGATGTTCGTGGTGATGGTGCCGAGCGACACGCCGTCGGCGCAGTGCCCGCCATATTGCGGCGCATATTTCACCGGTTCCTTCTTGAACATGTCGCGGTTCTCCGCGCTCGCGAAGTACCAGGTGGCACCCAGCCAGCGCGTCGCATATTGCGGCGAGCCTTCGACCGCCCGGTGCTCGGTGAAGTAGGCTACCGTGTCGTAGCCCCGGATCGCTACATCGCCGAAATATCCGGTGTTTACGATCATTTCCTCCACGCGGGCTTCCTGGGCAAGCGCGCCTTGCGCCGCGAGGGCGAGCGTGGCGGCCGCACCGACCGCGCGCAGGCCGTTCGTCATGTTGTATCCGTGCTTCTTCATCGTCTTTCTCCAAGTCCGGTCGGCCTCCCCGTGACCGGATCATTTCCGTTTCGTGCACTCCTCGAAGAGCCATTCGCCGACGACATCGACCGGCTGGCAGGCAGCGCCCGCCTTCATCAGAAGGTCGGCGGCGTCCCAATGCTCGCGCCATCCGGCCTGGGTGAGCGGCGTATAGCCGTTGCGTTCCTTGGCCTCGATGTCGGCCTTGTTGGCGATCAGGAACGCGACGACGTCCGCATGTCCTTCCTCGGCCGCCGCGTGCAGCGGCGACATCTTGTAGAAGTTGCGCGTGTCGTTGACCGATGCGCCCTTCGATACGAGCAGCTCTACGACATCCAGGTTTCCGCCGTATGCCGCCGCGTGAAGCGCCGTCAGCCCGCCCCGGTTACGGATCTCGATGTCGCCGCCCTTTTCGAGGATCAGGGCAACGACGTCGGGATGGCCTGCGAGGGCGGCGATCAGCAAGGGCGGTTCACCGGACGGATCGGGCTCCGCGGCGTCGGCGCCGTTGTCCAGCTGCTGCGTGACGAGCGTCACGTCGCCCGAACGGCAAGCGTCGTGAAGGGGCCCGGCGAGGACCGCGGTTGCCGGGAACAGGAGCAGGGCGATGAAGGCAGGCAAGAAGCGCATGGCGACCTCCAGCGCACGATTTTAATCCACATTGGTCGCATCGGGGTTGATCTGGATTATGAGCGGGGCGCGTGAGGCTAATCTTCCAGGGCCGCAATAGGTCGGCACACTCCACTCAGCGAAGGGCAAGCGGCGGGGCCGGCCGATGAGGCGGCGCCAATCCGCCGCTGCGCCCTCGCCGCCATCTCGCTCTTCTCCCGCGCATTGACACGCGGGCCGTTTTGGGCGACCGACCGTGCGCGCGCGCAATCGGCATACCCCGCATCCATGCACAGCCCGGCCAACCATCCCGACAAACTGCACTGGCTACCCATCGCGGCGGCGGTGTCGTCAATCAGCGTGGTCGGGATCGCGATCGGCCTCGGCATGCCGCTGCTCAGCATCATTCTCGAATCGCGCGGCGTCTCCGCCTCGATGATCGGGCTCAACACGGCGGTCGCCGGTCTCGCCTCCATCGCCGCGGCCCCTCTCGCCACACCGCTGGCCGCGCGATTCGGCGTCGTCTGGACCATGCTCGCCATGATCGTTGTCGGCGCGCTGGCCTTCGTGGGCTTTCATTTCGCCACCGATTTCTGGATGTGGTTTCCGCTTCGGGTGATGCTGCATCTTGCGCTCACCGTGCTGTTCATCCTCTCCGAATTCTGGATCTCCGCCTCCGCTCCCCCGCAGAAGCGCGGCTTCGTGCTGGGCATCTACGCGACCGTCCTGTCGCTGGGATTCGCGGGCGGCCCGTGGCTGTTCGCGCAGATCGGCAGCCAGGGCTTCCTGCCGTTCGGGGTCACCTGCGGGCTGGTCGCGGTGGCCGCCATCCCCGTCCTGGCCGCGTGGCGGGAAAGCCCTTTCATCGCTTCCGAAGGCGAACAGACCGCCGGCTTCGTGCGCTACATCTGGCTGGTGCCGACCGCCACCGTGGCCGTGCTCGTATTCGGGGCCGTGGAGACCGGCGGTTTCGCGCTGTTTCCGGTCTATGGTGCGCGAATCGGCTACTCCGAGGCCGATTCCGCTCTCCTGCTCAGCATGATCGGGCTCGGCAACGTGATGCTGCAGATCCCGATCGGCATGCTGTCGGACCGTGTCGGCGACCGGCGGCACATACTGCTGGGATGCGCCGTCGTCGGGCTTGCCGGCACCCTGCTGATGCCGCATCTCGCAGCCAACTGGCATGTCATGGCCGTCTTGCTCTTTCTCTGGGGAGGCGTCGTGGCGGCGCTCTACACGGTAGGCCTCGCCCATCTCGGGTCGCGCCTGTCCGGCCGCGAACTCGCGTCGGCCAATGCGGCATTCGTGCTCTGCTATGGGCTCGGCATGGTGCTCGGTCCCCAGGCGATCGGCATCGGCATGGACCTTTTCGGCACCGGCGGTTTCGGTGCGTCGCTCAGCATCTTCTTCGCCGCTTACATCGTGCTCGTGCTCTGCCGCACCCTTCCCGGCCTTCGCCGTCACCTCGGGTGAATGCGGCCGGGGGTGCTGCTGGCCGCATATCCCGATCACGCTTGACTTTCGGGCGCCGATCTTTATGTGTCGCGCCAAGTTTCCCGCGTCCGGACCAGTTCCGCGTTGCTGCGGCATGAACTCCAGACAATCGAACGGACCGAAAAGATGGCCAAGGCTGCAAAACTCAAGATCAAGCTTCTGTCGACCGCCGACACCGGATTCTTCTACGTGACGAGCAAGAACAGCCGCACGAAGACCGACAAGCTGTCGTTCCGCAAGTACGACCCGGTCGCCAAGAAGCACGTCGAGTTCAAGGAAACCAAGATCAAGTAAGGGTCTGGTTTTCTGCGCTTCTCGAATGCCGCCTCCGGGCGGCGTTTTTCGTTCGAGCTAGGTGGAAGTGGGCTCGGACCCGATTCGAGTCGCCCTACCGCGAGCGCCTGCGGCCGGCCCAGATCGGGCTGCTCTACATCGCGTCGGACCTGCTGATCCGCGCCGACCGCGAGCTGGCCACGGCGACGCGGGACTGAAACAGGAACGCCGTGAGAGAAAATTTCTCTCACGTTTCTCTCACGGTTCTCTCACGTTCCGGTCCTGTTCACGGCAGGCCGTCTGTAAGTGCTTGATTTCGTTGGTGAGCGCGCTGGGGCTCGAACCCAGGACCTACTGATTAAAAGTCAGTTGCTCTACCGGCTGAGCTACGCGCTCCCGTGAGCGCCAGCAGCGCCCCGAAATTGCGGCGGACCATAGGGAGAGCACCCCTTGCGGTCAATCGGAAAAGTTCGGCTTGCCGACGATTGGAGGCATGTCCGGGAAGGATCGCCATCCGGGGTGTGGGCATCACTTTTCTGCAATCTGTGATGATTGCCGGAACCAACATACCTATCTGCCGTTCTCGTGCCACAAGGGACGAATAGTCGACCTACGCAACGAGGTTTTTGTCATGAAGAGAATAGTCTCAGCCATCTGCGCGACGGCTCTGTCGGCCGCCATCGCGGTGACGGGTCTGCTGCCTGCCAGCGCTGCTCCCGTCTATGTGCCGAAGGCGGCCGCCGCCCAGGGCCAGTCCGACGTGACTCAGGTTCAGGACAGGCGCATCCGCCGATATCACCGCAATCGCCATGGCTTCGACCGGCGTCATTTCCGCGACGCCCGGCGTCATTACCGGCATGGGCCCCGCTATGGCTACCACAATGGCTACCGCGGCTACCGCTACAAGCGCCGCGGCTATCGCTATCACGATGGCTGGTGGTTCCCGGGTGCTGCGTTCCTCGGCGGCGCCATCATCGGTGGGGCGATCGCCAACAGCAACAACTATCCGCGCTACGGCGGCAGTGCGCACGTCCAGTGGTGCTACGACCGCTACCGGTCCTATCGCGCATCGGACAACACGTTCCAGCCCTATAACGGCCCGCGCCGTCAGTGCTACTCGCCCTATAGCTGATAGCTGACAAACTACAGCAAGGCCCGCGCCTTTGGCGCGGGTCTTTCCTAATGGAAGGTTCAGGTCGTCAGCGTCCGCCGCACGGCATCCCGCCAGCCTTCGAGTTTCGTTTTCCGCGTCTTTTCGTCCATCGCGGGCAGGAAGCGCCGCTCCAGCGCCCAGCTGCGCGAAAACGCCTCCTGGCCCGGCCAGAGGCCGGCCTTGTAACCGGCCAGCCATGCCGCGCCGAGCGCGGTGGTTTCCAGGATCTCGGGGCGGTCGACGGGCGCGTCGAGGATGTCGGCCAATCTCTGCATGGTCCAGTCGGATGCTACCATGCCGCCATCCACCCGCAGGACGGTATCGGTCGGCGATCCCTTCCAGTCCTTCCGCATCGCATCGAGCAGGTCGCGCGTCTGGAAGGCTACCGCCTCCAGCGCGGCACGGGCGAACTCAGCCGGGCCTGAATTGCGCGTCAGGCCGAAGATCGCGCCGCGCGCCTCCGCATCCCAATGCGGCGCGCCCAGTCCCACGAAGGCGGGGACGAGATAGACGTTCTGCGTATCGTCCGCCCGCGCGGCCAGTTCGCCGCTGTGAGCAGCCTTCGAGATCATCCGAGCCCCGTCGCGCAGCCATTGAACGGCCGCGCCGGCGACGAAGATCGAGCCTTCCAGGGCGTAGGTCGTCTTGCCGTCGAGCCTGTAGGCGATCGTCGTCAGCAGCCTGTTGCGCGACCGCACCAGATCCGAGCCGGTGTTCAGCACGGCGAAGCAGCCGGTCCCGTAGGTGGATTTCATCATCCCCGGCTTGAAGCATGCCTGCCCGATCGTCGCCGCATGCTGGTCGCCCGCCACTCCGAGGATGGGGATGGCGGCGCCGAGGATCGCGGGATCGCAGGCGCCGAAATCGTCGGCGCAATCCTTGACCTCCGGCAGCAGGGAGGATGGGATGTCCAGGATGGAGAGAAGGTCCGGATCCCACCTGTTGTCCTTGATGTTGTAGACGAGAGTGCGGGAGGCATTGGTGGCGTCCGTCGCATGCACCTTGCCGCCTGTCAGCCGCCAGATCAGGAAGGTGTCGACCGTCCCCGCGAGCAGTTCGCCACGAGCCGCCCGCTTGCGGGCACCTTTGACGTTGTCGAGGAGCCACGCGATCTTCGTTCCCGAAAAATAGGGGTCGAGCAGCAGGCCGGTCCGGCGCGAGAACTTCTTCTCGAGGCCCGCCTTCCTCAGCTTCGCGCAGAGCGGCGCGGTGCGGCGGTCCTGCCAGACCACCGCGGGGTGGATCGGCTCGCCGGTGGCCTTGTCCCAGAGAATCACCGTTTCGCGCTGGTTGGTGATGCCGATGGCGGCCACCTCCGCGGCCTTGACCTTCGCCTTGCGAAGGGCCTGCTTCATCGCCCAGACCACGCTCTGCCATATCTCCTCCGGGTCGTGCTCGACCCAGCCGGAAGCTGGATAGTATTGCGTGAATTCCCTGCGGCCGACGCCGGCGATCTTCATGTCCTCGTCGAACAGGATCGCCCGGCTGGACGTCGTCCCCTGATCGATCGCCAATATGTACCCGGCCATCGCCTGCCTCCCTGCTGGACACGTCGAAGGCCGCTCCGAGACCCCCGCCCCTGCGTGATCCCTCCGATCACGCATGCCGCAAGTTGCGCCTCAAGCCGTCTCCGCTGTCAAGCGCGCGGCGATCGAGGTTATGACGTCGAACGCAGCATCCACGTCCGCCTCCGATGTCGCGAACTGCCCGACCTGGAACCGCAGGGCCACGCGTCCCTCGACGCGGGTCTGGGTGATGTAGATCCGGCCGGCGTCGTTGATCGCATCGACGAGCGCGAGATTGTGCTCGTCGGCCTCGTCGTCGTTGCACGGCTGGTGGCGGAAGGTGAAGAGCGACAGCATCGGCTCCGTCACGATCTCGAAGCCCGGCACGGCCGCGAGCCGCGAGGCCAGCGCCTCGCTCCAGCGCACATGGCTGCGGATCATGCCGCGCAGTCCTTCCAGCCCGTGGGCGCGCAGCAGAAACCACAGCTTCAGCGCGCGGAAACGGCGTCCGAGCGGCACTGTCCATTCGGAATAGTTGACGACGCCGTCCCTGCCCTGGGTCTTCAGGTATTCGGGCCGGATCGCCAGCGTCCGCACGAGGCTTTCGGGGGCGCGGATGAAATGAATGGAGCAGTCGAACTGGGCGCCGAGCCATTTATGCGGGTTGAACACGACGGAATCGGCCTCTTCCACGCCGCGCCAGAAGTGCCGGAACTCCGGGCAGATCATGGCCGATCCGGCCCAGGCAGCGTCGACATGGATGTACAGATCGTGTTTCCGCGCAATGGCGACGGTCGCGGCGATGTCGTCTGTGCCACCGGTGCTGGTGCCGCCGACGCTCGCGATGATGCCGGCCGGCAGATGACCTGCCGCGCGGTCGTTGGCGATCGCCTCTTCCAGGGCATCGGGCAGCATGGCGCGCCAGCGGCCACCGGTCGGCACGCGCACGAGATTTTCCTCGCCGATGCCAGAAACCCAGATGGCGCGGTCGATCGACGTATGCACCTGATCGGAGCAGTAGACACGCAGCCTGGGCTGTCCCGAAAGGCCCTCGCGGTTGCCCGCCCATCCCAGTGCGCGTTCGCGCATGGTGAGCACCGCCGACAGGGTCGCCGAGGAAGCGGAGTCCTGTATGACGCCCGAAAACCCCTCGGGCAGCCCCAAAGCCTGCCGCAGCCAGTCGATGACCGTCGTCTCGAGTTCGGTGGCGGCCGGCGATGTCTGCCAGAGCATGCATTGCGCCGCCATGGCGCTGACCAGATATTCGGCCACCACGGAAACCGGTGCGGCATTGGCCGGGAAATAGGCGAAGAAGCGCGGGTGCTGCCAGTGCGTCATTCCCGGCACGATGAAGCGCTCGAAATCCTCGAAGATCGCCTCCATCGCTTCCGCCTGCTCAGGCGGCGAAGCGCCGATGCAGGCGGCGACCTCGCCCGGCCGCGTCTGCGCGCGAACCGGCCGCTCGCGCAGCGTCTCGCGATAGTCCGCGCCCCAGTCGGCGGCGCGGTGCGACCATTGTCTGAAATCCTTGTCGTCCATGGCCTTCCCCAGCAGCGGCGGCAGGGCCGCGTCCGCGAGCGGCCTGCCCGGAAAAAATCCGGGATCAGGTCTCCGGGAAGTCGGGCAGGCTCCTGAACGCCTGCTTCAGGGAGTTCGACCAGCCGTCGGAGATCGTGCGGTAGTACGGGTCGTCCTGTGCGATGCGCTTCTTCAGCCCGACCGTGAAGCTGTCCTTCTCGTAGAAGAGGAGATCGAGCGGCAGTCCGACCGACAGGTTCGATTTCAGCGTCGAATCGAAGGAGACGAGCAGCAGCTTGACGGTTTCCGCGAAGCTCATCGCCTTGTCGTATGTACGCACGATGATCGGCTTGCCGTATTTGGTCTCGCCGATCTGGAAGAAGGGCGTGTCCTCGGTCGATTCGATGAAGTTCCCTTCCGGGTAGATCATGAACAGCCGCGGATCGCCGCCCTTGATCTGGCCGCCAAGTATGAACGAGGCGTTGAAGTAGGAATCGGCCTTCTCGCCCACGGGGGCGGAGTCGGCGATCACCTCCTTGACCACGTTCCCTACGAGCCTCGCCGTCTGGTACATGGACGGCGCCTCCAGGAGCTTAGAGGCGCGCGCGCTGACGGCCTTGGTGCGCTCGTCGAGTATGCTGACGACGGACTGCGTCGTGGCAAGATTGCCGGCGGACATCAGCACGATCACACGGTCGCCGGGGACCTCCCAGACATGCATCTTCCGGAAGGTCGAGATCGAGTCGATGCCGGCATTGGTGCGCGTGTCCGACATGAACACGAGCCCGCGGTCGATCTTCAATCCTACGCAATAAGTCATCGAATCGGTCTGGCGGCGGCTACGAACGGGTCCAGCCTTACTGCTCCACCGTGACGGAGACGGCAAGCTGTTCTTCCGCCCGTCCAAGGCGAATCCCCGAGACCGGCATCGCATCGCGATAGTCGCGCCCGACGGCCATGCGCACGTAGCGTTCGTCCGGGGAGATGCCGTTCGAGGCGTCGAAGGCGACCCAGCCGAGACCGCTGATGTAAGCCTCGGCCCACGCATGGCTGGCAGCCACGTCGACTTTGTCGACGGGATCGACCGTGTCATTCAGCATCAGGTATCCGCTGATGTAGCGGGCCGGGAAGCCGAGCCTGCGGGCGGCCGCCACGAAGACATGCGCATGGTCCTGGCAGACGCCCGAACCGCTCCTGAGCGCTTCCTCGGCGGTGGTCGCGGCATGGGTGGAGCCGACCTTGTAGGCGACCCGCACGCCGATGACGTTCATCAGCTGGTGCAGCTTGTCGAGCTCGGTCCTGCCGTCGATCGATGCCGCCAGTTCGCGGATCCCCTCTCCCGGCTCGGTCAGCGCCGTCTCGCGCTCGAACAGCCAGAGCGGCGCAAAGCCCCTGTGCTCGCCGACGACGCCGGCGGTGTCGAACGTCTCCACCTCGCCCCAGGCGTCGATGCCGATCGTCATGGCATCGCCCGATATGCTGACCAGCCTGGTGTCGTTCTCGAAGTGGTCGACGAACCGTGCTTCCTCGGTGGCATTCTCCACCTTGAGCGACCAGGTGTGGATCGTCTGCGTCCTGCCGCCGCGCGGCACCAGCCTCAGCCGCTGCAGCGCGTAGTGCACGGGCACGTCGTAGCGATATTCCGTCCGGTGCGAGATCCTGAGTCGCATGACCGCCGCCGTCAGTGGAATCGGTAATTGGCCGCGACTTCTTCGCCGAGCCGGTTGTTGTCGCGGATGAAGTCGGTGAGGAACTCGTGCAGGCCCGCATCGAAGATCTGCTTGATGGAGCCGACGCGCAGCTTCGACAAGGTCTCCTCCACCAGTTGATGGCACGGCAGCCTCAGCCCGTAATCCTGCTCGCGGAAGCGCAGGTGCTCGGCCAGGAAGCGATAGCAGAAATGCAGCGACCGCGGCATCCGGTCGTTGAGGATCAGGTAGTCGGCGATGTTGCTCGGCCGGTATTCCGCGTCATAGACCCAGCGATAGGATCGGTGCGCCGACACGGACCGCAGGATCGATTCCCACTGGTAGTTGTCGAGCGTCGATCCCACCCAGGAAACCGACGGCAGCAACACGTAGTATTTCACGTCGAGGATTCGCGCGGTGTTGTCGGCGCGCTCGACATAGGTGCCCATCTGGGCGAAATCGAAGATCTCGTTGCGCAGCATCGTGCCGTAGAAGCAGCCGCGGATCAGCGCGGTCTCCCGCTTGATCGCGTCCAGCACGGAAGGCAGGTCGCGCTCGTCGATGGGCTTCTCCAGCATCCGCTTCAGCGCCATCCAGGCCTCGTTGATGGCCTCCCAGGTTTCGCGGGTCAGCGCGGTGCGCACCATGCGCGCGTTGAAGCGTGCCGTCTCCATGGACGACATGGCGCTCGACGCGTTGGTGGTGTCGCGGATCAGGAAATCGGACACCGCCGCCGGCGTGTACTCGGTATATTTGATGGCGAACGTGGAATGGACCCCGGCCGACAGCACGACCGATTTCCACTCCTCCTCCGCGCTCTGCGTGCGCGTCAGCGCCATCCGCAGCCCCGCATCGACGAGGCGGGCCATGTTCTCCGCCCGCTCGATGTAGCGGTTCATCCAGTAGAGACCGTTGGCGACGCGACCGAGGAGCATCAGGCGCTCCAACCGGTAGGCAGGGGGCTACTCGCCGATAGTGAGTAGGGAATAGGGAGTAGGGAGTAGGGAATAGTCATCATTTAGTCTGTAAACGTCTGATCAGGGAACGGAGCATCTTACCCAATTCCTCAGCTTGATCGAGCAATTGCGTTGTACCGTTTTCTGGCATTAACCCGACTCTTCCCGACAAGATCACGTGGGTTTCCAGTTCTTTGAGAGACCCCTGCGCTATGCGGAGAAACTGAACATAGGATCCCGTGTTCTCGCGTCCGTGACCTTCTGCGATGTTCGCGGCGATGGACGAAGATGCTCGTCGTATCTGCGAAGTCATCCCGTAAACCTCGGTACTCGGAAACCCCCTCGTCAACCCGTAACAATTTACGGCCAATTCCATCGCAGCTTTCCAGACCAGCAAGTCCCTATAGGAATTAACTGTCTTCGGCCCCTCTCCCGTCTCCATCCCCCCTACTCCCTACTCCCTACACCCTATTCGCTCCTTCAATCATCCAACACCCACGTATCCTTCGTACCGCCGCCCTGCGACGAGTTCACCACCAGCGAGCCTTCCTTGAGGGCCACGCGCGTGAGCCCGCCCGGCACGATCTGGATACGGTCCGACACCAGCACGAAGGGCCGCAGGTCGACATGGCGCGGTGCCAGGCCGGCTTCGGTCAGGATCGGGCATGTCGACAGCGAGAGGGTCGGCTGCGCGATGTAGTTGCTGGGCTTGGCGGCGAGCTTCTTGGAGAAGTCGTCGCGCTCCTTCTTCGTCGAGGTTGGGCCGACGAGCATGCCGTAGCCCCCCGAGCCGTGCACTTCCTTGACGACGAGATCCTTCAGGTTCTCCAGAACGTATTTGAGATTGTCGGGCTCGGAGCAGCGCCAGGTGCGGATGTTCTGCAGGATCGCCTTGCGGCCCGTGTAGAACTCGATGATGTCCGGCATGTAGGAATAGATCGCCTTGTCGTCCGCTATGCCGGTGCCGGGCGCATTCGCGATCGTGATGTTGCCGGCGCGATAGACATCCATGATGCCGGGCACGCCGAGCGCCGAATCGGGGCGGAAGGTTAGCGGGTCGAGAAACGCGTCGTCGACGCGGCGGTAGAGCACGTCGATCTGCTTGTAGCCCTCGGTCGTCCGCATGGCGACATGGCCGTCGACCACCCGCAGGTCGTGCCCTTCGACGAGCTCGACGCCCATCTGGTCGGCGAGGAAGGCGTGCTCGAAATAGGCCGAATTGTAGCTTCCCGGCGTCAGCACGGCGATGGTCGGCGTGCCGCGCAGGTTTTCCGGCCGCACTGCGGCCAGCGACTGCCGCAGCAGCTGCGGATAGTTCTCGACCGGTCGCACCCGAACCTGCTGGAACAGTTCCGGGAACAGCTGCATCATCGTCTCGCGGTTCTCCAGCATGTACGACACGCCGGACGGCGTGCGCGCATTGTCCTCGAGCACGAAGAACTCGTTCTCGCCGGTGCGGACGATGTCGACGCCGATGATATGCGTATAGACGCCGGCCGGCGGTCGCACGCCGATCATCTCGGGCAGGAACGCCTCGTTGTCCGCGATCAGCCGCTTGGGAATGCGCCCGGCGCGCAGGATCTCCTGCCGGTGGTAGATGTCGTCGAGGAAGGCGTTCAGCGCCTGGACCCGCTGCTCGATGCCCTGGGTCAGCCGTCGCCATTCCGTGCCCGACAGGATGCGCGGCACGATATCGAAGGGGATCAGCCGCTCGGCGGCATCCTCCTCGCCATAGACGGCAAAGGTTATGCCGGTCTTGCGGAAGACGCGTTCGGCATCGCGCATCTTCTCCGTCAGCCTCGTCGGGTCCTGCTGTTTGAGCCAGCGGTCGTAAGCCGCATAAGAATGACGGATGCCGGTTTGCTCCGGCTGCATCTCATCGAACGCTACCAAGCGCGTACTCCCCTGTGACGCCATTTGAAGATGCGTCGCGGCTGAAAGCAAGCGCAATCGCGGAAATCGGCTCAAGCCTTGGTCAACGGGCCCGAATTGCAAAAAATCCGGGCATGGCTGGCGTGTGTCCAGCCCGCCGCTGCACAACCGGCGGGCAGTCCGGGCGGCGGTTCGGCTTGACCGCTCAGATGTTGGAATCAGCCGCCGGCTGCCGCGCGGCGGCGACCGCCGCGCGCAGATCCTCGAGCGGCATGGCGCGGCGAAACAGCCTGCTGCCCACCAGCACGGCCGGCGTCCCCCGAAGGCCGAAATCGACCGCATGCGCGTTGTTGCGCAGGAGGATGGCGTCGATCTCCGCCTTCTGTGCGTCCATTCGCGCCTGCAGGTTCGCTACGTCCACCCCAGCCTCTTCCAGCAGGCTGGTCACGCGCCGAGCTGACAGCCGCCCGTCGTTGCGCATAAGCGCATCGGCGCCTGCACGGTAGGCCCGCGCGTCATTCCTGATGCTTAGCATGGCGCGCGCCGCAAATTCCGAGGCCGGTCCGAACACCGGCCAGTCCTTCAGCACCACCCGGATGCCCGCATCCTCCGACACCAGCTTGGCGATCTCGAAATAGCAGAGCTTGCAATAGCCGCACTGATAGTCGACCACCTCGACGATCGTGACGTCGCCGTCGGGATTGCCGAGCGACGGCACGTACGCGCCTGCTGCCTCCTGCGGCGATGGCATCGCAAGCGCCAGCCTCGGCATGGCGGCCGCGACGCCGAGCACTGTCGCGCCAGCGATCAACGAACGACGGGTCAATGCGGAATCAGTCATGTCCTGCTCTCCCGAGGGCGGTTCACCTGCCGAGGGTGCCGCAAGCCTCTTAAGCCCGGTTTAATCGACGTCGGGCGGTCCAAAGAGACGAAATGGTCGACAAGACCGGATACGATGATCCGCCCAAGGGTTTCAAGCGTAACGCAAAGTGGTGCGGTTCCGGAGGCCATGAGCCATGCGAATTCCTTTCCTCGTTTTGACGATTGTGGTCGGTTCGTCCGTAGCCGCCCTGTCCGGCGATGCCGAGATCGGGGCTGCTCGGAACACGATCGAGTCCCAGCTGAAAGCCTTCCAGGCCGATGACGGCGCGCTCGCCTATTCCTACGCCGCGCCGACGATCAAACGCATCTTCCCGAGCGCCGAAATCTTCATGGACATGGTGGAGAAGGGCTATCGGCCAGTCCGCAGTCCGCGCAACTATGCCTTCGGGAAGGTGGAGGAACTGGGGGGCGGTCGCATCGCCCAGGAGGTGATGCTCACGGGTCCGGACGGCAGGGAATACGAGGCGCTCTACACACTCGAGCTTCAGCCCGACGGTGTCTGGCGCATCACCAGCGTCACCCTCAAAGTCTCCGAGGCGCTGAGCACCTGACGGTCAGATCGGCGGAAGGTCCCCTTTCGCCCAGGCTTCAGAAATCTCCGCCGCCCGGCCGGCGAAGTTCTTCGCCACGATCGCGTCGCGGATGTCCTGCATCAGTCTCTGGTAGTAGGCGAGATTGTTCCAGGTCAGCAACATGGCGCCGAGCGCCTCCTGTGATCGCACCAGATGGTGCAGATAGGCGCGCGAATAGTCCCGCGCCGCCGGGCAGTCGCTCTCTTCGTCGAGCGGGCGCGGATCGTCCGCATGGCGCGCATTGCGCAGATTGATCTTGCCGCGCCGCGTATAGGCGAGGCCGTGCCGCCCTGCCCGCGTCGGCATCACGCAGTCGAACATGTCGATGCCGCGCGCCACGGATTTCAGGATGTCGTCCGGCGTGCCGACGCCCATCAGGTAGCGGGGCTTCTCCGCCGGCAGTTCCGGACAGGTCGCCTCCAGCATCTCCAGCATGACTGCCTGCGGCTCTCCCACTGCCAGCCCGCCCACGGCGTAGCCCTTAAGCTCCATGGCCTTCAGCGCCTGCGCCGAGCGCATGCGCAGATCGGCCACGTCGCCGCCCTGCACGATGCCGAACATCGCCTTGCCCGGCTGGTCGCCGAAGGCCGTCTTGCAGCGCTCGGCCCAGCGCAGTGAAAGCTCCATCGCCCGCTCGATCTCCTTGGGCGTGGCCGGCAGCGCCACGCATTCGTCGAGCTGCATCTGGATGTCGGAATCGAGCAGCCCCTGGATCTCGATCGAGCGCTCGGGCGACATCTCGTATTTTGCCCCGTCGATGTGTGACCGGAAGGTCACGCCGGTCTCGTTCAGCTTGCGCAGCTGCGCCAGCGACATGACCTGGAAGCCGCCGCTGTCGGTCAGGATCGGATAGGGCCAGCGTGCGAACTCGTGCAGCCCGCCCAGCCGCGCCACCCGCTCCGCGCCGGGACGCAGCATCAGGTGATAGGTGTTGCCGAGGATGATGTCGGAGCCGAGCTCGCGCACCTGGTCGAGATACATCGCCTTGACCGTGCCCGCCGTGCCGACGGGCATGAAGGCCGGCGTGCGCACGACTCCGCGCGGCATCGCGATCTCGCCCCGCCGCGCGCCGCCGTCGGTGGCGAGGAGGGTGAAGGTGAAGGAGGTGGTCATCGTGGCGCCCACAGCGAACAGGGCGACAGGTCCGCGGGACAGCGCCCCCCTCTGGCCTGCCGGCCATCTCCCCCACGAGGGGGGAGATGTGACGGCACGCCGACCTTCGCCAATCGCCGAAGATTGATACTGGTGGTCCCGCCGGCGACGGCCAATCTCCCCCCTTGTGGGGGAGATGCCCGGCAGGGCAGAGGGGGGCGACGTAGAGCGCTAACGTGCATCACCCCTCCCCCGGAACAGCAAACTCCCGTCCCCATACGAATAAAACCGATACCCCATCCCGATCGCATGCTTGTAAGCGGCCTGCATGCGTTCCAAGCCGCAGAACGCCGACACCAGCATGAACAGCGTCGAGCGCGGCAGGTGGAAATTGGTCATCAGCGCATCGACGGCCCGGAAACGATAGCCCGGCGTGATGAAGATGTCCGTCGAGCCAGACCACGCCGCCAGGCGGGCATCCTCCGCCGCGGCGCTCTCGACCAGCCTCAGCGACGTCGTGCCGACGCAGACGACGCGGTTGCCCCGCGCCCGCGCGGCGTTGATGGCCTCGGCGGTTTCGGCCGAGACGTACCCCGTCTCGGAGTGCATCTTGTGGTCGGCCGTATCGTCGGCCTTCACTGGCAGGAATGTCCCTGCCCCGACATGCAGCGTAACGAAGCGCCGCTCGATGCCGCGTGCATCGAGCGCGGCGAACAGCTCGGGCGTAAAGTGCAGGCCTGCCGTCGGCGCTGCCACTGCCCCTTCCTCCCGCGCGTATATCGTCTGGTAGTCAGCCAGGTCGCGTTCGTCTTCCGGCCGCTTCGATGCGATGTAGGGCGGCAGCGGCACATGGCCGACCGCGTGCAGCGCTTCGTCGAGGAACGGTCCGGAAAGATCGAAAGCGAGCAGCACCTCGCCCCCCTCGCGCTTTTCCACGACTGTCGCGTCGAGCCGCCCAAGAAAACATGAGTTCTCGTCATGGCCGAAATGGATGCGGTCGCCGGCGGCGACGCGCTTGCCGGGCCGCACGAAAGCCAGCCAGCGGTCCGGCGCGACCCGCATGTGCAGCGTCGCATCCACCTGAGCGGTCGCGTCACCGCGCAGCCTGACACCCGATAGCTGCGCCGGGATCACCTTCGTATCGTTGAATACCAGAACGTCGCCCGGATCGAGCAACGAAGGCAGATCGCGCACGATCCGGTCCTCGAATGGGCCGCCCGGCCGCACCACGAGCAGTTTCGCCGCGTCGCGCGGATGAGCCGGGCGCAGCGCGATCCGCTCTTCCGGAAGCTCGAAATCGAAGAGGTCGACGCGCATCAGGTCAGGCGGACGAGCAACGCGCCCGCGACGAGCAGCACGGCGCCTGCGATCCGCCCCAGCGAGATCTCGCGCACCGCCATGCCGAGGAAGCCCACCCGGTCGAGGGCGAGGCCCGCCAACAGCTGGCCTGCCACCAGGAACGCCATCACGGCGGCCGCACCGAGGCGCGGGATCAGGATGGTGGTGATGGTGACGTAGGAGCCGCCGAGCACGCCGCCGGCGACGAAGAGCCACGGCGCCGGCGCCTTCCAGTCGAGCGAGATGCCCTGGCTGCGGACCACGACGAGCGTCACGATGCCGAGCACGATGGCGCCCGACAGGAACGAGAAGGCCGCGGCCGCGACCGGAAGGCCGAGGCCGCGGGCAAGCTGCGCGTTGATCGGCGCCTGCGCGGCGAGCAGCGCCCCGGCGATCATGCCGAGAAGCGACCAGAAGACCCCGATCATCGCCGCGCCCGCCCCGGTTCGTTACTCGACGTCGGCCGCGACCTTCATCGACACGATCTTGTCGGGATCCTGCACCGGCTCGCCGCGCTTGATCTTGTCGACATTGTCCATGCCTTCGATGACCTGGCCCCACACCGAATACTGGCGGTTGAGGAAGCCGGCGTCGTCGAAGCAGATGAAGAACTGCGAATTCGCGGAATTCGGGTTCTGCGCGCGCGCCATGGAGCAGGTGCCGCGGCCGTGGTTCATGTTGGAGAACTCGGCCTTAAGGTCCGGCTTGTCCGACCCGCCCATGCCGGCGCGGCCGGGGTTGAAGTCCTTGCCGCCGCTCTTGCCGAACTTGACGTCGCCGGTCTGCGCCATGAAGCCGTCGATGACGCGGTGGAACACCACGCCGTCATAGGCGCCCTCGCGCGCGAGTTCCTTGATGCGCGCGACGTGGCCGGGCGCCAGATCGGGAAACATCTCGATGACGACCGTGCCTTTGGTCGTCTCCATGATCAGCGCGTTCTCGCGGTCCTTGATCTCGGCCATGGGTGAATTCCTTTCGATGTTGAGCAGTAATGAACGAGGCAGTGGGCAGTGGCTTTCGGCAGCGGCAGCAAGTCGTTGCTAGGCAGGCTGACAGTCCGTCATCCCTCTACTGCCTACTGCCTACTGCCCGATTGCCTTCAGTTGTCGTCGGCGGCCACCCTGACCTTCACCATCCGGTCCGGGTCGTCGACCGAGCCGTTGGAGGCCTCGTCGCCCTTCTTGATGGCGTCAACCAGGTCCATGCCGCTTTCCACCTCGCCGACCACCGTGTACTGCCCGTTCAGGAAGCTGGCGTCGCCGAAGGTGATGAAGAATTGCGAGTTGGCGGAGTTCGGGTCCTGCGCGCGGGCCATGCCGACCGTGCCGCGCACGAAGGGTTCGCTGGAGAACTCGGCCGGCAGGTCCGGCTTGTCGGAACTGCCCATTCCCGCCGCGCTGGCGTCGTAGCCGTCTTCCATGTCGCCATACTGGACGTCGCCGGTCTGCGCCATGAAGCCGTCGATGACGCGGTGGAAGGCGACGTTGTCGTAGGCGCCTTCCCGGGCCAGTTCCTTGATGCGCTCGACATGCTGGGGCGCGAGGTCGGACCGCAGCGCGATCGTCACGTCGCCGTCCTTGAGCGTGATCACCAGCGTATTCTCGGGCTCCGCGGCTTGAGCGACCTGCGACGCGACCAACGTAGCGGCAACGACGCACGCCGAAGCGAGCATTTTCAACATCGGTATCTCCTGATCCTCAGCTGGATTTGAACTTGGCCTTCAGCGGCGCCACCACCGCCTCCGGCACGAAGGGGCGGATGTCGCCGCCCATCGACGCAATCTGGCGTACGAGTGTGGCGGTAATGGTGCGCACCGACGGGCTGGCTGGCAGGAAAACAGTCTGCAGCTCCGGCGCCATCGTCTCGTTCATGCCGGCCATCTGCATCTCGTAGTCGAGGTCGGTGCCGTCGCGCAGGCCCCTTATCATGATCGACGCGCCATGTCTGCGCGCCGCCTCGATGACGAGGCCGTCGAACGCCACCACCTGGATCCGGTCGGCGTCCGCTCCGAATTCCTGGGCGGCGACGGCCTCGATCAGACCGAGACGCTCCTCGAAGCTGAACAGGGGGCTCTTTCCCGGGTGGACGCCGATGGCGGCATAGACGGTGTCGGCCACGGCCAGCGCTGCCTTCAGCACGTCGAGATGGCCGTTCGTCAACGGGTCGAAGGAGCCAGCATAGATCGCGTGCCGCGTGGTCATGCGCGTGCTTCTATCCGGGCGGGTGTGCAAAGGCAAATGACATCGGCCGGCCGCCACGTGGCCGCGAGCACGTGAGGATGGTCCGGACATACCGACGTACAATTACGAAACCAAATCGTAACGAATACGTTGGATGCGCAGGAGATGTCGCTATGATGATATACATGCTTGCCGCCGCAATGACCATCGCAATGCTGATCGCGACCGCTTTCGGCCTCCATCAGGAGACGGAACGGATGCGCCTCAAGGAGAAGAGAAGCAGCTTCCGCGGCTTCGGCTCCCGCTAGCGGCACCTTCTGCTAGTCCTGGCCATCCTCCCGCCCATTCGCGCCGGCCTGCCCGTCGGGCTCGGAGGTCTGCGCTTCGGGTAGCTCAGCTTCCGCTACACCCTCGACTTCGCCGTTGGGCTCGGAAATGCGCTCCACCGACACGACCTTTTCGCCTTCGGCCGTGTTGAAGATGGTGACGCCCTTGGTGGCCCGGCTCGCGAACCTTATCCCGGTCACCGGCACGCGGATGACGGTGCCGCGGTCCGAGACCAGCATGATCTGGTCCCCGCTCTCAACCGGGAACGCCGCCACCAGCGGGCCGATCTCGTCGACCTTCGAGAGGTCCGTGGCGCGGATACCCTTTCCGCCACGCCCGATGATGCGGAAATCGTAGGACGACGAGCGCTTGCCGTAGCCGTATTCGGTGACTGTCAGCACGAATTGCTCGTGCTCCTTGAGGAACTCGTAGCGGTCGTCCTGCAGGTCCTGGGCATCGCCGACTTCCTCGTTGGTGAGCGCGACCTCTTCCTCCCCTTCGGCGCCTTCCGCCGAAGCCATACGCCGCTCAGCCGCGGCGCGCTTGAGGTAGGCCGCGCGTTCCCAAGGCTCCGCATCGACATGTTCGAGAATGGTCATCGAGATGGCGCGATCGCTTTCGCCGAGCTTTATGCCCCGCACGCCCTGCGAGCCCCGGCTCTGGAACACACGCACGTCCGACACGGGGAAGCGCACGCACAGGCCCGAACTCGCCGTCAGCAGCACGTCGTCGTTCTCGGTGCAGGTCTCGACCGCCAGGATGGCGTCGCCGGGCTCCTCGAACTTCATGGCGATCTTGCCGTTGCGCTTGACATCGGCGAAGTCGGACAGCTTGTTCCGGCGCACCGTTCCGCGCGTGGTGGCGAACATCACGTCGAGCTTGCCCCACTCGGATTCGTCCGGCAGCGGCAGGATCGCGGTGATGCGATCGCCCTCTTCCAGCGGCAGCATGTTGCGGAGGAACTTTCCGCGCGACTGGGGGCTGCCCACCGGCAGGCGCCAGACCTTCTCCTTGTAGGCGATGCCGCGCGAGGAAAAGAAGAGGATCGGGGTATGCGTGTTCGCCACGAAGAGGCGCGTCAGATAGTCCTCGTCCTTCGTGGCCATCCCGGAGCGGCCCTTGCCGCCGCGCGCCTGCGCCCGGTAGAGCGACAGCGGCACGCGCTTGATGTAGCCCGCATGCGTGACGGTGACGACCATGTCCTCGCGCTGGATCAGGTCCTCGTCTTCCATGTCCGCGCCGCCTTCGGCAAGCTCCGTCCGCCTCGGCGTGCCGAACTCGTCGCGCACGGCGGCTAGCTCATCCTTGACAATCTGCTGGATGCGCAGGCGCGACGACAGGATGTCTAGGAAATCCCGGATCTCTTCGCCGATCTTGCCGAGTTCGTCGCCGATTTCGTCGCGGCCGAGCGCCGTCAGCCTGGAGAGTTGCAGCGCTAGGATCGCCCGCGCCTGCTCCTCGGAGAGGTTGTAGGTGCCGTCGTCGTTGATACGGTGGCGCGGATCGTCGATCAGCAGGATCAGCGACTCGACGTCGCCGGACGGCCAGCGCCGCGTCATCAGTTGCTCGCGTGCCGTCGCCGGGTCCGGCGCCTGGCGGATGAGCTTGATCACCTCGTCTATGTTGGCGACCGCGATTGCCAGGCCCACCAGGACATGGGCGCGCTCGCGCGCCTTGCGCAGCAGGTATTTGGTGCGGCGGCTCACCACCTCCTCACGGAAGGTGACGAATGCCTTCAGCATGTCGATGAGCGTCAGCACTTCCGGCTTGCCGCCGTTCAGCGCGACGACGTTCGCGCCGAAGGACGTCTGCAGCGGCGTGTAGCGGTATAGCTGGTTGAGCACGACGTCGGCGACCGCGTCGCGCTTCAGCTCGATGACCACCCGATAGCCCTGGCGATCGCTCTCGTCACGGATGTCGGAGATGCCTTCGATGCGCTTCTCGCGCACCAGATCGGCCATCTTCTCCATCATCGTCGCCTTGTTCACCTGGTACGGAACCTCGGTGACGATGATCGCTTCGCGATCGCCGCGGATCTCCTCGAAATGGACCTTGCCGCGCATCACGATGGAGCCGCGACCGGTCGCGTAGGCGTTGTAGATGCCCGAGCGGCCGAGCACGATGCCGCCGGTCGGGAAATCCGGGCCGGGGATGATCTCCATCAGTTCCGACAGGTCGATGGCCGGATTGTCGATGATGGCGATGGCGCCGTCGCAGATCTCGCCGAGATTGTGCGGCGGGATGTTGGTCGCCATACCGACCGCGATGCCGCCCGACCCGTTCACCAGCAGATTCGGAAAACGCGCGGGCAGGACTTTCGGCTCGCTGTCCGTCCCGTCGTAATTGTCCTGGAAGTCGACGGTATCCTTGTCGATGTCCTCGAGCAGTTCGTGCGCGACCTTGGTCAGGCGCGCCTCGGTGTAGCGCATGGCCGCCGGCGGGTCGCCGTCGATGGAGCCGAAATTCCCCTGCCCGTCGATCAGCGGCACCCGCATCGACCAGTCCTGCGCCATGCGAACGAGCGCGTCGTAGATCGAGGCATCGCCGTGGGGATGGTATTTACCCATCACGTCGGACACGGGGCGCGCCGACTTCACATGCTTGCGATTCCAGTGATAGCCGCTTTCATGCGAGGCGTAGAGGATGCGCCGGTGCACGGGCTTCAGCCCGTCGCGCACGTCCGGCAACGCGCGCGACACGATCACGCTCATCGCGTAATCGAGATAGGAGCGCTGCATCTCCTCGATGATGGAAATCGGCTCTATGTCGGAAGGACCGCCGGGCGTTCTCTGGTCGTTCAAATCGGTTCACGCGTTCTGGGAATCAGGCAATCCTTATATAGGAAGCGACACCAATTCTCCAACGCCGGGAAGGCTTTTCCAGCGTTCGTTTTGCGTTGAAATTTCAATTGGATATGCCGCACGAGCCGCAGCGATGCCGCACCCGGCATGAAATGGCGTGCGATCATCGGAAAGGCATCCCGCCGCAGGCGCCCCGAAGACACGCTGGCATTGCACCGGAAGCCGGGCTAGCCTGCCGCAAGGAGCAAGCGCGATGCCGAATTATGACAGCGTTTTCAACGCGTTCCTGACGATCCTGGTGACCATCGACCCGCCGGGTCTCGCCCCGCTCTTTCTTGCCTTGACCGGCGGCATGAACCGCGAGGAGCGGTTTCAGGTGTCGGTCCGGGCAACCCTGATCGCTTTCGGCGTGCTGGCCCTGTTCGCGCTCGCCGGTGCGGCAATCCTGTCGATCTTCGGAATTACCTTGCCCGCCTTCCGGGTCGCGGGCGGCTTCCTGCTCTTCTACATCGCCTTCGAAATGATCTTCGAGAAGCGCCAGGACCGCAAGGAAAAGACCGCGGACATGGCGGTCACCAAGGATTTGATCCGCAACATTGCCGCCTTCCCGCTCGCAATTCCGCTGATTTCGGGACCCGGAGCGATATCGGCGACCGTGCTCTTGTCGGGCACCTTTCGCGAGCCGACGGCGAAGGCCCTGCTCGTCGCGATCATCGCCGTCTGCCTGGGGCTCACCTTTCTCGTCTTCCTGCTCGCGGACCGCGTCGACCGTTTCCTGGGCGAGACGGGACGTTCGATCCTGACGCGCCTGCTCGGCGTCCTGCTCGCGGCGCTGGCCGTGCAGTTCGTCGCCGACGGCATCAAGGCGCTGATGGTGGCTTGAAGGATTTCTTCGACGTTGGCCGGAACGGAAACAAGGACGAGAATCGCTGTCGCACCGGAAAACACGAGTGCGGCTCGCCCGCGCCCCAGGTCAGGCCGCCGTGTCGATCACCTGGAAGTCATGGGTGATTTCCGCCGTCTTCGAAAGCATTGCGGTAGCCGAGCAATATTTCTCGATCGACAGGTCGATCGCCCGCCTCACCTTCGCTTCCGGCAGCGCCCTGCCTTTCACGATGAAATGCATGTGGATGCGCGTGAACACCCTGGGCTCGCTCTCGGCGCGATCCGCATTCATCTCGACCACGCAATCCTCGACCGCTTCCCTGCCCTTTTCCAGGATGTGCACGACGTCGTAGGCCGAGCATCCGCCAGCCCCGATCAGCACCAGTTCCATCGGACTCGGACCTGGCTTCGGGCTCGATCCGTCAGCGCCAGATGCCGTGCCGAAAACCACTTGATGACCGGACTCCGTCGCCCCGACAAAGGTGCGGTCGCCGATCCATTTTACACGCGCTTTCAATAGCTTGCCCTGGTATCCGAATCACCTGCGTGAAGCCTCGCTTCGGCTTGCCAAGGCTGCGGCCTCACGCGTTCGCCCCTTGAGGGCAATCTCAGAACGGGATTTCGTCGTCCAGATCACGCGAGCCACCACCGCCACCGCCGCGGTTGCCGCCGCCACCGCGATTGCCATAGCCCTCACCCGGGCTGGACTGGCCGAAATCCGATCCACGGCTGCTGCCGCCGCCTCCGCCGTAACCGACCTGGCCGCCTTCACCGCCCTGCCCGCGCGAATCGAGCATCTGCAGCTCGCCCCGGAACTTCTGCAGCACCACCTCGGTCCAGTAGCGGTCCTGACCCTGCTGGTCCTGCCATTTGCGGGTCTGCAACTGCCCTTCGATGTAAACCTTCATGCCCTTCTTGAGGTACTGTTCCGCGACCTTCGCCAGCTGGTCGTTGAAGATGACCACCTGGTGCCATTCGGTCCGGTCCTTGCGTTCACCGCTGTTCTTGTCCCGCCAGGTCTCCGAGGTCGCGATGCGCAGATTGACGACCGGATCGCCCGAGTTGAGACGGCGGATTTCCGGATCGGCGCCTAGATTGCCGATCAGAATGACCTTGTTCACGCTTCCTGCCATCGCTCTTCTCCTACGCTCGTCCGAAACCTGACTATCGCCTTACACCATCGCGGGGGCGGCTCTGCGCCGGGACGGAGGTCTGTCCACATCTTTGTATGTTCCCGGTATGTTCTAGTATCTTGCGAGCCCTGTTTCAAGCCTGCCAAGGGCACCGTCGAAAGATGGCCGGCCGCGAAAGGCCCCGGTGCCGGTTCATGGGCACGCGGGGCCTTGGTTGAGGCTTGCCTCATTTTTCGGATCGGAGTCGATCCGAGATTTTTCGGATGCTACGCGGCGTTGAGCCGACGATCCGACAGAAGGTCTCTGATTGTAAGGTCGGGACAGACGCCGCGACTCTTCGGCCGGGTGGGTCTGCCTGGGCTCCGATTTACAGGGGGAGCCCCATGGTACTGTCCGGTGGAGTCATTCCGTCCTCCTCGTCAGTTTCCGTTCTGTCTCTACGGTCGTCTTGCCGCTGGTCTGCGGCGTCTCGCAAACCGCCTGTCGGCAGCGGATGATGCCCTGTAGGCATCGGACCCCGTAAGACACATTTCTGATGTGGTGTCCCCGGAGCCATCGTCAACCGCCATGGTCAGAAAAAAATCTCTGTCGGCTATCGGCGTGCACGGGCCGGCGCATGCACCCGGCCGCTGCCGCACTGTCAGGAGCACGTTCGACCTTTGTTCTTTTCGCTTGCTCTCCCAGCGCCGGGGAAGCTAGACGTTGAGCTTGGGCGCGGGCTGCTCTCGACGGAGCGGCGGGAGTACCTACATTAGGGGCTGGCCGGCCAACACCCTGCCATCCCGACATATCGATTGAGACGAGGCGGCGGACCGGCCATGGCCGACCACAAATTCCTTTCCATACGCGGCGCGCGCGAGCACAACCTCAAGAACGTCGATCTCGACCTCCCCCGGGACTCGCTGATCGTGATGACCGGGCTCTCCGGCTCCGGCAAGTCGTCGCTCGCCTTCGACACGATCTATGCCGAGGGCCAGCGCCGCTATGTCGAGAGCCTCTCGGCCTATGCCCGCCAGTTCCTCGAGATGATGCAGAAGCCGGACGTCGACCAGATCGACGGACTGTCGCCCGCCATCTCGATCGAGCAGAAGACGACCAGCCGCAACCCGCGCTCGACGGTCGGCACGGTCACCGAGATCTATGACTACATGCGCCTGCTCTTCGCGCGCGCCGGCATCCCCTATTCGCCCGCCACCGGCCTGCCGATCGAGAGCCAGACGGTTTCGCAGATGGTCGACCGCGTGCTGGCGCTCGACGAGGGGACGCGCCTCTACATCCTCGCGCCCATCGTGCGCGGCCGGAAGGGCGAGTACCGCAAGGAGCTCGCCGAGCTCCAGAAGAAGGGTTTCCAGCGCGTCAAGGTCGACGGCACCTTCTACGAGATCGCCGACGTCCCGGCGCTCGACAAGAAGTACAAGCACGACATCGACGTCGTGGTCGACCGCATCGTCGTGCGCGCCGACCTCGCCACCCGCCTCGCCGACTCGATGGAGACCGCGCTGAAGCTCGCCGACGGCATCGCAGTCGCCGAATTCGCCGACAGGCCGCTCGACGCCAGCCAGACCGGCGCCGACGCCGTCAACAAGAGCGCCAACGAGACCCACGAGCGCCTCCTCTTCTCGGAAAAGTTCGCCTGCCCGGTCTCCGGCTTCACCATCCCGGAGATCGAGCCGCGGCTGTTCTCCTTCAACAACCCGTTCGGCGCCTGCCCGACCTGCGACGGCCTCGGCAGCCAGCGCGCCATCGACCCCAACCTGGTCGTCCCCGACGAGAATGTGTCCCTTCGCGACGGCGCCGTCGCCCCTTGGGCGAAGTCGTCGTCCCCCTACTACGCCCAGACCCTCGAGGCGCTGGGGAAAGCCTATGGCTTCAAGTTGGGCGACCGTTTTTCCGAGCTGAAGAAGGAAGCGAAGGACGCCATCCTCAACGGCACGGGCGCGAAGGAAATCACCTTCGCCTATGACGACGGCCTGCGCTCCTACAAGACGACGAAAACCTTCGAGGGCGTGATCCCCAATCTCGAGCGGCGCTGGAAGGAGACCGAATCCGCCTGGATGCGCGAGGAGATCGAGCGCTTCATGTCGGCGACCCCCTGCCCCGCCTGCAACGGCTACCGCCTCAAGCCCGAGGCGCTGGCGGTGAAGATCGCCGGCCTGCACATCGGCCAGGTCTCCGAGATGTCGATCCGCAAGGCCGATGCGTGGTTCACCGAGCTGCCCGAAAAGCTCTCGGCCAAGCAGAACGAGATCGCGGTACGCATCCTCAAGGAGATCCGCGAGCGCCTGCGCTTCCTCAACGATGTCGGCCTCGACTATCTCACCATGTCGCGCAATTCCGGCACGCTGTCGGGCGGCGAGAGCCAGCGCATCCGCCTCGCTTCGCAGATCGGCTCCGGCCTCACCGGCGTGCTCTACGTGCTCGACGAGCCGTCGATCGGCCTGCACCAGCGCGACAACACGCGGCTCCTCGACACGCTGAAGCACCTGCGCGACCTCGGCAACACGGTCATCGTCGTCGAGCATGACGAGGACGCCATCCTCACCGCCGACTATGTCGTCGACATCGGCCCCGCGGCCGGCATCCATGGCGGCCAGGTCATCGCGCAAGGCAGCCCGCGCGACATCATGGCCAACCCCGCCTCCATCACCGGCAAGTACCTGTCCGGCGAGCTCGAGGTCGCCACCCCGTCCGAGCGCCGCAAGGGCAAGAAGGGCAAGCGCATCAAGGTCGTCGGCGCCCGCGCCAACAACCTCAAGAACGTCACGGCCGAGATCCCGCTCGGCGTCTTCACCGCCGTCACCGGCGTGTCGGGCGGCGGCAAGTCGACCTTCCTGATCGAAACCCTGTTCAAGGCCGCCTCGCGCCGCATCATGGGCAGCAGAGAACACCCCGCCGAGCACGACCGCGTCGAGGGCCTCGAATTCCTCGACAAGGTCATCGACATCGACCAGAGCCCGATCGGCCGCACCCCGCGCTCGAACCCGGCCACCTACACCGGCGCCTTCACGCCGATCCGCGACTGGTTCGCCAACCTGCCGGAGGCCAAGGCGCGCGGCTACCAGCCGGGCCGCTTCTCCTTCAACGTCAAGGGCGGCCGCTGCGAGGCCTGCCAGGGCGACGGCGTCATCAAGATCGAGATGCACTTCCTGCCCGACGTCTACGTCACCTGCGATGTCTGCCACGGCAAGCGCTACAACCGCGAGACGCTCGACGTGCTGTTCAAGGGCAAGTCGATCGCCGACGTTCTGGACATGACGGTCGAGGAAGGCGTCGAGTTCTTCTCCGCCGTGCCCGCCGTGCGCGACAAGCTGGTCACGCTCAACCAGGTCGGCCTCGGCTACATCCACATCGGCCAGCAGGCGAACACGCTGTCGGGCGGCGAGGCGCAGCGCATAAAGCTCGCCAAGGAACTGTCACGCAAGGCGACCGGCAAGACGCTCTACATCCTCGACGAACCGACCACCGGCCTGCACTTCCACGACGTCGCGAAGCTGCTCGAAGTGCTGCACGAGCTCGTCGACCAGGGCAACACCGTCGTCGTCATCGAGCACAACCTCGAAGTGATCAAGACCGCCGACTGGGTCCTCGACCTCGGCCCCGAAGGCGGCGACGGCGGCGGCGAACTGGTGGCGTCAGGCACGCCTGAAGACATCGCGGCGGAGAAGCGCAGCTACACCGGGCAGTTCCTGAAGGAGCTGCTGGGGAGACGGCCGGGCAAGAAGGCGGAAGCGGCGGAGTAGAGGCGGTAGAAGCGCCGCTGAGCGCCTGAGCGGACGCAACCACCGTGGATCATCATAACAGCCCTCCGGTCCGCAAGCGTACTGGCAGCTTTTCTGCTTGTTAGGCGATGGCTGTTAATCTATCGGCTGCCGTCGTCAGAGCGCCAACTAGCAAGAAGCTCGTCAGTGACCCAATAATGCTTCCGGACATCATCAAAGTAGAGATAATAGCGATTTTTGAAAGATTTGAGAGCTGTTTCGAACTGTACCATTGTGAGCACCGCATCACTAACTTGAGGAAGTGCTGCATCGTCCAGCACCGCCAAGTACCTTCCTGCAGGCTCGTCCTTCAGGATCTCTAGAAGATCGGTAAGAACGCGATTTACCAGCGTGACCTTACTTTTGCTCATTGTTGCTTCTGGTTTCTTTTTTGAAAGCTCCCGTACCTCGCGAATAATCCCTTCAAATATGGGATGGCTGGCCTGATACACCGCGACCGTTTTTTCGGTTGTTACGTGGTCGAACTCTTCGTCGTACGTCTTCACTTTTTTCCCTCACCAACTTTGGTTGGCTTGGCCCCCTCTATGCTGGATAGCTCTCCATCTACCACGTAGAACCACTTATAAGATTCATCATCCCATGCCACATTATCAGATCGGAATCTCTCGGTTTGCTCAATGTATTGGGAAAGGATCATCGTCACGTCGCTATTTGTAGGCAGGTCGTCTTCGTCAAATTGATCGAAATCGTCAAACGGCCGATATCGCCCCCTTAGCAAATCATTACCACTAGCTATAACTTTGTTTACAAGCTTCAACTTAAATTTGTTCAAGCCGTCATTTGGAGACTTTTTAGCAAGCTGAGAAATCTCAGCATGTAGCCCATGGATTTGACCGATAAGTTTCTCTAGCGCTTCAACATCTTCTTTTTTCTTCATTTTTTCCTCATGGGCATTTCGCTCTAAACTCGGTGTACTTTTTTACGACAACATCCAGCGGGTCCCGTTGCTTACTCTCAAAGAGTTCGACCATCTGGCCGATGTCATCATCAGTAAGCACGACCAACGCCTTTCGCTGCCCTGACCAGAGATCGATCGTTCGGGTGAACACTGCCTTTTTGAGTGGATTGCGAGTGATAAAGAGGCCGAACTTTCCCAATTCTTCTGTAAGGTACCGATTTAACTGGTCAACGTGCTCACGACTGATGTCTGCGACGTTTTTCATTTCCATGGTGATCTGCCGGGAGTTGTAGTCTTTGTGTATGTCCTGCAAAAAGGGCGTGCTGGCCGTGTTGTAGAAGATGAGATCTCGGATGCTCACACCGCTGTCAGTCCTTGCCTGCTCCTGAGCAAAGTCCAGCTTGGGGTAGAGAATCGAAGGCAGCAGCTGACCGATCGCATCCTCGTATTTCTTATCAGCGTTACCGTCTTTTCCCGTGGGCAGTTTTTTGATGAGTGTAAATTTGCGTTTCGCGGATGTCACCGGAATCTGTGAGAATAACGGGTCGTTCTTGCAGTCCTCGAAGGTCCGCTCCTTCGCTTGGACGTAGGCGTCAACAACGCCATAGTGATCGCGGTTGTAGTCCAGCACGTCGACCCGCGTGATCTCTTCGAACCTATGAGATATCTCGTCTTGTGGGCAATATTTCTCGAAGTATTCGTCATAGCTTAGCCACGGCACAAATCGCAGCCACCTCTTCGGTACAAAAATTATCGGCCGACCATCTACCGGATGAACCGGTAGGTTAAGACCCCTCTGGGTTTCGAAAATGTTCTTGCGATAGTCATAGACATTCTCGACGTCTACCGGCTGTCGCGGGATCCCGATCTTGTCACACTGCTGGATTGTGAAATCGATCAAAAAGGACTTGAGAAAGCTGCAGCTGATGTCGCTGATACGGTCCTTTGAAATGCCGTCCACGAAGAACTGAATCTCTTCGAAGTGACGAAAGCCTCGTTGGGCATAGTGCGGGATCCTTTTGAAGAGAGCCAGAATGTCCCTAGCCTTCCCTTCGCCTATGCGCTTACCCTTTCTGGTTGCTGACGAACCCAGTCCCACCTCATCGCATTCCGACGCAGCAATCAGCGTCGCCAGGGCCTGTGTCTCATCTCCCTTCGAGGCCAAGTAGCCTAGGTGATTGAAGGCGTTGATGAGGCTCGTATGAAGAGCCTGATCCTGTTGGGAGGGCGACCGCCACAGCATGAACGGGTCCACATAGAGAGGAATATCCTCATCGAAAAACGGTATCGCGAAATCAAGCTCCGCTTGTGCGGCCATGATCCCGTGATGATCGATAAGGCGAGGACGAATAAGAGTCATAGGAAAGCTAAAACAAGCCCCCTAGGACTTTCGGCCTTTGCTTCAGGCAACAAGCCGCCAGTGTGTGGTGAGCCGATATAGTGTGTTGCGATGTATTCATAACAAAGTGCTGGAGACGCGCGCACTCAGTGTCAAGCGACGCTCCGCAATTACCCACCGCTCTTGCTGGAGAACAATCCACACTGCGGTGCTGTCGCTCGGATCAACAGTGGTCCCGACGCTATCGCAAAGGTCGCGACGGCGACGCATAATCCCTACCCCCACACCACCTCCGCTCCCATCTCCGTCATCCCCCTGTCCCTCGAAACCAGCGTCAGGCCCTCGATCTCTGCCTGCGCAGCCAGCATCCGGTCGAACGGGTCGCGATGCTGGCGACCATATGCGCCGGCGCGAGTCGCGTGCCGGGCCGTCAGCGGCAGGAGTTCGAACCCTTCCGCCTGGACGACCTCATCGAAAGCGCTGACAAGCGTCGCGACTTCTTGCCAGCGACCCCTGTGATGCTTCAGGCTCGCTTCGTAGGCGGAAACAGCGCTTACAAAGATCGTGTTGTCTCGGTTTTCGATCAGGCGCCTGGCCGCCGCCGGCAGTTGCTCGCTGTCCATCAACCACCATGCGAGGGCATGCGTGTCGAGCAGGCATCTCACCATTTGCCGTCATTCGAATACTTGCCGTCCCACGCGTCGAGTTCATCGTCAGGCAGCGGTTCGAAAAAACTATCGGGCAAGGACATCTGTCCCTTGAACCGCCCCGGCACGCGCGGCGGTTTGGGTGTCACCGGCACTACCTTGGCGACAGGCTTGCCGTGCTTCATGATCGTGAACTCCCTGCCCGCCTCCACGGCCTGACGCAGCGCGCCGGCGTCGTATTCGGCCTGGCCATCCTCGGCAAAGCCGACCCGCTGCCGCATGTCATCCCATTCCTGCGGGTATTTCCGATAGTAGGCCGCGATGTCTTCCTTGCTGATGTATTCGTCCGGCGCATGCTCGGACCAGTCGACGTCCTTCGTCGCTTCGCGCAGTCGGGCCAGCGCCTCCGGATCGAGGAGTTCGGCCAGGATGCCGGGCCGGCGCCTGGCTTTCCTGATTGTTTCGTCTTTCTCAACCGGCACCAGCCGCACCGCCGGCCTGTTGCGCCGCGCGATCACGACCTCCTCCCCCGCCTCGGCGCGCGCGACGAGGTCCGAAAGCTGCGTCTTGGCGTCGTGCATGTTGAAAACGGCCATGGGGCAAATATAGCTAGTTATCTAGCTAGGAGCAACGGAAGGTTTTTCTCCACCGAGGGGGAGACAGGGGCCGCGGACCGCGAAGAGTTCCGTAATTTATCCACACCCTCCAGCCCCAGCATAAAATCCCGCCGTCACGAAAGGAGGCGGCGATGGAGGGGACGGCGGCGATACAGTTCAATCTCGAAGCGCTCAGGCGCATCCTGGCCAGCATGGTCGCCATGGCCGGGCTCGGCGATGCGGCCCTCACCTCCCCCCAGGCCCCGGGAACCGGGGGAGGTCGGCGCGAAGCGTCGGGTAGCGACGCCGAAGAGACCCCCACCCGGCAGTCTGGCGACTGCCGACCTCCCCTCAAGGGGGAGGTAAAGCCGAGCTTTACCCTCCCCCGTCATCTCCGCCTCGCCATCCTGCGCCTGCTGCGGCCCGCCGAAGCTGCCACCCGCCGCCTCATCATCGCCGCCGCGCGCGGCCTGACCGTCACCCTGCCGCCGGCGCGCAAACCCCGGCCCGCGACCATGGAGCCCCAGCTGCGCCGCCTCGGCATCGCCATCGTGCTGCCGGCCCGCATCCTTCCCCGTTCACGGGAGAGGGGGACTGGCGAAGCCGGGGGCTCCGCCGTCGGACACCGCGGCGCACTCGCCCTCTGCGACCCGCCCCGCCGCTTCCGCCCGGCGCGCTCCCGTGCGGTGCCGGCGCACGCCGCGCCGCGCATCCTTATGCCCGGCATCGCCGCGCCGCATCGCCTGCCGCCGCCGCCATCGCGCGACGACCCGATCGATTGCACGCGCATCGCCCTGCGCCTCGCTGCCCTCGCCGCCGCGCTGGACGACCTGCCGGGCCAGGCGAAACGCTTCGCCCGCTGGGAGGCGCTTCGGCAGCGCCGGATACAACGCGCCGCCCCAGGGTCACCCTCCCCCTCGGGAGGAGTGGTCAGGGGCCCCGGCGCCGCGGGTCGCCGCCGCCCTCTCCGCCTGTCGCCGCTGCGCCCCGGCCGCCCGCCCGGCGGGCGGCTCGCGCGTTTCGATCCATCCCAAAAACGCAAGGCAAGGATCCGCGAGGTCGACGAGGTCCTTGCGCACGCCCATGCCCTGGCGCTCTATGCGCTGCGGCCGCCCGACACCTCGTGACGCGCTGATCCTCCCCCGTTCACGGGGGGTCCGAAGGACGGGCGAGACACGTGGCTCGCCCCGGCAAGGCCCGAAGGTACGAACGGGCGCCCCATGCTGCGCATGGTCCCCCTCCCCGCTCGCGGGGAGGAACGACGACTGCTGTCAGGAGCCATCCCGCTTGCGGGTGGACAAGGTTCCGGCGCGAACGCATCTTCGCCGCACACGAACAAATCAAAGGGAGGTGACGATGCCCTCGGGAAAAATTCGGGCGGGAATGGGCGGTTGGACCTTCGAGCCCTGGGACACGTCCTTCTATCCCGAAAAGCTGGCCAAGGCGAAGCAGCTTCATTTCGCCAGCCGGCAGGTGCCGACCATCGAGGTCAACGGCACCTATTATTCGACCTTCAAGCCGCCGACCTTCGCCAAATGGGCCGCCGACGCGCCCGAGGGCTTCGTCTTCTCGCTGAAGGCGACCCGCTATGCCACCAACCGCAAGGTGCTGGCCGAGGCCGGCGAGTCGGTACAGCGTTTCCTTGCCTCCGGCCTGACCGAGCTCGGCGACAAGCTCGGGCCGATCGTCTGGCAGTTCGCGCCGACGAAAAAGTTCGACGCGGACGATTTCGGCGCCTTCCTGGCGCTGCTGCCGGACAGGCAGGACGGCATGAAACTGCGCCACGCGGTGGAGGTGCGCACCGACAGTTTCGCCGTGCCGGAGTTCGTCGCCCTGTGCCGCGGGCACGACGTCGCGATCGTCTATGCCGACCACGAAAAATATCCGGCGATCCCGGACGTCACCGCCGGCTTCGTCTACGCCCGCCTGCAGACCGGCTCGGACGACGAGCCGACCTGCTATGCGCCGAAGGCGCTGAAGGACTGGGCCGCGCGGGCGAAACTCTGGGCGGAGGGCAAGGCGCCCGACGACCTGCCGCGCGCCGACCCGGCGAGCGCGGCGCCCGTCGAGCCGCGCGACGTGTTCGTCTACTTCATCCACGAGGGCAAGGTCCGCGCCCCGCACGGCGCGATGGCCTTCATGGAGGCGGTGGGGGAAGGAAGGAAAGGCAGTGGGCAATAGGCAGTGGGCAGTCGTGAGGGAGAGGGGATGAAGAGCGATCGCGCCCAGTCACCCCACTGCCTACTGCCTACTCCCTACTGCCGTTCCCTTACTTGTTCACGTCCGTCCAGATGCGCGTATAAAGCTCGTTGACCTCCGGCGAGCAGGTGGTCAGGAACTGGCCGGCGGCCTCGAACTCCGCCGGCACGACGAGCTCCGGCGCGCCCTTCATGTCCTCGGGCATGAACTGTTCCGAGCCCTTGATGCCATTGGCGTATTTCGCGAAGGCAGAGATCAGGGCAGCGTTCTCCGGGTCCATGATGAAGTTCATGAACAGCTTCGCGTTCTCGACATTCTTGGCGTCTGCCAGGATCGCCACGCTGTCCATGAAGATGGGGTAGCCTTCCTTCGGGTAGCCGAACTTGATGTCGGGGTTGGCGAGCCGCGAGCGCAGGATGGCGCCGTTCCAGTAGTAGACCGCCGCATAGTCGCCGGCGGGCAGCTTCTCCGTCACGCTGTAGTCCATGGCGAGCCATTTCGGCTTGGCCTCGACCAGCTTGTCGCGGACCTTCTTGAGCAGCTCGCGGTCGTCGGTGCACCACTCGCCGCCGAAGTAGCGGATGGTGGCGAACAGCACGTCGGTCATCTCGGGCTCGACATTGATCTTGTTGACCAGTTCGGCCGGCGGGTCGAGCCAGATCGCCGAGGTGTTGATGTCGCCGCCATAGACCTTGGTGTTGACGCCGATGCCCGACACGCCCCACTGCCACGGCACGGTGTAGCGGCGGCCTTCGTCCCACGGCACGTTCACCCAGCGCTCGTCGACGTTCTTGAAGTTCTCCATCTGGTCCGGCCGGGCTTCCAGCAGCAGGCCTTCCTTGACCCAGATCGGAACGTAGTTGGCCGACGGCACGACGATGTCGAAGCCGTGGCCGCCGGCACGCACCTTGGCGAGCGCCGTGTCGTTGGAGTCGTAGTCGGTGACGGTCACCTTGACGTCGTAGGTCTCCTCGAACTTCTTGATGAGCTCGGGGTTGGTGTAGTCGCCCCAGTTGTAGATGTTGAGTTCGCCTTCCGCGGCGGCGGTGCCCGCCACTGCGAAGAACGATATCGCCGCCGTTGCGGCCTTGAGTTTCCAGGTCATCCGATACTCCCTTGGCTTCGTTGTGGTTCAGGTCTTCTTGCGGTTGATGAAGAAGAAGGCGGTGACCAGCACGACGGACAGCGCGAGGAACGCGGTCGCAATGGCGTTCACCTCGGGCGTGACGGTGCGGCGTATCTGGCCGAGCATGTAGGTGGGCAGCGTGTCCTGGCCGCCCGACTTGACGAATTCGGTGATGACGACGTCGTCGAGCGATATCACGAAGGCGAGCATGAAGCCGGCGATGATGCCCGGCCTCAGCAGCGGCAGCGTCACGCGGCGAAACGTCATCCAGGGCGTGGCATAGAGGTCGGCGGCGGCGCGTTCGAGGGTGAGGTCCATGCTCTCCAGCCGCGCGCGTATCGGCAGGTAGGCGAAGGGGATGCAGAAGGCGGTGTGCGCCAGGACGAGCCAGCCGAGGCCGGAGTAGCCGGTCCAGACCTTGATGCGGGAGAAGACGATCAGCAGCGCGACCGCGGTGACGATCTCGGGCACCATCAGCGGCTGGTTGATGAAGGCGTATTTGAAGCTCAGGCCTCGGTACGGCGTGGTCCGCGTGGTCGCGAGCGCCGCCATGGTGGCGGCGATCGTCGCCAGCGTCGCGGCCCAGGCCGCAATGACGAAGGAGCGCCAAGCCGCGTCCTGCACCGCGACGTTTCGCGAGGCCTCGGCGAACCACTTCAACGAAAAGCCGCCCCAGACGGTGACGGAGTCGCTCGCATTGAAGGCGTAGGCCACCAGCACGACGATCGGCAGGTAGAGAGCGAAGAAGGTCAAGAGCGCCAGCAGGCCGAAGCCCGGCTGGCTACGGATGTCGAAATGCCGCCTAGCCATGCTGCGCTCCGGACCGGGCGGCATTGCGCACGTAGAAGAGGAGCGCGATCATCACCAGCGCCATGAGCGTGATCGAGAGTGCGGCACCAAGCGGCCAGTTCCGACCGGCGCCGAACTGCATCTCGATCAGATTGCCGAGCATCATGTTCTTTCCGCCGCCGAGAACGCGCGGGATGACGTATGCGCCCAGGGACGGGATGAAGACGAGTATGGAGCCGGCGACGATGCCGGGCTTCACCAGCGGGATGATGATGCGCCACAGGACGCTGAGGCGGCCGGCGTAGAGATCGTAGCCCGCCTCGACCAGCCGGAAGTCCAGTTTTTCCATGCTCGCGTAGAGCGGCAGGACCATCAGCGGCAGGTAGATGTACACCATGCCGAAGAGGATAGCCCAGTCGGTGTGCAGTATCTGCAGCGGCTCGTCGATGATGCCGGCGAAGCGCAGCAACGAATTGACGATGCCTTCGTTGCGGATCACCTGCTGCATGGCGAAGGTGCGGATCAGCAGGTTGGTCCAGAAAGGGATGGTGACGAGGAATACCCAGATTTCTCGCGTATGGCGCGGCCGAGTCGCGATGAAATAGGCGGTGGGGAAGCCGAGCAGCAAGGTGACGACGGTGGTGATGAAAGAGAGACGCAGCGAGCGCCACATGATCGACAGATGCGCGTCGGCGAGCGTGAGGGTGTCGTCAAAGATGTCGCGCTGGAAGAGCACCGAGAACCAGCCGTCCAGTGAATACTGCCCAAACTTCACGTCGCCATAGTCGCCCTTCACCATGAAGGAATAGGCGAGCATGACAAAGAGCGGGCCGATCGCCGCGACGAAGATGATGACGAGGGCCGGCGCCGAGAGCAGCCAGCGCGAGCGAATGTCCCGCCGCTGCCCTGCCCTCGCGATCTCGGCCGCCGCTGCCATCCGTCAGTCCCTCAGCACTTGCGCCGCATCGGCTGCGATCTCGATGCCGGCCGTGTCGCCCTCCGCGAAGCCGCAAGGTTTCGTGCGAGCGTTCTGCTGCCGCACGATGAAGACGCTGCCGTCCGGCAGCCTGACGTGGATGTGCGTGTCGGTGCCGAAATAGACGACGTTCTCGACCGTGCCGGTAAGCTGACCGCCAGTTGTCACCGCGCGGGCATGCTCCGGTCTGACGACCAGCGTCACCTCGCCGGTCGGCATAAAGCCCTCGGCCACGCTGGCGTCGATATCCGCGCCTGATTTGAGGCGCACCCTCGCCGTGCCGGCGGAAGCGCTTACCACGGTGGCGGCAAGCAGATTGGTCTCGCCGATGAAGTCGGCGACGAAGCGGTCGGCAGGCTTGTCGTAGATGTCGGAAGGGGAGCCGATCTGGAGAATCCTGCCCTTCGACATGACCGCGATACGATCCGACATGGTCAGCGCTTCTTCCTGGTCGTGGGTGACGAAGATGAAGGTGATCCCGGTCTCGTGCTGCATGCGCTTGAGTTCGATCTGCATCTCCTTGCGCAATTTGTAGTCGAGCGCGGAGAGAGGCTCGTCAAGCAGGAGCACCTTAGGGCTCGGTGCGAGCGCCCGAGCCAACGCCACGCGCTGTGCCTGGCCCCCGGAAATCTGGTCGGTACGCCGCTCCGCGAGCTCCTCCATGTGGACCAGCCTGAGCATCGACGAAACGCGTTCCGCCGTCTCGTCCTTCGGCCGGCCAAGCATCTGCAAGCCGAACGCTACGTTCTCTGCCACCGTCAGGTGCGGAAACAAGGCGTAGCTTTGAAAGACCGTGTTGACCGGCCGCTTGAAGGGCGGCAGGCCGGCGATGTCGTCACCATAAAGCAGGATCGACCCTTCGGTGGGATATTCGAAGCCGGCAATCAACCTCAGCAGGGTCGTCTTGCCGCAACCCGAGGGACCGAGCAACGTGAAGAACTCGTTTTCGCGAATTGCCACCGAGACGTTGTCCAGGGCACGCAAGGCGTTCTCCCCCTGCCCGAACACCTTGACTATGCCTCTTGCTTCAACTGCTACGCGCTTTTCCTTTGCCCCTGCAGGCTCCGGCATACTCTGCACCCGCTATCTTGCCATTGATGCCCGCATCCGGTGCGAAGCTCCCGCGCCAGCATTCGATCCTGAGCCAGCGTATTTGACGACTTGGCTTCCGGCAAGGCGCTTCGCTATGAAGGGCCGAATTGGAGACAAGTGATGACCGAAGCCGACATCGTCATTGAGAATGCGAGGATACTGACGATGGACGGGCGCCGCCCGCGCGCGGAAGCCGTGGCGCTGGCTGGCGGCTCTATCCTGGCGATAGGCGACGGGGCCGACATCGCCGGCTTTGCAGGAGCTTCGACACGTCGGATCGATGCTGCCGGAGCCTCGGTCTTCCCCGGCTTCATCGACAGCCACATCCATCTCTTTGCGGGGGGCGCACAGCTCGGCAGCCTGTCGCTGGCCGGCATCACCGGCTTCGACGCCATTGCAGCGGCGATACGCAAGCGCGCCGCGCTCGGCATGGACCCCGGCGTTCTGGTCGCCGAACAGGCCGCCTACTTCATGTTCGGCGAGAACGAGCCGATCACGCGGCACGTGCTCGACCGGATCCTTCCCGACCAGCCGCTCGCGCTGTTCGCCAGCGACCATCACACCATGTGGGCCAACACGGCTGCCCTCAAAGCCGCGGGCATCCTGCACGGTCGCGAAGTCCCTCCGGGCAACGAGATCGTCATGGGCGCCGACGGGCTCGCCACAGGCGAACTGCGCGAGTTCGAGGGGTTCGCTCCGATCACCGACCTCACGCCGACCGGCGGTCGCGAGATGCTCGGCCTGCAGGGGCATGAGCCGAAATCGCCGCCAAGCGCGGAGCAGCGCGCAGTCGACATCGGCATCCTGAAGCGCGGCCTCGCCTATTGCGCCTCGCTCGGCATCACGAGCTTCCACAACATGGATGGGAATTTCTACCAATTGGAACTGTTGGAGGAGATCGACCGCGCCGGCGGCCTCATCGTGCGCGGCCGCCTGCCGTTCCGCATGCTGCCCGGCATGACTCTGTCGGACCTCGGCAAGGCGCTGGAGATGCGCCGCCGCTGGAATTCGGACCGGCTCACAGCGGATTTCGTGAAGATATTCATGGACGGCGTGATCGAGTCGACGACCGCCGACATGTTCGAGGATTACAGCACCGTGCCTGGCGCCAGCGGCTACTCCTACTTCGAGCAGGACGAGTTCGACGCGATCTGCGTCGAGGCCGACAGACACGGGCTGCAGATCGCGGTGCATGCGATCGGCGATGCGGCGGTCAACCGTACGCTGAACGGTTACGAGGCAGCGCAGCGCGCGAACGGCTCGCGCGACAGCCGCCATCGCATCGAGCACATCGAGATGCTCAAGCCGTCAGATCTGCCGCGCTTCGCCAAACTCGGGGTCATCGCCTCGATGCAGCCGACCCATGCGCCGGGCGGAGCCTATCCGGTCGAGCCGATCCTATCGATGGTCGGACGTGAACGCATGCGAACGGGGTATGCCTGGCAGACGATCCGCAAGACCGGCGCGCGGCTTGTCTTCGCCAGCGATTGGCCGGTGGCGCCGCTAGACCCGCTGCTCGGGATCAAGACGGCCATGACGCGCATCCCCGCCTTTGAAGGCGCGCCGGACGAGCGCCAGTCGCTGGAGGATTCGATAGCCGGGTTCACCCGCGACGGTGCCTATGCCGACTTCAACGAGCATCGCAAGGGCGTGCTGAAAGCGGGCGCCCTGGCCGATCTCGTCATCCTGACCGGTGACATAGAAGCCAAGGCAGCCGAGCGGATCGACCAACTGAAGGTAGCGGCTACGATCTGCGGCGGACGCGTGACCTACGAGCGCAGTGTCTCGTAGCGAACCGGCGGCCGCCGGTCGAACCACGGCGCTGCCTCCTCCAGCCGGGCGCAGAGCGCCATCAGCAACTCGTCCTTTCCAAAGGCGGCGGCGAGATGGATGCCGACCGGCAGGCCGTCCGGCGTCCAGTGCAGCGGCAACGAGGCCGCGGGCTGGCCGGACGCGTTGAAGGCGGCCGTATAGGGCGAGTAGTCGAACACGCGCCCCGGCCCCATGCGGTAATCGACATAGTCATCGGACCGGTGGTCGAAGCGTCCGATGAGCGCCGGGGGCTCGGCGAGCGTCGCCGTGAGCAGAATGTCGTAGCGCTCGAAGAAGGCGGCCAGTTCGCGGCCGTAGGCGTGAACCTTGCCGACAGACTCGAGATAGTCCGCTCCGCTCAGCGTCTGCGCATACGCTATCGCGCCGCGCGCGATACCTTCGATCTCGCCCTCGGCGATGGGCCGGCCCCGCTTCTTCGCAGCGCCGTTCATCCAAAGCGCGGTCCCGCAGGCGACGATTTTCGTCCAGGCCTCCATCATGCCGCGCGTGTCAGCCTGCGGCAGTGCCTCTTCGACGCGGTGGCCCATGTCCTCGAGCAGGCGCGCGGTGCGCTGGACGGCGGCGCGGCATTCGGGGTCAATCGGCTGACCGGTGAGCGAGGTGACGGAAAAAGCGATCCTCAGTTTCTTCGGGGTTCGGTCGAGGGCCGATGCAAAAGTGTCTTCCAGCGGCGGCGCGGCATAGGGCGCGCCGAGGTCGGAGCCGTGCGTCGCGTCGAGCAGTACGGCCGTGTCGCGCACCGAGCGGGTGAGGAACCCGTCGATGGCCATCCCCGCCCACCCCTCTCCCGCATAGGGACCGTCAGGCAGGCGCGCCCTCGTCGCCTTGAAGCCGAACAGGCCGCAGGACGACGCCGGGATGCGGACCGAGCCACCTCCGTCTGACCCATGGGCGGCCGGCACGATGCCGGCGGCGACGGCCGCCGCGGCGCCGCCCGACGAGCCGCCCGGCGTATGGGCGAGGTTCCATGGGTTGCGCGTCGGCCCCCCGTAAACCGCCGCTTCGGTGACCGGACCAACGCCGCCTTCGGGCGAGGTCGTGCGCCCGAACGTCACGAGGCCGGCGGCCTTCAGGCGCGCATAGATCGAAGAGTCGAGTGCGTAGCGGGTGTTGGCGAACAGTCGCGAGCCGTTGTTCGACGGAAAATCGACCGCTTCCGCGCCGAGATCCTTGAGGAGGAATGGAACGCCCTTCAGCGGGCCATCCGGCAACCCCGATGCGATCAGCCGTCGGGCGACATCCTCCTGGATCATGGTCACCGCGTTGATCGCCGGGTTCAGAGCGGCAACGCGATTCAGCGCCTCTTTCAAGAGCTCCTCCGGGCTGACTTCTCGCTTGGAAACGAGTTCCGCGAGCCCTACGGCATCCAGGTTTTCGTAATTTTCGATCATAAAAAATGGAGTCCTGAACCGGAATGCAGTCAGGCCGGAAGTCGGCTTTGCTGTTGCCGGCATATAGCTGCGTTCGGCAACGCCCGGCAACAGGTCGCACGCGGCCTCACTGAGGGTCCGCGGTGCTGCTGCAGCGGAATCAACATGTTACTGTAGAAGCTTGAGAGTCTGCAGGAGGTCGGGGGCCGGTCGGCGATCTGGCAGCGGTACGAGGAGGCCACTATGTGCCAGCGCCAACCGGCCGACCCCACGGACCCAGGAGATGCGGCGGACCTGAGCATCATGGGGTGTCGGGAAGAGCGCCGGCCTTGCTCCCCGCGCGGCGCTCCTTCTCAATAACCTTCAACCAGAGGGACTAAAAAATCAATACTTTCTTAACCAACGGCGTCACTGTCTGTTGTTAAGGTAAATCACCGCGAGGCGGCCAGCAGGTCTTGCGTTACTCGACGCTGGTCAAGCCGCCTTCGCGACGACACGGTTTCGGCCTCGGCTTTTTGCTTCGTAAAGCGCCAGATCGGCCTGTTTCAGCAGGTCGCCATGAGAAGAGATTCCCGAAGACAGAGACGCTACGCCGACACTGACCGTTACATTTACGTTCTCACCGCAGACGGTGAACAGTGTGTTTGCTATCTCGGCACGAAGCCGCTCCGCCACCGACTTGGCGACCGTGCGACTTGTGTCGGGCATTACCACGACGAACTCCTCGCCGCCGAAGCGGCAGGCCAGGTCCATGCCTCGAACGTTCTTACGCAGGCGCCGTGCGAATTCACGCAACACCTCGTCGCCGCCTTCGTGACCGAAGGCATCGTTTATCGTCTTGAACCGGTCTATGTCCGTGATGAGCAATGACAACGGACGCCGGCGGGTCACCGCCCGCTCGAACAACGTCCTCAGATGGCCTTCGAGATAGCGCCGGTTGTTGAGACCCGTCAGCGGATCCATCACCGCCATCTCGATGGTCTGCGTCAAGCTGCGCCGCAAATGGTCGTTGTAGCGCTTCCGCCGCACCTGCGTCCGCAGCCGGGCCGTCAGCTCCACCACGTCGACGGGTCGCACGAGATAGTCGTTGATCCCGATTTCCAAGCCGCGCACGATCCTATCATCTTCTCCCTCCCCGGCGAGCAGGATGATCGGCAGGAACCGCGTTCGGTCGAGGGAGCGCAGCTGTGCGCAGAGCCGCAGCGGATCGAATTCCGCGAAGCCCGTCGAGATGACGATGCACTCGAAAGCGACTTCTGCGGCCTGAAAGACGCCGGAGGTCGGGTCAGTCGCCACGGTGACCTCGACGGTGGACGCCAGCTCCCGGCGAAGCTGCTCTGCCGTCTCGGCGCACTCGTCGATCAGGAGCACGCGTGGCCGGACGTCATCCGGCGAGTTCCCGCCGCCCAGCAATTCGTCGATGCCGATGTCGCGCATCGTCGCCGCGCGCAAACGCAGTTCGTCCGACAGCATCTTCAGCCGAACGAGGCTCCTGACGCGGGTCATCAGCTGCAGTTCGTTGACGGGACGCGTGAGGAAGTCGTCGGCGCCGGCCTGCAACCCACGGATCCGGTCCGAAACCTGGTCGAGGGCGGTGACCATGACGACCGGGATATGCGCGGTCGCCACGTTGCCTTTGAGGTGGCGGCAGACCTCGAAGCCGTCCATCCCGGGCATCATGACGTCGAGCAGAACGACGTCGATGTTATCGCGCTCGCAGATCGCTATGGCTTCGGCGCCGTCGGCGGCGGTCAGCACCTCGAAATACTCCGCCAGCAGGCGGACTTCCAGCAATCTGACATTCGTCGGGACGTCGTCGACGACGAGGATGCGCGCCGTCATCAGGCATCGCCCAGGTAAGATTTGATCGTCTCGATGAAGCGCGGGACGGAGATCGGCTTCGAGATATAGGCTTCGCAGCCTCCCTGCCGGATGCGCTCCTCGTCTCCCTTCATGGCAAAGGCAGTGACGGCAATCACCGGGATCGTGTGCAGATCATCGTCTTCCTTCAGCCATCGGGTGACGTCCAGGCCGGAAACCTCGGGCAGCTGTATGTCCATCAGGATGAGGTCCGGCCGATGCTGACGGGCCAGATCGAGTGCCTCAAGTCCGTTGCGGGTACGCACCGTCTCGTAGCCGCTGGCTTCGATCAGGTCGCGAAAGAGCTTCATGTTGAGCTCATTGTCCTCGACGATCATGACTTTCTTCGGCATGGATATCCCGTTTCAGCCGCCCGACGGATCGGACGGCGGTCGCCGCAACCCCGTTTCCGGACGTCAAACCCCATAAAGACGTTACGACAAGAACATTTACGAAACGCAAATCCGGGCGCCTCTAGCCAAGCGTCCGGAATGAAGACGGCATATAGGATAGATATGCCATCCTGGAACTGGAAGAAGGCCTAAGACATGCCCGACCCTAAGCGTGAGCACGCCGAAGCAATCGCGGTCCAGGCACTAGCATTCATCGCCGCGGACCCGGAACTGCTGCCGCGCTTCCTGGCCATCACCGGCATAGACGCGGCCGATATCCGGGCGGCGGCGCGACAGCCCGGCTTTCTTGCAGGCGTGTTGCAGTTCATCGTCGCGCATGAACCGACCCTGCTGCGCTTTTCCGAGCAAGCGGGCGTGCCTCCCCAGGATGTGCCGGCCGCCCTGCGCGCCCTGCCTTTCGGCGATGACAGCCACGAGCGTTCCGCCTGACTTCGGTCCCAGGCATACATCCGTGACAGCATCGTCACGGCCGTGCCTTGTTAGCGGACAAACGCTCGCCTAAGATCGCCGCCGTTCTCCGTATGTTCACAACGATGGCATTGCCTGTCAACAATCCCACGCACGGCTTCTGTCGCGACTGCCTCACCACGCAGAGCGCGGAAACCCGACGTTGCGAGCGCTGCGGGAGCCCACGGCTCGTCAGGCACCCGGAACTGTACAGGCTTCACCTGGCGCATATCGATTGCGACGCGTTTTACGCGGCGGTGGAAAAACGCGACAACCCTGCGCTCAAGGACAAGCCTCTCATCATCGGCGGCGGCAAGCGCGGCGTGGTATCGACCGCCTGCTACATTGCCCGGATCCAGGGCGTGCGCTCGGCGATGCCCATGTTCAAGGCGCTGGAGGCATGCCCGGAGGCGGTGGTGCTGCGCCCGGACATGGAGAAGTATGCGCGCGTCGGGCGCGAGGTCCGCGCCATGATGCAGGCCCTCACCCCGCTGGTCGAACCGCTTTCGATCGACGAAGCCTTTCTCGACCTCTCCGGCACGGAGCGGCTGCATGGACGCCCCCCGGCCCTGGTACTCGCCGACTTCGCCCGCACCGTGGAGAAGGAGATCGGCATCACCGTGTCGGCCGGGCTTTCCTACTGCAAGTACCTGGCAAAGGTCGCTTCCGATTTCCGCAAGCCACGCGGCTTTTCAGTCATCGGCGAAGCCGAGGCTGTCGACTTCCTGGCGGGACAGCCCGTGACGCTCATCTGGGGAGTCGGAAAGGCGTTCGCCGCGACCCTGGAGCGGGACGGCATCCGCATGATCGGCCAGTTGCAGAAGATGGACCGGGCAGAACTGATGAAGCGCTACGGAAGCATGGGAGACAGGCTCTACCATCTTTCGCGCGGCCAGGACGAGCGCCGCGTTCATGCGGAACGCGCAGCCAAGAGCGTTTCGGCCGAGACCACCTTCGACACGGATCTCGCGTCGCCCGAAGATCTGGTTCCGGTCTTGCGGGCCCTGTCAGAAAAGGTTTCTGCACGCCTCAAGAAGGCAGGCATAGCGGGCCGGACCGTCGTGCTCAAACTTAAAACCCAGGACTTCAAGATCCGTACGCGCAATCGGCAGCTCAGCGATCCCACGAGGCTGGCCGACAGGATATTCCAGACCGGGATGTCGCTTCTCGCGAACGAGGCGGACGGCACGCGATATCGGCTACTGGGGATCGGCGTGAGCGACCTTTCGGAGGCAGGACGGGCGGATCCGCCGGATCTCGTCGACGTCGTCGCGCGCAAGCGCGCCCTGGCGGAGGGGGCTATCGACACCCTACGTGAGAAGTTCGGCAAGAAGGCAGTCGAAACCGGGTACACGTTTGGAAAGGACCGTAGGGTTCACCCGCCGGATCTGGTCGACGAGGACTGAGCAGCATCTCTCGGGAGCATGTTCGCTGGCCCAGACGATTGGCCACTTTTGCGATTGCCCGGCGCTCCTCCGCTTGCAACAGAGAGTTCATGGCGGAGACTCAATCGACCATCAAGGCGGCGCTCTGGATGCTAGGGTCCATCGCGTCGTTCCTGACAATGACTGTCGCAGGCCGTGCGCTGATGCCGGCGCTCGATGTGTTCCAGGTCCTCGAGCTCCGCTCGATCATCGGCTGGCTGATGCTGCTGCCGCTGGTTTTCGCGGTCGGCGGGTTCAAAGCCATGCGAACCGCCAGGCCGCTCCAGCACATCGGCCGCAACGTCGTTCACTATGCCGGCCAGCTGTCCTGGTTCGTGGCGCTGACGATGATCCCGCTGGCGCAACTGATGTCCATCGAGTTCACATCGCCGATATGGGGCGCCCTGCTGGCGGTGATCGTCCTCGGCGAACGGATGACCGTCCGGAAGGTCGCCGCCATCGCATTCGGGATACTGGGCGTCCTGGTGATCGTCCGCCCCGGCGTGAGCGCCATCGAACCCGGGCACGTCATCATGCTGACCGGCGCAGTCTTTTTCGGGATATCGGTGGTGATGGTGAAATCGCTGACGCGGACCGACAGCGTCGTCGTCATCATCTTCTGGATGCTGGTGATCCAATCCGTCATAGGCCTCGTGCCCATGCTGCTGGTCTGGCGCACGCCCAGCCCTGAAATGCTGCCATGGATCCTTGTGGTGTCCTTTACGGGAATGTCTTCGCACTTCTGCATGGCGCGCGCCCTGACCCACGCCGAGGCAACCGTCGTGATGCCGATGGACTATCTGCGGCTGCCGCTCGCCGCTGTGATAGGCTTTCTCCTCTACAGCGAGCAGCTGGACGTCTATACCGCCATCGGCGCCGGCCTGATCCTGGCCGGCAACCTTTTCAATCTGCGCCGCAAGGTGCGAGAGTCGGAGATGGCTACGTCCTGAGTCTCAATCGCCGTCGTCGGGTATCTTCAGCAGATAGCCGCAGGCCTTGCAGTGCACGGCATCCGGTTCGTGGCGCCTCAGGCCGCAGCTTGGACACTCGAAAAAGACCTTCGTTGGACGAAAGACGGCCTGCGCCAGCTTCACGAAAAGCGAGATGCCGACGATCATCGTCACGATGGACGTAAGCTTCCCGGCGATACCGGGCAGCGTGATGTCTCCGAAACCGGTCGTCGTGATCGTGGCTACCGTAAAATAGAACGCGTCGACGTATCCTTCGATGCCTGCGCCGTCGATGAAGAAGAAGGTGTAGACGAACCCGGTCACGATGAAGAGGAAGGTGAGCAGGTTGACGACCGCCACGATCGGCTCCCGCCACTTGACCAGACCGCGCTCCTCGAGCGGTGTCAGCAAAGCCCTGCTGTGCGCGAGCGACCATAGGCGCAGGATACGCAAGAAGCCCAGGTTCGCGAGAGCCTGCGGAAAGAGCAGCGTCGCGAGTATGAAGATATCGACCCAGGAGGTCGGTTGCTTGAGCAGCCGGAGCATGTCTGTGGAGGCAAGCAGCCGCGCGATCATGTCCGCGGCCACGAGCGCCGCTACCGAATAATCGATCCAGAGAAAGGACGGTGTCTGCGCCAGAACCGGGGTTGCGATGAAGAAGCCGATGATGGCCAGATCGATGACAATCACCGCCATCTGGAAGCGGATCGCAGCCCGCGAACGTCCGTGATAGAGCAGCCGCAGCTTGTTGCGCAGACGAGCCAGGCCGGTAAGTTTCCGGCTTTTGGAAGCAACCAATGCTGAACGCTCCTCCCCACGACGTCAGGTAACGCTTGCGTCTTGCCAAGGTTGCCGGCCGATCAGACCAGTTCCACCTCGACGACACCCGGGACAGCCCGCATAGCGGACGCGACCTGCGGCGAGATGCGGTAGCGGTCGGGCAATTCGATCTCCACCTCGCCGGCGGCGTTATCCTTTATGACGACGAAGCTGACCTGTCCCTCGCCTTTCGCGGACAGTTGCGTCGCTAGCGTGCCGACGGGGCTCGGATCGCGGACATAGATGCGAAGCGCCTTCTGCACCTGACTGGCCATCGATTCCAGCGACTGCACCGTCTGGACCCGCAGGTTGACGCCTTCCGGACGATCCTCGGCAGCAACCGTGATCACCAGCGATCTGCCGGGTTCGAGCATGTCGCGGAACTGCGCAAGGCCCTCCGAAAAGAGCACGGCCTCGAACTGGCCCGATGTATCGGAGAAGTTCACGACGCCCATCTTGTTGCCGGTCCGGGTCTTGCGTTCCTGCCTGGACGTCACCGTCCCGGCGAGGCGTCCAGCCGTCGCGCCCTGCTTCACGGCTGCTGCGAACTCGGCCCAGCTCTGGACGCGCATCTTCTTCAGGGCCTCGCGATATTCGTCGAGCGGATGGGCGGAAAGATAGAAGCCGACGACCTGGAATTCCCGATGCAGGCGCTCCGCCGGGAGCCATGGCTCAGTGAATGGAAGATGCAGCTTCTGTACAGGCCCGGCGGCCGCCAGCCCGAAGATGTCTCCCTGGCCGAGCAGCGCGTTCTCGCTCGCCTGCGCGGCAAGCCCCATCATCCGGTCCATGCCTGCCATCATGGCGGCGCGGTCATGGCCGAAGCAGTCGAGGGCGCCGGCCATGATCAGCGTTTCGAGAACGCGCTTGCCGACGATCTTGGGATCGACCCGTTCGCAGAAATCCTCGAGGCTCGTGAACGCCTTTTCCTTGCGCTTGGCCACGATGTGCTCGACTGCCGCATCTCCGACGCCTTTCAGCGCCGCCAGCGAATAGAAAATCTTGTTCTCGCCGACTTCGAAGTCGCGGAAGCTCGTCATGACGGAAGGCGGCACGACCTCGATGCCAAGCCGCATGGCGTCCTGCCGGAAGTCAGCGAGCTTGTCGGTGTTGCCCATGTCGAGCGTCATCGATGCCGCGAGGAACTCCACCGGGTAGTGGGCCTTGAGGTAGGCGGTCTGGTAGGACACCACCGCGTAGGCGGCGGCATGCGACTTGTTGAAGCCGTAGTCGGCGAACTTCGCCAGCAGGTCGAAGATGAAGTCGGCCTGGGGCTTCGTCAGTCCGTTCTTGACGGCACCGTCGACAAACCGCACGCGCTGCGCATCCATTTCGGCGCGTATCTTCTTGCCCATGGCGCGGCGCAGGAGATCGGCTTCGCCGAGCGAGTAGCCCGAGAGCTCCTGCGCGATCTGCATCACCTGTTCCTGGTAGACGATGACGCCCTGCGTCTCCTTGACCAGATGGTCGATCTTCGGATGGATCGAGGCGATCTCCTCTTCGCCGTGCTTGCGCGCGTTGTAGGTCGGGATGTTCTCCATCGGACCCGGCCGATAGAGCGCCACCAGGGCTATGATGTCCTCGATGCGGTCCGGCTTCATTCCGACGAGAGCCTTGCGCATGCCCGCGCTTTCGACCTGGAATATGCCGACCACCTCGCCGCGCGACAGCATGGCGTAGGTATCCGGATCGTCGAGCGGTATTCGCGACAGGTCGATGTCGATGCCGCGCCGGCGGATCAGCTTCACCGCTCGGTCGAGCGTCGTCAGGGTCTTCAGGCCGAGGAAGTCGAACTTCACCAGTCCGGCGTCCTCCACCTTCTTCATGTTGAACTGGGTGACCGGCATGTCCGAGCGCGGGTCGCGATACATCGGGACCAGTTCCGACAGCGGACGGTCGCCGATCACGATGCCTGCCGCATGGGTCGAGGCGTGGCGGTAGAGACCTTCCAGCTTCTGCGCCATCTCCAGCAGTGTCTGGACCGCGGGTTCCTTCTCGGCCTCCTCGGCAAAGCGCGGCTCGTTGGCGATGGCGTCGGCGAGCTTGACCGGATTGGCCGGGTTCTGCGGCACCATCTTGCACAGCCTGTCGACCTGGCCGTAAGGCATCTGCAGCACACGGCCCACATCGCGCAGCACCGCACGAGCCTGCAGCGTACCGAAGGTGATGATCTGCCCGACCTGGTCGCGTCCGTATTTCTGCTGGACGTAGCGGATGACCTCTTCGCGCCGGTCCTGGCAGAAGTCGATGTCGAAGTCCGGCATCGAGACGCGGTCGGGATTGAGGAAGCGCTCGAAGAGCAGCGAGAAGCGGAGCGGATCGATGTCGGTGATCGTCAGCGCATAGGCGACCAGGGATCCCGCGCCGGAACCGCGCCCGGGACCGACCGGGATGTCATGGGCCTTCGCCCACTTGATGAAATCCGAGACGATCAGGAAGTAGCCCGGGAATTTCATCCTGGTGATGATGCCGATCTCGAATTCCAGCCGTTTTTCGTAGTCATCCACGGTGTAGCCCGGCGTCGGACCGTGCGCTTCCAAACGGCGCTTCAGGCCTTCCCTTGCCTGACGCGCCAGTTCGTCCGCCTCCGCCGCCAGAGCGGTGTCGGCATCGGCCGCGTCCGCCCCCGTGAAGCGCGGCAGGATCGGGCTGCGGTTCTTCGGATAGTATGAGCAGCGACGGGCGATCTCGATCGTGTTGTCCAGCGCCTCCGGCAGGTCGGCGAACAGGGCCGACATTTCCTGCTGGGTCCTGAGGAAATTGTCGGGCGCGAGGCGACGACGATCGTCGACCGCGATGACCGACCCTTCGGCGATGGCGATCAGCGCGTCGTGCGCTTCGTAGTCTTCGCGCGCGGGGAAAAAGGCCTCGTTGGTCGCGACAAGCGGAAGCTCGTGCTGGTAGGCCAGATCGATGGTCCTCGCCTCCACCGTGCGGTCATAGCCACCTACCCGCTCCAGCTCCACATAGAGCCTGTCGCCGAAAATGCGCTTCAGGGCCAGCAACCGGCTTTCCGCCACATGCATGTGGTCTGTCTTGAGCGCGGTACCGATCGGGCCACGCGGCCCTCCGGTCAGACATATCAGCCCGTCCGAAAGCTCACCAAGCCAGGCAAGCGAAGCCTGAACGGGATCGCCCGGACCGTTGTCGAGATAGGCCCGGCTGACAAGCCGCACGAGATTCGCATATCCCGCCTCGGTGGCCGCGATCAGAACGAGCGGATAGAGTTCCGGCCCCTGCCTCTTCTGATAGCCGCGATTGGCGTCCTGGCCGCCGGTCTCGAACGATATGTCCAGCTGACAGCCGATGATCGGCTGGACGCCGTCCTTGACCGCCTTCTGCGCGAATTCGAGCGCGCCGAAGAGGTTGTTGGTATCGGTGACCGCGATGGCGGGGGCCGCATCTTTGGCCGCGTGCGCGACGATCTTGGCCACGGGAAGAGCGCCTTCCAGCAGCGAATAGGCGGAATGGACCCGCAGATGGACGAACGGACGGTCGGCCGCCGCCGGTTTGGCCGCGGTTGTCATGGCTTCACGCACTATCGGGTCGCGCGGCGGTCGCTCGCTGCTCATTCCAGCCTTTCCAAGACTCACGGAGGATCGTCCGCCATTGTCGAGCAACGGCGCCGTCCGGTCGAGTGAAAATAGGAAATGGCCACAGCCGATTGAAGCCGCGGCAGGCCCGCTACTGGCTGGTCGTGCCTTTGCCCAGGATATCCTGCGCCAGAGCGATGGCGGTGCGGCGGTCGGCCTCGCCCGCGAGAGAGAATGCCTCTTCCTGCATTCCGCGGATCCAGGGCTGGTCGGCCGGCGAAGCGCGCTCCAGCGCCGCAGTCATCATGGCCAACCCGCGGACCACCTTACCGCTCTGGAAGAGCAGGTTGCCGAGAGTGGCCTGGGCACCGGCATGCCCCTTCTCGGCCGCGAGTTGCAGCCAGCGGCCGGCCTGGCGAACGCTGGCCTTCACGCCGCCCTCGCCCTTCAGGAACATCTTGCCCATCTCATACTGGGCGCTCGGATTGCGGTAGTTCGCGGCCGCCCGCATGTAGTATTCCTGGGCGGCCACGGGATCGGCCACCACGGGGCTGCCCGGGATGCCGGTCTTGAGATAGCCGGCGAGCGCCACCAGCGCGTCGGACACATAGCTCTCGTCCCGGCTGCCGGGCTCGACGTCCTGTTCGACGATCTCGTTGAAGAACTTGAAGGCTTCGTAGTCGTTGCGCTTGACGCCGTCGCCAGACGCATACATCCGGGCGAGCTTCCAGGTCGCGCCTATCTGACCCTTCTCGGCGGCATACCGATAGGCTTCCGCCGCCTGATCCTTGTGGCCGCTCTGGTAGGCCGAATAGCCGAACTGGAAGACGGCCCACGGGTTCGACTCCGGCTTCACGACGCCGTCGTCGAATACCTTGTCGTCGAAGGCCATCGCGCCGCTGCACGCCCCGCTGGCCAGGCCGATACCGACGACAAAAACCTTGGCAAACTCGAATGTACGCATCGCTGCATGTCTCTTGCATGCCGCGACGGCCGCAAGCCCTTTGGCGCGCCGCGAGAGCGGCAGGCATGTTTCTCCAACGCGACCGACCGAACCGTGGTCAAACGCGGTCTCAACCCTCTCGCCCTCTCCGCCGATATCGCCCATGGCGACGCCGATGATCGCGACGCCAGCGGCATCATCGCCGCGTGTCCCGTCGACTTGATGAAGATGCGCATTCATTTCGGCTAAAGTACGACCCGCGATGACCAATCCTCCGGCCTGGCGGCGGGGAGACTGAACGATCGCGTCGACAACTCTGGCGTCCATGCTTTTCCTTGCCGCCCAACCCGCGGCGTGCTTCCCGAACGTCTTCCAGTCCTCCGGCGCCGCCCGGAAAGAACTATGCGGTGCTCCGGGTTTATGGCGGGAACGGGGCAACTGTCCCTGCTGAGACACTACTCCAATGCGTCGCCGGGAAGTGTTGCAGAATCGTCACAAATCGAAGTTGCGCCGCTACGTAGCAACGGCGCAACACACGCGCACGTCAACCGAGATCGGCCTTCAGCAGCCTTGATCAGAACTTGGCCGAAGCGCTGACCGACAGGGCATAGCCCCACTCGGCCGGTGAGGTTGCGGTGTAATCGACGGAGGGAGCCTGGGGGCTGGAGCCTGGGACGGTCTGGTCCTTCACGCCTTCGGTGAAGTAGATGGCAGCACCGCCGGCGCGGACCTGGAAGTTGCTGGTCACTTCATAGGCGACACCGCCGGCGAGCGTCCAGGTGTCGGTAAGCGTGTCCCAGCCGGTCGACACACCCTTGTCCCAGGTCACCGACATAGAACCCGACAGGCTAGGGTTGAAGCGGTGCCCGACGCCGCCGGTGATCGTCCATCCGTCCTCGAAGAAGAAACGCGACGTTGAGAAGACCTGACCGTTGATGCCCTCGACGACCTGGATGTCCTGGAGGACGCTCCAATCCGTCCACTTTACCGACCCAAAGGCGAGCCAGTCTTCCGCGATCCCGCTCTGCACGGTGAAATCAACGATGCTGGGCAAGGAAGCGTATGCCGTTGCCGGCGCGCTGGTCACGGCCGGATCGTAGGGCAGCGGATTTCCAGTCAAAGCCGCAAGATATGCAAACGGCGTGTTTTCGTAACTGCCACTGGCGTCATGGTTTGTTTGCGAGCGATAGAGCAGTTGCGCCCGAAATGCATATTCGGGGATCTCGTAACCCACCCCGATGCGGTAACCCCAGGCCTCGGATGTCAGGCCGACGCTGCTGTCTCCCGAGACGCCCGGGATGTAGCCTTCGAAGTTGCGCGACTGCGAGTAGTCCACAGTCTCGTAGAATGCGCCGCCGATCACGGACAGCCTGCCTTTGGCCATGTCGAACCCGTAGGCGCAGGTCAGGCCGTACTCGTTGGTCTCCAGCTTCTGGCTTGCAGTATGAAAGGTGATCGGGCCGTAATATTCCGAATCCGCGCCGAACGGCTGAACGTAGGAGCCCACGCAATTGACATCACCGACCACACGGCCGCCGACGGATGCGTAGGGGACCGTGTAGCTGTTGGAGAACTCGACATCGCTCTGCGTGAAGGGATCGGGAACCGGAATGAAGGGCGGCGGCCCGTTCGGGTTGGCGGTAAGGCCGACGTTCAGACCCGTAATCCTCTCGTAAGATCTCTGGGGCGCCACGTAGGTCACACCGGCATAAAGACCGAGCTTCGTGTTCCCGTACAGACCGTCCAGATTGGCAACGCCCCGGTTGAAGCCTCCCGCCTGAGCCTGTCCGATCGAAACTGTCGCAGCGCAAGCACTCACAAGCGCCGTGACATGCACCCTTTTCATGGGCTTCCTCCCAAAAGCGACTCTGCAGTCGTTGTTCCGCTTCCGGTCGGCGCCGGATACGGCGATTGCATTCTCGTAGCGGCTCGCGTGACTTTCGCCGACGCTGTGGCGGAAGGCTGCCGCAAGAATCGCTCCGAGCTTCGGACGATCTTGCCTTGTTCGACTGATGAAAGCGTTAGCGAGCTGGCGAGGGTGCCGCGTCCAGCGACGAATTCGCGCGGATGTCACATTTCGGCAACAATATACCGAAATCCGACATTCAGCGCTCCTAGCGAGTGTGGCGGGCGGCTTACACCGCCGCCCCTTGCCTCACCCGCGACAAGGCCATGTCCAGCTTGGCCTGGACCTCGCGATATTCGTCGAGCTTCTCGCGCTCGGCCGCCACCACGTCCTCGGGTGCATTGGCGACGAACTTCTCGTTCGACAGCTTCTTGTGAAGCCGCGCGATCTCTTCCGTCGCCTTCACGAGTTCCTTCTGCAGCCGCGCGGCCTCGGCCTTCAAATCTATCAGCGTGCCGAGCGGCAGGCAGGCGGTCGCTTCGCCGATGACGAACTGCGCCGAAGCGGGCGGTGCCTGCTCCGCATGGCTGATGTCGCCTACCCGGGCAAGCCGCCTGATGGCCGCCTCATGGTGGGTGAGGCGCTCGCGCGTCTCGGCATTGGCGCCAAGCATGACCAGCGGCGCGATCGCCGATGGCGGCACGTTCATCTCGGAACGCACGGAGCGCACGCCACTGACGAGTTCTATCAGCCAGTTGATATCGGCCGCCGCGTCGGCATCCTCGAAGTCCGGCGTCGGCCATGCGGCATGGCAGAGCAGGCTCGCGCGCTGCTGCCCCTCGCCCGCCGTCTCGGCCCACAGTTCCTCCGTCATGAACGGCATCATCGGGTGCAGCAGCTTGTAGATCTCGTCCAGCACGAAGGCCATAGTGGCGCGGCTCTCCCCCTTCGCAGCCTCGTCGTCGCTCATGAAGACCGGCTTCAGCAGCTCGACATACCAGTCGCAGAACTGGTTCCAGACGAAGCGATAGGCCGCAGCCGCAGCTTCGTTGAACCGGTAGGACTCTATGCCCTCGGTGACAGCGTCGGCGGCGCGCGTCAGCTCGGTCAGGATCCAGCGGTTGACCGCCAGCTTGGCATCGTTCAGCCAGAACTCGTCGTTGCGCGCGACGCCGTTCATCTCGGCGAAGCGCGTCGCGTTCCAAAGCTTCGTGCCGAAGTTCCGGTAGCCGGCGATACGGGCCGGGTCGAGCTTCACGTCCCTGCCCTGGGCCGCCATGATGGCAAGCGTGAAGCGGAGCGCGTCCGCGCCATACTCATCGATCAGTTCAAGCGGGTCGATGACGTTGCCCTTGGACTTCGACATCTTGGCCCCGTTCTTGTCGCGCACGAGAGCGTGGACATAGACGGTATGGAACGGCTCCTCCTTCATGAAGTGCAGCCCCATCATCATCATGCGAGCAACCCAGAAGAAGATGATGTCGAAGCCGGTGACCAGCACATCGGTCTGATAGTACGTCTTCAGTTCCGGCGTCTCGTCCGGCCAGCCGAGCGTCGAGAACGGCCAAAGGGCCGAAGAGAACCATGTATCGAGAACGTCTTCGTCGCGCGTCAGGATCTCGCCCGGCTTGAAATTCTCCAGCTTGTCCTCGACCCAAGCCTTCCACGGGCCTTCGAGCGCTATGTAATGCTGGATCGCGGCCTCGAGCGCGGTCTCCTCGTCCTTCTCGACGAAGCACTGGCCATCCGGCCCGTACCAGGCCGGGATCTGGTGGCCCCACCAGAGCTGGCGCGAGATGCACCAGGGCTCGATGTTTTCCATCCAGTCGAAGTAAGTCTTCTCCCAGTTCTTGGGCACGAAGTTGGTCCGGCCTTCGCGGACGGATGCGATCGCCGGCTCGGCCAGCGTCTTGGCATCGGCGAACCACTGGTCCGTCAGCATCGGCTCTATGACCACCCCGGACCGATCGCCGAAGGGCTGGGTGATCTTTTTGTTCTCGACGAATGGGACGTCGTTGCCGTCAGCGTCCTTGACGGTCACCGCAAGGCCTTCGGCATTGATCGCGTCGACGATCTTCCTGCGCGCGGTGAAGCGGTCTAGCCCGCGATATTCGTCGGGCACGAGGTTGATGTCGTCGATGTCGGCTTCGTTCGGCAACTCGCCGGTGCGGGCGATCGCGAGGGCCGTGGCGGCGCATTCCGCGTAAGGCGCTCCGTCGGTGCGCAGGCAGGCCCGCGTATCCATCAGCCGGTAGAGCGGGATGCGGTTGCGGCGTGCCACCTGATAGTCGTTGAAATCATGCGCGCCCGTGATCTTCACGGCACCGGATCCGAACTCTGGATCCGGATATTCGTCCGTGATGATCGGAATGAGACGCCGATGCTCCTTCGGGCCGACCGGAATCTCGCAGAGCTTGCCGACGATTGGAGCATAGCGTTCGTCGGAAGGATGAACCGCCACCGCCCCGTCGCCGAGCATCGTCTCCGGGCGCGTAGTCGCTATGGAGATGTAGTTGCGCTCTTCCTGGAAGGTGACGTTGCCGTCGGCGTCCTTCTCGACATAGCTGTAGGTTTCACCGCCGGCCAGCGGATACTTGAAGTGCCACATGTGGCCGTCGACCTCGCGGCTTTCGACCTCGAGGTCGGAGATCGCCGTCTCGAACTCGGGATCCCAGTTCACCAGCCGCTTGCCGCGATAGATGAGGCCCTGCTTGTAAAGCGTCACAAAGACCTCGATGACGGCCTTCGAGAGGCCTTCGTCCATCGTGAAGCGCTCGCGCGACCAGTCGCACGAAGCCCCCAGCCGCTTCAGCTGATTGACGATGATCCCGCCCGACGCGTCCTTCCACTCCCAGACCTTTTCGACGAATTGCTCGCGCGTCAGGTCGCGGCGGTGGATCTGCTGCTCCATGAGCCGGCGCTCCACGACCATCTGGGTGGCAATGCCGGCGTGATCCATCCCAGGCTGCCAAAGCACGTTCCTGCCGCGCATCCGCTCGAAACGCACCAGAATGTCCTGCAGCGTGTTGTTGAGCGCGTGCCCCATGTGGAGGGAGCCGGTGACATTCGGCGGCGGAATGACGATCGTAAAGGGCTCCGCCCCATCGGCTGCCGCAGCGCCGGCCGCAAATGCGTCGCTGCTCTCCCAGATGCTGGCGATCTTCGGCTCGACGGTCTTGGCGTCGTAGGTCTTATCAAGCATGGATAGGCGGCCTCGGATTGTTCGCGACCCGGTAAATCCGATGGCCGCTGCCAAGTCAACCGCGCCGCCGAGGCTGCGGCCGACAGCAAAACGCCGCCCGAAGGCGGCGTCGCAACCGGAGTTTCAAACCTCAGCGAACTTTATTGGCCGCCGCGTGCAACCCGCTCGATTTCCTCGCGCACGAGGCGCTCGACGAGGGTCGGCAGGTTGTTTTCCATCCAGTCGCGCAAGAGCGGGGCGATCATCTGCTCGGCCATCTCGTCGAAGGTCTTGCGGCTGCGGGCGACGAACGCTTCCGAGAGCTCGCTGAAGGACGCGGAGACCTGACGTCCAACATTTTCCGAAACAAGTGCCTGCTTCACGGTTGATGCCTCATTGGATTGCGGTTGGCCGCCGTGCTGCGCCCTGTCTCCGTAGGCGGGTTCGCGCGCAGGCTGGGCCTGGGCGGGGGCGCCTGCGCGCTCCGGGGGTCGTGCGGTATTGGCTGGCTCTGGGATCCCGAGGAGCGCGCGAGCATCCTCGCGGGCAGCGCGGGAATTCTCTATCGCCTTGGCGATGTCGTCGCCGGAGCGCCGGAAGCCCTGGTCGTCGGAGCCCTGGTCCGCGAATGCGGCGGCCTCTTCAGCCAGCGCTTCGCGCCAGCGGGGCGGCAGGCCTGCCGCTTCGGCCGCGATCTGCGCCTGGATCTCGGCCAGCAGCGGCTTCCTCGGGCTCGTATCCTGAAGATCGGAGGCCTGCGTTCGCATATCGTCACGGAAGTTGTCGACTTCGATCACATTCCGCTCGGACTGAGCCGCCTTAACGGACTCCGCCGCAGGCTGTCCCCGACTCGATGCATCGTTCTCCTCGATGATGCGCCTGATCGACGCCAGAATCTCTTCCATCGAAGGTTCGCGCTGAGCACTGTTCGCGTATGCCATGTCCGATCCGCCGCCTCTGTCATCGCCCCGGCCTTTCAAGCGGCCGCGGGTCATTTAGTGGTTCTGGCAAGCCTAGCGGAGCAATCGCGTTTGGAGAAACCAAAAACTATTGACGCCGGAGATTTCAACAGATTGCTGCGCTTGCGACTCGCCAAGCTCAGCGCCCGTCCGGAGTCTTCAGACCGCCCCACTTGTTCTTGACCGCGTCGTAGTGCTCCTCCGGGCGGTAAACCGTAACCGGGAGGCCGAGACGCTCGGCCGTCAAAGCGCCCATGGCCGAAACGATAGCGTAGCTGGCAACGACCACGTCACGCTGCGAACTCACCAGATCGATCTGCGCGCTGATGACATCCGCCTGCGCGTCGAGCACGTCGAGCGTCGTACGCTGCCCAACGTTGCGCTCTTCGATGACGCCGTTCAGGGCGAGCTGCTGAGCCGAAACCTGCTCGCGGTTGGCCGAGACGCTCTCGCGTGAGGCAACATATTGCGTCCAGGCCGAAACCACCGCCTGCCGCACCTGGTCGCGGCTGACATCGACCTGGATGCGAGCCTGACCGAGCTGCTCCTTCGCCTGGCGGACCTGGGCGGAGACACGACCACCTGTATAGATCGGAATGGTCAGCGTGGCGCCGATACTTGCGGAGCTGGAACTCGAATCGCCGCCCACGGATTGACCCGTGTTCGGGTTTACGCCGGGAAGGCCTCCGAACTCGGTAAAGCTCCTCTGCACGCCTGCCGACGCCGAGATCTGGGGCAGCAGCTGGCCTTCGTTCGACTTTACCGAAAAGGCCGCGGCATCGACCAGGTGTTCCGTCGATTGGATGGCGGGATGCTGATCGAACGCCACCGCTATTGCGGCGTCGACACTGTTCGGCAGCATCCTGGCGAGTGGCTGGCCCGGCTGCAGATTTCCGGGCGCATCGCCCACGACCTGACGATAGGTAGCCTCGCTGGCCTGGGCCTGTGCTCGCGCAGCTGCCAGCTGCGCGATCGCCAGCAGGCGGCTCGCATCGGCTTGGGCTACGTCGGTGCGGGTGCCCTCGCCCACCTCGAAACGTGAACGAGCCGCGCGGGCCTGCTCGGACAGGAACTGCAGGTTCTGTTCGGTAAGGGCGGCGATCTGGCGATCGCGGATCACGTCCATATAGGCGCTGGCCGCGTCGAAAAGCGTGTTCTGTTCCTCATTTCGCAGGCTTTCCTGCGAGGCTAGCACCTGCGACTCGGCAGCGCGCACGTTGTTGCGCGTCTGGAACCCGTCGAAAAGCATCTGGTTGATCTGGACCCCAAAGGATCCGGTCGTCAGCCGGGACTCTCCTCTCGTCGAGGTATACTCAATGTCGCCAGTGGCACCGATGGTAGGCCGGTAGCCCGATTTGGCGAGCGGCACGCCCTCGTCGGTCACGCGCACGCTGGCGCGGTTGGAGTTCAGGGTAGAGTTCAATTGATAGGCTTTGGTCAGCGCACCGACGAGCGTCTCGGCGGACGCCGCCGAGGTGAACACCGTAGCCGCCAGCAATGTGGCGGCGAATACCTTCTTGGCTACCAACGACACTTGAACCCTCATCCGTTTTGGGGGAGCCGCTCAACCGAAAGTTGGCGCCTCGAAATTGCCCAGCTCAGCCTGACCTCAGTCCTCTGCTCCCGAACGATCCAGGTGTGCCCACCGAAACCCGCCGAAACTGCCCCGCGCGTAAAGCATCATGGCTGCTTCGCAGGTGCAAGAGCCAAGCGCTCAGAATTCAAAAGCGGGTGCGCGTTCGAAACCCGGTAGTGGCTTTACTGCCGCATTGAACGCGCGCCGACCCGTCGTCACGCCGTCCGCCTTCAAATAGATCTGGGCCGTACCGGCATTGCCCTGCCCCTCTATGGCCACCAGGCGTCCGCGGTCGGCCAGCTGGTCGAGCAAAGCCTCGGGGACTTTCTGGACGCATCCTTCGATGACGATGACGTCGTAAGGAGCGGCCTCCCGGTGCCCGCCGGTCAGCGGACCGCGGACGACGACGACATTGTCGCAGCCGAGCGCCTTCAGCGTCGTCTCAGCACGCTCGGCCAGGGATGCATCGCTCTCCAGCGCAACCACCGAACGGGCCAGGCGCGACAGGATCGCAGCGGAATAGCCGGAGGCCGTGCCTACAACGAGCACCTTGTCGCCTTTTCCGATCTCGGCGAGCTGCACCAGCTTCGCAAAGGGAGCAGGCTCCATGAGATAGCGCCGTTGGGCGCCGGGTTCGCCTGCAATCAGCAAATCATTGTCGAGATAGGCGAATGATTTGCGCGACTCGGGAACGAACATCTCTCGCGGAACGTCGAGCATCGCCTCCAGCAGCGGCACGTGCGTCACGTCCTCCGTCCGGATCTGGCCATCGACCATCTTGACGCGAAGTTCGGCGAAATCGGCACTCATCTGTTCTGGCCTGCTGTCGCGCGGGTAGCGCGCCTTTTCTGCAATGGCGCACGTCACGGTAGTCGCCGCTGGCGCGCGCGTGAAGTCCGAGTCCCTCGAAGCTTCGATCGTCATCGGTTTATAAACCGTTCTTGTGCAGCGCAACCCCATAAACATCGGCTCCACCGAATCGCAAACGACGACGTACAGGCGCGCCCGAATTCGAGGTCGACCTGCACGGGCTTCGACCGATCGGAGCCTTGCGAGCCGGAGCAACCACCCGTCATCGCCCAAAGAAGCGCCTCATTGTCCTCCACGGACGGGACCGGCGCCGTCGAGGCTTACACAACACTCGATCGTCGCGGTCTTCAGCCGTAACCTTCTTGCTTAGATATCGGCGGCTGCCGGCAGGCCGCGCTGACCAACAGCGAAAGCGCACAGAATACAAACCGGCCGCTTGACGCATCTGGGGCCGCGCCATAATGAAGCCACGCGCGTCTCGACGCGCTGAGGCCTCGTGGCGGAGTGGTTACGCAGAGGACTGCAAATCCTTGCACCCCGGTTCGATTCCGGGCGAGGCCTCCAAAGATCTACGCACTGATTCCAGTATGACTTAAGGCGCCGGCCGACTTATCGAGTGACCGAGTCGCCGCGCCAGAGCGCGGACTTCAAGCTGCGGCGCTGCCTCTTTCCCTTAAGATATCCAGAAGCAAGTTCACCCGCGGATAAAGACAGTGGCGGCTGCCGGCTCGCCTGCAGTGATCGCCAGGCGGCGAGCGGACGCAGTCCTGCCAGGTCTGCCACGATCGCACGGCCTACCATGTAGCGCAGCATCTCGGGGAATTCCTCGGCATAGGCGCGGTTTCTCTGGCGCAGCGCAGCGTAGGCAGGGACCGCCTTCACCCCGCGCGTGATGCTCTGCACCCCGTCGTGCTTCACCCAATCGATTTCCGAGCGCAGGTTCGCGCCGTGCCTCTGCCCGATCCGGAGAAGCAGATCGCCGTCCTGGAACCTGGGCAGCGCCTCATCGAAACCGCCTACGGCCTCCAGAACCGCGCGGCGAACGGTAATCGCCGATGTCGCCATGTAGAAGAGTTGCGCCGCCACGCCGGTCCTCAGCTCTCGCGGGCTCAAACGCCGCTCGGGATTGGCGTTGGTGATTCTCCTGTCGGGCCGCACCGTCACGAACGAGCTGAGCGCGAGATCCAAAGCTGCGTCGCGCACGAAGGCAGAAGCTGTGTTGGCCAGCCGGTGGGGAAGGAACTCGTCATCCGAATCGAGGAACGTGACGATGGTCGATCGCGCCTGCTGCCAGCCACGATTGCGGGCGGCGTTTGCGCCCTGTCGTCCCGCAAGGCGCAGATAGACGATGCGTGGGTCGCCGGCCTGCATGGCGATGCGCTGCGTGTCGTCGGTCGAGCCGTCGTCGACGATGATGTGCTCGTAGTCCCGAAGCGTCTGCGCCCGGACGCTCTCGATGGCGCGCGCCAGCAGATCGCCTCGATTGTAGGTGGGTGTAACGATGGAGATCGCCGGCATCGGCCTAGACGTCGCGCCAATCGACCGCGAGGCCAGAGCCAGTCCCGGCATACTTGCCGTCGATGATCCGCCGGACCTCGGCGCGGCGCCCATCCCGATCCCGGAACATTCCGCCGAGCAGCAGGCGCGACATGCTGACCAAGGATGTCACGATGGGAATGACGTTGCGCTCGTCCGGCCCGAAGAATGGTTTAGGCGCGGCACCGGACTGCGCGGCCACCGTGGTTATGAATCGCTCAACGGCGGCCGTGTCGATCGCCGGCAGGTCGGTGAGCGGGATCGTCGCCGGCTCGCCTTGGGTGCTCCAGCGGTAGGGCTTCCTCGTGCGCGGGTGGATGCCGTAGGCCACGATCTGGGTGCCGAGGCCCAGCACTTCGAGATCCCGCCATCGCATCGTCACGATGGCCTCCTTGCACCGGTAGATCATGGCAAGCCGCGCGGCCCTGCCAGCCCGCACCAGCGGCGTGGCGCCCAAGATGTCGCGCGCGATAGCGGCGATCCTCTCGACGCGAACGGGGTCGTTCGCATCGATGTCGACGGCCGCGACATAAATTCCGCAGCCGAGGCCGAAACCGGCCTCCCCGTATGCCTTTTCCCAGTTCGCCAGGTCCCAGGCCGACGCGCCCGTCCAGCATCGCTTGCGCCAGTCCGGCTTGACGGCGGGGTCCTTCGTCATTGGCCGCACAGGCAGCACGCTGTAACCGTTCGCCGCCGCCTGCCGGGCAAGTCGCGCGTAGGAAGGAGCCGGCCCGGAACCGCCTGCCGTGTTGCCCTCGGCAGGGCTCGGCGGTCGCGGCTCGTGCGCCACTTCCAGGAAGAGACCACAGCTTTCTTCCGGAACGCCCCAGCCGACAGTGCGTAACGTACTGCGTGTCGAATGTTTCCCTCGTCCGAGCCTGTCCAGCACGAGTCCCGCCAGTCGCGTCCTCGACGACAGCTGGTCGACCAGAAACTCGCGGTCGACGCGCAGCGTGCAGCCGGCCGGCTTCTCGCGGGGCGCGGGCGCGCGCTGAAGGCTGCGCAGGAGATCGCATACTTGCCCGTTGTCGATCCTGGGCAGAGCGCTGACGTCCACCTCGAGCGGTGACTTTCCAGCCCAGCCCCAGCCTCCGGTGGGTTTCGCCGTGAAGGCCGGAATACGGCCCGCCAGCCCGAACACGGTGCATGCCGGAGACCGCCCGCTCACGATTGGCTCGGCGGCCGCATAGAGAAGCGTCGTGTAGCCGCCGCCGACCGTCTTCAGCGGCGTCGGCGACAGACGCGCTTCGACCTCGCATACGCTGGTGTCCTTCACCCTCACGGCGGCGATGGAGCGTCCGCAGGCAATCCAGACGTCGTCATCATCCTCGGCGGGCCGGTCGATGTTGTCCCGGCAGCGTGCCGCCGTTTCCCAGCAGGCATTGCGCCACGCAGGGTCTCGGGCTCGCCCCGTGCGGGAATCGACGATGACCGTGGGGTATCCGCGCAGTCGGCAGTTTCTGCTCACGACGGACGGGGAGCCGGACAGGACATGCGACAGCAAGGGAGTGAAACCCGGAACGCGGAAGGACAGTCAAGGAACCGCTATATTAGCGATTGTATTCCCGCGTTGACAGTTTGATTCGCTGGCGCATACAGAAAAACGCCGCAATAGCAACAGTATTGTATATATTTTGTTTGAAATAATATTTTTTGATAATCGTGAAAGTCAGAAGAATATTTCCAGCGATGGTGCGAGCACCCGTCAAGCGCGGGGGATGCCGATCAGCTTCGACATACTCGAAAGCGCCTTGCGAAAGGTGCCGTAACCTTTCGTTCCCACCCGTTTGCTTAGCCGGGCATATAATCCGTCATCAAAATTGGCGAGAACGTCTCTGACGTCACGAATGGCGGCGGGGGCGCTTCCCTCCGCGGCGGAGACGGCGGGCAGATCGATTCCAGCCGCCTCGAGCAGGGCGGCAGCCTCTTCCCGATGACGGCGATCGATTCGCGCAGCTACCTCCGGGCGCAGTTTCGGCTTGCGCCAGTTCTCGTCGCGCATCGCCTGGAGGTCACGCATCAGGCGGCCCGTGGGCCGGTTCAGAATGCCGTCCCTGGTGGGGAACCACCTGCGGCGGAAATCCTGCAGGACCTGCATCTCCTCGGCCGACAGGCTGTCATTGGCGCGAGGAACGTTGTGCCTGAGGCTCGGCAGCCGCACGTCCAGGAAGCGCTCCGCCTCTTCCATGAAACGTCCGACGATCCCTTCCGCGGACGCGCTGAGCGAGGAAAACTCGAAGAATCTGCAGGTGAAGTGCTCCTGCCAGCCGGCGACCCGGCTGGCATAGGGTACGAAGAACGCGTCGGGCATGGGAAATGTCGACGACCCTTTCAGTTCCTGCTGGATGAGCGAAAGATAGAACGATGCCGGGCTGCGCAGGATGCCGAAGACCAGCGCTTCCTCGACGCCGGCGGCGCTCAGATCGTCCTTAAAACGCCGGATCTCGTCCGCCTCCAGCCGGAACAGGTGCTCGCCGCTCAGGATGACCCGCTCGCCGCGGCCTATCTCAGCCATGACGCGCGCGCGATAGGATTCCAGATATCGCGCGCGGCGGCCCTCGCGCATCTGCGAAGCGATGCCGCGCGAGCGGCGATCGCTTTCGGGCGGGATGTAGGCAGAGGCCAGGAAGTTGTGATTGAGCTTGGAAAGGTCTGCCGAAGGATAGAGAATGCCTGCGTCCCTGACCTCTGCGCGATGGATGTGCAGGGCCCTCTGGATCGACGTGCTGCCCGTCTTCTCCATTCCGATATGGATAAAACACTTTGCCACGACTATTCTTGCCGCCTTCGACGCTGTAACGGGTTGTAGTTCCTGCTGCGCTGGGCTTCTACGATCGGCAGGGCGCATTGACTAGTCGGCTTCGGCCATGCCGCCACCGAAACAGGATTGAGGACAAGGTGTCGGGTACAGGGGCCATGCAGTCCGGCACACGATCGATCGAGCGCAACATATGGCTGCTCTGGCTCCAGGGCTTCGACTCGGCCCCTGACCTCGTCAGGGTTTGCTCCGAAAGCTGGGCGAGAGAGAATCCGGGGTGGCGGGTCCATCTCCTCAGCCGCGACCGCCTCGGCGAGCATCTCGACGAGGACTTTGCCCGCGACCTGTTCGCACTGGGGCTCCCGCCGCAGAAGACTGCAAATCTCATTCGGCTCTATCTGATCTCACGCCATGGCGGCGTGTGGGCGGATGCCGATTGCTACTGCGCACGACCTCTCGACGACTGGTTGCCCGAGGCCGCGGAAAACGGCTTCTTCGCTTTCCGGTTCGACGCGGATGCATGGCTCGAGGAGAACAAGGGGCGCATCGTGTCGCGGTTGTCCGGCCGATCGCTGGATCGTGTCCTTGGAAACTGGTTTCTAGCGGGCTGCGCCGGCAACGAGGTGAGCTCAAGCTTCCTGAAGCACCACTTCGATCTCTTCAAGCGCGCCGATTTTCTCAGGCGCCGGCCGAGGAAGACGGTGCTTCGGCTCGCGATGTCGGCCTGCCGCCGCAATGCATATCTCGCGACGACGCTGGCGAACCCGACGCTTTTGCGGGTCGCGGGCACGTTCCCCTACTTCGTCTTTCATTATCATTTCGCTCGTCTCCTGCTTGCCGACGAGGATTTTCGCAGCGCCTGGAGGCGTGTGCCGAAGGCCGATGCGAGGATCCCGCTGTCCTACAGCCAGAGCCTGCACTTGCCTGCGGATGAGAAGTTCGAAGACGACATCACCGGACGCGGCTCAGCACCTGTGTACAAATTCCATCATCGTCATGAAGGGGCGTCCATCCCGGGGTCCCGCTACCGGGCTGTTCTGGACTTGCGCGCTCCGCGATAGACCCGTCAACCGATCGGATGCCGCCGCAGAAACTCCAGCACGCGCTGCTTGAACGTCCGGTCGCCCACGGCGAGCATGTGATCCCGCCCCTCGATGGCGAAGCTCTCGGCATTCGGCATCATGTCCGCGAGCAGTTCGGGTGAGCCCGCGATATCGTCGCGCGTCCCCACCGCGATCAGCGTCGGCTGCGTGATCCGCGCCACTTCCGCCTCGCTGAGTTCCGTGCGGGACGTGGATATGCAGGCCGCGAGCGCTTTCCGGTCGCTCCTCGTCTGGTCGGCGAAGGCGCGGAATGCCTTGCCCCTGCTGTGCGTCACGTCCGCCACGTCTTCCGCCAGCAACGCAGAGGCTATCGGGTCCCAGTCCCCGACGCCATCGACCATGCCGCTGCCGAGCCCGCCGAAAACGAGCGTCGCGACAAGCTGCGGCTCGGCCAGAGCCAGGAACGCTGCGATGCGCGCGCCCATGGAATATCCCATGACGTGCGCGCGCTGTATTCCGAGATGCGACAGCAGGGCTGCGGCGTCGCCCGCCATCTTCTGCGGTGTGTAGTCCGCCGGATCATAGCTCTTGGTCGATGCACCGTGCCCGCGATTGTCGAGCGCGACGGTCCGATAGCCCGCGTCTCCGAGCGTCTTCACCCAGCCGGGCGAGACCCAGTTGACCATATGCGACGAAGCGAAACCGTGGATCAGCAACACCGTCTCGGCACTGCCCGCCGGCCGCTGGTCGACGAAAGCTATATCGAAACCGTCGTGATCGAAGAACTGCATCGCGCCGGTTATTCCTTTCAGGATCGAGATCAAGGCCGGGGCATCCGGATCAGCCCGCGCCGATGGCCATCAACCGGCGCCCCCGGTCACCGAGGCCGAATCGACGACGGGGTGCCGGACCTGATCGCCGTCCTCGATCCCCAATTCGTCTGCCGTGCCGCGTTTCAGCTCGAGCACGAAGCGCACCGGGTCCTGTGGGCCGATCGGCGCGTCGGAGAACGGTTCTCCGGGAAGTATGTCGCGGATGCGCCCATCCTGGCCTATGAAGACCAGATCGAGCGGCATCGGAGTATTCCTCATCCAGAAGCTGACCTGCCTCGTGTCGGGGAAAACGAACAGCATGCCGCGGTCGTCGTCCATCGTCTGGCGGAACATCAGCCCTGCGGAACGCTCGTTGGCATCGTCCGCGATTTCGATCGTGAAGGAACGTGAGCCGCCATCGGTCTCGATCGTCAGCGGCGACGGGTCCACCGGCAGGCGCATGGCCTGATCCGCCGATACCGGCTCCTGCAGGCTGAGAAAAATCGCAAGGGCTGCAACGATCGCGACGATCGCCGCAGCGGCAAACAGGATCTTGCGGGTCATTCGGCGGTCCTTCGGGACTTGCGGCTACCCTGCCCGAGACGCTGTCAGTGCGAGACCGGCAACGTGCCGATGTCGGGATGGATCTCGGCGGCCATCAGGCCCTTGTCACCGCGACCGTAGCGCACGAGCACCACCTGTCCTGGCCTGAGCTCGGTAAGGCCGTAGCGCCTGAGTGTTTCCATGTGCACGAAGATGTCTTCCGTACCCTCGCCGCGGGTCAAAAATCCGAAGCCCTTGGTGCGATTGAACCACTTCACCAGGGCGCGCTCGAGACCGCTTTGGGCCGTCACCGCCACATGGGTGCGCTGGTCCTGCATCTCGGCGGGATGGACCGCAGTCGTGGCATCCATCGACACGACGCGGAATGCCTGCAGGCCGCGGTCACCCTTCTTCACCAGGCACACCACCCGGGCGCCCTCAAGCGCGGTCTGGAAGCCGTCGCGACGCAGACAGGTCACGTGGATCAGCACGTCGCCCAGCTGCCCGCCGTCGGGCAGGACAAAGCCGTAGCCCTTGGCGACGTCGAACCATTTGATGGCGCCCGATATCTCGAGGACGCCGGCGTCAGCGCTTTCGTCGCGACCATAGGTTTCGCCGCCGGCATCGTCATGCCTCGTGATAGAGGCCTTTTCCCCCATCAGAACGTCCCCTCGTCGTGAACTGGTACTGCTGATTCTTGGAGGCAGAATAACACCGCGCCGAAGCTTGTGCGCAATAGCCGGAACTCCCTTTTTTGAGATTTGCCACGGCTTTTGGCGGAGGGTGCGGCAAATCCTTTTGCAGGGCCGTTACGCCCGGTTGCCGATGCCCTGATGCCGCCCTATGTTTCCGCTCCCGCCCCGACCCAAGGAACAGACATGCGTTACCTGCACACGATGGTCCGCGTTAAGGACATGGACGAAGCGCTCGATTTCTACGTCAGGAAACTCGGCCTCATGGAGGTCCGTCGCATCGAGAACGAACAGGGCCGCTTCACGCTGATCTTCCTGGCCGCGCCCGAGGACGAGCAGACCGGCATCAACACCAAGGCGCCGCTGCTGGAGCTGACCTACAACTGGGACCCGGAAGATTACGCAGGCGGTCGCAACTTCGGCCACCTCGCCTATGAGGTCGACGACATCTACGAGACCTGCCACCGATTGATGGACGCGGGCGTGACGATCAACCGCCCGCCGCGGGACGGCAACATGGCCTTCATCAGGTCGCCCGACGGCATCTCGATCGAGCTGCTGCAGAAGGGACCGGCACTCGAAAAGTCGGAGCCGTGGGCGTCGATGGCCAATACCGGAAGCTGGTGACGATCCAAGCGTGTGGAGACGAAGAGCTCGCTCTTCATCTCCGGCACAACCAATCAGGCCGAGGAGATTTCGCGGTGATTGAGCCTAGTTAGGGTTTCATGGCCTAAGTCAACATCGAACCAACTTGATTTCACGAAAGTGCTTGTGCTCCGCAGTTCATTCAACCTGTCATAAATTTCGACATGAAAGGGATCGCATCCGCCTAAAATTTTCATGTATCCGGCCTTGTTAAACGGCAGGCTGTTGCCAACGTATGCGCCTTCGAGCATTGGCTCAGCCTCAGCTTTCACGCCCATAATCTCCAAGATCAGCTCAGCTACGCTCCAAGCGTTCGGCGTTTCTCTGGCGGAAAACTTCCTGAAAACCTCGCTGTCGGGATCGTTCGTCAGTAGCAGATAGGGTACCATCGCCCCTATTGCGTGTCCGCTCAGGCTATGTCCCTTGAGCCCGTCACGGTCGCCGAGCAACTCATTGTGATCTGACGTGATGAAGACGAACACGCGACCGTCTGCCCTTGAAACGAGGCGCAATACCGCAGCGACGAATTTGTCGAATGTCCGCATTCCCGCATCATAATTTTCAACGATCTGATTGCGGGTCTCGGGTCGAACCTGATCGGTTCCAACTTCATGGCAATGATAGGGCGAGTGATTGCATCGAGGATAGAGGAAGACAAACTCCCTTTTTCCGAAGGGCTTCGCTTCCAACTTGTCGATGAGGTGCCAATCTTTCCGAGCTTGGAACTGCTCGAAGGCACTTTCGAGACTATACACGTCACCAATCGACTTAGAATCTCCCAACACGTTAACCGGAGATCGCGTTTGCGCAGACCAGTAACGGGTCGCAAATCCCTGAGCGCTTGCGAGATCAAACAGCGATCGGCTTCCGGGCGTACGCGACGGGAATGGAGACCCAGAAAGAAAGCCCGCAACACTGGCGTTAGACGCGACTGCCGCGGAGAACCCAACTTTTTTCGACACCTTCCACGTGGTTGTTTGGGTCGTTGCCGCCTCCATTTCTGGCGTCGTGTTCAACTTGGAAAACATCCCCATCCTTGCGGGATTTATGCTCTCACCCATAACCACCACGACTAGGGCGTCCTGCGCCGGCTGCATCGTGTATGTGATTGATCCGGGCAGTGGTTTGCTTGGCACAAATCCCCATTTGATTGCCATTGCAAGCGCATGCAGGCTGCCAAACAAGCCGGCCATATGCGCTTCCGGATAATCGTGCCTGGATCTTCGACGCATTGCCATTCGCAGGCCCATAAGCATTACCGCTAGCCACGCGACAGCGCCGAACCACAACTGGAATGGATGTTCTGGCGACCACGCGACTAGGTAGAGCGCAAGTCCAAGGCACGGCATTGCGACCGCCAAGGTGGGCAGAAATGTACCGGCCTCGTCGAAACCCACGGAAACCACGTCTCGAAAATGATCAGGTTTAACCAAAAGCGACAATGAATCCGGACCTAAAACGTCGCCAAAATATTGGTAGTTTATGTGCCAAGCTGATATGAGTAAAAAAGCCGAACACAGTATTGTTAATGTCAATACATTATATCCTGAAAGACAAATCGGTATGGAAATTACCATAAATGAAACGAAATATCTACACGCTCGCTTTTTGTTGTGAATGAAATTATAATTATTAAGCACTATGTCAGGCGCTATAAAGCACATCGATAATCCAGCGCTTATCGCAATAGTCAATGCGACGTCACTCATGGCTCATCCCCCCAGACGATACCTACTCCGCAACATATTCTCTATCTTGAGGTTGCTTGGATGTTCAAGCCAATTGACCTGCAGTCGAACTTTTTCAGCCAGTTACGACCTGGCAAGCCGCAGGGCATTGGCAAGACGCGCCGCTGCTGATCACTTTGTGATGGCCCGGACAAGGGCAAGTCGGAGTTTATCGGCTTTGCGCCTTCTTAATGCCTTTATCGGACGTTCGGAGACGCTGAGCTAATAAGAGCCGAATGGCCCAAGGTACCGGAAGCGTGCTGAAAACGAAATTTCTCATTCTCGCGTTGGCGCTGCTGAGTGCGGGCTGCATGACGAACGACACGGCCACCGATCTTGTCGGCGCAACGCCCGTGCAGGTTCCCGTGACCGAGATCGCCGGCAACCACTCGATCTTCGTCACGACGACGCGCGAGGCTTCGTCCGACGCCAAGGTGTTCACCAATTCGCGCTCCCACCGGCTGAATTTCGCACGTGTCAACGTGACCGTGCCCAAGTCTCACAAGACCGGCCAGATCGAGCGCAAGAAGCCGGGCAAGCCCGACGACCCGACGCAGTTCTTCACCGCGACGGACGTCGTCGCCTACGAAGCGCAGCCGGGCTTCTCGGCGGCGCTGAGCGCCGACATAGCAGCGCGCGGCGGTCGCGTGATGGTCTTCATCCACGGCTACAACACGTCCTTCGACAGCGCCGTGTACCGCGCCACCCAGATCGTGCACGATTCCGGATACCCGGGTACGCCGGTCCTGTTCTCCTGGGCCTCGGGAGGCAGCACCAAGGACTATGTCTACGATCGCGAGAGCGCCAGCGTCGCGCGCGACCAACTCGAGGTCACGCTGCGCATTCTCGCCCAGTCCGGCGCCCGCCGCATCGACGTCGTCGCGCATTCCATGGGCACCTGGGTGACCATGGAGACGCTGCGCCAGCTTGCCATCACCGGGGACCGCGATCTGGGCGGCAAGCTCGGCGACGTCGTGCTGGCCTCGCCCGACATCGACATCGACGTGTTCCGCAGTCAGATGCGGCGCTATGGCAAGCCGGATCGTCCGTTCTTCCTGATGCTGTCGGCCGACGACCGGGCGCTGAGGCTGTCCGGCTTGCTCGCCGGCAATCGCCGCGTCGGCGATTACGGCAATGCGACCGACCTCGCGGAACTCGGAGTCGTGGTCGTCGACCTGTCCAAGGAGAAGAGCGGCGACAGCCTGAACCACACCAAGTTCGCCGACAATCCGACGCTCATAAAACTGCTCGGCCAGCGCCTGCGCGAGGATGACGGATATGCCACCGACCGTCAGGTGACCGACCGCATCAATCTGCTCAACCAGGGGACTTAGGCGGCAGCCCCCGGCCGCAGTCACTTTTGGCTGGACCGCGGGCAGCGCAGCGCTTATCCCTTGCACTCGCCGGGGAAGATTGGCGCCGGAGTGTGTCGTGCGTACGAGGCTGCTTGTAATCTTTCTGAGCGCGTTCGCCGTCTCTGGCTGTATCAGCGAGAGGAAGCATGAGTTGCTGGCAGCCAATCCGGCTGCGCCGCTTCCGGCGGATGTCGCCGCCAAGCACGAGATCTTCGTCGCTACCACGAGGGACAAGGACGAGGATCAGAGCATCGTCTTCGGACGGATGAGGTCAGCGCAACTGGCCTTCGCACGCGTCGGGGTCACGGTCCCGAAAGACCACGAGGTCGGCAGGATAGAGCGTGCCAAGGGCGGCGTGCCGGGTGATCCCGGCGAGGATTTCACCGCCGTCGACCTGACGCTGTACGATTCAAAGAGTGCGTTCACGACGGCGGTGGCAGACGGCGGCGAACGCGTGCTCGTCTTCGTGCACGGCTACAATACCGGCTTCGACGACGGGGTGTACCGCCTCACGCAGATCGCCCACGACACGGAATATCCGGGCACGCCGGTTCTGTTTTCATGGGCCTCGGGCGCGCGCACCCGCGACTATGTCTACGACAAGGACAGCAGCACCGCGGCGCGCGACGACCTAGAGGAGACGCTGGTGATGCTCTCCCAGTCGCCGCGCATCAAGAACATCGACGTCATCGCGCATTCGATGGGCAACTGGCTGGCCATGGAGGCCCTGCGCCAGCTCGCGATCGCCGGCAACCGCGACCTCGGCGGCAAGCTCGGCTATGTCGTGCTCGCGTCGCCGGATATCGACATCGACATCTTCAAGAAGCAGATGGCCCGCTACGGCAAGCCGGACCGACCCTTCGTGGTCCTGCTTTCGTCCGACGACAAGGCACTGCGCCTGTCCAGCTTCATCGCAGGCAAGCAGGCCCGCGTCGGCGACGATGCGAACGCGGACGAACTGGCGGCGCTGGGCGTGACGGTGGTCGACCTCAGCGCGGTGCAGTCGGGCGACAAGCTCAACCATGCGAAGTTCGCCGACAATCCGGTGCTCGTGCAACTGCTCGGCGAGCGGCTGCGAATGCCCGAAAGCCTGCAGGCGACGCCACAGGAGGTCAATGAACGCGTCAACGAACTCGCCGGCGGCCTGGGCCAGGCCGCGTCGATCATCGTCACGACGCCGCTGCGGATCATCACGCTCGGCACCGGGCCTTGATCCGGCCGGGCGGCGGCGTGTCCCTAGGTCATGAGCCTTTAGTCTAGCATGGGCACTTCGGACCCGGCTTTGCGCCTTTTACAGTTGATTTTCGCCACGAACATTCAATCTTGGTACCGCGGCCGGTGGGAGCGTGGCCCAATTTCAGAACAATCCGCATCTCAGGGAGAGAGACAATGAAATCCTTGCTTGCCTCGATCGGTGTCGTCGCAGCGGCGCTGGCGCTGCCTTCGATTGCCTCGGCCCAGGCCTACCCGGATCGCACCGTGACTGTCGTCGTTCCGTTCGCGGCGGGCGGACCGACGGATACGGTCACACGCCTCGTCGCCGAATCGATGTCCAAGGATCTCGGCCAGCAGGTCATCGTCGAGAATGTCGGCGGCGCCGGCGGTACGCTCGGCGCGGGCCGCGTCGCTTCCTCCGAACCGGACGGCTACACGCTGCTGCTGCATCACATCGGCATGGCGACCAGCGCCACCCTGTACCGCAGCCTGCCTTACGACACACTGAACGCCTTCGAGTATGTCGGCCTCGTGACCGAGGTGCCCATGACCATCGTCGCGCGCAAGGATCTCGAGCCGGCCGACCTCAAGGGCCTCATCGAATATGCAAAGGCCAATGCAGACACGGTCACGGTGGCCAATGCGGGTATAGGCGCAGCCTCCCATCTCTGCGGCATGATGTTCATGAGCGCCATCGACACGCCGCTCGTCACGGTTCCCTACAAGGGCACCGGCCCGGCAATGACGGACCTGCTCGGGGGCCAGGTCGACATCATGTGCGACCAGACCACCAACACCACCAAGCAGATCCAGGGCGAAACGATCAAGGCCTATGCGGTGACGTCCCCTGCCCGCCTCGAGGTGCTGCCGGACGTGCCGACCGCCGAGGAGGCCGGGCTGCCCGGCTTCCAGGTCGGCATCTGGCACGGTCTCTACGCGCCCAAGGGAACGCCGGCGGAGATCACCGAGCGGCTGTCCAAGTCGCTGCAGGTCGCGCTCAAGGATCCCAACGTCGCCGCCCGCTTCGCGGAACTCGGCACCGCCCCGTCGTCCGAATCCGACGCAACGCCCGAAGCCTTGAAGGCGAAGCTGGAGAGCGAGATCGCGCGCTGGAAGCCTGTCATCGACGCCGCCGGCCAGTACGCGGACTGAACCCGCCCCTAGTCACAACCTCGGCCGCGCGTCGGCGCGGCCGCCCTTGTTCGGCAACAGCCCGGGAGGCCCCGACATGAAGATCGACAGACGTACCGCACTCGCGATGGCGCTCGGCGCAGGCGTGCTGCTGACTGCGCCGGTTGCCGGTGCGCAGGCTTTTCCAGAAAGGGCGATCACGCTCGTTGTGCCGTTTGCCGCCGGTGGCTCGACCGATCTCGTCGCGCGGCTCGTCGCCGACAGCATGTCGAAGGAACTCGGCCAGCAGGTGATCGTGCAGAATGTCGGCGGAGCGGGAGGGAATGTCGGCGCGGACCAGGTCGCCCGGGCAGACCCGGACGGCTACACCATCCTGATGGGAACCGTCGCCACGCACGCGCTCAATCCGCTGATGCTGAAGACCAAGCCCTACGATCCTGAAACCGATTTCGCGCCGATCTCGCTGCTCGCGGTCATTCCCAACGTGCTCGTGGTCAACCCTGAGCTTCCCGTCGACAACGTGCAGGAGCTGATAGACCTGCTGAAAAAGAACCCCGACCAGTACGCCTACGCCTCGTCGGGCAACGGCACGCCGCTGCATCTCTCGGGAGAACTCTTCAAGAGCATGGCTGGGGTGCAGATGCAGCACGTTCCCTACAAGGGAGCGGGTCCGGCGCTCAACGACGTGATCGCCAACCAGGTCCCGATCATGTTCGACAACCTCCCTTCATCGTCAGGCCACATCAAGGGCGGCACGCTGAAGGGTCTCGGCGTCACCACCAAGCAGCGCGCGGCCTCCTTCCCGGACATGCCGACTGTGGCGGAAACGGTCCCGGGTTACGAGACCTACACCTGGAACGCGCTGTTCGCTCCCGCTGGCACTCCGGCGGAGGTGGTCGACAGGCTGAACAAGGCAGCGCTCGCGGCTCTCGCCGATCCCAACGTAACCGCACGCATGGCCGACTTCAGCGCCAATGTCGTCGGCTCAAGTCCGGAGGAGCTCGGCGCGCATGTCAAGGCCGAGATCGCCAAATGGAAGCCGGTGGTCGAGGACGCCGGCGTCACGCTCGACTAGCTCGATTCTGCGTAGCGCCCGAGGGGACCGGGCGGCGCGTCGCAGGAAGGGGCCGTTCATTCGCAGCCGGCCCAAAAGAGATCGGAGGGACCTGTGAAGTCGCTGAGTATCGACCCTGTCAACGGCATCTGCGCCGCCCTGTTCATCGCGTTCGGAGCGTTCTTCGGCATCAACGCCCTCGGGCTGGACATCGGCACTACCTTCCGCATGGGGCCTGGCTACTTTCCTCTCGTGCTGTCCGGCCTTCTGGTGCTGCTCGGCGTGGTCATCATGGTCCAGGCGATGCGGATCGGCAGCGAGCCTCTCGGCCCGATCGCCTGGCGCGGCATGGCATTCATCCTTCCGGCGCCGATCTTCTTCGGCCTGACGGTGCGCGGGCTCGGCTTCGTGCCGGCGATTTTCCTGACGGCGCTGATCGCCGCCTTCGCAAGCCACAAGATGAAGCCGCTCATGGCGATCGTCTTGGCCGCTCTGCTGACGGCTTTTTCGGTAGCCGTCTTCTCCTACGCGCTCGGCCTGCCATTCCAGCGTTTCGGCCCCTGGCTGCGGTTCTGAGGAGATCGCCATGGAACTCTTCAGCAATCTCGCGCTTGGATTTGCCACTGCTTCCACGTTCTGGAATCTAGGTTTCTGCCTGATCGGGGTCCTGCTCGGTACGCTGATCGGCGTCCTGCCCGGAATCGGAGCGACGGCAACGATCGCCATGCTCCTTCCGATCACCTTCCAGATCGGCGATCCGGTCTCGTCGCTGATCATGCTGGCCGGCATCTATTACGGCGCGCAGTATGGCGGCTCCACCACCGCGATCCTGATCAACATGCCGGGAGAATCGTCCTCGGCAGTCACCGCAATCGACGGGTACCAGATGGCGCGCAAGGGCCGCGCGGGCGCCGCGCTGGCGATAGCCGCCATCGGCTCCTTCTTCGCCGGCTCCGTCTCGACATTCCTCGTGGCGATCTTCGCCCCGCCGCTCACCGCGGTTGCGCTCCAGTTCGGCGCCGCCGAATACTTTTCCCTGATGATCGTGGGTCTGGTGTCGGCAATAGCGCTGGCACACGGCTCCGTCGTGAAAGCGCTGGCTATGGTCGTGCTCGGCCTGCTGCTTGGGCTCGTCGGCACCGACGTCATCTCGGGTGCGCCGCGCTTCACGCTCGGCATCCGCGAATATGCCGACGGGCTGAACTTCGTCGCCGTGGCCGTCGGCGTGTTCGGCATAGCCGAGATCCTGCGCAACCTGGAGAACGAGAAGACACGCACGGTTCTGATCTCGAAGGTCTCCGGCCTGATGCCGACCCGCGACGACTTCCGGCAGATGGTCGCGCCGATCCTGCGCGGCACGGCCATCGGCTCGGCGCTCGGCATCCTGCCCGGTGGCGGCGCGATCCTTGCCTCCTTCGCGTCCTACACGGTCGAGAAGCGGGTATCCGACGCCCCGCAAGAGTTCGGCAAGGGGGCGATCGCTGGCGTGGCCGGTCCCGAAAGCGCCAACAACGCAGGTGCGCAGACCTCGTTCATTCCGATGCTGACGCTCGGCATTCCGGCCAATCCGGTGATGGCGCTGATGATCGGCGCAATGATCATCCAGGGCATCGTGCCCGGGCCGAACGTCGCCACCGAGCAGCCGGCGCTGTTCTGGGGCATCATCGCATCGATGTGGATCGGCAACCTGATGCTGATCGTGCTCAACCTGCCGCTGATCGGGCTGTGGGTGAGGCTGCTGACGGTGCCCTATTATGTCCTGTTCCCGATCATCATGGCGTTCTGCTCGATCGGGGTCTACAGCGTGAACTCGAACGTGTACGACCTGTTCGCCGTGGCCTTCTTCGGCCTCATCGGCTACGTGTTCGTCAAGCTGCGCTGCGAGCCGGCGCCATTGCTCCTGGGCTTCGTGCTGGGACCGTTGCTCGAGGAAAACCTGCGCCGCGCCATGATCCTGGCGCGCGGCGATCCGACGACCTTCCTCACGCGCCCGATCAGCGCCGGGCTTCTGCTGCTGGCGCTTGCGGTGCTCGTCGTCGTTCTCCTCCCGGCAGTCCGCCGGAAACGCGACGAGGTTTTCGTCGAGGAGGAATGACGGCCGGCGCCGCCATCCCAGGCGTTCAATGGCGCACGATGATGCGCGTGTTGCTCAGACCCTCCGCTTTCGTGAGGGCGAAGAGCTTTGCGGCGTGGTCGGGCGACAGCCTTACGCAGCCGGCCGATGCGGGCCGACCGAGCTTGCTGGTCTGGTAGGTGCCGTGCACCGCGAAGTTGCCGTTGTAGAAGATGGAATACGGCATCGGGGCGTTGTTGTAGCGGCTGGACTTGTGGTTGCGGGACAGCCATTTTGCCGACCAGCTGCCGGTGGGGGTGACCTTGCCGCGGCGCGCCGTCGAGACCGGCCAGCGGCCGACCAGCTTCCCACGATGCATCACGGTCATGGTCTGCGATGAGATCGAGACATTAGCCGTGAGTGTTGCTGCCGAGGCGCCGTGCACATGCGCGAACGCAAGCGCAACGAATGCCGCGAGAACGAGAGTTACCTTGTTCATGACGTTGCGTGACCTGTTGCCTGATCACGCCATTAAGTCGCCAAAACGGTTGCAACTTTATTGACGCCTGGAAATCATGGGCGTCAGGCTCAGTTCACAGGATGCGTGCGTCAGACCGCCTCAGCGCGGCCTGATAATGATCTCCGCCGCCCCCGCCCTCACCTGGAGAGCCTCGAGCGGGCGATCTTCCAGTTCCAGCCTCGCCAGCAGTTCGTCTTCACCCGTCACGCCATTCCGGAAATATCCGATCAGCGATTGGGCGACCGAGTCGCGGCCTTCGGCGCTGCGGATGCCATAGGTGCTGCAATGCGTTTCGAGGATGCGCGACAGGAGCCCCAGTTCCTCCGACTTCAAGGTCCTGACACCGGGCCGCGTGTCGTTGATCCAGCCGCCCGCCCATGGTCGCACCTGGAATGAAGATTGCGTGATCAATGTAGCCCCCTCAAAGCATGCAAAGTCCGGGCCTGCGAGGACCCAGCACCCAGGAACTCCCGACCGGGTCTTCTGTTCCGTCCGCGCGCGGGTTTTTGCGGCGGACTGCAAACCTCGCCTTCGGCGCAGTCCACCGAGCCGGAGAGTTCTTCAGCGGTTGGATGAGCACGTCGATCCGACCATCGCGCAGTTTGCCGGCCGGTAGTCTCCCGCGGTGGACACCGCAGTGCAGGCTGCGACAAAGCAGAGCAGCGCACCGGCCAGGAACATCGCAGGCATTCGTCCGATTGCGGGCATACGGGAACTCCTCGCCTCCCACGGCAAATCAAGCCGCCGCGAACGAGCACATGCAATGCACGAAGAGGTTATCGGCGGAGCGTCGCTATCCGGAATGCCGCGTGGACCCATATGGTGCGGACGGCGGGAATCGAACCCGCATAGCCAGAGGCTGAGGGATTTTAAGTCCCTTGCGTCTACCAGTTCCGCCACGTCCGCGCTCTCGCCTTTTCCGTCGCGGGCGGCTGCGCGTCAAGCTGGAGAATGTGCCGCGAATGCCCGGCTCGCGGTTCGTTCCACCATCTCCGCCACGCGCTCGCTTGCGGTGAACTGAAGCATGTGGCCCTGCCCTTCCGCGAGCTCGAAGTCGAGCGCCGCGATCCTGTCGCGCATCGGCAGCCCGTGCCGCCGGCAGTCGAGCACCCGGTCGGCCGTGCCGAACATCAATGCCGATGGCATGCGTATCTCGCCATACCGCTTCTCTATTTCCGCGAGGTCCTTCTCGATCGCGACGATATCGGTAGCGGTCGCGTAGATGTGACTCGGCCGCAGCCCGAGCATGCCGCCGCCCGCCACGATGTAATCTTCCGGCCATTTCTGCGGGCCGAAAACGAAGTCGAGCGTCTGCGGTGCGTATTTCAGCGATTGCGGGACCGCGATTGTGTTCGCGATCAGCCAGCGCTTGATGCGGGATCTGATGTAGAGCGCCTTGAACTCCGCCCTGATCTCGTCCTCCATATGGGTGAGCGGCGCCAGCGCGACGACGCCCGAGATGGCGTCGGGATGGTTGAGCGCGGTCGTCAGGGCGACCGCGCCGCCGAGCGAATGGCCGACGAGCAGCGGCTTCTCCAGGCCTAGCGCCCCGATGAAGGCGGCCACCATGTGCGCCTGTTCCGGCAGCCGGCCGGTGGCGCCGCGGGCGCGGACCGAATAGCCCGACCCGGGGCGGTCCAGCGCGATCAGCCGGTAGCCCGGAAGCAGCGGGAATGTCGGATGACGGAAATGATGCAGCTGCCCGCCGAGCCCGTGCACGAATACGATCGGCCTCCCCTCGCCCGCTTCGACGTAGTGGATTTGGTGTCCATCGATGTCGACAAAATTGCCTGCGGGCGGAATCCGGCGTTCGGCCTGGGCCGCGATGCGTCGCGTGGCAAGCACGAAGTATCCGATGACCAGAAGGGCTGCCAGGAAGATTGCGCTGACGATAGCGGCTGCGATGCTGGCCATGCGGACCCCTTTTCTCTGCGCATGCAGGATAGCGCCCGACGGGAATGCCGCAAACACAAAGGGCGGCCCTTGCCGGACCGCCCTTGTGCGTGAAGCCGTCCGCCGGTTCAGCCGTGCAGCTTGATGGTGATCTCGGCCGTCCGCTTGCCCTGGAATTTCGCACCTTCCAGTTCCTGCGCCGATGGCTGACGCGACCCGTCCGAGTCCGACATCGTGGTCATGCCATAGGGCGCGCCGCCACGCACGACGTCGACGCCCGACTGGCCCTGATATGCGTAGGACAGCGGGACGATGATCATGCCGTGATGCTGTAGCGAGGCCTGCGTGCTGAGCAGCGCCAGTTCCTGGCCGCCGTGCTGCGTGGCCGTCGAGGCCATAACGGAAGCGACCTTGTTGACCAGCGCGCCCTTCGCCCACAGCGGCCCCGTCTGATCGAGGAAGTTCTTGAGCTGCGCTGCCATCATGCCGTAACGCGTGGAGACGCCGAAGATGAACCCGTCATAGTTCTCCAGCTCCAGCGGATCGGCGATGGGCGCATCCTGGTCGAGCTTGTAGTGGGCGGCCTTCGCCACCTCCTCCGGAACGAGCTCGGCCACGCGCTTGAGGGTGACGTCCGCGCCTGCTTCCTTCGCGCCTTCGGCCGCGGCCTTCGCCATCTGCTCCATATGACCCCAGCTCGAATAATAGAGGACCAGTATCTTCGCCATCATGCTTCTCCTGCTTGAACTGCTCGGCATCATCGCCGTCCGCGCCGAAACTAGGGCGTCGGTCGTTCAATGGAAGACGCATGGCCGCCGACAGATTGTTCACCGATGCGATAACGTTGCGGCTTCACGCGACGCAGGCTATTGCACGGCTTGCGCGCTCGGAGGTCCATGAAATGCCTGATATCGTCACCGCCGCCATGATCGTCATCGGCGACGAGATTCTCTCCGGCCGCACCAAAGACCGCAATATCGGCCATCTCGCCGACATGATGACCGCGATCGGCGTCGACCTGAAGGAAGTGCGCATCGTGCCGGACGAGGAGGACGAGATCGTCGCCGCGGTGAACGCCGTTCGCGAACGCTACGACTACGTCTTCACGACCGGCGGCATCGGCCCCACCCACGACGACATCACCGCGGATTCGGTAGCCAAGGCCTTCGGCGTGCCCTGCGATTTCGACGAGAAGGCTCTGGCACTTCTCGGCGCGAGCTATGCGGAGCGCGGAATCGAATTCAACGACGCCCGCAAACGAATGGCGCGCATGCCCGTCGGCGCCGTTCACATCGACAATCCGGTGTCGGTCGCGCCCGGCTTCCGCATCGGCAACGTGCATGTCATGGCAGGCGTGCCATCAATTTTCCAGGCCATGCTGGACAACGTCGTGCCGACCCTGCGCACGGGCACCCGGCTTCTGTCGGCGACCGTCTCCTGCCCGTTCGGCGAAGGGGTGATCGGCGCGCCTCTCGCCGAGATACAGAAGGCTCATCCCAACACGATCATAGGCTCCTACCCGAAATATCTCGACGGCGCGTTCCGCACCGACCTCGTGGTGCGCGCACGGTCAGAGGAAGCGCTCGAAGCCGCGAGGGACGCCGTGCAGGCCATGGTGGACAGGCTCGTCGCCTAAGCCTGACGGGGTTACCGACCCGGCCGCACCTGCGTTGCGCGCTTGCGCGCATGCCGGAACCGTTCCATCCTGCCAAACAGGGAGCGATGCACTTTTCGCCGGAGGGAGCCATGCCGTTCAAGACCATTCTCGCAATCATCCAGAGCACCGAAGACGCTGAGCGGGTGACGGATTGCGCGGCGGCGTTGGCCGCCCGAAGCGACGGCCACCTGATTGGCCTTCACGCCGAAGCTCTGCCGGTGCCCTACACTTCGACCATCGGCTTCCCCGATGCCGAGTTCATCCAGGCTTCGACCGAGGTAAATGAGGAGCGTTCCCGAACGATCGAGGCGATTTTCCGCAGGCGCACGGCCGACAGCGGGGTCAGTGCCGAGTTCCGCAGCCTTGAGAGCTTCTCGGGCGACAGCGCGCATTCCGGCATAGCCAGCGCACGCAGCTGCGATCTCGTCGTCGCGGTGCAGGGCGGCACCGAGGGCGCCTCGCCGGACGTCGATTCCCTGCTCTACGAGGCTGGGCGTCCGGTGCTGGTCACCCCGGCCGACGAACCGGCGCTCGCTTCGTTCCGGCGGGTGATCGTCGCCTGGAACGGCGGCCGCGAATGCTCGCGCGCCACGTTTGATGCCCTGCCGTTCCTCCTCGAGGCGGAGGGAGTGGAGATCCTCGTCATCGATCCGCCGGACACCCCGACGCCGATGGAAGCGGGCGCGGACATAGCCATGGCGCTTGAACGTCACGGCGTGACGGTCACCGTGCACACCGAGGTTTCCGGAGGCCTGGCGACCGAAGACATCATCCGCAGGCGGATCGCCGACACCGGAGCGGATCTGCTGGTGCTGGGCGCCTACAGCCATTCATGGTTCAAGCAGCTCCTGTTCGGCGGCGTGACGAGAAGCGTCCTGCATTCGATGCCGGTGACCGCTTTCCTGTCGCGATAGCTGCGGACAAGATCGGTCTCAAATGACCACGGACTTGTCAGGGGTCTGGTTTACCGGCTAGTTCCGGCGGCATTTCCCGTTACCAAGGCCGCCATTCGGCCTGCGATGGAGTGCAGCATGTCGCTTCCCGAAAAAGCCTTCCCGGTATCCTGGGATCAGTTCCACCGCGATGCGCGGGCCCTTGCCTGGCGCCTGTCGGGCGTCAACGGACAATGGCGCGCGATCGTCTGCATCACGCGCGGCGGACTGGTTCCTGCCGCCGTCATTTCGCGCGAACTCGGCATTCGCATGATCGAGACCGTCTGCGTCGCCTCGTATCACGACTACACCTCGCAGGGCGAACTCGCGGTGCTGAAGGAGATCACCCCGCAGCTTCTGGAGAACGACGGTGAAGGTGTGCTGATCATCGACGACCTCACCGATACGGGCAAGACGGCCGGCGTCGTCCGGGCCATGCTGCCCAAGGCGCATTTCGCCACGATCTACGCGAAGCCGAAGGGAAGGCCGCTCGTCGATACCTTCGTCACGGAAGTCAGCCAGGATACCTGGATCTATTTTCCGTGGGACATGGGCTTCACCTATCAAAAGCCGATCGCCGACGAGCACCCGGGCTAGAGCCGGCACGCCGGCGGCTTCGAAAGACCGTCATAAACCGATAACAGACTCGTGGTCTGGTGTTGCCGGATCGGCCGTGCGTCCGCGCGGGTGTGCGCCCGGCCTGGTATTTCGCCTTTCATTATCGGCGCTTGGCCCTAAAATTAGTGAGGCGGCAAACGAATCGGAGACCTCCCAGATCTGATGGCCATGAACGGGCCCACGGGCAACCAGCTGATGGAACGGGTACGCCGGCTGTTCGGCAAGCCGGCCAATCGCCTCCAGGTTGCAGCCCTCCCCTGGCGCAAATCCGCGGACGGCATCGAGATCATGCTCATCACCAGCCGCGATACCGGACGCTGGGTGCTGCCGAAAGGTTGGCCGGAAGAAGCGGAAAACCTGAGCGATGCGGCCGCGCGCGAGGCGATGGAGGAAGCCGGCGTCGCCGGAGCCGTGTCTCGCATCGAGGCGGGACGTTACGTCTACTTGAAAGTCATGCGAAGCGGCGAGGACTTCCCTTGCGAAGTGCTCGTATTCCCGCTCGAGGTCGACAAGATTGCTGGGAAGTGGAAGGAAAGGCGGCATCGTAAGCGCCGGTGGGTCAGGCCCGAGGATGCTGCCCGCATGCTGAATGAGCCCGATCTCTGCGAACTCATCCAGGCTTTCGGAACCAACCCGCGAAGATTTGCCTGAGGATTGCGATCACAAACGCTGCAAGACCCCAACAGGGGCGGAGCATTGCGCCCGGATCGTTCACAGCCCGTATCGCTCGGTCGCAATGACGGCGGGGTCGACACCCGCGTCGACGGCACGACGCGCAGCGTTCTCCACGAAAGGATTCGAGCCGCAGATATAGACCCGGCCTGGCATAGCCGGGAGGCGTGACAGCGCCGTGCCTATGATGGCGGCATCGATCCTGCCCGTCATTGCATCCGCCGGCGGATCCGCCTCGCGCGTCAGTGTCGTGATCAAGTCGAAGCCATCGCCTCGGGCCCGCAAATCGTCCAACTCGTCGTGGAAGAGCATGTCCCGGCGCGTCCGCGCGGAGAAGAGCAGCAGCATCGGCGTGCCGGTGCCGGAGTTGGCCCGATGCCTGGCCATGGACACGAACGGCACCACGCCCGATCCACCGCCGATCAAAAGGACCGGCCCGCCATCGACCGATCGCCAGACGAAATGGCCTCCGATCGGTGTCGAGAGTTCGATCTCGTCCTCCGCTTCCACCACCTCGTGGAAGAACGGCGAAACCTCGCCATTTTCGAGCCGCTCTATGGCGAGTTCGATATGGTCGGTGTCTTCAGGAGCCGAAGCAATGGAGTAGCTGCGTTGGGCGCGGTAGCCATCCGGCGCCGTCAGCCGCACGATGACGTGCTGGCCGGCGATGAAGGGAACGAACTCGGGCAACCGGAAGAAGAAACTCGATACCGTCGGCGAGCGGCGCACGATCCGCGTGACGGTCGCGTTCTGCCAGCGCATGACCGGGCGTCACTCGTCATCCGTATAGCGTTGCTCGCGCCATGGATCGCCGTAGCGATGATATCCGCGCAGTTCCCAGAAGCCGAGTTCGTCCTTCTGCGTGAACTGCAAGCCGTTGATCCACTTTGCCGATTTCCAGAAGTAGAGATGCGGCACGAGCAACCGCGCCGGCCCACCGTGCTCGGCCGTGATCGGCCGGCCTTCGTAGCGCAAAGCGACCATCGCCTTGCCTCCGACGAGGTCCGCTGTCGGCACATTCGTCGTGTAGCCGTCGTAAGAGTGCGCGAGGGTGAAATCCGTGGGCGGTTCGACGTAGGCGTCGCCGAGAATGTCGTCGACCATCACGCCTTCCCACGCGGTATCGAATTTCGACCATGTGGTCACGCAGTGGATGTCCCTCGTCATCTTCGACTGCGGAAGCGCGTTGAACTCTTCCCAGTTCCATGTCTTCACGGGCCTGATGCCGTCCTTCAGGGTGAAAGACCAGGCTTCCTGCCCTATGCGCGGTGTGGGGCCGGCAGACAGCACCGGGAAGCCGCTTTCCAGGAACTGCCCGGGCGGCAGCCGTTCGTTCTCCGCCGATCCGCCTCGTCTGCCCGTAAAACCGCGCGTCGCCATTCGCATGCCTCTGTCGATGTGCCGATAGTATGGCCGGGCATCGCCGACCGGTAACCACGATCCCATCCAACCGGCCAGCGATCAAGTATCCGAAGGGATTGATGCGATCGGGACACAGCTCGCGAACGATCGTCTGCCTGGCGCTCGAATCCCCATTATCCACATAGCCGGCACACAATATGTGGGGGTCACAAAAGTTAAAAAAACGAACTCTTGACGGGTCGGGGCGAGTCGCTCTTTATAGGCCATGCGCTCCTGTTGAGGGCGTGGCCGCGAGCTACGAGGCCGTACAAAGTCTCCAGATTTGATCGGTTTGCAGCGTTGGTTTCCGGGCTCACGAGCCTTCGGAGAGCCTACCTCTTTTTTCGTTTTACGGGATGGCCGGAAAGAAAATCGAAGTCGGAAAAAGATGGCTGTTAACACTACATTTAGTTGTTTGCGGCAAGGATAATCACTAGATAAAGACCTCATCCTCCAAAGAAAGGAATCGTCAGGTGCGCGGTTTCGGACCACCTTGGCGGTGAGATGTCAGATAGAGAAACAAACCCTTGAAAGGGTTCGGAAAAGGCAGCGGGGGCTGGTCGGTCGACAAGGAAGTCGCGGCCCATAGGCAGCGGCAAAAAGGCGGATACGTGCCTGGCAGGATGGAGCGGGAAAACTCTCTTGTCGGACGCTACATATAGATAAAGGAAAGAACAGGATGCACATCGCGCGGCGCTTCACCAAGGCAGGCCAGTCCGCCTATTCAGAGATCGAATTCCGCAAGGCGCTGTCGGAGATCAAGAATCCCGACGGTTCCGTCGTCTTCCGCCTCGACGACATCGACGTGCCGGCGCAGTTCTCCCAGGTCGCCGCCGACATCCTGGCCCAGAAATATTTCCGGAAGGCCGGCGTGCCCGCGCGCCTGAAGAAGGTCGAGGAGAACGACGTTCCCTCCTTCCTGTGGCGCTCCGTGCCCGACGAGGCCGCGCTCGCCGAATTGCCTGAAGCCGACCGCTACGGTTCCGAGACGGATGCGCGCCAGGTCTTCACCCGCCTCGCCGGCACCTGGACCTACTGGGGCTGGAAGGGCGGCTACTTCAAGTCGGAGGAAGACGCGCAGGCCTTCATGGACGAGCTCTGCTACATGCTCGCCACCCAGCGCGTCGCGCCGAACTCGCCGCAGTGGTTCAACACGGGCCTGTTCTGGGCCTATGGCATCGATGGTCCCGGCCAGGGCCATTATTACGTCGATCCCTTCACCGGCAAGCTGACCAAGTCGAAGTCCGCCTACGAGCACCCGCAGCCGCACGCCTGCTTCATCCAGTCGGTGCAGGACGACCTCGTCAATGACGGCGGCATCATGGACCTGTGGGTGCGCGAGGCGCGTCTGTTCAAATACGGCTCCGGCACCGGCTCCAACTTCTCGATGCTGCGCGGCGAGGGCGAGAAACTCTCCGGCGGCGGCCGCTCGTCCGGCCTGATGTCCTTCCTCAAGATCGGCGACCGCGCCGCCGGCGCCATCAAGTCGGGCGGCACGACGCGCCGCGCCGCCAAGATGGTCATCGTCGACGCCGACCATCCCGACATCGAATCGTTCATCGACTGGAAGGTCAACGAGGAGCAGAAGGTCGCCTCGCTCGTCACCGGTTCGAAGATCGTCAAGAAGCACATGGCCGCCGTCATGAAGGCCTGCGTCGCCTGCGACGGCCCCGGCGACGACTGCTACGACCCGCAGAAGAACCCCGCGCTGAAGCGGGCGATCAAGGACGCCAAGCGTGACGGCGTGCCCGAGAACTACGTCAAGCGCGTCATCCAGTTCGCGCGTCAGGGCTATACCTCGATCGACTTCAAGACCTACGACACCGACTGGGATTCGGAAGCCTACCTCACCGTCTCCGGCCAGAATTCCAACAACTCGATCTCGCTCAAGGACGACTTCCTGCGTGCGGTCGAGACCGATGGCGACTGGAAGCTGACCGCCCGCAAGGACGGCAAGGTGATGAAGACGCTGAAGGCCCGCGACCTCTGGGAGAAGATCGGCTACGCCGCCTGGGCGTCGGCCGACCCGGGCCTGCACTTCAACACCACCATGAACGACTGGCACACCTCGCCGGCCGGCGGCCCGATCCGCGGCTCCAACCCGTGCTCGGAATACATGTTCCTCGACGACACGGCGTGCAACCTGGCGTCCATCAACCTCCTGCCCTACCGCCAGGCCAATGGCGACATCGACATCGCCGCCTACGAGCACACCGTGCGTCTGTGGACCATGGTGCTCGAGATCTCGGTCATGATGGCGCAGTTCCCGTCCAGGGAGATCGCGCGGCTGTCCTACGAGTACCGCACGCTCGGGCTCGGCTACGCCAATATCGGCGGCCTGCTGATGACCTCCGGCATCCCCTATGATTCGGCTGAGGGCCGCGCCATCTGCGCCGCGCTCACCGCGATCATGACCGGCGTCGCCTATGCGACCTCGGCCGAGATGGCCGCCGAGCTCGGCGCCTTCCCCAACTACGACCGCAACGCCGATTCGATGCTGCGCGTCATGCGCAACCACCGCCGCGCCGCCCATGGCGACAAGGACGGCTACGAGAAGCTGTCGGTGAACCCGGTGCCGCTCGTCCATGCCGACCTGAAGCAGAAGGCGCTCGGCGAGCATGCGAAAGCCGCCTGGGACCGCGCCATCGAGCTCGGCGAGGAGCACGGCTACCGCAACGCGCAGGCCACCGTCATCGCGCCGACCGGCACGATCGGCCTCGTGATGGACTGCGATACCACGGGCATCGAGCCGGACTTCGCGCTCGTCAAGTTCAAGAAGCTCGCCGGCGGCGGCTACTTCAAGATCATCAACCGCGCCGTGCCGGAAGCGCTGCGCACGCTGGGTTACGGCGAGGCGCAGATCGCCGAGATCGAGGCCTATGCGGTCGGCCACGGCAACCTCAACCAGGCGCCCGGCATCAACCCCGGCTCGCTGAAGGCCAAGGGCTTCACCGACGAGAAGATCGCTGCCCTCAACGCCGCCCTCGGCTCGGCCTTCGACATCAAGTTCGTGTTCAACCAGTGGACGCTCGGCGCCGACTGGGTGAAGGAGACCTTCGGCTTCACCGACGAGCAGCTTGCCGACTTCTCCTTCGAGATGCTGCCGGCGCTCGGCTTCTCCAAGAAGGACATCGAGGCGGCCAACATCCACGTCTGCGGCGCGATGACGCTCGAGGGCGCCCCGCACCTCAAGGCCGAGCACCTGCCGGTGTTCGACTGCGCCAATCCGTGCGGCAAGATCGGCAAGCGCTACCTCTCGGTCGAGAGCCACATCCGCATGATGGCCGCCGCCCAGCCCTTCATCTCGGGCGCCATATCCAAGACGATCAACATGCCCAACGAGGCGACCGTCGAGGACTGCAAGAACGCCTACATGCTGTCCTGGAAGCTCGCGCTGAAGGCCAACGCCCTCTATCGCGACGGCTCCAAGCTCAGCCAGCCGCTCAACGCCTCGCTGATCGCCGACGACGAGGAGGACGAGGACGAGATCGTCGAGGCGCTGGTCGCCGCGCCGGCCGCCGTCCGCGCCGCCCAGGTGTCGGAGAAGATCATCGAGCGCATCATCGAGCGGCAGGTGCATTTCCGCGAGAAGCTGCCCAACCGCCGCAAGGGCTACACGCAGAAGGCCGTGGTCGGCGGCCACAAGGTGTATCTGCGCACCGGCGAGTTCGACGACGGCCGGCTCGGCGAGATCTTCATCGACATGCACAAGGAGGGCGCCGCCTTCCGCGCGATGATGAACAACTTCGCCATCGCCATATCGCTCGGCCTGCAATACGGCGTGCCGCTCGACGAGTATGTGGAGGCCTTCACCTTCACCAAGTTTGAGCCGGCGGGCATGGTGGTCGGCAACGATGCCATCAAGAACGCCACGTCGATCCTCGACTACGTCTTCCGCGAGCTCGCGGTCTCCTACCTGGAGCGCCACGACCTCGCCCATGTCGACCAATCGAACTTCGACAACACCGCGCTCGGCAAGGGCATCACCGAAGGCAAGGCGACGCCCTTCTCCAAGGGGCTCTACCGCGGCGCCTCGCCCGTGAAGCTGGTGTCGAGCGTCGGCACGTCGTCCGATCCGAAGGGTTTCGGCGGCCCGTCCTCGACCCCTGCCCGCGCCGCGCCGACCGCCTTCGGCAATTCCAACGTGCGGAGCCTGTCGACCGCCAATGCGAATGTCGCGGCGAGGCCCGCCTATGCCGAGACCGACGGCGCGACGGCCTTCAAGCGCGACTACGCGGAGCGCGCCACCGAGCTGGCGGACGACATCGCCGAGGAGGAAGCAACCGAAGCGCTGTTCACCGACGCCGCGGCCCAGGAAGCCGCCGACGCCAAGGCCCTCGCCTCCGCCCGCCGCGCGCAGGCCGTCATGCAGGGCTACACCGGCAACGAATGCTCCGAATGCCACAACTTCACGATGGTGCGGAACGGCACCTGCGAGAAGTGCGATACGTGCGGGGCGACGAGCGGGTGTAGCTGAGAAAACCTGACACCTAAAACGTAACAACAGCGGCCCGGTCCCCAGGATCGGGCCGAAAGTGCATAAAGGAACAAAACATGAAAACACATAAGGAGAGCTTTATGTGATCCAGAAACACCAAAGCCGACCCAGAAGGGCCGGCTTTGGATACCGCGAAAGTTGTGACTACGCGGGGCGGAAAGACTGGCATCTCTCCTCTTGAGCAAGAGACACGTAGCGAGATTCTGGTCCTTCTGTCGAGATGTCACGTTCAATCGAAGTTTGGCACAGAAGGACCGACATGAAGACCACACCGAAAATCAGCGCAAATGGCCTCGTTGAATATTGTTACGCCACGGCAGTCAGGCGCACGACGATCATTGAGAATGCGATCAAGCCGAAGAATTTCCTGCTCGACACCGGTTACAACGACATAGACCGTGCGGCTATGGAATTCATTGGAACTCGAGGGTGTGATGATAGCCGACTATTGGCGCTCGACCGTGCACTGCTATTGCGTAGCCCAGACTCGTCGCACGAAGAGCAGCGCCTCCTGACCGCGCATGATGCTATCGAACTGTGTCGAACGATTAATTTGGCTGCTTTGCCCTCCGGCTCGATATCCTGCTTGCCAGACAGGCAGCCGGCTTTCCAACTCGAGGGCACAACCATCAATGTTCGGCCAACCAACATTGTTGTGGCCCAACAAGCAGGAAAACGAGAGAAGGCTTTCGGATTGATCAAGCCGTATCTCTGCAAAACAAGGCCCCTCACGCCAGAAACGTCCTCGCTGCATGGTGCTCTGCTATTGATGTACGCCGATAGCGAGTATCGAGAATGGGGAGAACCGAAGCATGACCTGTTCGGGGTAATTGATATTTTTGCTCAGCGAATTTTTCGCGCTCCGCGAAACTATCTGCAACGCACGAAGATGCTCAGGGCGGCATGCCGAGAAATAGCAGATCGCTGGCCAAACATTCGTGCTCGGATCATAGAAGCAGAGGGCCGCGCTGATAAGCGGGCATAATATCCGTAGTAAAGCTAGGCACCCCACCCTGTCCCGTTGGGAACAAGGTGGGGCTGCATCGCGACCGGCGCGACGGTCGCGGAGACCGAGACGGAGATCCGCGACGCGATCCGCTTCCACATCGAGGGCTGGCACGAGGATGCCCTGCCCGTCCCGCCCCCATCACCCGCGCCGAATAAGTCGACACCTGATCGTTGGTCAAAACGCACCCTCCCCTTCGTCATCGGGGCTGAGCAAGGAGCGAAGCGACGCAGCGCTGAATAGATCGTACCGCGCTTCTGGCTGGCGGTCATGTAGACATAGCCCGTCATGGCAGGATGCTAGCCACAGGATCGCGCGACCACCAGGATGGCGGTCTCGGCGCATACTCTTACCGCGAGGGCGCGCTCCGACGTCGCTACCTGCCCTCAGGCTGTTTCGTGAACCCTTCGAGGCCCGGCACGACGTCCTCCGCGTCGCGCTCGATCTCCAGCGGACTCGCCGCATAGGTCGCGACGAGGCGCGCCACCGAGGTGAGCGCGTCGACGTGGATCCGCTCGTAGCCGTGCGAGGCGTCGATGCCGAAGGCCAGGAGCGCGGTGCGGACGTCGTGCCCGGCCTCCACGGCCGAAGCGGAGTCCGAGCGGTAGTAGCGGAAGATGTCCTTCTGGAACGGGATGTCGTGCTCGCGGCAGAGCGTGACGAGCTTCCCGGTCAGGTGATAGTCGAACGGGCCGCACTGGTCGGCCATGGCGACGGTGACGCCGAACTCGGACGAGTTCTGACCGGGGGCGGTGGTGCCGTTGTCGATCGTCACCATCGAGGCGATGTCGGGGGTGACGATAGCGGCGGCGCCGACACCGACTTCCTCCGCGATGGTGAAGAGCCAGTGGACGTCGACCGGCGTCCGTGCCTGCTCCCGTTCGAGCGCCTCGATCGCGGCCAGCACGATGGCGACGCCCGCCTTGTCGTCCAGATGGCGCGAATTGATGAAGCCATTGTCGAGAAACTCGGGCTGCGGATCGATCGATACGTAGTCGCCGATGTCGATCCCGAGCGCGAGCGTCTCCGCCTTGGAGCTGCTAATCGCGTCGATGCGCAGTTCGACGTGGTCCCAGCCGACCGGCGCCGTATCCACCTCTTCGTTGAACGTATGACCGGACGCCTTGAGCGGCAGGATGGTCCCGCGGACATTGCCGCCTTCGGCGATGACGGTTACCCGCGCGCCTTCCGCGAACCTGGCCGACCAGTGGCCGACCGGGACCAGGGCGAGGCGGCCGTTCTCCTTGATGCGCTTGACCTGTGCGCCGAGCGTGTCGAGATGGGTGACGATCGCCCTTGCGGCGCGGCGGCGGCTGCCCTGCCGCACGGCGCGTATCGCCCCGCGTCGCGTCAGCTCCGGCACGAGACCCAGGCGCTCCAGCTCCAGGGCGCAATGGCGCACGATCTGGTCCGTATAGCCTGTCGGGCTCGGGATCAGCAGGAGCTGCTTTAGCTGTCGCAGCAGATAATCTTCGTCGATCCTCAACCGGGTTGCCTCGCCTTCATCCGGAGCCCCGGGCGGCGCCGGAGACCGGCACGGCCGCGCCGGGCTGCAGATCGTGCCTGCGAGACTGCGGGAAAAGCAGGTCGACGAAGCGCTGTGCGGTCGGCTGCGGCTCGTGGTTGGCCAGGCCCGGCCGCTCGTTGGCTTCGATGAAGACGTAGTCGGGCTGTGACGGGGACTTGACCATGAAGTCGATGCCGGTGACCGGGATGTCGATCGCTCGGGCGGCGCGGCAGGCCGCTTCCACCAGCTTCGGGTGCACGATGTCGGTCACGTCATGGATCGAGCCGCCGGTGTGCAGGTTTGCCGTCTTGCGCACGACCACCTGCTCGCCCTCCGCCGGCGTGCTATCGAGCGTGTGGCCACACGCTGCCAGGCAGCGCTTCGTTTCATCGTCGATGGGGATCGTGCTTTCCCCGCCCGTTGCCGCGGCACGACGGCGCGACTGCTGCTCGATCAAGGTCCGCACGCTCGACTGGCCGTCCCCGATGACGCAGGGCGGACGCCTGACGGCGGCGGCCACCAGCTTGTAGTCGATGACGACGAGGCGCAGATCCTGCCCGTCGAAGCAGGCCTCGACCAGGACCTGGTCGCTCACTTCGCGGGCCATGGCGATTGCCTTGCGCATGTCGTCCAGGGTCGTCAGGCCGACCGAGATGCCCCTGCCCTGTTCGCCCCGCGCTGGCTTCACGACGACGCTGCGATGCTTTTCGAGAAAGGCCTCGAGCTTCGCCTCGTCGTTCGCCGGGATCTGTTCGGGGACGACCAGCCCCGCGCGTTCCACCACCCGGCGCGACACCGCCTTGTCGTCGCAGATCTGGACGGCGACGCCGGACGTCAGCTCCGAAAGGCTCTCGCGGCAATGGATCGAACGTCCGCCGTGCGACAGCCGGAAGAAGCCACCCTGGGGATCGGTGACCTCCACATGCACGCCGCGACGCCGCGCCTCATCCACGATAAGCCGCGCATAGGGATTGAGCTCCTGGTAGTGCTCTATCGGGGCGGCGAAGAGCTTTTCGTTGATCGAATTCTTGCGCTTCACGGCGAATATCGGCGTCCGCCGGAAACCGAGCCTTTCGTAGAGCCGGATCGCCTGTTCGTTGTCGTGCAGGACGGAGAGATCCATATGGCCGGCGCCGCGGGCCTGGAAGTGCTCCGCAAGGCGACGCACCAGCATCTCGCCGATGCCGGGCTGTCGGGACTGCGGATCGACCGCCAGGCACCAGAGGGAGGAACCGCGCTCCGGGTCGTCGAACAGCCGGTGGTGGTCGACGCCCGTCACCGTCCCGATGATTTCGCCGGTGGCCTCCTCTTCGGCGACGAAATAGGTGATCGAGCGGCTGTCGCGCTTCGACCAGAAGAAGTCGGGCGGGACCGGCACCATTCCGCGTGCCGCGTAGATGGCGTTGACCGCCTTGGCGTCCTGCTCGGACGTCAGCCGCCTTATGAAGAACCCCTTGGGCTGCCGCCTGCTCGCCCGGTAGGTGGCGAGGTCGAGGCGATAGGTGTGCGAGGGGTCGAGGAAGGTCTCGCCCGGCGCAAGCCCCAGAAGCACATGGGGATCGCGGACGTAGAAGGCGATGTCGCGCTGGCTGTCCTCTTCCTTGCGCAGGGCATCGACGATGTCCGCATTGGCTTCGAAGGTCTGCGCGAAGATCAAGCGTCCCCACCCGCAGTCGAGCGCGACTGAGCGGCGCATGGCGGATGCATCTCTGCCGATCCGCTCTATGGGTGCCTTTGCCTGTGCGCGCAGTCGCTTTAGCCGGTGATCGAGCGCCCTTTCGCTGCGGGCCGTCCCGGTCTTGCGGCTTTCGCCGGCAGCCTTCTTCATTGCACTAGATCCCATGGGTCTGGAGCCACAATTCCAGGAGGCCTACCTGCCAGAGCTCCGAACCGCGCAGCGGCGTGATGTGCTCGGACGGCGAGTCCAGGAGCTTCTGGAGGTAGTCCTCGCGGAACAGTCCGCGTTCCTTTGCAGGTGCCGAACTCAGTGCATCGCGTACGAGAGCCAGATACGGACCCGCGACATATTTCAGCTGCGGGACCGGGAAGTAGCCCTTCGGCCTGTCGATCACTTCGTTCGGTAAGACGAGCCGCGCCACATCCTTGAGGATGCCCTTGCCGCCGTCCTTGAGCTTTTCCTCCGGCGGGATGCGGGCGGCAAGCTCGACGAGCTCGTGATCGAGAAACGGAACGCGTGCCTCCAGGCCCCAGGCCATCGTCATGTTGTCGACCCGCTTGACCGGATCATCGACCAGCATCACCTGGGAATCGAGCCTCAGCGCACGGTCGACGGGCTCTTCGGCACCCGGCATCATGAGGTGTGCCGCAACGAACTCCCGGCTGTGATCGCGGTCACCGATCCAGTCGCGGCCGAGCTGGCCGGCCAGCGTCTCGTGCGACCTGTCGAAGAACACCTGGGCGTAGTCGGCAACGACGTCGCTTGATCGCGCCAGCGGTGGATACCAGTGATACCCCCCGAACACCTCGTCTGCGCCTTGTCCCGACTGAACGACCTTGATGTGCTTGGATACTTCCTGCGACAGCAGGTAGAAGCCCACATTGTCGTACGAGACCATCGGCTCCGACATGGCCGCGAACGTTCCGGGGAGCGCATCCATCAGTCTGTCGGACGGCACGAAGATCTTGTGGTGATCGGTGCCGAACCTGCCGGCGATCAGATCGGAATAGACGAACTCGTCGCCCTTCTCGCCATTGGCCTCCTCGAACCCGACGGAAAAGCTCATCAGGCCGGTCTGGCCGGCTTCGGCGAGCAGGGCGATGATGAGGCTGGAATCGACGCCGCCCGACAAGAGCACGCCCACCGGAACGTCGGCCACCATCCGGCGCTTCACCGCCAGCCGCAGAGCTTCGTGCACACGGTCGCGCCATTCCTCGCTCGACAGATCGGCATCGCCCGCCCCGCGGGCATAAGGCGGATCCCAGTAACGGCGCTCCCGGGAGCTGCCGTCCCTCTCGACAATGCGGATCGTCGCGGGCGGAAGCTTGCGCACACCCTTGATGATCGTGCGCGGCGGCGGCACCACCGCGTGGAAGGTCATGTAGTGATGGAGGGCCACCGGATCGATCGAGGTATCGATATCTCCGGCCCGCAGGAGCGCCGGCAAGGACGAGGCGAAGCGCAGCTTCCCGCGAGTTTCGGCGAGGTAGAGCGGCTTGATGCCGAAGCGGTCCCTCACCATGGCGATACGGCCGCTGTCTCGCTCCTGGACGACGAAGGCGAACATGCCGTGGAAGCGTTCCACAGAGGCCTCTCCCCAGGCATGCCAGGCCTTGAGGATGACCTCCGTGTCGCCTTGCGAGAAGAAGCTGTAACCATTGTCCTCCAGCTCTCTGCGCAATTCGGGATAGTTGTAGATGCAGCCGTTGAACGCGATGGTCAGGCCGAGCGCGGCATCGACCATGGGTTGCTGCGCCTTTTCCGAAAGGTCGATGATGCGGAGCCGCCGATGGCCGAAGCCGGCATTGCCATGGCAGACCACTCCCGAACCGTCCGGTCCGCGAGGAACAAGCGCCTCCATCATCCTGGAGATAGCCGACACCGACGGCGCCACGCCGTCGAAACGCATTTCACCGCAAATACCGCACATGAGCGGGTCATTGCCTCCATCGATTGTTGATTGTTTCGTTTGAAGGCATATAGTTAGGGTTCTAATGATTTGAAGTCAAAGAAAAATGACTGAAAATGCATCGATGGGACCCGCGGCGGCGGTCTCGCCGGAAGAAACGAGATGGCTGCTGAAATCGATCCGCCGGATCGTGCGGGCGAACGACCTCCAGTCGCGCGCGCTTGCCCGGTCGACCGGTCTGACGGGGCCGCAGCTCGTCATCGTGACGGCGGTGGCCGAACTGGGCGAAGTCACGACGAAAGTGCTCGCCGATCACGCCGATCTGAGCCCCGCCACGGTCGTGACAGTGCTCGACAATCTCGAGCACCGCGAGATCGTCCAACGCTACAGGTCCGAGCTCGACCGCCGCATTGTCTACACCCGTCTCACACCCAAGGGGCGGGACCTCATTTCGGAGCCGCCGGGCATATTCGGGTCGGAGTTCGCACGGCGCTTCGGCGAGCTGCCGGTGGAGGACAGGCGGGCAATTCTCGTCGGCGTATCCGCGCTGGCCGATCTGATGGCGGCGGCGGTACCGGCGAGCAAGGTCGCCGAGCGCCAGGTGCCGCCGGCGAAAGGCGGACCGCACGGTGACACCATTGCGCCGGATCGCGGCAACCTAGGAGCCGATTCCGATAGAGGCTGACCCGGGAATCAGGAGGGCGGTCCGTAGATCGTGTCGGCCCGCTTCTCGAAGGCGCTGGTAAACATGCGGAACGCCTGATCGAACATAGCTCCCATGACAGCGCCAAGGACACGGCTCTTGAATTCGTAGTCGATGAAGAAATGGACGATCGAGCCTCCGTCCGGCGCAGCTTCGAAACGCCATTCATTCGTGAGATAGCGGAACGGGCCGTCGAGATATTTGACGTCGATCGCGAGTTCATCGGGCTTGAGATGCACCTGGCTCGTGAAGGTCTCGCGTATCGCCTTGTAGCCTACGGTCATGTCGGCGACGAGAACGGTTCTTCCGTCCCGCTCCTTCTTCGAACGCACGGTGAGGGCCTCGCAAAGCGGCAAGAACTCCGGATAGCTCTCCACGTCCGCGACGAGCGCGAACATGTTTTCCGGCTTGTGCCGGACGTGCCGTATTGTCTCGTGCTGCGGCATCGTGCGCCAGCTCAGCCCGCCCTTGCGAGTTGCGCCTCACGCGCAGCCCGCAGCCGAGCAAAATCTTCGCCGGCGTGGTGCGACGAACGCGTGAGCGGGCTCGAAGCGACGAGAAGAAAACCCTTCGTCCTGCCGATTGTCTCGTAGGACTTGAACTCTTCAGGCGTCACGAAGCGCTTGACCGGATGGTGCTTCTTCGAAGGCTGCAGGTACTGGCCGATCGTCATGAAGTCGACATTGGCCGACCTGAGATCGTCCATGAGCTGCAGGATCTCGTTCCGCTCCTCTCCCAATCCCACCATGATGCCGGACTTGGTGAAGATCGACGGATCGAGTTCCTTGACCCGCTGGAGCAGACGGATGGAATGGAAGTAGCGCGCTCCCGGCCGGACGGTGAGGTAATTGGACGGGACGGTCTCGAGATTGTGGTTGAACACGTCTGGCCGGGCTGCGACGACCACTTCGAGCGCGCCGTCCTTGCGCAGAAAGTCGGGCGTCAAAATCTCGATCGTCGTCTGGGGAGCCTGCGCGCGTATCGCATGTATCACGTCCGCGAAGTGCTGAGCGCCCCCGTCCGGGAGGTCGTCACGATCGACCGAGGTGATGACGACGTGGCTCAGGCCCATCTGGGAGACGGCGCGGGCGACACGATGCGGCTCGTCCATATCCAAGGCGGTCGGAATGCCGGTGGCGACATTGCAGAACGCGCAGGCACGGGTACAGATCTCGCCCATGATCATGAAGGTCGCGTGCTTCTTGTCCCAGCATTCTCCGATGTTGGGGCAGCCGGCTTCCTCGCATACCGTCACCAGCTTGTGGGTCTTCACGATCTCACGGGTGTCGGCATAGCCTTTGGAGGTGGGCGCCTTGACGCGGATCCATTCAGGCTTGCGCAATACGTCCTGGTCGGGCCGATGAGCCTTCTCGGGATGGCGCGCGCGCGGCGCATTTGCGATTCGATCGAGGACGGTGACCATAGAACGTTGTCCCTGAGCTAGCCTGCCGGGTGCGCAAGCCGGGACGACCGGCATACCCACCCCCGGCATGTAATGCGTTCGCCGATCATAAGAAAGGCCGCCGCGGGGTTTCGCGGCGGCCTTTCGGGAATGGCAGCTATGCGACGAGCTATCTGCGGACCATGCGTCCGATCCAGATCAGGATGCAGGCACCGATGAAGCCCGCAACCAGGTACGCTATCCAGCCGGCGCCCAGACTGATGCCCAACACCGCCAGGATCGCATTGAGCACGAGCGCGCCGACGATGCCGAGAATGATGTTCATCAAGAGCCCCATATTGCTCTTCATGAACATCTCGGCCAGCCAACCGGCAACGCCGCCTATGATGATGGCTGCCAACCACCCAACGCCGTTTACGTCCATCTCTATCCCTCACATGAAAAGAAACAACGCGGGGAGAACGGCAACCGGCGACGCAAAGTTCCATCGACATCAGGCGTTCAGCACACGACCATAGGCGTCGAGCACGCTTTCCTTCATGGTTTCGGACAGCGTCGGATGCGGGAAGATGGTGTGGAACAGCTCTTCCTCGGTCGTCTCCAGGTTCATCGCGACGACGAAACCCTGGATCAGCTCGGTCACTTCCGCGCCGACCATGTGGGCGCCGAGAAGCTGACCGGTCTTCTTGTCGAAGATCGTCTTGACCATGCCCTGGTCTTCGCCGAGCGCGATTGCCTTGCCGTTGGCGACGAAGGGGAAGCGGCCGACGCGGATGTCGTGGCCGGCTTCCTTTGCTTTGGCTTCGGTGAGGCCGACCGAAGCCACCTGCGGGCTGCAATAGGTGCAGCCGGGGATCTTCAGCTTGTCCATTGGATGCACGTTGGGCAGGCCGGCGATTTTTTCCACGCAGATGACAGCTTCGTGTTCCGCCTTGTGAGCCAGCATCGGCGGACCGGCGACATCGCCGATGGCGTATATTCCGGGAACGTTGGTCCTGCCGTAGCCGTCTATGACGATCGTCCCACGATCGGTCTTCACGCCGACGGCTTCCAGCCCGATATTCTCGGTATTGCCCTGGACGCCCACGGCTGAAATCATACGATCGGCGGTGATTTTCTGGACCTTGCCGTCCTTGGTCTCGACATGCGCGGTGATCGAGTCCGCACCCTTCTCGACCTTGGCGACCTTTGCTTCAAGCAGGATCTTCATGCCCTGCTTTTCCATCTGTTTCTTGGCGAAGGTGGCGATCTCGTTGTCCTCGACCGGCATGATCTGCGGCATGATCTCGACGACCGTCACATCGACGCCCATGGACCTGTAGAAAGATGCGAATTCGATGCCGATCGCGCCCGAGCCCATGACCAGCAGCGACTTCGGCAATTCCTGCGGGACCATCGCCTCAAAATAGGTCCAGATCAGCTTGCCGTCGGGCTCGATGTCCGGCAGAGCACGGGGCCGTGCGCCGGTGGCAACGATGATGTGCCTGGCGGTGTAGGTCCCCTCGCCCAGCGTGTTCTTGGGAACCGGCCCCATCGGCTCCATCGGCTTCTTGGTGCTCTTGGAGACGACGATCTCGCCGCCCCCTTCCTTGTTCGTCTTCGTGAGCTTCGCTTCGCCCCAGATCACGTCGACCTTGTTCTTCTTCATCAGGAAGCCGACACCGTTGTTCATGCGCTGCGCGATGCCGCGCGACCGGTCGACGATCGCCTTCACGTCAGGCGTGATCTTGCCTTCGATGGAGAAGCCATAGTTCCTGGCGTGCTCGGCATAGTGAAACACTTCGGCCGTGCGCAGCAGCGCCTTGGTCGGGATACAGCCCCAGTTGGAGCAGATGCCAGCCAGGTGCTCGCGTTCCACGACCGCCGTCTTGAGGCCGAGCTGGGCGGCGCGGATCGCCGCGATGTAGCCGCCAGGGCCCGAGCCGATGATGATGACGTCGTAGGAATTGGCCACGCGTGCCTCCTCAGATTTCCAGCATCTTGCGCACCACGGGCGCCAGCGCCCGTCCGATCGCGCGGGTGTTTTCAGCGTCGAGGTGGACGCCGTCGAGCGGCGTCGTCTTGGCGACGCTACCGGCATCGAAGAAGCCGCAGCCCAATTCCTTGGCGAGTTGCGAATATTGACCCGACAGCGCCGGGGAAGCGGCGTGCCCTTCGCCGAACATCTCGGCGAAGTCGGCATCCTCGGTCGCGCAGACGGCAGGCGGAGAAACGAGCAGGATTTGCGGGGCCGGCCAGCCGAACCCGGTTTCCGTGCCTCGGATGATCTCAACCAGGCGCAACATGCCGTATTTGGCCATGACCGGGCTGCCGTGGATCATCGGCTTCATGTCGTTGGCGCCGAGCATGATGACGACGAGATCGAGGGGCGCATGGGTAACGAGCGTCGTTGGCAGGATGCGCGCCCCGTTGCGGTCGGCGACGGACAGATAGTCGTCGAAGGCGGTCGTACGGCCGTTCAGCCCGTCCGGAATGACGCGCACGCCGTCCCCGAGCTCCGCCTGCAGCACGGATGGCCAGCGGTCCTCATAGGCGTGCCGCGAAGGACCAACGGCATTGTAGCCCCATGTGAGGGAATCGCCGTAGCAGAGAATGGTTTTGGTCATGTCGCCTCCTCGCACCAACTAACCCCGCTTAGCCCGCGGGCTAACCCTCCCCACGTGGGAGAGAGGTGTCGCGGGCGTCGGCGCTAAACCAGCATCCCGAGCGGGTTCTCGATGTGGCGCTTGAAGGCGCCGAGCATCTCGGCGCCGAGCGCGCCGTCGACCGCGCGGTGGTCGGTCGACAGCGTCACCGACATCACGGTGGCGACCTTGATCTCGCCCTTCTTCACCACGGCGCGCTCCTCGCCGGCGCCGACCGCCAGGATCGTCGCATGCGGCGGGTTGATGACGGCCGAAAAATCCTTGATGCCGAACATGCCGAGGTTGGACACGGCGGTGGTGCCGCCCTGATATTCTTCCGGCTTCAGCTTCTTGCCGCGCGCGCGGGCGGCTAGATCCTTCATCTCGTTGGCGATGGCCGACAAAGTCTTGGTGTCGGCGCTGCGGATGATCGGGGTGATCAGCCCGCCCGGGATCGACACGGCGACGCCGACGTCGACGGACTTGTGCTGCACCATCGCGACCTCGGTCCACGACACGTTGGCGGCCGGCACGTCGCGCAGCGCAAGGGCCAGCGCCTTGATGACCATGTCGTTGACAGACACCTTGTAGGCCGGCTCCTCGCCCTTGTCGGTCTTTTTCACCGGGGCCGCGGCGTTGATTTGCGCCCGCAGCGCGAGCAGCGCGTCGAGCTCGCAGTCGAGCGTCAGGTAGAAATGCGGAATGGTCGATTTCGCCTCGACGAGGCGGCGGGCGATTGTCCTGCGCATATTGTCGTGCGGGATCAGCTCGTAGGAGCCTTCCTCGAACAGTTTCAGCACCGCGTCGTCCGACATTGGCTTGACCGCAGGGGCAACTGCCGGAGCCGGAGCGCCCTTCGCCTCAGGGGCGGCGGACTTGGCACCGCCGGCGACCGCCGCATCCACATCGGCGCGCACGATGCGGCCGTGCGGACCGGAGCCCGTCACGTTCGCGATGTCGATGCCCGCATCCTTGGCGATGCGACGCGCCAGCGGCGACGCGAAGACGCGCTCGCCCGAGGCATGTCCGTTCGCAGCCGGAGGCGGAGCGGCGGCTTTCTCGACCTTTGGCTGCTCGGCCGCCTTGGGCGCCTCTTTCGGAGCCTCGGCCTTCGCATCCTGCCTCAGCGTCTCTGCAGCCTTCGGAGCTTCGGCCTTCTTTTCCTCGCCGCCAGACTTCGCAGCGGTACTGGCATCCTCGCCCTCGCCCGCCAGTACGGCGATCAGTGCGTTGACCTTGACGCCTTCCGTGCCGGCCGGCACCACGAGCTTGGCGACCGTGCCCTCGTCGACCGCCTCGACCTCCATCGTCGCCTTGTCGGTCTCGATCTCGGCGATCACGTCGCCGGGGGCGACCTTGTCACCTTCCTTGACCAGCCATTTTGCGAGATTGCCCTCCTCCATGGTCGGCGAGAGGGCGGGCATCGTAATGTTGATCGGCATGGTTTCCTCCCGCCCGGCTCAACGATAGGTGACGGCTTTGACCGCCTCGATCACCTCGCCGACGTTCGGCAGCGCCAGCTTCTCGAGGTTCGCCGCGTAGGGCATCGGGACATCCTTGCCGGCGATGGTGATGACCGGGGCGTCGAGATAGTCGAAGGCGCGCTGCGAAACCTGGTTGGCGATGAAGTCGCCGACCGAGGACTGCGGGAAGCCCTCCTCGACGACGACCAGCCGGTTGGTCTTGCGAACCGAGGCGATCACCGTATCGAGATCCATCGGGCGGAGGGTCCGCAGGTCGATGATCTCGGCGTCGATGCCGAGCCCGCGCAACTCCTCCTCGGCCTTGACGAGATAGGTCATGCCGATGCCCCAGGAGAGCAGCGTCACGTCCTTGCCGGCCTTGTGGATGCGGGCCTTGCCGATCGGCAGGACGAAATCGTCCAGCTTCGGCACATCGAAATGGTGGCCGTAGAGAATCTCGTTCTCGAGGAAGATGACCGGATTCGGGTCGCGGATCGCGGCCTTGAGCAGGCCTTTGGCGTCGGCTGCCGTGTAGGGCTGCACGACCTTGAGACCCGGGATGTGGCTGTACCACGCCCCATAATCCTGGCTGTGCTGGGCGGCGACGCGCGCGGCGGCGCCGTTGGGGCCGCGGAACACGATCGGCGCGCCCATCTGGCCGCCCGACATGTAGAGGGTCTTGGCGGCGGAGTTCACAATCTGGTCGATCGCCTGCATGGCGAAGTTGAAGGTCATGAACTCGACGATGGGCTTCAGGCCCGCCATCGCGGCACCCACGCCGACACCGGCGAAGCCATGCTCCGTGATCGGGGTATCGACGACGCGGCGCGGGCCGAATTCCTGCAGCAAGCCCTGCGTGATCTTGTAGGCACCCTGGTACTCGGCGACCTCCTCGCCCATGATGAAGACGTCTTCGTCGCGGCGCATTTCCTCGGCCATGGCGTCGCGCAGCGCTTCGCGCACCGTCATCGACACCATTTCGGTGCCGGCCGGGATGTCCGGGTCGGCAGCGACTTCGAGCTTCGGCGCGGCCGGAACCTTGGCAGCCTCCTTCTGCGCCGTCGGCTCGTCGGAAGCCTGGCGGGCCTTGCCGCCGGCGTCCTCGGCAGGCGCCTCCTTCTTCGGGGCAGCCGCAGCCTTCGGCGCGACCTGTTCTTCGCCGACGCCTTCGCCGGCCTGGTCGATGTCCTCGCCCTCTACCGCGAGGATCGCGATCGGCGTGTTGACCTTCACGCCCTCGCTGCCTTCCGGAACGACGATCTTGGCGAGCGTCCCCTCGTCGACAGCCTCGACCTCCATCGTCGCCTTGTCGGTCTCGATCTCGGCGATCACATCGCCGGCGACGATCTTGTCACCTTCCTTCTTCAGCCATTTGGAGACGTTGCCTTCCTCCATCGTCGGGGAAAGCGCGGGCATCAGAATCTCGATCGGCATTTTTCGCGCTCCCTCAGTGCGTGACGTCGGTCCAGAGCTCGGATGCGTCCGGCTCGGGATCGGTCTGCGCGAATTCGGCGGCGTCCGCGACGATGTCGCGAACCTCCTTGTCGATGGCTTTGAGTTCGTCCTCGCTGGCCCATTTCTTGGCGATCAGGCGCGCCTTGACCTGCTCGATGGGGTCCTGCTCGGAGCGCATCTTCTGCACTTCCTCCTTTGTCCGGTATTTCGCCGGATCGGACATGGAGTGGCCTCGATAGCGATAGGTCAGCATCTCGAGGATGATCGGGCCGTTGCCCGAGCGGCACCATTCCAAGGCTGCTTCGGAAGCGGACTTCACCGCGCGCACGTCCATGCCGTCGACCTGCATGCCGGGAATGCGGAAGGAGAGGCCACGCTGAGAAAAATCCGTCTCCGCCGACGAGCGCGACACGGATGTGCCCATTGCGTACCGGTTGTTCTCGATCACGTATACGACGGGAAGCTTCCACAGCGACGCCATGTTGAAGCTTTCGTAGACCTGCCCCTGATTTGCGGCGCCGTCGCCGAAATAGGTGAGCGACACGCGCTTGTCGTCCCGGTAGCGATTGGCAAAGGCCAGGCCGGTTCCGAGCGAAACCTGGGCGCCCACGATGCCATGGCCGCCATAGAAGTTCTTCTCCTTGGAGAACATGTGCATGGAGCCGCCCTTGCCCTTGGAGTACCCTCCCCGGCGGCCGGTCAGTTCAGCCATCACGCCTCGCGGGCTCATCTCCATGGCCAGCATGTGACCGTGATCGCGGTAGGCGGTGATCATCTGATCGCCATCCCGCATCGACATCTTCATGCCGGTGACGACGGCTTCCTGGCCGATGTATAGGTGACAGAAGCCTCCGATGAAGCCCATGCCGTAGAGCTGGCCTGCCTTTTCCTCGAAGCGGCGGATCAGGAGCATGCCGCGGTAGGCGCCCAAATCCTGTTCCTTGGTGAAGTCCGCCGGACCGGGCGTCGTCGGCGCTAGAGGGGCTTTTGCATCCGCCTTCGACTTGCTAGCGGACGCCTTCTTGGCGGCGACGGCCATTCATCACTCCCTATCGGTGTCTCTTCACGGACGATCGAAGGCATGGACCTTCATTTGTGCGGGAGGCTAGCACGCTCATCCAACATGAGCCATGCGGAAAAACGCATGGCTGGCATGCGGCATAAACGGTTAATTCTGCTCGATAATCGCCGAATAACCGATTTTCGGTTAATTTGCTGCCGAAGACCGAAGAATGACGATCTCGTTGGGCTGGGAGAGGTTCAAGGCCCGTCGCGCGTGCTCGTCGAGCATGTCCTTCTCGAGAGAGCCGTCATGAAGCAGCTGCACGCGCCGCTCCATCTCCAGCCGATGGCCGCGAACCGTTTCAAGCCGCGCCTGCAGTTCGGCAGCTTGCGCCTTGTAGCGATATTTGGAGTAGATCCCGTACTCACCGTGATAGGCGTGGAAGCCGAAATACGCCAGAAACAGCACCGAGAGCGCAGGCAGGATCAACCTGCCTGTGTTCCTCTGCTTGTGCTGACGTGTCCACATCCGGCGGCTCCACTCTGCCGGCTATCTGGACCCATCTTGCTTAATGGACGGTTAGCGGCTGCCAGTCTCTTACGACTTCAGGATGGACTTGCCGGCGTATTTGGCCTGCTTGCCCAGCTCCTCCTCGATGCGGATGAGCTGATTGTACTTGGCCATGCGGTCGGAGCGGGACAGCGAGCCGGTCTTGATCTGCCCGCAATTCGTCGCGACCGCCAAATCCGCAATCGTCGAATCTTCCGTCTCGCCCGACCGATGCGACATGACCGCCGTGTAAGCGGCCCTATGCGCAGTGCCGACGGCATCCAGCGTCTCCGACAAGGATCCGATCTGATTCACCTTCACGAGGATCGAGTTTGCCACACCCATCTTGATACCGTCTGTAAGACGCGCGGTGTTGGTGACGAAAAGGTCGTCCCCGACAAGCTGCGTCTTGCTGCCGATCAGGTCGGTCAAATACTTCCAGCCCTCCCAATCATCCTCGGCCATGCCGTCCTCGATCGAGATGATCGGGTAATCCGCCGCGAGCTTCGCGAGGTACTTCGCCTGGGACCTGGCATCGCGGGTCTTGCGCTCGCCTTCGTAGACGTAGTTGCCGTCCTTGAAGAATTCCGTGGCCGCACAGTCGAGCGCGATGGCGACGTCCTCGCCAGGTCGGTAACCGGCCTTCTCGATGGAGGCCATGACGAAGTCCAAGGCAACGGGCGCGCTTTTCAAGTTGGGCGCGAAGCCGCCTTCGTCGCCAACATTCGTGTTGTGACCGGCGTCTTTCAGCCCTTTTTTCAAGGTGTGGAATATCTCGGCGCCCCACCGCACGGCGTCGCGCAGGGTCGGCGCGCCGACCGGCATGATCATGAATTCCTGGAAGTCGATGGGATTGTCGGCATGCGCGCCGCCATTGATGATGTTCATCATCGGGACGGGAAGAACATGGGCCGCTGCGCCGCCGACATAACGGTAGAGCGGCAAGCCCGACGCCTCCGCAGCCGCCTTCGCGACGGCCAGGGACACGCCGAGTATTGCATTGGCGCCGAGCCGTGACTTGTTGGCGGTACCGTCGAGCTCGATCATGGTCTGGTCGATATGGAGCTGGTTCTCGGCTTCCATGCCGCCGATCGCCTCGAACAGTTCTCCGTTGACCGCCTCGACGGCCTTTTCGACGCCCTTGCCGAGATAGCGCTTTCCGCCATCCCGTAGCTCCACGGCCTCATGGGCGCCCGTGGAAGCGCCGGAGGGAACAGCAGCTCGGCCCATCGAGCCGTCTTCCAGCACGACGTCCACCTCCACGGTCGGGTTGCCGCGACTGTCCAGAATTTCGCGTCCCACGATATCAATGATGGCAGTCATGCTGAAATCCTCGAGCAGTTTCGGTTCGACGCGCAACGTCTTAGTGAAACGCGAGGGAAATTCAATCCGGCATCCGGGGAAGCGAACCGACTCACGAAGCAGAACAATCTTTAATCAAATGTCATCCGGTACGTCGCCCCTCTGCAGGCGAATTCGGGTAACGTCCCACTCGCGCGGGGCGAAACCAGAGGGAGTTTCGCCATGTCCGAGTTATCCGGTCTCGTGAGTTTGTTTCTGATTGTCGCGGCGCTCATGACGTCGTGCAATCCACAGCCGTCCCAGGGGGACAGCCACCCTGTCGCGCCAATCTTCTCGGAGTAGTCGTGGCATGGAAAAAGCCCGCCGGCTCGCGCTGGCGGGCTTTGGCTCTGGCTGAGGACGCCGCGCGACCCCGCCAGCACTACTCTCGATCTACCAATATTTGTCGACCTTGTAATACGCGTAGGACGCGTCGCGCACGCCGATGCCTTCATTGGTCAGATCGTTGATGGAATAGGACGGAGCCGCCTCGAGCTGCTCGCGCGTGAACGGCACCGAATAGCCGCCCTTGGCCTCGTCATAGTCGAGGGAGGACCACGGTATCGCGTGATACTTCTCGCCGATCCCGAGGAAGCCGCCGAAGCCGATGACGGCGAACATGATGCTGTTGGACATCTTCTCGAGCATGATGTCTTCTATCGTGCCTATGCGCTCCCCAGCCGTATTGTAGACGGAGGTTCCGATCACGCGGGAGGCTGTGATGGCGTTGGTGTGCCCGCTGGGCGTCTGCGTGTTCATGGGGATGCTCCTCGCAATTCGATGTGCGTCTCGAGGAGAACTGGTTCCGAGAACTTAAGTTCCGGCTGGAGCGGCCATTTACGCGGCCTTTGCAACCCGATCCAACGCCATGAGCTTCTCCAGCAGCGCCGGCAGGTCCGCGAGCCTGACCATGTTCGGTCCGTCTGAAGGCGCGTTGTCCGGATCCTGATGGGTTTCGATGAAGACGCCGGCCACTCCCACGGCCACGGCCGCGCGTGCCAAGGTCGCCACGAAACGGCGATCGCCGCCGCTCGACCCGCCCTGCCCTCCCGGCTGCTGGACCGAATGCGTCGCGTCGAAGATAATCGGCGCCCCGATCTCAGCCATGATGGGCAGGGAGCGCATGTCGGAAACGAGCGTGTTGTAGCCGAAGGAGACGCCTCGCTCCGTCACCAGCACATTGGGGTTGCCCGAGCCGGTAACCTTGGCAACCACGTTCTTCATGTCCCACGGCGCAAGAAACTGGCCCTTCTTGACGTTGACCACCTTGCCCGTTGCAGCAGCTGCGATCAGCAGGTCGGTCTGGCGCGACAGGAAAGCGGGAATCTGAAGCACGTCGACCACTTCGCCTACGATCCTGCACTGCTCCTCGGTGTGCACGTCGGTGAGCAGCGGTAGGCCGAGGTCTTTCTTGAGGTCCGCGAAGATGGGAAGCGCCGCGTCCAGCCCCGCCCCGCGGACACCCTGGAGCGACGTGCGGTTCGCCTTGTCGAAGCTCGTCTTGTAGACGAGGCCGATGCCCAGTTTCCGGGTCAGCTCCTTGAGCGCACCGGCCACGTCGTAAGCATGGCCGCGCGTCTCGAGCTGGCACGGACCGGCGATCAAGGCCAGCGGCGCATCGTTCGCAAACAGCGCGTTTCCGACCTTCACACTAGCGTTGGGATTCATGTGTCGCCTCAAGCATGATGTTGAGCCGCCATGTGCCCCAGATCGGGCGCGGCTTCAAGGAGCGGGATGACTGCCCGGAAAGCGGGTGTGCGAAAGACCCACGAGCTATAAGTCGCCGGGATGGCAGGGGCAGCAGGGCTCGAACCTGCGACCTGCGGTTTTGGAGACCGCCGCTCTACCAACTGAGCTATACCCCTAGGCGCGTCGCGTACATTTCACAAAGCACCGACGGTTTCAAGGGCTTTGCAGACGTCGGCCCTAGAAACAAAAGGGGCGGCCGAAGCCGCCCCCTGGAAAGCGTTGCAGGCCTGCTACTCGACGATTGAGGCGACGATGCCGGCGCCGACGGTGCGGCCGCCTTCGCGGATGGCGAAACGCAGGCGCTCTTCCATCGCGATCGGCACGATCAGCTCCACGTCGACCGTCACGTTGTCGCCCGGCATCACCATCTCGGTGCCTTCCGGCAGCGTCACGATGCCCGTCACGTCCGTCGTGCGGAAGTAGAACTGCGGACGGTAGTTGGTGAAGAACGGCGTGTGGCGACCGCCCTCCTCCTTGGTCAGGATGTAGGCCTCGGCCTTGAACTTCTTGTGCGGCTTCACCGAGCCCGGCTTGGCCAGAACCTGGCCGCGCTCGACGCCGTCACGGTCCACGCCGCGCAGAAGCGCGCCGATGTTGTCGCCCGCCTGGCCCTGGTCGAGCAGCTTGCGGAACATCTCCACGCCCGTGCAGGTCGTCTTGGTCGTCGGACGGATGCCGACGATCTCGAGTTCCTCGCCGACCTTCACGATGCCGCGCTCGACGCGGCCGGTCACAACCGTGCCGCGGCCCGAGATCGAGAACACGTCCTCGATCGGCAGCAGGAACGGCTTGTCGATCGGACGCTCCGGCGTCGGGATGTAGGCGTCGACCTCTTCCATCAGCTTGCGGATCGCGTTCTCGCCAATCTCCTTGTTGGAGTCCTCGAGAGCCGCCAGCGCCGAACCCTTGACGATCGGAATGTCGTCGCCCGGGAACTCGTACTTCGACAGAAGCTCGCGAACCTCCAGCTCGACCAGCTCGAGAAGCTCGGCGTCGTCGACCATGTCGACCTTGTTCAGGAACACCACGATCGCCGGAACGCCGACCTGGCGGGCGAGCAGGATGTGCTCGCGCGTCTGCGGCATCGGGCCGTCGGCCGCCGAAACCACCAGGATCGCGCCGTCCATCTGCGCCGCACCCGTGATCATGTTCTTCACATAGTCGGCATGGCCGGGGCAGTCGACATGCGCATAGTGCCGGTTCGCCGTCTCATACTCGACGTGAGCCGTCGAAATCGTGATGCCGCGCGCCTTCTCCTCCGGAGCGGCGTCGATCTGGTCATACGCCTTGAACTCGCCGAAGAACTTCGTGATCGCCGCCGTCAGCGACGTCTTGCCATGGTCAACGTGACCAATCGTGCCAACATTCACATGCGGCTTGGTGCGCTCAAACTTACCTTTTGCCATTTGA